>OLNC01000053.1_pt1 | contig 126360 bp, 113 predicted proteins | sample 1672011 | NCBI WGS metagenome assembly OLNC01 (sample SAMEA3136636, study PRJEB25190) | human gut metagenome | biome: human gut; feature: human-associated habitat; material: faeces | place: Austria | collected 2013
GCACAACAACGGCAGGCGGTTGGCCACACTTCCCGAAAGGGGGTGAGACCATGCGTTTTACATTGACTTTCCATATCGGTCACAAGACCGTTACGCTAAGCTTGGTAGTAAAAAGCAAGAACCGCCACCCGGCACGGTGACGGTTCTTAGATTGAACTAATACCAGATCGGGCCAACCGCTTGTCGCAGCGCCTTTTCTACTATTATTATACGCGCTGCCGGTGCGGCTGTCAAGATTGCTGCGGCTTTTTAAACTCATGCATGCCGCGGATGGTGCCACCGTCGCACAGGATGTCCACGCCCGCCAGGTAGCCGTTGCGCTCGTCGGCCAGCGCCTGGACGCTGTCGCGCTTGGAGGTGCCGCAGCTTTTGGCGTAGGCGGTGCCCCCACACAGGAAATAATTACAAAATAGGACTTGACTTTATACCCCCAAATGTGCTAGAATCTTTCTTGCAGTCAAATGCGATTTGCGGAAGTGCTGGAATCGGCAGACAGGCACGTTTGAGGTGCGTGTGTCTATGACGTGTGGGTTCAAGTCCCATCTTCCGCACCAAACAAAGGTCCCCATGGCGTACCCCGCCATGGGGATTTTTGTTTGGTATTCGGAGCTGAGGACTTGAACAGGGCGACGGCACCGAAGTGCCGGAACCAACAGTCCAGTGGACTGTTGGTTAGCCCGCGGGAAAGTCCCATCTTCCGCACCAAAAAGAGACCCGAACTTCGGTTCGGGCCTTTTCTTTTTATATATAAGTGCTACCCTTGCAAACCCTGTCGAATCATGGTACACTGGTAATGCCGCTTCGGCGGCAAGGCGCTGCACAACAACGGCAGGCGGTTGGCCACACTTCCCGAAAGGGGGTGAGACCATGCGAATCACAATGCACATCGGCAGTTTTACTGTGACGATCATCATTAAGAAACGCAAAAACCGCCACTCGGCCAAGTGACGGTTCTTAGGGTTTCCTAAGCACTATTACTGAATCGGGCCAACCGCTTGTCGCAGCGCCTTTTTCTATCCTTATTATACCCGTCCCCGCGCTTGCTGTCAAGCCTTGGCGCACGCTGACATCCGGCTTTCACCCCGCTTTTTCCGCCCAAATCCTGTCCCAATTCGTACAAAAACCGCCAAACATCCCACTGCCGCTTGCATTTTTCCGCCGCTTTGCTATAATGAGCTTACTACTGTGGAAGTATACACTTTTGGCCAGCTTCTGCCTGAAACAAAAGGAGAAACACTATGAGAATCGTGGTTGTAGGCGCGGGCAAGGTCGGGCGCGTCCTGACGGAACAGCTCGCGGCGGAAAAGCACGATATTGTCGTTATCGACCAGGACTCTGACCTGATCGAGAGCATCGTAAACATCTACGATGTCCGCGGTGTGGCGGGCAACGGCGGCTGCTACGACATCCAGAAGGACGCCTTTGAGGATGGCGCCGACCTGCTCATCGCCACCACCTCCAGCGACGAGACCAATATTCTGGCCTGCCTTGTAGCAAAAAAGCTCGGTACACCGCACACTATTGCGCGTATCCGTAACCCGGAGTACGAGAAGCAGCTCCACTTTATGCGCGAGGAGCTGGGCCTTTCCATGGTCGTCAACCCGGAGAAGGCCACCGCGCGGGAGATCGCCCGCGTGCTGCGTTTCCCCAGCGCCATCAAGCGCGAGCAGTTCTGCCGCCAGCGGTTTGAGCTGGTGGAGTACCGCATCAACGAGGGCAACCCCCTGGTGGGTCTGCAGCTGAGCGACCTGTACCGCAACATCCGCGTTAAAATTTTGATCTGCGCGGTCGCCCGCGGCCAGCAGACCATCATCCCCACCGGCGCTACGGTGCTGCAAAAAGGCGACAAGATTTACTTGACCGCCAGCGCCCGCGAGCTGGAAAGCTTCTTCCGCAAGCTGAACATCTTCAAGGCCCGCGCCAACAACATCATGATCGTCGGCGCCAGCCGCATCACCTACTACCTGGTCAAGGAACTGCAGGATATCCAGAAGCGGGTGACCGTCATCGATTCCAACGCCGCCCGCTGCCAGGCTATGAGCGAGAAATTCCCCGGTGCGCTGGTCATCCACGGCGACGGTGCCGACAGCGAGCTGCTGAGCGAGGAACGCATCAGCGAAATGGACGCCTTTGTGCCCCTGACCGGCCTGGACGAAACGAACATTATCCTGGCCATGTACGCCAGCCAGTTTGCCAACTGCAAGGTGGTGGCCAAGATCAACCGCCCCAGCTTTGCCGACCTGGCCAACGAGAAAGGCCTGGTGGACAGCGTGGTTTCCACCGCCGCCGTCACCAGCGAAATCATTGCCCGGTATGTGCGTGCGATGCAAAATAGTTTTGACTCTGACAACATCAAGACCCTGCACCGCCTGGTGGGCGGCCGCGTCGAAGCGTTGGAGTTCAACGTCGGCCCCGGCCTGCCTTTCATCGGTGTACCGTTAAAAGATTTGAACCTGCGCGAGGGTATGCTGGTGGCCGGCATCGTGCGGCAGAACGGTGCGCCGGTCATTCCCTCCGGTGCAGACGCCCTGCAGGAGGGCGACGACGTGGTGATCGTTACCACCGACACCACCCTGCACGCCCTGCGCGACATCGTAAAGTGAGGGCGCCGGCATGAATTATAGAATGGTTGCCTTTGTGCTGGGCCGCATCTTTGCAATCGAAGCAGGTTTGATGCTTTTCCCGCTGATCTGCGCCATGCTCTACGGCGAGTGGTATCTGCTGCCTGCATTTTTGTTGCCTGCCGCGCTGCTGGCGGTGCTGGGGTTCATCACCAGCCGCAAGACCCCCAAAAACACCACCATCTTTGCCCGCGACGGCCTGGCCATCGTGGCGCTGGTCTGGGTGCTGATGAGTGCCTTCGGCGCACTGCCCTTTGTGATTTCCGGCGAAATACCGTCCTTTATTGACGCTTTCTTCGAGACCGTCTCCGGCTTTACCACCACCGGCTCCACCATCCTGACCGACGTGGAAGCCCTGAGCCACGGCACGCTGTACTGGCGCAGCTTCTCCCACTGGGTGGGCGGCATGGGCGTGCTGGTGTTTGCCATGGCGGTGCTGCCCATGACCGACGGCCGCGCCATGCACCTGATGCGCGCCGAGATCCCCGGCCCGACGGTGGGCAAGATTTCCAGCAAATTGAGCGATAGTGCGAAGATTTTGTATGCCATCTACTTCGCCATGACCTTCATCGAGGTCGTCCTGCTCTGCGCAGGCGGCATGCCGCTGTTCGACTCGCTCATCCACACCTTCGGCACGGCGGGCACCGGCGGTTTCAGCAACAAGGGGCTTAGCGTGGGGGCGTACAATAACCCGTACTTTGAAATCGTCATCGGCGTATTCATGCTGCTGTTCGGCATCAACTTTAACCTCTATTATTTCTTGTTGCTGCGTCATTTCCGCGATGCCTTCTGCTCTGAGGAAATGCTGGCCTACCTTGGCATTGTGGGCTTCTCCACGGTCACCATCACCCTCAACATCCTGCACCTGTACGACAACGTCGGCACGGCGCTGCGCACGGCGTTCTTCCAGGTGTCGTCCATCATCACCACCACGGGTTATGCGTCGGCGGACTTCAACCTCTGGCCGACCTACTCCCGCATCGTCATCTGCATCCTCACGTTCTGCGGCGCTTGCGCTGGCTCGACGGCGGGCGGGCTTAAAATTTCGCGCGTCGTCATCTTTTTAAAGGCGGCCAAGCAAGACCTGAACAAGATGCTGCACACCCACGCCGTCACCACCGTCCGCTTTGAGGGCAAGCCCCTGGACGAGAAAGTGCTGCGCGGCGTACACAACTACTTCAACATTTACATGCTGCTGCTCACCCTGTCGGTGCTGCTGCTTTCGCTGGATGGATTCGACATAGTATCGACGTTTACAGCGGTGCTGACCTGCTTCAACAACGTAGGCCCGGGTCTCGAAATGGTCGGCCCCATGGGCAGCTTCGCGGACTTCTCGGCCCCGGCCAAGCTGCTGCTCAGCTTTGACATGCTGGCAGGGCGGCTGGAGCTGTACCCCATGCTGGCGCTGTTTTCGCCCCGGCTGTGGCGGAAGCGGATTTCTTCTTTTAAAGAAGCCAAGGTTTGATTTTAATAGTCGCTTTCAAGACCTGCCACCTTACGGCAGGTCTTTCTTTCTATCGAGGTGTCCGCCGCAGGCAAAACATAATCTCGTCCCCACCTGCATATACATCACCAAACCAAGGGAGGGGATACCATGCGCCGCAACAAAAATGGAAAAACTGTACCGCAAGATCTGTTCGTTTTTCTGGTGCTGGGGCTGCTGGCGGCGGTGCTGGCAGCGGTGGTGCATCTTTTGTATCACACCGAGTACGCCGAGACCTCCACCCCCAACGATTGCTTTGCCGCCGTCTCGGTCACCGCAACAGGGGAGACTGCCGTGCCCAAAATCGTCTGCCTTACCTTTGACGACGGCCCCAGCGCCCACACGCCGGAAATTTTGGATATACTGGAAAAAGAGCACGTACCAGCAACCTTTTTTGTCTGTGCGCAGGATGCCAACGAAGCGCACCTGGATAAAATTGCCGACATCGCCGCCGCAGGCCACCAGATCGCCCTGCACAGCGCCAGCCATCAGTACAGCAAAATCTATCGCAGTACCGATGCTTTCTGGCAGGACATCAAGCAGCTGCGCCAGGCCATCAGCCCCTACGTGGACGCCGATTCCCTGACCTGGCTGCGCTTTCCGGGCGGCAGCACCAACACGGTCAGCCACAAATACGGCGGCAGCGGCATCATGAAACGGCTGAAAGCCCAGGCTGAGGAGCGCGGCCTGCACTGGATCGACTGGAACGTCTGCGCCGAGGACGCCACCGCCAGCCACCCCAGTGCCGCACAAATTTTGCGCAATATCCGGCGGGATGCCGACGGCCGCGACACCTGCGTGGTGCTGCTGCACGACACCAAAGCCACCGGCCAGACCGTGAAAGCCCTGCCTGACATAATTGCCTGGTTCCGGGAGCAGGGTTACACATTTTGTACAGTTTCTCAAATGAATGACTTGCAAAATTAGTTCAAATCGGCTATAATTGAACACAGCAAATCCAAACGCCCAAGGAATCCCAAAGGAGAAACCGCCATGCGCAAGACCGAAAGCCAAAAAATCGCCCTCTGCGGTGTGCTGGGGGCGCTGTCGGTCGTGCTGCTGCTGGTGGGCGCGGCGCTGCAAATCGGCACCTACGCCGCGCCGATGCTGGCCGCGTTCCTGCTCATCCCCGTGCTGGACGAGTACGGCCCCAAGTACGCCCTGCTTTTGTACGCTACTGTGTCGGTTTTGTCCGTGCTGCTGGTGCCGGAGCTGGAGCTGGCGTTTTTTTACGTGTTCGTCATCGGCTATTATCCTGTGCTGCGCCAGCAATTGGCACGCATAAAAAGTACGCTGCTGCGTTGGGTCGTTAAGTTCGCGGTGTTCAACGGGGCCACGGTGCTGGTTTACCTGCTGCTCTTTGCGCTGCTCGGCCCTGCCATCCTGGACGAGCTGCTGGCCGACGGTGTTGGCATGCTGGCCGCCCTGCTGGCCGCCGGCAACCTCTCCTTCTGGCTCTGCGACCGCGCGGTCGGCGCGCTGACCCGGTATTATAGGTTGATTTTGAAGAAGAAGTTGAAGTTTTTGCATTAAAAGCAGATTCATGCAAATTGGTTTGCAGGGGGCGGCGTCCTCGACGCCCCCCAATGGGCCGATGCAAGCATCGGCCTCTACAACTGCAAGGCAAGCATCATTCCAACGAAACAAAAAAAATAAACGATAAGAGGAGAAAAAACATGTGGTACGATGAAGCTGTAATTTACCAGATCTACCCCCTGGGCCTGTGCGGGGCGCCGCTGCAAAATGACGGCGACCCATCCCAGGCCGACCGGCATCGCCTGCTGCGGGTGCTGGATTGGGTGGACCACATCAAGGCGCTGGGCGCGACCTGTGTGCTGTTCAACCCCCTGTTCGAGAGCGACGCCCACGGTTACGACACCCGCGACTACAACAAGGTGGACTGCCGCCTGGGCACCAACGACGACCTCAAGCAGGTTTGCGCAGCCCTGCACGCGGCGGGCATCCGCGTGCTGCTGGACGGCGTGTTCAACCACGTGGGCCGCGGTTTTTGGGCGTTCAAGGACGTGCAGGAGAAAAAGTGGGACAGCCCCTACAAAGATTGGTTCCACATCAGCTTTGACGGCAACACCAACTACAACGACGGCTTCTGGTACGAGGCCTGGGAGGGCTGCAACGAGCTGGTCAAGCTGAATTTACAGCATCCTGACGTGAAAAATTATCTGTTCGACGCTGTGCGCAACTGGGTGCGGGACTACGACATCGACGGCCTGCGCCTCGACGTGGCCTACTGCCTGGACCTGGGCTTTTTGAGCGAGCTGCGCGGCCTGGCCAACAGCATCAAGCCGGATTTCGTCCTGGTGGGCGAGACCCTGCACGGCGACTACAACCGCTGGATGAACGACCACGCCTGCCACAGTGTGACCAACTACGAGTGCTACAAGGGGCTGTATTCCAGCTTCAACACCGGCAACATGCACGAGATCAGCTACAGCCTGAACCGCCAGTTTGGCAGCGAGCAGTGGTGCCTGTACACCGGCAAGCACCTGCTGAGCTTTGTGGATAACCACGATGTAACGCGCATTGCTACGATTCTGACGGATAAAAACTGCTTAAAGCCGGTCTACGGCCTGTTGTTTGGTATGCCCGGCGTGCCCGCCGTCTACTACGGCAGCGAGTGGGGGATGGAGGGCGACAAACGCAACGGCGACCCCACCCTGCGCCCCGCCGTGGAACGCCCCGAATCCAACGACCTGACCGCCTGGATCACCGCGCTGGCCCACGCCCGCACCCAAAGCAAGGCCCTGTGCTGCGGCAGCTACCGCAACGTGCTGGTGCAGCCCAAGCAGCTGATTTTTGAGCGTTACGCCGACGGCGAGCGCGTGCTGGTGGCCATCAACGCCGACGGCAACCCGTTTACCGCCCACTTTGACGCCGGCTGTGGTATGGCGGTGGACATGATTACCGGCGCCCCGCACGATTTCGGCGGCGGCAGCGAGCTGGCACCGTATAGTGTAAGCTACTGGAAAATGGAACGGTAAGACGTAAAATATAAAATAGATATATCCCGCTGGCTGCAATGGCTGGCGGGATTTTTTAATTTGTTGCACGTTATAATGGCTCCCCTGGAGGGGAGCCATTCAGGTGGCAATCATTTTCAGAATTCCCCCCTTGACAAATTGCTGTACTACGCCTATAATACACATAAACCATCAATTTCCCGGGAAAGGAGGAGACAGCTTGGTCAACCTCAGCAATCTCCGGTTTGACGACCGTGCGCCGGTGTACCAGCAAATTGCCGAGTACCTGAAACGCCAAATCCTGCTGGGCACCGTGCAGGACGGCGACCCCATGCCCAGCCGCCGCGAGCTGGCCGCCCAGACCGGCATCAACCCCAACACCGCCCAAAAAGCCTACCGCTTGATGACCGAAGAAGGCTATGTCGTCACCGATGGCAACAGCGGCAGCTTTGTTCGGCTGACCCCCGCCCTGCGGGAACAAATCAGCGAGGAACTGACCCGCGGCCTGGTGGAGCAGTTCGTCACCCAGGCCAAGGCCAACCGGCTCAGCTACAAAAAGGTCATCGCCCTGGTCAGCGACCTTTGGGGCGACGAGGACTAACGAAAACTTTTTTGTACCGTAAGCGTATTACAACAATAATACACAACACAAGGAGGTCCGCTATGAAACACACCCTCACCCTTGCCGCGTGGAACTTCCGCCTGGCGCGGCGCAGCCTGCTGGCGCTGTGGGGCATCTTCGCCGCCCAGCAGCTGGCGCTGGTGGTCTTTCGCATCTGCTGGCAAGGCGCTGCCGGCATGGGGCTGGCGTCCCATTATTACGTTACCATGCAAATTTTTGCCTATCTTGGGTTTTATCTGCTTACCGGTTTGGCGGCGGGGCTGGCCACCCACAACAGCCGCCGCGCCCGCAGCGGGTACACCTGGGCCACGCTGCCCGGCACCCCGGGGCAAAAGTTCGGGGCCAAGGCCATCACCATCGCCGCCGCCGAGGTCGTCTTTACCGCCTGGCAGTTTGTGTGGTACATCGTTGAATTTTACCCCGTCACCGCGCTGGAAGTCCACCTGGCCCGCAAGCTGTACGGCGCGGCCCTGCCGCCCGCCAACCTGTACGAGCAGGTCGTCGCCAACAACCTGCTTTCCCGCCTGCTGCCGCGCCGCCCCTTGCAGCTGGTGATCTTGCTGGGCATCCTGGCCCTGTCCGCCCTGCTGCTGGCCGCGCTGGACACCGTGCGCGGTTGGCGTAAGCTGCCCGTGTTCGCCGTCGGTCTGCTGTGCGCCTGGCAGTGCTTCTACCTTGTGACCGTTGAGCAGCACCCCGAGTGGATGTTCACCTCTGCAAGCCGCAACGTTGCCATGACTCTCGCCGCCGTGCTGGCCGTCCTCACCGTGTGGTGGGCAGTGCGCAGCATCCGCCGCGGCGAAACCTGCTGAAAGGGGAGTGACCTGCTATGAAAGAAACGAAAACCAAAAAATCTACTTATCTGCGTAACTTTATCATTGCTATCACCCTATCGGCGGCCATCCTCGCCGCCGGTGCCCTGTGGGTGCTGCTGGGCTGGCGCAGCGCGCTGGACATCACCCTCACCGACCTGGCAGGCGACCCCGCCGCCCTGCGCGGCTTCACGATGCGCGGCCAGAGCTACTTTGACACCGCCCACACCTACTGGGACCTGCACGACGGCTACCTGGACACCAGCTTTGCGCTTGACCCTGACGAGAGCGATGACCGGTACCACTACAGCGCGTGGGGGGCATCTCACTCGACTTTTTACGCTGTAACGCCGGAAACGCGCGACGAAGTAAACGCCGCCGCCCAGCGCGTACAGGTGTATGACGACAACTGGCAGATGCAAAGCACCGCGTCCCACTTCCGCGTGATGGTCGAAATCAGCATGGGCAGCGATGTTCTCCGCGTGGCCCTGCGGGACGTGGTGCTGGATGCGCCCATCTCGGTAAGCGCCAACGCCGAGGTGCCCACCACCTATCTGGACCGCACCAGCGTCAGCTATGATTACACGGCCGATTTCTCCGACGAAGTGGAGGATACCAACACCGATTACCGCTACATTGCCGGGCAAATTTTCTCGCTGGGCGACGGCCGGGGCCTTGCCTGGCGGTACACCGTTGCCGACCGCAAGGCCGGGCTGTACAAAGCCAACCCCATCAGCTATGACGATATCGCTGCCCTGCCCACCGACGGCAAAGTCGGCGACCGCGACGTGCTTTGCGCCACCACCGAGTTCGGCACGCTGGAACCGTTCTACTGCCCCGAAAACGCCCGACAGGTGGTCTGCGGCCTGCCCATGGATGACGGCCTGACGCTCTGCGTTTACCTTGACCCGCTGAACAAGGCCTGCGCCGACCTGGTCAACGCGGCGGGGGAGCAGGTGGACCATGTCGACCTGGGCATCGAGGGCGGCAAGGGTGATTTTTCGGTGACCGTGCTGCCCCGCACCACCGACCGCGACGCGGTGCTGAAAGTCGACTACGGCAGTACGCTTGTGGCCCTGCGTGTGCAGGATGGCAAGTTTATCTTGAACAAAAGCCTCTCCATAGAGGGCAACATCGACCTGAACAGCGTTGACCTCTACATGCGCAACGCCGAGGACGCCGTGCTGAACACCGCCGGTGATGCACTGCTCATCGCCACGCCCGAATACACCACCGTGGGCGATGCCAACGCCGAAAATAGCTACAACATCTACCAGACCGGCACGCTGCTGCTGGTCTACCCACTGGATGGCAGCGCCCCGCGCTACCGCGGCCGCCTGGACAACGGCACCGACCGCGACTGGGGAGGGCAGCTGGGCGAAAACTATTACAGCTGGCCCGCACACCACTATATGAACTACGAACTTTACGAGAAGGACAGGGAGAAACGGCTATGATCGAGGTAAAAAATCTGCAAAAGACCTACCGCAGCCACGGCCAGACCGTGGGCCTGCTGGGGGCGGACTTCACCGTGCCGGACGGGCAGATCGTGGGCGTATTGGGAGAGAATGGCACCGGAAAAACCACGATGCTGCGCTGCATTGCCGAGCTGCTGCCCCACAAGGGCACGGCGCTGCTGGACGGCAAACCGGCGGGCGAACAGTATGGGCGCATTAGCTACATCACCGGCGAGGGCAGCTATTACCCCGCGCTGACGGTGGCCGCCTACGGCCAGCTGCTGGCCGACCTGCACCCGGCGTTTGACCCCGCGCGGTACGCGAAGTTTTTGGAGTTTTTCAGCCTGCACGGGTCGGACGTCATCGGGCATCTCTCCACCGGCCAGCGCGCCCGGGTGGAGCTGGCCGCGGGCTTTGCCAAGCGGGTGCCCTACTACCTGATGGACGAGCCGTTTTTGGGCAAGGACCCCTTTACACGGCGGGACTTCATCAAGCTGATGAGCGCCACCCTCACCGGCGGCGAAACGCTGATGCTCTCGACCCATTATATCGAGGACGTGGACCATTTCCTCGACCGTGCGCTGATTTTGCACAACGGCCGCATTGCCGAGGACCTGATGCTGGACACCCTCACCCCCGGTGACACCCTGCTGAACCACATGGCCCAAGCCTGCCACTGGGACCCCAAGCGGTACTTGGAGTTTGAGGAAGAATAGCAGAAAATAAAAAAGCTGCAGCCCATACAAGCTGCAGCTTTTTTCTGTGCAAAGCGGAATGGCTCCGGCGTTACACGCTCTCAATCATCCGCGTCACAATTTCCGTCGCGGTCTTGACGTACTCGGTGATGCTGAACTGCTTGACCACCAGCACCTCATACCCGCTCTCGTCGGCGTTGTCGCTCATGGCGCGCAGGATAACGCAGGGCACGCTGTTGCGGCCGGCGATCTGGCTCACGGCAGCGCCTTCCATCTCCACGCAGTCGGGGTGGCACTTTTCCTCGATGGTTTTCTTCGTAGCTGCGTCACCTACAAAGGTGTCGCCGGTGGCGATCTTGCCCGCAATGGCCTTCACGCCGCAGGCTTCGCAGGCATCCAGCGCGGCCTGTACCAGCGCGGGGTCGCCGTGGTACTCGGTCTGGAACGGGGCGCTCTGGGCGATCATGCTCAGCTCGGCGTCGTGGTAGACCACGGTCTCGCCCACGCAGACATCACCGATGCCGATTTTGCTCGTCATATTGCCGGCAATGCCGCTGAAAATCAACTTATCAATGTTATATTTTGTGCAAAGCACCTGCACGGTGCTGGCGGCGTTGGCCTTGCCCATACCGGCGCAGCACACCACCACCTGCTTGCCCTGCAGGGTGCCGCAGTGGTACTCCACCCCGGCGTAGTTCTCTTTGGTCACGTCGGCCAGCCGGGCACACAGCTGGTCCACTTCGTCGGGCATAGCGCCCATAATGCCAATAATCATCGTTGTATCTCCAATTTTACACGTTGAACAGGAACTCGATCACGTCGCCGTCGTTGACAACGTACTCTTTGCCCTCGGTGCGCTGCAGGCCCTTGGCCTTGACGGCGGCGTAGTTGAAGTCGGCGTCCTCCAGGTCCTTGTAGGCGATGACCTGCGCACGGATGAAGCCGCGCTCGAAGTCGCTATGGATCTTACCGGCTGCCTGGGGGGCCTTGGTGCCGCGCTTGATGGTCCAGGCGCGGCATTCTTTCTTGCCATCGGTCAAGAAGCTGATGAGTCCCAGCAGCTCGTAGCTGGCCTTGATAAGCTTGTCCAGACCCGTGGATTCAATGCCCATTTCCTGCAGGAACGCGATTTTTTCCTCCTGGGTGGAACCGGCGATGTCCTCCTCGGTCTTGGCGCAGATGGGGATAGCCTGGGCGTTTTCCTCCTTGGCGCGGGCGGCGACCAGGGGATAGTAGGGGTTCTCGTCCAGGCCGCCCAGCAGGTCGTCCTCGCCCACGTTGCAGGCGTAGATGACCGGCTTGGCGGAGAGCAGGCCCAGCTCCTTGCGGGTGGCCTTCACAGCGTCGTCGCTCTCGTCAAAGGCGAAGCTGCGGGCGGGCTTGCCGGCTTCCAGCCAGGCAGCCAGGTCGGCCAGCCAGGCAGCCTCGGCGGCTGCGGCCTTATTGCCGGTCTTGGCAGCTTTCTGCTGGCGGCCCAAACGGTTGCTTACGACCTCCAGGTCGGCCAAAATCAGCTCCAGGTCGATGGCGTCAATGTCGCGGATGGGGTCAACGCTCTCGGGCTTGTTCACGTCCTCGACCACATGGATGATATTGTCGTCGTCAAAGCAGCGCACCACGTGCACGATGGCGTCGCACTCGCGGATGTGGCCCAGGAACTTGTTGCCCAGGCCGGCGCCCTGGCTGGCGCCCTTGACAAGGCCTGCAATGTCGACAAATTCCACGATAGCAGGCGTCTTTTTGTCGGTCTCCCAAATCTCGGCCAGCTTGTCCAGCCGCGGGTCGGGCACCGGCACAATGCCGGAGTTCGGCTCAATGGTGCAGAAAGGATAGTTCGCCGCCTGCGCGTTCTGTGTGCTGGTCAGCGCATTAAAAAGGGTGGATTTGCCTACATTAGGAAGGCCCACGATACCTAATTTCATACTTCTCTATATCTCCTTTATTATCGTTGTTTTTTGTTACCGGATTTGGGGTTTTACCCCCATTTTACCCCCATTTTCGAGGTTTACCCCTTTTTCTCTATATCAGCTGCCTCAAAAAGACGCACGGCGTTCTGCATTGAATCATCAGAAACATGGACGTATTTGTCCATCGTCGTCTTGATACTGGTGTGCCCCAGCAACTGCTGCAAGACCTTGGGCTGCATGCCGCGCTCAATCGCGCGGGTAGCATACGTATGGCGCAGCGCGTGCATCCCAAAGGGAGCAATGCCGGCTTTTTCGCACAGCTTATAGAGGTGGGTGTCATAGGAACTGTTCTTAATCGGTTCACCGGTGCGATAGTTTACAAAGACCAGATCGTGCATGCAGAAGTACATCTGCCTTCCGGTACGGCGGTCCGTGTATTCCAGAATCTGCTGCATGGTGGGCGACTCTTTACGGGTCAAGCGCTCGTCATAGCAGCTCTTCAAAATACGATATGCGGTATCGGTCAAGGGGATAGTGCGGTAGCTTTTCACCGTTTTGGGCGGCCCGGCACGCCAGTACTTGAAGTGATGGCGGTACTCCAAACTTTTATTGACGGTAAGAGTACGCTTCTTCCAGTTGATGGCATCCCAAGTCAAACCAATCAATTCACCCGTGCGCAACCCGGTTTCCAACAGCAGAGCATATTGCCGGTAGTTGTGGGAATCTTTTGCTACGTCGAGGAAACGCTTTTGTTCCTCAACGGAAAGGTAGCGGATATCGTCCACTGCACGGACCGGCTTGTTATAGCGCACGCCATTCATCGGATGTTTGACGATAATATCGTTCATCACAGCAGATTTGAACATGGTACCCATGGCAATGTAAGTCTGGCGGATCGTAGAACCGGCGTAGGTGCTTTCCATGCGGTTCAGAATGATCTGGCAGTGCATCGGCTTTACGTCGCCCATGCACATGGTTCCAATCACCGGCTGAACATTTCTCTTATAGCGTTCTGTGTAGTTGCGGATGCAGTTCGGAGAACGGTTACAGATGATGTTCGTGATCCAGTAGTCAAACCAATTGTCTACGGACATGTCAGAGTTGCAGGTGATGACGCGATGACGCAATTCGTATTTCGTATCGGCAAGCCAATTCTTGGCTTCGGGCAGCGACTTGAAATATTTTTCTCGCCGTTCCCCGTCTTTGGTATAGTATCTTGCGGAATATAACCCGTCCTTTCTTTGGCGTATGCCTTTTCCGCATTCTTTTCGCTTTAGGCTTTTACCCATAGTGGACTCCTTTCCAAAGCGGGAATCCAACGCGATACTGAAATTATAGCACATGAAATCCCTATTTTCAACGGCATTACCTCTCTTAAATAATCAGCTTGCTGCTGATGTAGGCTTCAAATTCCTTGCGCTTGACCAATTTCTTTGACCCTACATACAACACGAAAGGACAGTTGGGCTGTTTGAGCATAGCATCAATTTTGTTGATGCCGATATTGCTGTATTCAGATGCTTCTTTAATGGAAAGCGTCAGCTTCAGATGAATGGGTACACTTTCGGGATCTTGCATAATAAATGCCTCCTATTGCCTTTATAGTGTCAGATTTTCTTCGCGCGCGTGACAGCATCGATTTAAGGAATAAATCTTGCTGTATTCTAATTTTAATAGGAAAAACAACGATGGTATATACAAAAGCTGCGCGGATGTAATGCGGGCACCATGCTTTTATCATGCAAAATCTCACCATCTTGACAGGGCGGACATTCTTGTGCTATACTCCACCTGTAAATGATTTTTGTGCCTTGCGCACACGTTGTTTAAGTTTGTAATTCGTGCCAGCAGCCCTGTCCTGCCCATATCGGGCGGACGCTGCCGGCACTTTTCTTTTTATACGGGGTGAAAACACCCAACCATAGCGAGAATGATCGTGGTTCGCGGTTTGCCGTGAACATCAGGCATTGCCTGCAGTCATTCTCGCTTTTTTATTTTGTTTCAGAGCCGCCAGGCTTTGAGAAATACATTTTATATAGGAAAGGTGGAACACCAAATGAATGAACAGGTAAGACCCAAGGCAATCGCACGGCGCATCACGCGCCCGCGCAAGGCAAGACCCATCCCACGCAATTTGCAGTATCGGCTGTACAATGTGCGCACCCGGCCCAAGCGTCCCTATCTCCGGCGCGAGAGGAGGGGCTGAAGATGCCGGAGCACATACGGCAGGAACCCAAGGTGCTGGTCAGCACCGAAAACCTCACCGAGCAGGAATGGCTGGCATACCGCAGGCGGGGGATAGGCGGCAGCGATGTCGCCGCGATCCTCGGCATTTCTCCGTTCCGAACCGCCCGCGATCTGTACGATGACAAGCTGAACATCGCTTTGGCTGTCGATGATGCAGGCAACTGGGTGGCACTGGAAATGGGGCATCTGCTGGAACCACTGGTTGCCCAGATATTCACCAAGAAAACCGGGTTGGAAGTTTTCCAAATCAAGAAGATGTTCCAGCACCCGCAATATCCCTTTATGCTGGCAGATGTGGACTACTTTGTTCGCCTGCCAAACGGAAAAATTGCGCTGCTGGAAATCAAAACGACCAACTACAACGCAAAAGACCACTGGTGGAAGGACGGCGAGGAATGTGTTCCTGTCTACTACGAGACACAGGGGCGGCACTACATGGCCGTCATGGACATGGACGAAATCTTCTATTGCTGTCTCTACGGCAACAATGAGGACGAAGTCATTATCCGCCACCTGTACCGTGACCGGGAATATGAGCAGGAAATGGTCTATCTGGAACGCGAGTTTTGGCACGACCACATCTTGACCCGCATCCCGCCGCCCTACACCGAGGACGGCAGTCTGATTCTCGAAAGCCTGCGCCGCCGCTTAGGTGCTGCGGATAAGACGATTCCTGCCATCCAGCTGGACAATGACCTGTCTGCTACCATGCTGCGGTATCTCCGCTTACAGGAGCAAAAGCAGCAAGTGGAAACGCAGGCAAAAACGCTGGACACAGAAATGCAGCGGCTGAAAGGTCAGATGGTTGCCAAACTGGACGGCAGCTGCATGGCGATGGGGGAGTACGGCGGTACACAGTACACAATCAGCTACAACCCCGTCAGCCGGACAGGCATCACGAAAGACAACCTCCAAAAGCTGAAGCTGCTGCACCCGGATATTTATGACGAGTACGTCACGGTATCGGAATCGCGGCGGTTCAGCATCAAGGCAAAATCGGCGGACGAAGCCGCCTGACAAAGAAGGGAGCGTGCCTATGCACGACAGTGAACAGGAACACAGCGGCATTACCGGCTGCCGTGTCACCTACGAATCTACGATTTTTTACAACGAAGCAAACAAATTCTCCATCATCGTTGTCAAAACCAATGATCCGCGCATTCCGCTGCAGGCTTGCAGCGACCGCTATTACGGCGACCGTATGCTGCGCTTTACGGCGGTGGGGTACGAACTGCCCCGCACCAAGGCGGTGGAGCTGGAACTGGACGGTGAGTGGGTCGAGAGCAAGTACGGGTATCAGCTGCAGGTCGAGCAGTGGCAGGAAATCGTTCCGCAGACAGCGGACGGTCTGCTGGCATACTTGGGTTCCGGGCTTATCAAGGGCATCGGTCCCAAGACAGCAGAGGACATTGTTGCCACGTTCGGACCGGACACCCTGAATATCCTTGACAACGAGCCGGAAAAGCTGCTGCAAATCCGCGGCATCACCGAGGGAAAACTCAAGGACATTGAGGAATCCTACGCCGAGAGCCGCGTTCTGCGCAACCTTATGAGCCTTTTGGGGCCGTTCAAGATCACGCCCGCCACGGCGCTGAAAATTTATCAGAACTTTGGTCCGTCGTGTGTGGACATCCTCAAAAAATGTCCGTATGACCTGTGCCAGATTTCCGGCTTCGGATTCAAGCGTGTGGATGGCATCGTCCGTAAGACGGATAACCGCCTGCACAGCGCCGAGCGCATCAAGGGTGCGGTGCTGTACACGCTGGAGGATGCCCGCGGCAAATCGGGACATTTGTTTCTGCCATCGGAAGATTTGGTAAAGGAAACGCTTCTGCTGCTCAACGCACCTATTCCCATCCCGGAACAGCGCGTCCGCGCCGAGGAGGTGCAGGAAACCTTGCAGCAGATGATTCTGCACGGCGCAGTGGTCGCCTATAAGCAGTACCTGTACAGCCCGCGTGTGTTCGGGCAAGAGGACGACACCGCCCGCATGATTGCCGAACGGCTTGCCAACATCAGTGTGGCTGAGAATATCGAATCTGCGCTGGAAGCGGTGCGCGAAAGCCTGGGCATTACGCTTTCCCAAAAACAGGAGCAGGCGGTGCGCACGGCATTTCAGCATGGGCTGACGATTATCACCGGCTCGCCCGGTACCGGCAAGACCACCGTGTTAAAGGCCATTATCGAGGTGTTCAAGAACCTACATCCAAAAGGAAAGTTCGCCCTCATGGCCCCCACGGGCCGTGCCAGCCGCCGCATGGCGGAAAGCACCGGCGTGGATGAAGCCCGCACGCTGCACAGCGCACTGGGCCTCGGCACCGGGGAAGAAGTAGGCGATGGCGAGCGCGTTCGCTTTGTGGATGCCGACCTCGTCATTGTGGACGAGTTTTCTATGGTGGATATGTGGCTGGCACAGCAGTTTTTCAAGCGCATCGGTCAGCATACGCGGGTCGTTCTTGTGGGTGACCCGAACCAGCTGCCCAGCGTGGGCGCCGGCAACGTGTTCTACGAGCTGATCCACAGCGGAATGGTGCCTGTCACGGTACTGGATTGGATCTTCCGCCAGTCGAAAGACGGCCTGATTGCCTACAATGCGAAGTTCATCAACGAGGGCAGCACCAAGCTGTACTACGGCAATGACTTTGTGTTCGTGGACAGCCCGACGCAAATCGAGACGGCGCGGCGCATCCAAGACATTTACTGCAAAGAAGCCGCCGAGCGTGGCATCGAGAACGTGCAGATCCTTTCGCCGTTCCGCGAGAAAGGCGAGGCAGCCTCCGAGCAGCTTAACCGTGCCATTCGGGAACGGGTCAACCCGTTCCGCTCGGCCGAGGAAGAAGTGAAGATCGGCAGCCGCATTTTTCGCGTCCATGACCGCGTTATGCAGACAAAGAACACCGAGAAAGTGTCCAACGGTGACCTCGGTTTTATTACCGGGATTACCACGAACAGCAAAGGCGAACGGCTTGTGCAGATGGATTTTGGCGGCGACCGCAAGTTGACTTACACGACGGAACAACTGGCGCACGTTGACCTTGCTTATGCCACAACAATCCACAAGGCCATGGGCAGCGAGTTTGAAACGGTCATTATCCCCATCGTCAAGGCACACACAATCATGCTGTATCGTAATTTATTGTATACAGCCGTGACCCGCGCCAAGAAAAAAGTCATCCTTGTGGGACATAAGCCGATTCTGTTTATGGCGGTTCACCGCGCGGATATCAGCAAGCGCAACACCATGCTGGGCGAGCGCATCCACCTGTACTGCAAGGCATACCACACCGAACGAAACGCACTGCCGGAGCTGCAACAGGCCGGCTGAATACAAAATTGAAGGGAGAAATTACCCATGAAAGGGAATCAAGAACCTATGCTGTACACCACCAACGCCACTGTGGCATCCTTAAACCATGTACCCGGCTTTGACCCGCTGAAATTCCTGCGCCGCACAACTTCCCGCAAAACCGGGGAGGATGTGATGCGCCTTGACCTGCGGTACAAAAAGCTGTGGTTCCGGCTGGCTTGCCCCACGGGGCGGCTGAAGCTCAACGCCCTGCGCATCACTGAGAAAATGGCCATTTTTGAAGCCAAGGTTTACCGTGACCGTGAGGATGCCGAGCCGCTGAGCAGCTACGTTGCCAACTGCACACTGGACGCAACGCCCGGTGGACTGTATGTGGAGGCCGCGCAGGAGGAAGCGCTGGATACGGCGCTTTCCAATGCGGGCTTTGGCATTCAGTTTGCCGATGTGATCGTTGAATCGGAGGAGTACGGCAGCGAGGTGCCGGTGGGCGCAAAAGCAGAGATTGCAAAGCCTGTTCAGGTGAAAGCGGAAACTACCAAGCCTGTACAGACGAAAGTGGAAGTCACAGAATCTGTGCAGAAGCAGCCGGAAACTGTGAAAGTCGCCCCGCAGGAGCCTGTCAAGGCTGACCCGCTGGATGACATCATGGCGGACGATATGCCCGTTCCCGAACAGGTGACGGCAGAAGTCGTAGAAAAGCCCAAGACTGTTGTGCTGGAATCCGTACAGCCTGCGCAGACCTCGGCAGAACTGCCGCAGAATGTCATTGTGCTGGAGCAGGAACCGCCCGCCGCTGCGTATACCCAAAGCAGCCCGGTGGAGGAGATCCGCCGGCAGATGACCTACGAGCAGGCGCAGAACGTCATCGTAGACTGCGGCACCTGCAAGGGCTGGACGCTGGCACAGGTGGCTGACCGCCGCCGTGCCAGCCTGCGCTGGTATGTGAAAGGCTATCAGGGAGAAAACAACATCCTCCGCGCGGCGGCCGCCATTATATGGGACAGCTTGCAGGAGAAACAGGCGGGATAACCGGAAAGGAGGCCGTTTTGCATGACCTCATCTTCCGATACGTTTCCGTTTGGCATTGCCGATGTAGTAGAACTGCTGGGGCTTACTGTCCGTCGCCGTCTGCCGTCGAGCCTGTACTTAAACTGCCCCTTTTGTGGGGACCAGCGCGGGCGGCTCAACGTCAACACAGACAAAAACGTCTGGCGCTGCAACCGCTGCGGCGCGGCGGGCGGAATGCTGGCACTGTATGCCCGCTATAACTGCACCGGCAATGCCGATGCCTACCGCGAGATTTGTGAAGCGCTGGGGCGATACACACCCCGGCCAAGGGTGAATGACTGCATCGGGGTAAAGCCAGAGCAAAATGTCCGCGCAACCCCGCAGGAGATCCATCAGACCTACTCGCTGCTGCTCTCCATGCTACCGCTGACACCCACGCACAAAGCGCATCTGCTGTCACCGCGGCGCGGGCTGACTGAGGAGCAGATCGCAAGGTTCGGGTTCAAATCGACCCCGCCTGCGTTTCTGTGCCGCAGTTATGCCGAGCGTCTGCGGCGGCATGGCTGCACCTTGCAGGGTGTGCCGGGCTTCTATACGGACAATGCCGGGCGGTGGACGATCAATTTCGGCAGCCGCACGGCGGGCATCCTGCTCCCGGCTGTCGGTATGGATGGTTTAATCTGTGGTATGCAGATACGGCTGGACACGCCGCTGCGCCGTAGGGATGACCCACCGGGTAAAAGCGGAGCAAAATACATCTGGCTGTCTTCTATCGGCAAGCCGCATGGTGTGACCTCCGGCAGTCCGCTGCATTTTGTGGGCGAACCGTTTGCCAAGACCGTGTATGTGACCGAAGGACTGCTTAAAGCTGATATTGCCCACTGCCTGACAGGGCGTTCGTTTGTCGCTGTGGCAGGGGTGAACAGCTTGAACGGTTTGGAATCCGCACTGCGCTGCATGGCACAGAACGGCACCAAGCTGGTCGTGGAAGCCTACGACATGGACAAGTCAGAGAATGAATATGTGGCAGACGCCGCCGAAAAGGTACAGCAGATCGCCCATACAGCCGGGCTGCAAAGCACAAGCCTTGTCTGGAATACTGCCTACAAGGGCATAGATGACTGGCAGCTTGCTTTGCGGCAGGAAGAAACAAAAGAAAAAGCGGCTTGATGCCGCGCAAAGTTATGGCAGAGAGCTAAATTGACGGCTCTCTGCCTTTTTTAGAAAGGACGGAATGATGGGTATACTCTCTGAAATGGATATGATGAACCGCGATGCCGAGGATGATGCTTTTGAGGTGTCCTCGGACAGTGAAACTGTAGATTCTTTCAGCGAAGAATTTGAGCCGGTTGAACCCCCAAAGCCAGACCCGCAAGCGGAGGACGCGGAAGAAGCCCGCAAAAAGGCTGAATTTGATGCTGCCGAAGCCAAGCGCAAAGCCGAATGGGAAGCAAAACAGGCACAGAAGAAACTGCGGGAGCAGCAGGAGCTGGACCGTCTTGCCGCTATGTCGGATGATGACGTGATGCAGGCATCCATGAACCGCGTTTCGCAGGATACCGAGCGCCTGACCCGCCGCAACATGAAGCTATGCGTCATGGAGGACGTGCAGACCGAGTGTCTGGCTGACCCCGCTTTTGCCCGCCTTGTGATGAACCCCAAGAAAAAGATGCTGAATTGCTTCCACTACATCAACCGCAAGGCGCGGGAGTATCTGGAACAGGAAATGAAGGACAATGACGAAAAGCCTATGGGCGGCGGTTTCGGCGGCGATGTGCCGGACGAACTCTGCTACCAGTGGGCGCGGGAATATTTCCGCGATGCCGAAGCCAAGGAGGATGCCGAACCGGAAGAAAAGTTTGTCCCCAAAACTTACAACGGGAAAATGCCCAAGGCAGGCAAAGTCAAAAAAGATAAGCCCAAGAAAGCAGCGCCCAAACCAGCCCCGAAACCCGCGAACGAAGAACAGCTCACCTTTGGTGACTTCGGCACAGAGGAGGCAGCAGGATGAAACTGGACAAACGAGCCTGCCGCCATGCAGCCAATGTTCCGCTGCACATCAGCCTAAATGCCGGTGTGTTGTACACGGAACGGGTGAAATACCTTGTCACCGCTGCCGTCAAACTGCTTGGCGGGCATAGGGTGCTGGCGGTTTACTTCTATGAATGCGAACGCCTGAAAGCAAATGACCGCATGCCAAAATGGGTCGTGTTTCAGGGCAAGGATGACTTTGTCACGCTGGAGCGTGATGCCGAGGGAAACGTCAAGTGGCGGGATTCAATGCTGGAAAATCTTGTGGATGAAAGTTTCTATAAATTTAGGGAATCCTGCGTTTTCTATAAAGGGACGGATGGAGTTACGATTTCGGACTTTATCCATCAAAGTGCAAGTGGCATCACGATATTGGAGGCGTTGCAGGTCTATCAGTATGGTATTCGCAACAAGCAGGCAAAAAAGCGCCGCTGCAAACGTGATATGGGCATAGTCGAGAAAATGAAAAAGATCCCAGCTGCGCCGTCAAATCTGGCACGCTGGATTGACCGAAATGTCATGCCGCACTATCTGTTTTATTCGTATGACAGAAACCAGCCGGAAACGCAGGTCTTTTGTACCTATTGCGAGAAGTTTTCTGTGATAAAAAAGCCGAAAACCGGAAAAATCTTTGTCTGCCCGCAATGCAAACAAAAGGCAATCGCCAAAGCGCAGGGGAGAAGAGCCGCCTACCATGAGGACAGGGAAACCTGCCAGGTTATTCAAAAAATCAGCGATGAAGAATTGCTGATACGGATCTTCAAGGTACGCTGGGCATATAAGGAAAAAAAGAATACGCCTGCGAAAGAAATTTATGAGAACGCAAGGTTATTTATCCGCGTCGTTGGGAAAGAAGGCACCGACACAGAAGCGTTCTATTATGACAGCGGTTATGATAGCGCAACACACTGGCGGAGAGGAAACCGTCCGAGATTTTCTCCCTATACAAGCAGTTATGAAGCTGATGATACTGGGGCGGTTTACCTGCCATCACTGAAAAGAGCCTTGCAGGGAACACCGTGGCAGTATTGCGCACTCCGGCAGTTCTATGAACCTACGAAGGAGGCTATGCAGGTCAGTACTTACCTGCGCGTATATCGGCGCCATCCAAAACTTATTGAGCATCTTGTTAAAGTTGGATTCGAGCGCATCGTTTCAGACATTGTGTATCGGCACGGTATGGGAGCAGAAATTGATGCCACACAAAAACGCACGCACCGCATTTTACGGGTCAACAAAGAAGACTTGGCCATGCTGCGTGAATTAAATGCTGGCGTTGATACACTGAAAGCATACCAGCAATATGTAAAGCTTAATTTGCGTGGCCGGCAGGAACTTTTGCAGTGGCAGCTCAAAAATCATGTGCATACGGTTCCAACGCAGTGGTTTGCCTATATGACGGCAAGAAAATTCATGCGCTATATGGACAGCCAGCTGCCAGACTATATGCAGCTGAAGCGGGCTTTCCTCTATCGTTCCCCGATGGAAGAAGCAATCTCGACTTACAGCGACTATCTGCAAATGTGTCAAGAACAGAATTATGATATGAAAAGCAGTCAGGTTTTGTTTCCCAAACACTGCAATGAGGCCCATGACGAGTTGAGCCGATACATTAAGAAGTGTAGGGACGAGCAAACAAAGCGTGCATTTCGTGAAGTATATGAGCATTTGGCAGAAAAGGCTAACCTCACTTCAAAGAAACTGCAAATTGTCTGCCCCAAGCAAACCGATGACCTCATCGCAGAAGGACAGGCTTTGCACCACTGTGTCGGCACCTATATTGAGCGAGTGGCAGCGAAAAAATGTCTGATCGTGTTTGTCCGCCGCGTGGAAGAACCAAAAAAGCCGTATGTGACCGTGGAGGTGCGCAATGGTAAAATCGAGCAAATCCATGGCGACCACAACAGCGACCCTACGGAAGAAGTAAAAAAGTTTGTTGACCTGTGGAGCCGCAAGGTGCTGCCAATGGCTTTGCAGGCCGCGTAAGAAAGGAAGTGCTTGTCTTATGAAGCAACTTGGAAATCTCGCCATCGTCTGCGCCCGGCGCAAGGATGTGACTCTGCGCATTGAGCAGGGGAGAGTGATGGTCATGCTGGATGGCCCCTACGCGCCGACAGCGTTTTCTGCCGATTGGGATGACGATGAAACCATCCTGTCGGTGATCAATGAACTGAACTTCGGCCACTGTGCCCCCAAAAGCAAATGAAAACTGAGGAATGGCAAGAGAAAGCCGCTTTCATAGCCAAGCTGCGGGAACTAACAGAACGCTTGAACAGCTGCCGCGCGGCGTATGAAGCCCATACGCCGTTGGTAAGTGATGAGGTCTATGATATTCTGTTCAGCGACTTGCAGACATTGGAAAGCTGGCTGGGGTTGAGGATGAAAAACTCACCCACCAAGGAAGGTAACCACTTGATTTGAAACAGCCTCCAACCTATACGGTTTTGCCGCATAGATTGGAGGTTCTTGCTTGGCCGAAAATAAAACAGGATGAACTTCAGCGGCAAATTGACGTTTTCTACGATTTATGGTATTATACTGGTGTAAGTGATGTATGTGTCCTGCAAAGCAATTTGCACTGACACACGTTGTTATTTTTGTACTTTGTGCCTGCAATGCCGTTGACCGTCTGGTCTGTGCATCGCAGGCATTTTTTATCCGCCGGGGGCTGCCCCGTATAAAGCGAGAATGACTTTTGTACTGCTATTGGCAGCGAAGGAAAGTTATTCTCGTTTTTTTGTTTTGGTTTAGCGCCGCCCGGCGTTAAAAATAAAAATTCAAGAAAGGCGAGATTACAATGATGGACGAACTCAAGCAGCAATTTTACGAGGTCATGCACAAGTATCAGAAGCCGTTTTCGGAGGAAGGTGTTACGGCGAATCTTACGCAATGGTACGAACAGAAGCAGGGGCTTTTGCAGCTCCTGCGCAGGCATCCACTATGGAATGAGAAAGAACTGGCAATCGTGTTCCGCGTGGAGGAGCGCCGAGAGATCGACCGTATCACGGTAGACGAAACACGTGCCGCCATACTGGAACTGGGCCGCAGAGCCTGCACCGATGATACTGTATACGAAAACTTTGAAACAGCCCTGCGCGCGGCGACCGCAGACTATGCCCAGATACCGAACGAGTACCGTTTGGACACGATTCGGCAATACGGCGACATCAAGTGCGCACCAGGGCAAAAGGCGAGCCGCATTATCAATCGGCTCTGCCTGAAATTTCATCTCGACCAAATCGAAGAGGAAGCGGAAGCGGGCGAGCCGGACAACCGTTATATGCGTACAGTAAAGCCATACAACGCGCTGTTTGCACGGCTGGCCGATGCTCTGAACCCGGCGCATATCGAGAAAACCGCAGTGCTGTCAATCCACCCCTGCGATTTCCTCGAAATGTCCAACCGTGACAACACTTGGAGTTCCTGCCATTGCTTAGAAGGCGGCGGTTACCGCGGCGGCTGCCAGTCCTATATGGGTGATGCTGTCAGCATGATTTTCTTCACGGTCAGTGACGAGTACACGCAGGACTTCCATACAGCCCCGCGCATCACGCGAGAAATTTTCTGCTATAAGGATAATGTTCTGCTGCAATCCCGATTGTATCCTACAGATTTGGAGGACCAAAAGACATTGTATCGCAGCATCGTCCAGCAGGCAATCGCAACATGCCTTGACAAGCCGAACCTGTGGTCACTTAAGCGTGGAAAAGATACCGAACCTTACTGCGAGTCTGCGGCGGACAGCAACCACTATCCCGACTATAAGTATGGATACGCGGTTGCATCTTTGCTGAAAGGCGAAAACGACTATGGCCAAATGACGATAGGCTCCGTAGCCCGCTGCGTCTGCTGCGGTGGAGAACAGAAGAACCATCGTTCCATACGCTGTGCAGAGTGCGGCAATATGTATGTCTGCAAGGGCTGCGGCAAAACGGTGCATGGATATGGGCGCTATATTGATGAGCACTTTTATTGCAATGAGTGCAGCTATGAATGTGCGGTTTGCAAAGAAAAGTTTATCGGTATGCCGCGCATCGGAATTGCCCGATCCGGCGAGCAGCGCGGGATTTGCCCTGCCTGCTATGCGCAGGTAGTTGATGTATGCGGAAACTGCACAATCCATAGTGACTGCCTTTCCATCGGTGCCAATCGCTTCTGCCCGAACCAGATGAGCGGCCTTGCCGCATAAAGGAGGAATCCATGCAAGAATTGACGTTTGAAACCATTCTACGTCTGCCGCAGATGGAATTGAAAAAGAGGTTAAAAGCCGAGCTGAAAAGCAGGGGTTACCCCGTTACCGATAAGCCCGGCTACCTGTATGCCGAGGGAACGATTCCTGTCTTGCTGGTAGCCCACATGGACACGGTTCACCGTCAGCCTGTCGAGCAGATATGCTATTCGGCAGACAGGGCAGTAGCTATGTCACCGCAGGGAATCGGCGGCGATGACCGCTGTGGTGTCTGGATGATTTTGCAGATCCTGCGCACGGCGAACTGTCATGTGCTGTTCTGTGAGGATGAGGAAGTCGGCTGTGTAGGTGCAAAGAAATTCACAAGAGGTCCTTTGCGGCCACAGGTAAACTACATTGTAGAGCTTGACCGCCGGGGCAGTAATGATGCTGTGTTTTACCGCTGCGATAACCCGGAGTTTGAGGACTTCGTTACCTCGTTCGGATTTGAAACAGCAGGTGGTTCGTGTAGTGACATATCTTATATCGCACCGTATCTGGAAACAGCTGCGGTCAATATCAGCTGTGGCTATTATTGCGAGCACCAACGGCATGAGTGCATCCACTTAGCGGAGATGGAGCTTAATGCCGACCGCGTGGCGCAGATGGTCACGCAGCAGACGGAACACTTTGAATATATGGAACAGCAGGACAGCTTCTTCGGCGGGCGAGTTTACCAGTATTCTATGTGGGGGATGGCCTCGGAGCGTGAAACCTACAAGTGGCTTTCACCGCTACCGAAAGAAGCAAAAATCAAGCTGGGAACAGCGGAACTTATCATGTCTCATGCCAAGATTGACCGGCAGGGGAAGGTTCATCGCTATGTTCCCAAATTGAAAGCTGCTGTCCTGACAGAAAACGCCATAGCAGTAATGCCGGACGGTAAGAAAGCGAGATATGATTCCCAAAAGGCCAAGTGCCAGAAAGTGGTGCCCCTGTCAAGGGCGTTGGAAATACTGAATACAATATAAATACAGCCCCTTCCGCTGATGCAATTTCAGCAGAAGGGGCTGCCATTTTATTTATATGAATTTCCCCGGCGGGTCACAAATTACCGATTCCAGATATTGTTTTCAAGATCGATAAGCCGCTTCTTATACTCGGCCATCCGCTGATCGGCTTTGCCGTCATCATCGGGAAAGCTGACAAGGTAGCCGGTGTCCGTGTCATGGAAGCCGATTTCGCCGGTAAGGCCGCATATATCGGAAACTTTCAGTAAGGTATGGGGGAACTGGGTGGCGAGATCCTAACGCCCGGCTCCGACACCACGCTGGGTGGCGGCGCGCTGCAATGGCCGCTGCCGGTGGCGGGCACGATCACCTCGCCGCAGGGCTACCGCACCGACCCGATCACTGGCGAAACCAGCTACCACAGCGGCACCGACATCGCTGTGCCCGAAGGCACCCCGATCCTGGCGGCTGCCGACGGCACCGTCACTATCGCCAACGCCCTCGACAGTTGGGGCGGCAGTTATGGCTACCACGTCAAGCTCGACCACGGCGGTGGATTGACGACACTGTACGCGCACTGCTCGAGCATCTGCGTCACCGCAGGCCAGCAGGTCAAAGCCGGGCAGGTCATTGCCTACGTCGGCCACACCGGCCGCGCGACGGGGCCGCATCTGCATTTTGAGGTTCATTCGTCTTGATGTCCGGCGCTTGCCGTCGTGTCTTTGCGGTCAGATGCCTTGTGTACTTTCTCCAGCACTTCCCTTAAAACCGGTGGGACGGGCGCGCCCATCTCGGCGGCGTTTTCCAGAATGCTGCCCAGCTCCGTGGCAATGTACCAGGTCAAAACGACGGGCGTCAACAACATATCGTAATCAAACGGCAGTTGCAGGCCAAGCACATGGTTGATCACCAAACCCAAAAAGATATCGGTCAGAACACTTACACAAATCATAATGGTGCTGCCACCCTTGTGCCATAGCCCTTTCCGCGCCTTGCTGGAATTCCATGTTTTCTCCTTAACGGCCAGCGCGGTGCCTGTCACACAATCCAGCAGCATACAAATTGCATACAAAACCGCCAGCCACCCCAGCCAACCGTGCAGGGCAGCCCACAGCCCGAACGCACCGACACTCGCCAGTTTTTCCACAGTGTTTACTTGCATGATTTTAAATTCCTTTTCTCACAAAACTTCTGTTATTTGATCTATTATTTAAAGAGAATCAAGTTCAATAAATGTAAACGTCCACTATTTATATACAGTATAGCTGGATTCATAACACAGTGCACCAGACACAAGTGGACAAATTTTCCTTGCGCCAGAACTTTATGGGTTAACAGTTCCACACGGATTGGTCCATAGATTAGCGCATCTTGTTCAACTGGCGGCATCCAAGATCGATCCTTTCCACTCGTAACAATCCCGCAAATATCCCCACAAGGTTGCAGTTCCAAGCAACACGACAACCAACAACAGAAGGATCACCCAGGCATTATTGTAGGGAAGGCCCTCCTCACCGGCGTACCCCTGGGTCGTGAAGAAGTTCGCCGCATGGAACAGCGGCCAGAACCCCAGCCACTCGATGCCGCCATCCATACCCGAGAGGCTCAACAGCGCGGGCAGGCAGTACCCCACGGCGCTGACGAACAGCGCAGGCAGCAGGTTGCCGAACACACGGCCCAGTGTGAGGGTAATTGCGCCCATGCAGAGGCAGGCGGCGATTCTACACACAAACCAAAACAGCAGCACGTCGGACAACGTAAACAGTGCGGGCAGGCTCTCAAACTCCGAAATGCTCATGGCCGGGGCGAACAGGGCGGGCAGGCCGTAGTCCCGCAGCACCTGAATCAGATGCGGCAGGCAGGACGCCGCCGCGATCAGCACCGCCACGCCCGCACTGACCGCAAGCTTGGCCCGCACCGTGCGCTTGCGGCCGAGCGGTGTCGTGCAAAGGATTGTCTCCATGCCGCCGCGGCGCTCCATTGAGAAAAGCCCTGAAAAACACAGCGCACAGGCCAGCCCGGCCAGCAGCGTATCCTGCACGTCGGCATCGCCGGTGAAGCCGAACAACTCCTTGTAGCCGCTCTCATAGACGAGCCACGCGCCGGGATGTTCTTTCAGATAGTAGTTGATGTTCTGGTTGATAACCCGGCTGTAGACACTGTACTTTTGTTGCAGCGAACTGAACGCCAACATTGCATCGCTGGACAGCTCCCCGGCCGCCACCTTCCGCTGCACTTCGAGCATCGGGGCAAATTCTTCTCCCTGCTCCTCCAGCCAATCATAGCTTTCTTGGGTGAACGGCCCGGAGGTATGTTTCATGTAATAGGCGTAGTAGATCTCATCCGGCCCGATGTAGCTCTCGGCGGTCACCCCCTGGTAGATGCCAAACCCGGCGAACGCCGCCAGCACCAGCGCCGCGCCGTTGAGAAGCAGCAGCTTGCGGGCTTCTTCCTTATAAACAGAGGTCGCGTGCGTCTTGTGCCGCAGCCCCAGCAGGAACCCGCGCTTTGACGCAGACAGCAGTTGCGCGCGCAAACACCCAGCAAAAAGCAAAGGTCAGAACCCCGCCATACACAACCGCCGCCGTCCACTCGACGAGCGGCAGGCCGATTGGCGAACCAAACCAAAACAGATTGCGGTAATTTCCCAAAAGTTCGTTGGTTTGCAGCAGGCTGGCTAAATTGGCGTATTTAATCACATTCAGCCGGCTGGTGGCCGGAATCGCGGCGCGGATGCCAAACATCACAAGCGGCCCGGCGGGCAACGAGTGCCGCCAGCATGACCCACAGCCCCATGACAAACGCGCCGGCCCACTTGGCCAGCAAAAAGCGGAACAGGTACTGCCCGACCGTGATCTGCATCGTGCAGCGCATCAGGGCGGGCACGCTCTGGATCGTGCGGGTCAGCGGGCCGAGGCCGAACGTCGCGGCGCAGTAGGCGAGGTTGACGCCGTACAGCAGCGCAAGCACGGCCAGCAGCGACAACGCAAACGCGCCGAGCTTGGCCAGCGCCGTTTGCAGTCGTCCGCCGGGCAGCGAACGAACCAGTGACAGCAAGCCGCTGTCCCGCTCCTGCCGCACGAGCAGCAGCGCCTGCACGAGCATCGACACCAGCAAAATCAAATCGGTGAAAGCATAGGAGATCGCAGTGTACAGACCTTTTTGCGGGTAATAATCAATGGCTGTCTCGCCCAAACCGGCGCACACCGCCGCCGTAACTTCAATGTTTTTCAGGTCATACCCGGTCTCATCGTTCTGGAGAATCGAGATGCCCGCCAGCTGCCCGGCCTTGGTCTGCACGCTGTCGAGGAAGTCGCCGTACCCGGCCACCGTGTCGTACTCGCTGACCAGTTGGGAGAGCAGCGCATAGTCCAGCGACAGGCTGTCGGTGTACAGCGTGTAGGTTTTGTCGTGGTAGGTCTGTTCCCAGGCGTCGAACAAATCTGCGTTCTGCTCACGGTAATACTGCAAGGTCACGCTGTTGCCATAGGCGAGGTCGCGGTAGTAGTTTTCGAGCCGCAGCAGCGACTCGGTTTCGTCGAGCTTGCCGTGCAGAAAGTCACCCTTGGCGGCCATGTCCGAACTCTGGGCAGCCAAATCAGCCCCCACGGCGCGGTAGGCCGCGGCGTGGGGGCTGATTGGCGGTAGGGCGGGTGCCCATCCAGAGCAATAGAGGACTTGATTTGAATTGGTATCAGATTTCTCCTTTTCGCAGTGAATGAAATGGATTGGCAACTGCAACACTGAGCATGTTTTAACACATACAACTAAAAAAGATTACTGCCAAGAAGCAGGTCTTGATAAAATTATGTTTACGACGAAAGACAACTGATTGTGAGATACACTTGCTCTTCAAACAAGCAAGGCTTCATTCATTATGTGCAACTCGGTTCATTTTATCAGATTTGCACACGGATACTGGATAAGCTTTGTGTTGTCCCCGTTTTCAGCATAAATCTGAGCAATGACGTTTCCTGTTTCGTTTGCAAAAAGACGGTAGTTTGTTTCCGTGCCCATATCCAATCGGACGGATTGCCATGTGGCTGTTTTTAGGTTATACAAAACAAGATGAGCAAAATCCTTTTTCAAATATGCCTGCTGCTCGGGAAATGTGCTAAACAGAAGCCATTCCTCGGCAATCGGATGTGGGGTCAACAAATAACAGGGGGTGCACTGTGGAATGGGTAGCCGCGAAAATTCTGTGTCTTCCTTTTGTAAAACGGTAAAATAGGGTGCACTCCCGCAATTGTACCACTTTATAAAAAAGGTTTGATCTTGAATATAGAGTTGGTCCGCCGTATATTGCGCGTCTTCATATTCCGGCAATGCTAGATTCTTCCTCCACAAAACCGACCCGTTTATTGAATTGCACTGCAACCAATTGCTTCCGTCCATTTCTTTCATTAAATAGTATAAATAGGTTCCATCTGAGGCAATGGCGGTAATTTGTGGAGGCCTTTCTAACGATAGATTGGCGGTGTTAAAAATTTCAAGTAGCCTCTCTGTGGATCTGTTCCACAGCAGGACCATTTGCAATTGTGAATCGGCTGTTACCAGAAATGCTGCTGTGTCCTGATCAACTTTAGCAAATCCAACCAATGACGTTGCCGCAGCGGCATCTCTTAAAAGCGTTTCCGTTGTACCTGTGACAAGATCTGTCATAATAATGCTCACGGTTCCATTACGGAAAGGGAACGAATACAATGTTTGGCAATCAAACAAAAACGGATCCACAGAGGAAATGGGAGAGGTATTCGTTCTTCTGATGAGCCTTGTGTCGCCGCTTTTGTAATCGGCTGTGACCAAAAGCTCTTCAAACTCTTCCTCTTGGGCCGCATTTGAAAGTGTACGCGCATTTTGTATCCAATAACAAGAAATAATGTTATTGTCCAAGAAGCCGATCACCTTTAAGTCTGTTCTGCCTATTGTATCAATCTGACTGTACATATCTACAGCTTGCGATGTAATAATTTCGCCGTGGATCGTCACCAATCGATCAGAAGTATGCCAAACTCGCCAGAAAAAACAAATTGTGACACCTAAAACAATGACTATAGATAGAACAAAATATAATTTTTTTGATTGCACTGTACCCGTCCCTTTATGGAATAACCTATCATGGTTCATAGTAGAGTTCCTTTTTGACGCGCTACATTTCAAGCCGCAAAATAGTCACAGGTGGAATATACGACCGAAGAATTGATGTAATATTTGCCCGAGGAATAAGAACTAGAAGACTGTTGATTTGTTACATCAGGATCAGTTACCTGGATTGTTGCATTAGAAAGGTTATATCCGCTAACGCTCATAAAATGGCCGGAACTAATATTAATTGGCCATTTGCTCGTGTCATTATAGCTGGTCCGCTTTGTTCCTTGAATGGCACCTGTATGTAAGATTGGAGGGTTATTGTTGCTAATTACGCTGGCCATCATATTCAGCATTTGTTGGGAAGATGTATATGCACCATTTTTCCACAAAGCCATATAAACAACCCCTGTAGGGTCACCGCCTTCTCCATACAAGCTAGTATTAATATAGTAAAACATCTTCGAAATCTCAAAGATGCCATTGGTTGGACTGTAACAATAGGTGGCCGGTTTACTAGCATCACTCATTTCCGACATAATTGTGGACAAATTTTTCACAAGACCATAATGAGCCAGTGTTTGTCGCACTGTAGAGGGACCACAGCTAACACCATTAGGTTGGCGCGTATGTGGGACATAAATTGTCATACTATTACTTGCCCGGGTTAAGGCAGACGGTCCAGAATCGCGAACACTCATTAAATAATCACACTTTTTCTTGGCGGCCTCTTTGTAAGCGTTTGAATAAGTTGGATTATCCAATATTTCCTGTAAGGTATCCTGTAAGGTAGGCGGGTTACTATTTTCAGCGTAGGGTTCTGCTGCAAATGCACAAACCGTAAAAGTACAACTGAACATTAATGCGAGTAATAGTGAAAAGAAGTTTTTCATAAATAACCTTCTTTCTTGTTCGTGTTGCGTCAGTTATTGTATCTTTGCATATGGGTGTTCTATCCATAGAGGCGGGGTTACTTCTTGGTTTCATTAGGATCTCTTGTTAGAGCTTCCGGCCGCTTGGGCTGATAGTTCCAGCCATAGCAGTCCACAGCGCCGCTGCGTTCCCGTTCCACCATCTTGTGCAGTGCCGAAGCCAGCGCTTCGGTGAATCGGTTGTCATTCTTGTTCATGGGTAAAACCTCCATTCTGTATTTTTCCTGCAATCAGCATACTGGCCGCCAGGGTAACGGCCGCCGCTGCAGTTTTACTAAGCCAAACTCCCCAAGGGAGGAGTGGAAGCACGCTGAAAGCTACTGCCAATACGAGCAGCTCCCACATCATCCGCTTCCGATTTCGATCGAGTTCTGCTGGCGTCATGGCAATGTGGGGGTCATTGCAAGGACCTGCCAGGCCAATCACAAGACAGGCGATCATTCCCACCAGTGAATGCCCCACCACCGGCCATCCGGCTGTAATCTGCGGGTATAAGAACAGACCGCACAGAACGATCAGCGAAGAATTTATCAGGCACCGTATAGCCGAGCCCGCATGGTGACCGCCGACGCGGTGCCGCAGGCTGGTAAAGACAACAAAGAACAGAACGGTGGAATATACATCCGAGACCAGGAGACCGATCAAAAACAAAATCGGATAAAAGACTGCCGCCAGCAACCGGCGTTGTAATCCGTACACAGCCCACTCGTAGTCCTGCGCCGGGATCAGTTTTTTGGCCACAAAAAAGGATGCTATTTTCTGAGCCGGATGGAGCATAACCGCTTCACCTCTTTGGCTTAAAAATAGCATCCTGTTTGCGAGTTGGCAAGGAATATGTCCCGAAACGTTCAAAATATGTCCCGAAATGACATGCGTAGAAAAATCAAAGGGATTTTTGTGTAATTTGATCGTGCTCCGGCGCAGGCGAAATAGTCTGATGAAACAGTACCGTGGAGAACTGGAACCAGCCGTCCTGGCACAGAATGGCCGGACAGGCGCCATGATCTGCCAAAATGGAGACGATGTTTTGCAGTCCATATCCATGCGCAAGTGGATCGGCCTTGGTCGTTACAGGCAACCCATTTTCCATTACGGGCGCTTTGTCAATGGTATTCATCACGGAAAGAATGGTTTTCTCCTCCGAACACTGAATCTTGACGCGAATCAATCGTGTTCCCTTCTGCGTCTTGCACGCCTCGATTGCGTTATCCAGCAGGTTGGAAAGTACCACTACCGTCTCTTTGTTGGAAAGCGGGAACTCGGCAAGATCGTTGATGGCAAAATCCACTTGAATCCCCAGTTCACAGGCCTGCGCATACTTTTGGTTCAAAATGGCGTCCACCACCGGGTTGTTGGAATGGACAGCCAACGCATCCAATTGGCCTGTCTCGGAGATTTCCGCCAGGTACTGCCTGGCGGCCGCCAAATTTTCCTCCTGCAGCAAACCGCCGAGAACCGAGAGATGGTGTTTGAAATCGTGGGTCTGCTTACGTTGGGCGGTTTGGGCCTCCAGCAAAACCTGCGTTTTTTCCAATTGAGTTTCGAACTGGTGTTGGAGTGCCACGTTTTGCTTTCGCTCCTCGGCTTCCTGCTCAATGTGGTGCAGCAGGCCCATCAAAACAGCGTTGGCGGCCACCAATCCCAGTGCGTTTACGATGGCCCAGTGACTGACGCTGTGGTCTTTGGCCGTTACCTGGAAAAGAAATGTTATGGTTCCTAGTGACACCAGCGGAAAAACCAGCATAGCCAAAAAGCCGGATACTGAAATTTTCTCAATTTTTGTCCATGACTGCGCAAATCGCCAAATGGCAAAAGAAACCACAAAGATAACAATATAAGAGAACAATGCACAAATCATATAAAGCTGCGGGTCAGCAAATATCTGCTCTCGCGGCATCCCCACCCAGTTGCAGAACAGAAAGATGGCTGCCGTATCCAGGGCCAGCATAATGACATAGCTGAAAACTGCACACAAGCATTGCGTCAGAATCTTGCCCTCATAGCAAGCATGGCAAAAGACGGTGAACACCATGACTAGCAGAATCGCCTTGATCGGGAATTCCCTGATAACGGGCACCACGGTGATGAGATAGCCTGCGGCCAATGTTCCCAGGAATGCCAACACCAACTGCCGCTTTGCGCAGGTCCGTCGGAACAACGCGGTACACAACAGCAGGCAGGAAATATGTCCAATCAAATCCACGGTCAGTAAGGATATTTGTTCGATCATAAAGCGCCCACCCATAAGTTGTATGTCTGCATAATTTCGTTGCTGTTCTGTTTGCTGACCGGGAGGTCCGTGCCATCGGTCAAAGTCAGATGGGTTCGGTTGAGAAAGCAGATATGCCGCATGTTGACCAGGATCGTCCGGTACGTTCGCAAAAAGCCCTGAGTGCCGAGCCGTGCTTCCACATCACCGAGCGATTCATTGCAATCATACGAAGCTCGGTTGTTGTTTTGAAGGTGGTACGTTACCTTGCGCTTCTGTCCCTCGACATAGAGAATGTCCTCAAACTTGACCATCACATTGCCTGCGTCGGTGACAATGGCATACCGCAGGTGTTTTTCCCGCACCTTCTTGACGGCCTCGCTCATCACCCGGTCAAAAGCCTGCTCCAGGTGGTTTTTGAGCAGATACCGAATCGCGTCCACCTCATAACCGAACGGAGCATGCTCCACATACTCCGAGACAAAGATCAGCACGATTTGTGGATTGGTAGCTCGCAGCTGCGAGGCGACTTCAATGCCGTTCGTGCTATGCAGATCGACGTCCAATAACGCGATGTCATACGGTGAGGTGATGCTTTTCAGCAGCTTTTCGCCCGATTGATAAAGATCGAGTCTGTATTTGACATTAATCTTTTTCAAGTAACCCCTTGTCAATGTCTCAATTTTTTGAAGCCACAACTGGCTGTCATCACATATGGCAATTCTGAGCATACGATGATTTCCCCCTGGCTGGAATGCCAAACAGCACCGCAAACAGCGCTGCCGCGCTGTGCCGGACAAGCGAGGTGCTGTTTTTCCATTTTACCTTGTGTCAGCTCGGTTTGTAAAGTCGTTTGTGCGGTATTATGAGTTAGTATTATGGGTCATTCTGAGAATTCTGCAAAAGGAGCTGCCTGGCCCGATGAATGCGGGTTTTGACGGCCGCGGCGCTGCTATTTGTTATGTGCGCAATCTCCTTGATGGAATACCCCTGCACACGCAAAATCAAGGCGGTGCGGTAAACGGGTGGCATCTCATCGAGGCTTTTCAACGTTGTTTCCAACCGCATTTTGGTTAATACGACATCCGCAGCATCTTCATGTAGGGATGCTGGTTCCACATCCACCGCGTCATAAGATAACGCACTTCGGCGATCCCACTTGCGCATGAAGTCGATGGTGCGATTCCGTGTGACCATGCGCAGGTAATAGGCGAGCTGTTTGGCGTTGTCCGTGCGGATGGAATCGATCTTCTCGATCAGCTCGAGGCAGGTCTCGTGCAGCGCATCCTCGGCAAGTTTATCATCATGGGTGATGGCGCGCGCCACCTGGTACATCATCCCGTAGTAGGTGGTGTAAATTTCGGTGAATTTATCCTTCTGCTCCTCAGTGTCGAGAATGGCGACATAAAAGGCAAGCATATCCACATCCTCCATACAAGAGATATAAATGCGTATACTATATATTCGTACGTATGCTTTGGGGATGTGGTTTCATATTTCGACTACAGCCAGGAAGGTTTGGCAGGCCATCCCGGCTGTATTTTAGAGGTTCCCGTGTTTGGATTGTGGAAGGTTTAAGGGAGCGGGCGGACGCTGGGGTCAGCAGCGCTTTTCAAAGTCGGTTGAAACGGTTTCGGTTACACCGTTTCGGGTGACTTTGGCGGTGGTGTTTAGTTTGTACGTTGTCCCGGATTTAATGGCATAATAACCGACAAACTCATGGCGAGGACCGTTGTAAGTCTCACTGACCTGAGATACCTGCGTATAGTTTCCGAAAAAGCCCTTTTCATATAGTGTAAGCGTACATTCTATTTTTGTTGTACCCTCCAAAGCAATAATAGCACTTGTATAGCTTCCATCATACGCCGACATACTAGGGCTGATGGATGCTACATTCCGCCAACGGGGCTCCGCAGCAAGAGCCGTTGTGCTGACAATACCAAGCAGAAGAGTTATAGCAAGCAGACTGCGCAAAAACTTTTTCATGATATGTACACCTCTTTTGTATGGAAACCTCATACCTTCTATTCGTATGAAAATGAAAAAGGTTACACCCATAAATAACATTTTTGAAATTTATCTTGCTGTCATCCATTTGATGAACTATCCAACTTTATCCCTTCAGCGACACTGATTATCTCGGATAAGTCAGAACTGGAACTCACTTGATAGGTTAAGCCATCATTCTGCCATACTAATACATTACTCCCGTCTATAGTGGAACCCAAAACAGCGTCGATTCCATCAAAAGAAATCTGATAATAATGGGTATATTCGTCATCAACAAAAGTTGATTGTTTATCTTGTATGGGCAATATCCGTACTGTTAACCATTCGCCGTTTTCTGATTGATACTCATTCCAAAAACTGGTGTTTGATGTTCTATTAGAAGGCGTCTCTGTAAACCCTTCCGGCAAATAGGTCAATTCAACATTTTGGAGCAGAATCACTGCATTTGGATCATCTTCCTTGGAATAGAGGATCTCCACAAACTGATCCCGCCAATTCAGCACGGTGGATACCACCGCCTCCTGCACAGCCTGCACAGGCATCAGTATGCAAGCAAACGCCGTCACGACCGTCGTGGCCACCACGAACAGCCGCTTTGTAGCGCGCCAGGCACCTTTACGTTCCTGTTTCCGTTTGGCCTGCTTGAGCAGCCTGTCCATCTTCTTCTGAAATTCTTCCGAAGGATGGAAGGCCGCGTTCATCTCTTCCAGACTCGGCATGGCGGATAGCTCCCGATCTTCAGCCTCAGCCACTACAAGTGCAATCAAGGCATCTGGCGAGATACGGATTTCACGGTTTTCCTGCTGATTCATCTTGTGCCTCCATTTCTTTCAGAATCATCTGCCTTGCCCGGTGAAGCCGTACTTTTGCATTCTGCGGCGTGATTTCCAAAATTTCGGCAATTTCCTGGATGGAGTATCCCATCATGCGCAAATCCAAAGGGTCTCTGTACTTGTCATCCATCTGTTTCACAAAAGCAACCAGCTCCTAAAAAGCGATTGCGTTCAGCGCAACGTCCTCGGGGCCATTCTCGGTTGTGGGATGATTCGCAAGTTCATCATCGCTCGTTGGCTTCATCTTGTTCAGTTTGCGCACGGCGTCCACCGCTTTGCTGTGTGTTAACAGTACAAGAAAACGTTTGAGCTTCTTTGCGTCATCGATTTCCACTTCATCTATTATCCGTATCAGACGCAAAAAGGTTTCATGTACGGCGTCCTCCGCCAAATAGTGTTCTCCCACCACACCGATGGCTACATGGTACATCATCCCTGCATAGTTTTCATAAATATAGGCGATTTTATCTTTCTGTTCCGCTGTTTCCAGCATCGCCATATACATCCAAAGCATATAAGTTGCTCCTGTTTTATGTGTCGCTTTCCCCGCCGATGTCCTGCTGCAAGAACCAAGTGACATAATTGGCAATGAACTGCTTTTGCTTGAGCGAACAGTGATCCAGTTGATACATCAGCTCCTCCGAAAAGAATTTTCTTTGGGGTAACTGCGTGGCTGGCAGCAGGGTGTAAATTGAACAGTCCAATGCATCGGCGATTCTGTACAGATATTCGATTGATACCTTGTTTTTTGCCCGTTCCAAACGACTGATATATTGCATGGTTGTACTTAAATTTTCTGCGAACTCTTCTCGCGTCAGGCCGTGGGCTTTTCGCTGTTGCCGGATGCGTTTGCCGATTTCAAGATAGATATTTTCCAAACTTCTCACCTCAAAATAAGCGTAGCAGGTGCCGTTGCGAAAATTGAGCGCTACTTTTGGTTAGTATTAGTCAATATATGAAAATCATACTGCATAGCACTGATTTCAAGCGTTTTGTTCATGGCGGACTCCTGTGTTTTTACTTACTTTGCCCATTATAGCGCACCCGCCGGGGAAATGCAAACAAATAAATAATGCGTATTATTGCGTATAAGAAAAAATAATGCGTAAATTTGTTGGGAAATGACGTATTCAAAACGTATAAGGTAAATATAAGCATCGAAGGGAGTTGATGTTATGCTTATTGCTATCGACCACGGCAACAAACAGGTCAAAACCGTCCATGGAAACGCCATTGTTTCCGGTGTACAAAAAAGCAAAACCAGACCTTACGGCAGGGATATACTGAAATACGGCGGCAGTTACTATACGCTGTCAGCGCAGCGTATCCCGTACCAGAAGGACAAAACCACAGACGAGCGGTTCTTTATCCTGTCGCTATTTGCCATTGCGGAGGAAATCGAAGCACAGAACGCTTATACTTCCGGGCTGATGCCCATTGACCTTGCCATCGGACTGCCGCCCGCACATTTCGGCACACAGAACAAGGCATTCGTGCGTTACTTCAAACGCAAGGAACCCATCTACTTCTCCTACCGTGACAAGCTGTACAGCATCCTGATCCGCGATGTGCAGTGCTATCCGCAGGCGTTTGCAGCGGCGGCCATGATGTTGGGCGAGCTGGCAACCGTGCCGCGCGCGCTGATTCTGGACGTGGGAGGCTTTACAGCGGACTATCTGATGCTGAAGAACGGCCACGCCGACCTGTCTACCTGTGACTCGCTGGAAAATGGCGTGATCCTGCTGTACAACCGTATCCGCTCCAAGGCGAGCTCGGACTTGGATGTTCTGCTGGAGGAAACGGATGTGGATGCTATTCTCTTGCAGGGGCAGGGAAGCAGTTACGGGGAAGAAGTCGCCGCGCTGGTGGAATATCAGGCGCAGGAGTTTGTCAATGATATGCTGGGTGCATTGCGCGAGCGTCAGCTTGACCTGCGCACGGGACGAGTGATTTTCGTAGGCGGCGGTGCCTGCCTGCTGCGGCGGCAAATCGAAACATCCGGAAAGGTGGCACACCCCGTCTTTGTGGAGGACGTGAATGCCAATGCCAAGGGCTTTGAGTATCTTTACCGCTGCACCGTGACAGGGGAGTGATGAACCATGAAGCTGAAAAAGGACCGGGGACGCTTTACGGTTCGCTTTGATATGGAAAATCCAGACCATGTGCGGGCTGTAGAATACTTGGAACGGCAGCGTGACAGGGGCAAGGCACAGTATCTTGCCGATGCAATTCTATGCTATGAAAAGGCAGAAACGAAGTCTTTTCAGCAGACGGACCGCGCCTTGATTGAGCAAATCGTGCAGGAATACTTAGAAAAGCAGACCATGGGACGCACTCGGAATTCGCAGAAAGAAGAGCCATCTATATCTTCGCCGCCAATAGATTTGATAGCCAGTGCTTTGGCCGATTTTAGAGGCTGACACATATAGTGAGTATAATAAGCAGCAATCCCCAAGGCGGCATCCTTGGGGATTGTTGTTATTTGGCGCCTGTTTACCGATTCAGAAAAATCCTCGCTGCGCAAGGGTCTGGGGCCTCCCAGTTGACGTACAAATCATTCAACGGGCAGGCGTGAGGGTTACGGATATGCTCGTCGATCCAGCCTTTGTACAGCTCACAGAAGTTGGCTTTCGTGAGGATGGCGCGGCATTCGGACTTGTCCACAGTGGTGCTGAACAGGTATTCCACATCATGAACCGGAACAATCACCGGCGCGCCGGCTGTGTCAAAGGCACAGAGCAGATTTTTACAGCCGCGGCTCACAGCGCGCTGGCAGTCGCCGCACTCGATATAGATGGTGTTGCGCCAGTCGCGGCCTGTGGTGCGCAGGAACTTGCAGAGATGCGAATTGGTGGAAGTAAAACAGGAAACGGACAAAATATCACTCCAATCTCAAATTGTGCGCAGCGTAACAACTCGGCACAGTTTTTATAAAATATTGCCGGTCTGCGGGAAAGTTTTCATAAGGGGAACGGGTGTGTCGGTGCGCTCATCATACATGGCAAGATACCCTTCGGAAGATTTCTGCCAACCGCCGTCCTGCCATACGAACACAACAAGGGTATCGTTCATCTGCATGACTTTGAACGTAATGCTCTCGGCAACCAGATAACCGTTCGGGGCCAGTTCCTCCACCATCGTGTAGACGTGTTCGCTGGTGTCATCGGACAAAAGCAACAGATTTTTGTGCGGGTCTTTGGCGGCAGAACGTTCCGGCAGTACGCGGATAGCATGGTCGCCGTCCGTGGTCGTCCAGCGGTCAATGGTCGTGCCATAGGCATCGCGAATCGTTAGGCGGGCATCCGCCAGTTTTGCATTGGTGGCAATATCCCGTTTGGTGAGAATCAGCGAGTGCGCCGGGGCATCGTACATCGTGACTTTCTGAATTTCCCCGGTTTCCTGCACGGTGAAGTGAACCTCTTCGCTGAGCAGATACCCGGCCGGGGCGGCAGTTTCGGTCAGCGTATAGTCGCCGGGCTTCAGGCGCTCGATGCGGTGGGGCTGGCCGTTGGTTTCCCACTCGGCAATGGTGTTGCTGCTGGCATCGGTGATTTTCAGTTTTGCACCGGGCAGCTCGTGACCATCTGTCATGTCAGCCTTGAAGATTTCGACCTTGGTAAAATCGTCTTTCATCTCCACACGCTGAATATTCTCGGTAGGACCAACCTCAAAGGTAACGCTCTCGGCGCGGACATAGCCCTGCTCGATGGGAGCCACCGTTTCGGTCAGGGTGTAAGTTCCCATCGGGATGCGCTCCATATAGTGCGGTGTGCCGTCTGTAACCCATTCAGCAACGGTTTTGCCGTCTGCATCCGTGATTTTCAGCTTTGCGCCGCTGATTTCCTTGCCGGTGGCAATGTCGGTCTTGGAAATCTGCACTTTCGTGTAGTCGTCCTGCATGATAACGTGCTGGACCTTGCCGTTATCCTCGACTGTGAACTGAATGGCATTGGCAGGCACATACCCGGAATTATCGGGTACGAGCGTTTCCTCCAGTGTGTAGGTTTCGCCCGCAACCAGCACAGCCTCCATGTAGTGCGGCGTATCTTCGGACACCCATTCGTCCACAACATTGCCGTCTTTATCCAGCACACGCAGCGTGGCACCGGGGACTTCTTCGTGGGTCGTAATATCGGCTTTGCTGATTTTTACGCGGGTGGGCGCATCCAGCATCGTCACTGTCTGGCTGAATCCATCAGAATCTTTCAGCAGAATCCAGCTTGCAGAGTAGGTGATTTCGGCATCGGCGGGCTTTTCTGCAACCTGCTTATCGGCAAAGAACGCGGGAGCCGCCGCGCCGTTCAGATAGGCCTTGTCAAACGTCAGGTCGGAGAAGTCGCTCTCCCGCAGGCATTTGGCAATCGCGCGGTCGTTGGCGGCATCGGTGAAATTCACCACCAGCGTGCCGTTCACGCAGTACCAGTTGGCAATGACAACGCCGTCTGCATCGGGATTCTTGCCCAGCAGCTTATCCCAGAAAGCGTGCAGCTTGGCGGAAATCGTAGCCACGGTATCGTCGGAAAACGCGGTGGGGGAGATAATGCTGCCAGACTGGTATGCTGTATCTTCGGATTCATGCAGAACCCAGACCGCCGTTTCCTGCAAGTAGGCATTATCGTCCGTGGCCTGCTCCAAGCGGAACTGAATCGAGCGGGCGGTGGTATAGCCGTCTGCCGGACAAGTCTCGGCCAAGGTATAGACTTTTGAGGTATCGCGGTTCCCGGCAAAGTCGTGGGAAAGATGCAGCCCGCAAATCACATGAGCCGTATCGCTGCTCTCCCAGCTGTCCACCACATTGCCGTTCCAATCGGTCACGGTCAACGTGGCACCGGTCAGGGCAAAGGTGTCATCGGAATCAGAAGTGAAAGCGCGCTTGTCAATCTCCACGGTGGTCTGCTTGTCGGAGTGCAGGCAGTCAACGACCTGCCATGCAATGAACTGGTTTTCATAGGTGAACTCAACGGGAATCACACTCTGCTCAATCAGGTAGCCGTCCGGCACGCTGATTTCACGCAGATAGTAGCGGCCGCTGTTGGTCGTACAGTCGTGGGCATCGCTGCCGCCGTAATGTTCACCGCGCAGAGGAACGTCTACATCAAAATAGGCAAGGCCGTTTTCATCGGTGGTGGCTGTGCCCAGCAGAGTATCGGCGGCGGCCAGCAGCTCGCCGGAAATACTGTAAATGTCGTCTGCGGTGTACAGCTCATAGACGGCGCCCGCGACCATATTGGCATCAGCCGGGATGTCGGCGCGGTTGCTGCCGCCGTTCAAAAGGGAGGCGCGGGTCTTACAGCCGTCTGTATAGGGCGCTTCATCGGTCAAATCGCAGGTGTCGCGATCCAGCTTATACAGCCCGACACCGACTTTGCCCTCCTCAACGATCGGCAGCACACGGGCATTCTCAAAGACAAGAACCTGCTTTTCAATCTGCTCGGCATTGGCGTTGCCTACATTTATAATAGAGTAGTCGTACACAACATCACCGTCCTGCGTGTGGTCGATGATGCTTTTTGCAAGAACGAGGTCGTTATACTGGTTGTCCCAGTCCAGCACCACGGTGTAAGTGTGGTCGGTGTGGACAAAACCGTAAGGGGCCTGCACCTCGGAAATCGTGTAGGTACCCAGCGGCAGCGTGATAGTGACTTCGCCTTTCGTGCCATCGTGGGTTACTTTCAAGAAATCATAGGTGGCGAGTGTCCGCGTGGGGCTGAATCGGACTTCGTCCACCTGCCCGTCTTCGGCAGTGGTAACGGTAGCGACAAGGTCGCCATCTGCGTACCAGAGTGTGCCTTGATTGTCCGGCGTGGGAATATCGCCCTGCGCGTGGATCTCATAGGTGGCATTGGCAAGGTTATCGGACTCGTACACGAACTGTCCGTTTTCGTACCCGGTCAGCACGTTACCAATTTTGCGGATTTTGATTTGCCCCAATGTCTCGTGGTTATAGTAGTTTTCGGTGATGACGTAGTCGTCCATGCCGTCGGCGCTGCCGCCGCTGACCTGATACACACGGTCCGAGGTCAGCTCAAACACGACATTGTACTGGCGGTCGTTGAAATACCCGCGTGGACCTTCGATCTCGACGATGCGGTACCTGCCCAGCGGCAGTTTTTCCGGGGTCTTCATTTCGCCGTTGGAATCGGTATAGAAAGTGCTGGTCTTTGCCCAGGCATTGCCGGATTTCGGGTCGTTCATCTCCACAAGGGTTTCACGGCCGTCCTCGGCAATGTAGTAAATGTTGAACGCAGTGTCGGCAATTTTGACAGGCTTGCCCGTCTCAATGTCGATTTTGACAAGCTGCAAGTAGCCCTCCAACTCTTCATCCAGAATGTTGTAGGTTATGTAGCTGCCGCTGGGCGTTGTGATGCTGCCGGCAGGCACAGTAAAGCTGCTCTGCGGGCTGGATGCATTGACATTGATAAGGAACGGTTCAGCCTGAAAAACATCCTTCGGTACGGTGGTTTCCACGACGATGTACTGGCCGTAAGGAAGCCCCTGCACACGCAGGATGCCTTCCTCGTTCGTGAAGATCTCGGATAAGCGATATTCTTGCGCATTGTTGGTCGGCACCCAGCCAAGACCCTGCCCGTTGGCAAAATCGCCGTCTGCGGTCAAGGTTGCGTTATAGCGGGTGACGACGGCGGTGTCACTCTCGTACATCGTTGCAACAGCCTGTTCTTCGTCAGAAAAATCAAATTTCAGCGTGTCCTGATCGTAGCTGGATTTACGGTAGACATCCAGAATGCTGGCGGTATCGTAACTGCCATCGGCGTTTTGGGCAAACTGGTCTGCCTTGCTCAGCAGCGATACACGGTACACTTTGAACCCGGCACCGCCCAGCTTAATGGCAGGGGAGGGCTGACCGGTGGTGGACACCAGCTTTTGCAGACTGAACCCGGATTTCAGTACTTCGTCCTGCGTCTGATCTTCAGCGCGGACAACGTAAGTGGATTCATCTGCATAAGTAAGGGATTGATAGTGGTTGACTTCATCACAGAGATAGCCTTTCGCAAAGGACAGGTAGTAGCCGTCATAGGTCTTGCTGCCGTCTAAGGCGCGACTCTCGGCAACAGCAGAATATTGGTTGCGGTAGACATAGTCGATGTATTCTGTGCCATTGCTGGCGAGGGCGGCATAGCTGCCGGTAGGCTCCAGCTTTTTGTTGAGCAGGGGATACTTGCCGGAAAGATAATACTGCCCGTTGGAATCCACGGGGATCACGATGCCGGTGGCGCGCTCCACAAGGTAGTAACGACCTAAGTAGAGATTAGAAAACGCCAGCTTGCCGTCCTTGATGGCGGCGGAGGCTACAAGGTAATCCTTTTTCAGCACCGGGAGATAGTCGGACTTCCATGCGCCGTTGGTAAGCACGGTGGTATGCCAGATGGGGTTGCCGCTGGAATCGGTGATCTTGGAGTAATCGACAATGCCGGAAACGCCGTTCGGATGAAGAATGTCCTCGGCGGCATACAGGTCGTACACGGCACCTTCAAGCGTTGAGTCGCCATTACTGCCTGCGGCCAGATACCGGGCGGCATCAAAGTCTGCTTTGGAGAGAGTGATGCTGCCGAGAGTGCGGTCGTTCTGCATGGTGTCGACATCGGCGTGCATGGTGTAGGAATCCTCGTTGCTGGCAATACCTGTAGGATCGGTGGTATAGGTCTTATCCGCATTGCGACTGCCAAATGTAATTGTGACGATGCCCTCGCCGGTGTCGATGAGCGTACCACCGCTGTTGGCCGTGGTAATGTCGGCGTTATAGTCCGCGTTGCCCAGCCAAATCGTCTGACCGTCTAATGCTTTCGTGATTTCAAAGGCATACGCCCGCTTACCCAGCACAGAGCCTGCCGTGCCGGGTTTGGTTACATCCGTCCAATCGCCGTAGTACCCGCTGGGTGCGCGGCTCTCCACGATGACGAACTTGCCCTCGTTGCGCTGGGTGTAGAACAAATCATCCGAACCGCCCGCATAGTCACTGTGGTTGATGACTTTGTAAGTTCCATCTGCTTGGCGCTCAACCTTGTACTGGTTGTACCCACCATTGGGGATGTAGCACTGCCGGACGGTATCCCACTCGAAAATCTTAAACTCGGTATCGCTCTTGATGCGCTGCTTGGTTTCGCTGTCGATTTTGTCGATGCTGACCTTGACCGACCACTCATCGTTTTTCATCTGGTAATAGTTCGAGCTGTTGGCAGGAACAGTAATCGTCTGGTGGCTGCTCAGAGCACCAGACGTGGTATCGAAGCCGTGCGGAATGGTGATTTCATCGTAGCTAAACGTAATATTTGCAAGCTGTGCCCGCGCCGAGGCGATGGCAGCATCTACCATACCTTGTGCTTCGTTTTTCAGTTGGTTGATGGCTGCATTTTTGGCAGCCTCGGCAGCGGCATCCGCTTCAGCCTGGCTGGTGAACGGTCCTTCCTGCCCGCTGAGTGTGCTTGTGCTGGTCTTGGACACCTCATAATGTACTGTCCATGAGGCAGAACCATCGCCGCCATTCAAATGGTAGTTGTCGTCCTGCGTGTGACCGCTGGTGGTAATGGTCTGCGCTCCGGCAGGAGTCATCTTCCAACTACCGCCGTCCACACTGCCGCTGGTCTGGCTTGGAGTGACGGTAATGACTGCACCATCCACTTTCTCCAGCGTATTCAGCTGATACTTATCGGTGTTGACGGTGAACGTCAGATCAAAGCTGCCTCTGGCGCTCTGTGCAGGAGCGGTCCATGAAGCAGAATAATACTGCGGCTCAGGAGCACTCGGCACGTCCGGAATTTCGGTGCCGCCAGCAATTTCCTCACCAACCAGCGCCACAATCTGCCATGCGTAGCCTGCGGGCGGATTATAAATGTAAGTGTAATAACCGTTCTCACCAGACTGCACCGCCGTGCCGTCTGCCAATTCTTCGGCGGCAGCAACATAGGCCTGCGCAGCATAACTATCAGGATAGTTGGTAATGATCCACTGCTGGGTTTCATCGTAGATCTCACTGATGAGGTCGGGCTGCTCTGTATCCGCGCTCATAACAACGGGCTTGCTGTCCAGCATATCGAGACTCAACTGACCGAGGCCGCCCCAAATGTTGATTTGGTTCGCGTAATGGTTGCCGGGGGTGTACTGGCCGGGCTCAAGGCGAGACACATGGTCAAAAGTGTAGGTCGGGCAGCCATTGGGCTGACCGTTCAGACCATGACTGCAACAGTAGGCTTCTTGTCCGTTGAACCAAATAAGCCAAGTGCTGCCCTCTTTGGCAATGCTGGTGATTTTGCCGGTGGCATAGGGCGGGGTAGGACCTGCTGCGAGTGTTGCAACACCGTTATCGGCATAAAGCTGTGCAGGGGCTGCATCATCCGACAATTGTACATGAATAGATTTCTGTAAAGTGGTGCCGTCCGAGCTGGCGTAAACAAACTGCGCAGTGAAGTCAGAAAAAGCCTTCACATAAAAGCCTGTTGCAGCCGCAGATTGCTCGGCGTAAGTCTGATGTAGGATTTTGGCTTGCTCGGCATCATCGGCAGAAATGAGGTCTGCATCAGTAGATGCGTAGCTGAGAACCTCCACCCCTTTCGGAAGTACAACTTCTGCTGTTGCACTGTTTGCGGGGTATTCGGTTTGTACCAACAGAGGAACTACCGCATAATCTGCATCGGGATTGCGGCCAACGATGACGGTGCTTTCATTTCCGTTCAGCGCATCGGCGTCCATGTGGGCATCGGTACCATCATACAGGTCAGATACCCATGCCGAGATGCTGATTTTCGTCTCACCGGTTGCCACAGGCAGCCCCATGCTGCCGAGATAACTACCAGTAGGTGCATCGGGCAAATCGTTGTACAGATTTTCGGTAATCTGAGAAAGGTCTGGGGTTACGCTGTCCGTAATTTCGGGAACAAATGTATCTGCTATCTCTGGCGTGGAAATCTCCTCGGCCGAGGCAGCAGGAATCATCGTACAGCACATGGCACCCGCCATGAGCGCCGCAGATAAGCGGTGTTTGAGTTTATATTGCATTGCATATCTCCTTGTGTGGTTTTATACGTCAAAAGAGTGCGTGCGATTTAGGATTTTACATCTGCACCACCTCCATCAATCAGCTTGGCAACGACCAACAGGCGGCTGTTAGGGTCTGCCGTGCAGGTGGAAAGCGTCAGAATATGGTCATCAGTCGTCACGTCCACACCGTAGTCGAACGCACAGCCGGCAACAGCCTTGTCCAGAATTTGCTGAAATGCTGCATCGTCCGGGTCAGCCTGAATACAATCGGTATCATCGTTTGCATCGCAGACCCACACACTGAAAATCTGGTACGCCAACTTTTCATCTGCCAGCGAAACATAAATGTACGGGTTTTCCTGCCCGAACTCGAACACGCGGTATTTGTGCAGATCCTCAAACCCGCCGGTATAATCTTCGTCGGTAAACGTATGCCCGTAAAAAATCAGATTGCGAGAAACTTTTACGCTGCTGTCCATGCGGCAGGCATAGTCGGCGTAGATGCAGCCGTGGTAATCCTCGGACCCATTCTCGTCACGGCGCAGATAATAGTCATTGTCGCCGTACTGCTGCACAGGCGCGTCAATGTTTGTGCCGGGAATCGTGATCCACGCCACGGTGTCCGGGTTTTCTTTCTGCGCGGCGGCAAGTCGTTCATCGGGTGGCTCAACATGTTCGGCCTGTTCCCACGCGGGCATCACTGAATTTTCATTACCGGAACGCCCGAAAAGCAAGAACCCAGCCAACAGCAGCCCGACCAAAACAAAAATAATGACGAGTCGCAGCAAATCGGGATTGGCGGTATCGCAGAAGCGTTTGAATTTTTCTCTCACTGCGGCACCTCCGCAACATCATCTTCCTGCCACGGCAGGCGGGGCAGGGGCGCGTAGTGGCGGCCGTTCGGCTCGACCCAACTGCCCTGGCCGCCGGCAAAAATGTGGATGTTGAACGAGTTCAGCACGGTCAAAAAACTCTCCATGTCGGCGGCATCACAGCAGAGTGAATCCCGGTTGCCGATCAGCAGCACATCGAAGCGATGCTGCTCGGCATCCTGCAAAATCTCCTTGACGGCGGGGCGCATGAGCAGCGGCACAGGCTCGTTTGTCTCGGAAATGCGTTCTTTCTGTACGCCCCACTGCAATTTGCGGGCGGCGCGCTGGCAGGCAAGGCGCTGTCTGCCCATGCTGGCAAGATTCTTCGGGTCGGACTGGTAAAGGCATTGTGCAATCATGGTGTTTTCCTCCTTAGTATTTCGGCTTGTGATAGACTTCTTTGTGCAGCGCCACCGCATGGCGGCGTTCATGCCATAGGAACAGGTAGTGCAGGACCATCCCGCTGCCGACCAGCGGCAGCAGAACTTTTGCCCAATCAGAGATTCTCTTCATCGTCATCCTCATTTCTGCCGCCGAGGACAATATCCCCGGATGGCACATAGACTTTCGGCGCAGGTGCGGGCTTTGCAGGCTCAGCCGTATGGGTAGGTTCTTTGCGCAGCAGGTGGGTAATAATCAGCAGCACCGCGATAAAGAGCAGCGCGCAGGCGATACCCGTAATCAGCAGGGCAGGGGTAATGCCGCTTTCCGCCGCAGCAACCACCACAGGTGCAGAAATCGGCGCGTACAGCAGCGTGTAATGCACCGTTCCGGCCTCGGTGCGGGTGACCGTTCCAGCGTAATGCGCTGTTGCCATATAGGTACTGTCGGCCTGCAAAGTTTCGCCAATCGTAATGTCCTGCAAGGTCAGCGTGCCGGAAAAACCGTACTCGTCATCGTAGGCAACAGACTCTTTCACATCATTGCGGGCGGTTTCGGCATCGGCGCTGCGCACAGACAATTCAAAATCCTGCGTGACCTCTTTCTCCTCGGTCACACCGCCCTCCACAGACTGCGTAACGCCCCATAAGGTGTAATCGACGCCGTTCCACTGCATAGTGCTTTCGGTCAGGTCGGCAACGGTTGTGCCATACGGTACGCTGTACTGCTTGACGACAAGCAGCTGCCCGCCGTTTTCCTGCCACGAGATGCTGTCCGGGTAGAACAGCGACGCCGTATCTTCCGGCGGCAATCCCACCAACTCCGGGGCAGGGGTGGGTGTGGGTTCCTCGGCAAAGGCTGCGGTGGCGGTGCCCAGTGACAGCAGGCAGCACAGGGCAGTGATAACAGGTTTCTTCATTAGGATTCCTCCGTTTCGGGTTGATTTTGCATTTTGCGTTCTACAATACGGCGCAGCTCGTCCCGGTCTGTGGTGATCAGGTCTTTTTCCTCCTCGCTGCACCGCATATCAACGGTGACATTGTTGGAGTTTGTGACGATTAGCGCGCTGCCGCGCTCGAAGCGGGTGATGTTGTCGATTTCGGCATCTGTCAGCTTCAAAACACTTTGCACGCGCTGGGCTTCCTCTTCCTCCAAATTCAGAATGATTTTGATTTTGCAGTTGTTCAGGATGCCGCGACCGTATTTTCCATCTTCCAAGGAAAAGAAGTCGTTCAAATCCTGCGTGGCAACCAGAACCCCGCCGCCGTAGCCGCGAATGGTTTTGACAGCCTCGAATACATAGTTGGCCGCCAAAGCGTTGGACGATGCGCCGATGATTTGCCATACCTCATCTATGAAAATCTGCTTGCGGCGGGTCAAATCCTCTTTCGCCTTATCCCACATATAATCCAGCCCGATGTACATACCCACGGTTAGCAGGTCGCCGGACAGCTCGCTGATGTCGATGACGACATAGCTGTTGTCGAGGTTCACGTTTGTCTGGCGGTTGAAGCTGGATGCCGAACCGTGTACAAGGCGGTTCAGAATATTGGCGATACGCCGCGTTTCCGGGGCAGCGGACAAAACAGTGTGCAGGTCGCCCAATATCGGCATTTCACGGTACTGACCGGGATGTGCCGGGTCGTCCAGACTGGCATTATCATAAGTGATGCCCTTATTGCGGTAGGTTGTGACGATGGCTTCATCCAATAGCTGGCGTTCCTCGTTGCTCAAATCGGGAATCAGCAGCGAGAAGAAAATGTGCAGCTTCTGGATTTTGGCAGCCAGTTCCGACTGCTCCGGCATAGGACCGTCCAGCAGTTCGCTGCTGGTGTGGTCGATTTTGCGAATCTCCATGACGTTGATGCAGTCCGGGCTGCCTGGCACAATGCGGATGATGGTACCGTTCAACGCCTTGGCCTGACGATAAAATTCATGCCCTTTCAGTGGTGCAATGATGTAGACAGGTGTTCCGGCCAGCCGCATACGGCGGGCAATAAGCTGCATGGTGAACGTCTTGCCCGCGCCGGAAGTGCCGAGGATCGCCATGTTCGCGTTTTTGTAGATGCGGGTATTGAAGTTGTCGAGGCTGACAAGGGAGTTGTTGTACTTGTTCACGCCCAGCAGCACACCGTTGGTGTCGCACAACTCAAAACTGACGAACGGATAAAAGCTGGCCGCGGTGGAGGTGAGGATATTGCGGCGGTATTTCTTGAACAACGCTGCGTCCGAGGCACAAAGCGGCAGGGAAGATAGAAAGGCTGCTTCCTGCCGGAAACTGCACAACTGCAAATTCATGTCCTGCGAGACCATGAGCTTGCGTATCTCCTCGATACGCCACTCCAAATCTTTGACGCTGGCGGCTGTGACGGTTACGAGGATGGCGGCATAGTAGAAATCCTCGTTGTTGGCAAGACCGTCTTTCAGGTAGTACCCGGAGCGGATGGCGTTGGACAGGCCATCAAAGTCCGAGTTTGTGTCGCTGGTGTCCTTGATTTTGCTGCGGTTGATGCGAATCTGCTGCCCGATTTTCTGCATCATGCGTTCTTTGGGCTGTCGTTCCAGAAACAGATCCACATCAATGCCTTCGCCGGCGTTCACCAGCAGCGCCATCCACCCGGCTGTGACCTGCGGACGGTAGCCGTCTGCGGGAATCATCAGATAAGCGTGGTAGGTGCCGTCCATGCAGAGATAACGACCATGCTTCAAGTCCAGCGAGGGTGGAATTATAAAGGCGGCGGGAGGTATCTTATCCAGTGCTGTGGTGTCGTTCTGGGCCAGATAGCTGGCAAGTACATCTTGGATGCGCTCCTGCAAGGGCATCTGTACCGCCGTCCGCCTGTTTAATAAGGTATAGAAAACGTCGGTGAGGAACTCGTCCTCATTTTCGTGTTCCACGATGGAGTTGCCGCACTGCGCCAGATAGGTACGAAAGTTTTGGGCGGTGGTTTCGAGCGTGGAGACAATCTCAGCGTAGGAGATGTTCCGCTCATTCGTAGGGGCTTCGTACTGGAAAATCACGAAGAAGCGACGGCTAACAGCATCGCGGGAACCGAGCCGCTTGACAAAGCGGATATAGCTCATGTGGCGCTTACGCACCGCTGCGTCCGGTTCGTTGGCGGCATCCCGCCGCAGCTTGTCCAGATAGGCATTGACATCGGCCTTGCGGGAGAATGACTTGAATTGCAGCCGCACTGGGCTGACTTTCAAAAGGCTGGCGAACGAGTAGATGACGCTGCGCTGCTCCCGTGGGGAGCGCAGCAGGAAGTTGATGGGTTCGATTTCCAGAATTTTGATGTAGTGGTCATCTGTGGTGTGCAGGATGCCGTTCTCGATTTTCTCGATGGGCAGCAAATCGTAGAGCGTCTGCCGCTTTACCAGCTTTCCGTGGCGGTCTGCCTTGCGCTGTAAGACCTGCGCGTTGTGGGGCAGGGTATCCGGGTCGTCATAGTAGACAACACGGTACCGCTTGCTGATGAACCGCAGATGCCGATGTCGGTTGGCTTCGAGATTGCCCTGCGGTGTAGGCGTAACGATACGGCGGCACTTCATAAAGCGGAACCAGTGTGCCACAAACTGGGTCAGGCTATCGCCGCCAATGCCGACCACACCGAAAACGCCCAGCGGCACCGACACCGCAATGACAATCATCAGCCGTATATTGAACGCCAGCGGCAGATAAAACAGCGGTACTGCACTGCCCACAGCAAGCACAGCCGCCTCAACCGCATTGCGCAGCTTGACCGTACCGCCGAGAATCGTACCGGTGTCTACAAAATTCTGCGGGATCAGGTAAACATCCCGCTCTTCGCGTGAAATTTCGACCACCTCCGATAAACGAAAAGAGCGCCCGGTAAAAGGCGCTCTTGCGTTTCTGTTCAATTTTGACGATACTATTATAGCAGAGTCGTATTGCAGCAAAAAAGACTTTTGCTGTGCGGATGTTGTGCTGATTTACTGCATTTCGGCAGATAAATTTTCAAATGCGCTTTTGTGGCATCAATGTAGCCACATAGATTGACAATTGAATGCAATGAACGTATAATGGAGATAAGAAGAAAACCACAGTACGAAGGGAGTTTATTTTATGGAAAACATTGTTTCGGCGGCCAAAACGGACGTGTTCCGCGTTCGTATCAATCCGGAAATCAAGCAGGAGCTGGAATCTGTGTACGCTAAGAACGGTCTTACCCTGACCGATGCCATCAACGTGTTTTTCCAGCAGTCGCTGAACGCTGGCGGCTTTCCCTTTGCCGTAACAGAGGACAACGCGGAGATCATCAAGGCAAAGGCGCTCTCCCGGCTGACAAAGCAGTTGCAGGAAGCGCAGGATGATCCGGTTTCTTACTCCGAGGATGAAGTATACAAGATGTTCGGAGTAGAGAAATGAGGGTAATCTATAAAAGAACCGCCGTTAAGGATATGGAAGCAACCCGTGACTACATCGCCGGGCGGCTGAAGAACCCGAAAGCTGCCAAAAAGCTGATGACCGCGCTGCTGAAAGCTATATCTTTGCTGGTAGATAACCCGTATATGGGTGCAGCACTGGCAGAAAAGTTTGAAATCACCACGGATGTGCGCTACTTTGTGGTGTCAAAGCAGTTGATTTTCTACCATGTGGACGAGGAACACAGCACAATAGAGATACTTCGGGTATTGGACGGCCGGACAGATTATTTGTCAGTACTGTTCGGATAAATAAAAAATAGGAGAGCCGCTCCTGCGTATGGCAGAAGCAGCCCTCTTTGTTTTAGTGCAGATACCCTTTTGGGTTGACGTAGACCCCGTCGATAATGACGCAGATATGCAGATGATTTCCGGTCACATCGCCGGTAGCACCGACTTTGGCAATGGTGTCGTATTTGTTCACCGTATCGCCAACCTGAGCCAAAAGCTGGCTGCAATGGGCATAAAGGGTGCAGTACCCGCCGCCGTGGTTGATGACCAGATAATTTCCATAACTGACGTGATACCCTGATTTAATGACCGTGCCGCCCTCCACTGCCAGAATTGGTGTGCCATAGGGATAGGCAATGTCCAAGCCATTGTGGTTGGTGGTATCCTTGCCGGGAATGCCGACATCCTCGCGTTTGCCGAAGAAAGAAGTAATGTGCTGTTCCCAGTTCGGGTCATTGAATGGATTGCCGAACCCGCCGCTCGGAGCAGGGGAGGTATCATCAATAAGTGCATCGTTGATTTGCCCCAAAATCGTAATACCCTCATGTTCTTCTATTTCGTGGAGATAGACAGTCAGGTTATGCGCATAGGCATCGGCACAGCTTTTCTGCTTGTCGTCAAGCTGCCAGACCGTGTCGGCAAAGTAGTCATCGCCCACATAGGAGAGTGTGAAAACGGTGTAAGTGTGATCCTCTTGAACGGTTATGGTTTGCCCACGCACCTCTTTCTGCACAGGTTCGGTGCGAACTTCCTCGGAAGTAGTGTAGGTATAATATTCTGTCCGGTGCGCTTGTACCTGTGCGGAAAGGTCAGCCAGGCTGATTTTGGTATAGTCGTCCTCTCCTTGGTAAGCGGAGTACATAGAAATGAGTTGAAAGGCATTGTAAGAAACATGACCGCCCACGGAATCATCAATGTCGCTGTAGGTGAGGCTTGCACGCTCGGATTCTATTTCGGCAAGGGTATCCTCGTATGCAACCTGCAAAATATCCGATACGGCATTGCGAAGCTGCATCACGTTGGCAGCAACTTCCAAATCATCATTGACCGCAGTGCTGGGCTGTGTCAGCGTACCGAAAATCGCACCGGGCAGCATGAGCAGAACCAGAACCGGCAGCAGCAAGACTGCAATGGCAACGACCAGTATTTCCTTGCAATACTGCACCGCAGCTTCAGTAGCAGCCCCGGCGGGACCGCCCTGCACTCCCGCTTGCGCGATTTTGGCAAGTTTGGGCGCATTGTGAAGTGCCGTTGAGGCGGCCTGCTGAGAATTTTGGGTATCGTTTTCCATCATTTAGTGTCTCCGTGCGGGGGCTTTTGGCATGGCGGCCACTTTACGCTCATCATACTGCATACGCCCGCGTTCGTCCTGAACGGTAGGCGTTTTTTCTACGCGGGTTGTGGCGTAGACCTTATACCACTTTTCGCCGTCGCGGGAAGTCTGTTCTGTGAAGTGGCCCTCCGGCTTCTCATACTGACGGGCGTTGTACATGGCAAACTGAATCTGCCCGCGGCCGGGGATGATCTCGCGCCCCTGAATCTTGCCGCCGCCGATTTCTACATCTGTGACGCTGTTGCCCATCTGCCCCAGCAGCACACGGTTCATAGCGGCCTGTTGGATAGAGGACGAAGTGGGAATGGAGGTCTGTTCTGTAACAGCAGGACTGCCACCGGCGCGCATGGCAATTTCACTGTCCCTTGTAGGGGAAACGTCAACCGTGCTATCGCCCTCCAGCGCCAGCGGTGTGGCGGGGATAGGTGCATCCAGCACGGCATCGTTTTCTGCCGTTGCCATTGCGGTGGGGATATTTTCGCCAGTGGCAGGAACGGGCATAGCCTCAGCATCGCTGGTACCGGCAAAATAGCCATTGAGTGCTTCCACGGCGCTGTCGCCTGTGATGCTGCCGCTGGTCTGACCGGTGGCAATAGACCCGATGACCTTGCTGGCGAAGCCGCCGTCTTTACCGAGGCTGTTGTGGTACATGGCACCGCCCAAGGACACACCGATACCGCCGGACTGCCCACTGATGGAGCTTGCCGTACTTTGCTGCACATGGCGGCTCACCATGCCGGAAAGCCCGCCTGCAAAGGTATTGCCGGGTGTGACTTTTGTGGTGGCTGTTGAAGCGGCGGCTTTGGCAGCGCCCAGCCCCATAAAGGCTTTGCCGATTTCAAAACCGCGAAAAGCCAGTAGCGCCTCAGACAACATCGAGCCGGGCGAGCGTGAAACGCCGATGCCCAATGAGTGCAGAATACCGTCCAGCTTGGTGCTGACTTTCAGAAAAGCGATAGCACACAGCAACCACAGGAACAGATTGCCGGAGACGGCATCCTTGCCATGCGCGTCTACGGCCGCAGCAGCTTCATCCTCGGTCAAAGCAAAAGCGGCCGGACAGTACAGAAGCGCAAGGTTGATGGCGGTGAATAGGGTAAACAGAGTTTTTTTCATGTAAAAAATCTCCTATAAGGACAGCGGATTGGCGAGAAACTCACCGACCATATTGACGAACAGTTTTAAGCACCATGCGTTCATAATCAGCAGCAGAAGCTGCCCACTGAACATTCGGCACCAGCTTTTGAAAATGTTGTTTGTGCCACGCGCCGCGCCCATAGCAAAGGCAAGGGGTGCGGTGAAAACCAGAATTCCCAGTACAACGTATCGCTCGGCGGCTTCCAAAAGCAGCTTTAAGTAGTTCCAAGCCAGAATCACAACGAGAATCAGTGCAATCAAGGCCACAGAACCGTTGGCAATCACGCCAATGATGATGAGTAGCACGGAATTGAAGTCTCCAAACTGCACGCCGGGCAGGCTGCTGTCCAGAATCCAGGTGTAGGGCGTGCCGCCGATCTGCAAGGCAAGGTTGACGATGTCATCGCAATACCAAATCAGAAGCAGGAAAATTACAGAGCGCACCACCAGATTGATGGGATTCTCGGTGTCAATGTCAAACCCTGCGCCATAGCAGCGGTAAAGCTGCCACACAAGGTTTAGCAGCACCAGCCCAATGGCTGTCCAGATAAAAATCTCGTACATGGACGATGCGGCAGGAAAGTACCGCTTGAACGTATCAATATTGCAGCCCAGCGCGCCAAGTACTGATGTTGATGCCAAATCCAGCAAATTCATCACCTGCGTTGCCAGCCAATCCACAATGCCATCTAAAATGCCCAAAGGCGTTCACCTCCTTGCTGCAATTCCGCGCAGGTTTACGGATTCCAAGTGCCGCCCTGGAAGAACGGCGTAACGTAGGCCATGATGAAGCCGAGACCGTTCAGAATCGCCCAGGTGATGGCAATGCGCTTAAGCCATGCGCGGGAATCATCCACGGTCTTGCCGTTCTTGGAAAAGTTCATCAGCAGCAGGGCAACGGCGGCGCAGACTACAGCTGTGACGGTGGAGATAGAGATGATTTGCGAGTAGACATCCTGCATGATCTCGCTGGCTTTCGTCCAGACGGTTGTGCTGGCTGCGGCGGTGGGAGAATTATCCTCGCCGGTTGCAAAAGCGGGCATTGCGGTCAGTACACTGCATAGGACAGCGCAAAGGGCTGTCCTTATGCGCTTGTGGTAAAAAGAATACGTGTTTTTCTTGATCATTGAAACCTCCTGTGTGTAAAAATGCTTTATGAGTTGCCAAAAGTAGACCATTACCATAATAACAAATTGGCTGTGCAGGAAAAAAGGCTTTCGCTCTGCGGATGTATTGCGGATGTTGTGCAGGTTCAATCAGGGGTAAGGAGATTGGTGATTTTCTCGCAATTTTGTAGCATAGGACAGTGATGCCAGCAACAAAAGATATTCAAACGTAGAAATGAAAATAGAGCTGTCATGAGACGGCAACCCTATTTTTATCACAAAACCAGTTCCTGTACAAAATTCCTTGTGCGGTTGATACTTGGAGAGGCAAGACAGTAATATAGATATTCCCATATAACGCAAAGCGCCGTTACCGCAGGTGAAGCGGTAACGGGGAAGTGATTGACTATATTGGCAGCGCAGATAACATTGGGCACCATCATTTCCGGTTTCAACTGATACAAAATGGTATTGGCGCAGACCCGATGGCAGTCTTTTGTGAAATTTCGGCCATAAAGGGAAAACCTATTAAACGAAAACAAATGTTAAAATTTCACCTGGTTTGCTTTCCGGTACTCTGTTGGCGAGGTTCCTTCTGCATTGCGGAAAGTTTGGGAGAAGTAGCTGGAAGAAGAAAAGCCCAGAATAGCTGCGATCTGAGAGAGAGAAAGGTCCGTCTCGGCCAGGAGACGCTTTCCTTCTTTTATGCGGCAGTTGATGATATAATTGATGGGCGAAACACCGTATTCGCGCTTAAAGGCGTGTACCATATAATATTTGGTGATGCTGACCTTTTCTGCCAGCTGGTCCAGCGTGATATTTTCCTTATAATGGTGGTCAATGTAGCGCTTTACCGTTGCACACTGGCGGTTGGCAGGCAGGCGGGAGTGGATCGGCACAGCCGAAACACTGGCGTTGCGCATCAGCTGTACAACGATAATATCCATGTAGGCCTGGCAAAGTATCTGGAAACTCGACTCTCGGTTCTGCATTTCCCGCAGGATCTTGCGCATACAGACCAGCACATCGTTATCCTCTTTAAAGGTATAAATGCAAAAGCTGCCCTCGGCGGCATCGGAAATCGTAAATTCCAGCCCTTCGATGCCAAGCACAATATATTCCAACGGGTGTGATTCAAAGCTGACTTCGGTGTGGATGACGTTGGGATTGACCACGACCAGCTGGTGCGCCTGCACGGGGAACAGCTTGTCATTGATCTGAAACTGCCCCTCGCCATCGACAATATAAAATAGCTCTGCGTAGCTATGGGAATGTGGGATGGAGGGCCAATCGCCGCTGTATTTTGTAGAGGCTATATTGCGCAGCTTCATCTTGTCGCGGGGGAGTGCGTCATCCTCCGGGTTGAAAGCATAGTTGATGTGGCTCATGGCGAGGCCTCCGAACTTTTTGATATATTGTCATAATTCTATTATATGGCACACGTCCGAAAAATGCAACGAATTTTTTGGGCGATTTTATCAATATGTTGCTTTGTTTCGAAATACAAACGTGTAAAGTGCACAATTTTCAGACGCGAAAGTCGGACGTTGTGCCGAAAAAACGGTGAATAACAATATTGCTAAAATGATGAGCAATATAATAATTGATAAATGATGTGAAAAGCACTACACTTAAGTCACCGCGAAAGGGATGAAATCCCGACATAGAAATTACACTTAGGAGGAAAACACAAATGAAGAAGATCGTTGCACTTTTGATGGCTTCTGCTATGGCAGCATCTCTGGCTGCTTGTGGTGGCAGCGCTCAAAGTTCGGAAGCTACCTCTACTGCTCCGGCTGAATCCACGGCTGCCGAGTCTACGGCTACTGATGGCAAGAAGTATGAGGGCGTTGAGTTGACCATGTGGTCTATGTGGTCTGCCGGTGAGGTTCAGGCAAATGCAATTCAGGCCGCCGCTGACGCTTTCGAGGCTGAAACTGGCGCACACGTCAACATCGAGTGGAAAGGCCGCGATGTCAACACCCTGATTTCTGCCGCGCTGGAATCTGGCGAAAAACTGGACATCTTCGAGGATGATTACAACCGTATCGGCCACGCTTACGCTCCCTACACCTACGACCTGACCGAGATGGCAGACGCTGTCGGTTATGATGACTTCAGCTACGCTTGCTTTAACGATCAGTCCAAAGAATGGGCTGGCTACCTGAACTCCATCGTAGAGCAGCCCCAGATTGGCGGTATCTTCTACAACAAGGACGCTTTCGATGCCTGTGGCATTACCGACACCCCCAAGACTTGGGATGAGTTCCTGACTGTCTGCCAGACCCTGAAAGACAACGGCTATGAGCCGCTGGCGCTGGACGGTGCTTACGCAAACTTCAACTTCTACAACCATCTGGTCCGTCATCTGGGTGAGGACGCCATTGCTGAACTGGGCAAGAACGGCGGCTGGGCTGATAATGAAGCTGCTGTGGCGGCTGCGCAGGAAATCATTGATTTCGTGAACGCTGGTTATCTGGCCGAAGGCGCACCTGATGCCTACCCCGCCAGCCAGACCAAGGTTGGCCTTGGCACGGCTGCTATGGTTGTTTGCGCAAACTATGTCACTTCTGAGGTTGACGCTGCGGTTGGTGAGCCTGTAAACTGGGGCTTCTTCAACTATCCCGAAGTCGAGGGCAATGTTGATGCTTCTGCTTACGCCGGTGCAAACTCTCTGGCCATCTCCTCTAACTGCGAGAACCCGCAGGCTGCATTTGACTTCATTATGACCATCGTTACCGGCACTTGCGGTCAGGAACTGGTTGACAACGGCGGCCAGATTCCCGCTGACACCCGCCTGAAAGAGTCTGTCCTGGCCGGCTCTGTTGAGACGCTGAAGAACACCACCACCCCGATGAGCTGGTGCGGTTCTCTGAACACGCTGGACGGCTGGTCCTCCATCAAGAGCTCCATGATCGAGCTGTTCGAAGGCAAGTACGCAACCGGCGCTGACTACTGCGCTTATCTGGATACCCTGTGCGGCTAATCCTATAATAAATCTCAGTACGCCGTTAAGCGGTGCGGCTGCCATAGATTTATTCAGGATTCCCTCAATCTGAACGGAGGCGGCACCTGAATGGGTGCCGCCTTTGCTTATGACATTTCATTTTTGAGGTATTACCAGTATGAAAAAGAACAAGACAATGATTTTCCTATTCATTCTGCCCACCGTTCTTTGCCTGTTGTTCATGTATGTCTATCCGGTCGTTCGGACAGTTATCATGAGTTTCTTTAAGGTAGAGAGCCTTACGGCATCTACAAGCACATGGAGCTTCTATGGGCTGCAAAACTATTTCAAAATCCTGCGCAATGCCGGTTTTATCAGTTCCATAAAAAACATGGTGATGATTTGGCTGGTAGGCGGCATCATTACCATGTGCCTGTCCATGTTGATGGCCGTGATTTTGACCAGTGGCATCCGCGGCGCAAAATTCTTCAAGGCCGCCATTTATATGCCCAATATCATCAGCGCCGTGGCACTGGCCACCATGTGGATTCAGTATGTGTTCAACTATGATTATGGTCTGCTGAACCAGATCGTCAAAGCATTCGGCGGCGAGAATGTCCGCTGGCTGGGTACGGACCTGATTTTCTGGGCTATGATGATTGCTTTCATTTTTGGCAGTGTTGGTTACTATATGCTGATTTTCATCAGCGGCATCGAAGGTATCCCGCAGGATTTGTACGAAGCTGCCACTATCGACGGCGCGAATATCTTTGACCGCTTCTTCCAGATTACGCTGCCCCTGCTGAAAGGCGTCATCCGTACCTGCGTTACTTTCTGGAGCATCAATGCTACCACATTCTTCCTGTGGACGAAGATGTTCTCCCCCATCAACACGGAAACGGCCACCATTGTGCCCGTTGTGTACCTGTATGATACGGTGTTTGGCGGCAAGGGCGTTGTCGAGCGCGATGCTGGTGCAGGCGCAGCGATTGGCGTTGTGCTGACTTTGATTATCATTGCTGTGTACGTTATCACCAACCTGATCTTGAAAGACTCGGATCTGGAGTATTAAGGTAGGAGAGCAGTTATGGGAAAATATCACGATAGAATCAACTGGAAGAAAGAGCTTCAGCTTCTGCCCGGTTATATCATTATTTGCGCGTGGGTCGCGCTTACGGCTGCCATCCTGTTCTGGATTGTCTGCGCCAGCCTTTCCTCAACAAAGGAAATTCTGACGGGCCGTGTTATGGACTTTTCCAATGGCCTGAAGTGGGATAACTACGTCACAGCTTGGAACACCCAAAATGTATCGCTGTATTTCTTCAACAGCTTGGTTTATGCCATTGTTTCCTGTGTGGGCGTATTGCTTATTTCCGCGCCCGGTGCTTATGTGCTTTCTCGCTGGAAGTTTGTCGGCGGTAAGGCCATCCGTATCGGCTTGGTCATTGCCATGAGTGTTCCCACCATTATGATCATCATGCCTCTCTACTCTTTGGCTGTGCAGTGGGGCATCAAGGGGCGCGTGCTGTTGGTTGTGCTGTACATTATGCTGCGCGTACCGTATACCACGATTTACCTACTGGATTTCTTCTCCTCACTGTCCCGGTCTTATGAGGAGGCGGCCTACATTGACGGATGCAGCCATTCTCGGACGTTCTGGCAGATTATGCTGCCGCTGGTTCAGCCCGCCATTATTACGGTTACGATTTTCAACTTCATGTCTGTGTGGAACGAGTTCTTCATGGCGTTGATTTTCACTACCAGCGATTCTATGACCCCTGTTGGTGTCGGCTTGTTGCAGATTGTCAACGCAATGAAATATTCCGGCCAGTACGGTGCTATGTTTGCCGCAGTTATCATTGTGTTCATGCCTACTTTCCTGCTGTATCTTTTCCTGTCTGAAAAGATTATTGTCGGTGCTACCAGTGGCGGCGTTAAGGGCTGATTTGACTTTCCTCCATTCAAAATATTACGTTTCAAGGAGAATCCTTATATGAATGATGTAAGAAAAATGGGCCGCGTGACGATTCCCACTGATACGGACGCAGTGTCTGAAACCCTCGACCTGTTGAAGCGCTGGGGCGCGGATGCCATCCGCGACTGCGATGGCACTGAGTTCCCGCAGGAGCTAAAGGACACCGGCGCAAAGATTTACGCCACCTATTACACTACCCGTAAGGACAACGCATGGGCAAAGGCCAACCCCGACGAAACCCAGCAGTGCTACATCATGACCCCGTTCTACACCGCTGAAGGCGGTGCGCTGACCATCCCCCTGATGACGGGCATCAGCCGTGAACTGATGAAAGTCAACGACCATGACGATATTGCCCGCTGGTGGGAGGTCATGGACCGCACGACGGGCGAGCCTGTCCCCACCGCCGACTGGCACTATGATGCCGCCCGCGAAAGCGTTGTCATCGACCCCCCCGCCGCCTACCACGAGTACACGGTCAGCTTTTTGGCGTACCTGATCTGGGACCCCGTCCACATGTACAACTCGGTCATCAATGACTGGAAGGATGTCGAACACCAGATCCCGTTCGATGTGCGCCAGCCCAAGACCCACGCCTACACCCTGCGCCGTCTGCGCAAGTATCTGGAAAGCCACCCCTATGTCAACGTTGTGCGCTTTACGACCTTCTTCCACCTGTTCACGCTGGTGTTTGACGAGCTGCGCCGCGAGAAGTATGTTGACTGGTACGGCTACTCTGCTTCCGTCTGCCCCTACATTTTGGAGCAGTTCGAGAAAGAAGTCGGCTACAAGTTCCGCCCGGAGTTCATCATCGACCAAGGCTACTACAACAACCAGTACCGCGTACCCAGCAAGGAATACAAGGACTTTCAGGCGTTCCAGCGCCGTGAGGTGGCCGGTCTGATGAAAGAAATGACCGACATCGTCCACGAATACGGCAAGGAAGCCATGATGTTCTTGGGCGACCATTGGATCGGCTGTGAGCCGTTCATGCCGGAATTTCAGAAATCCGGCGTCGATGCCATCGTCGGCAGCGTCGGCAACGGCAGCACCCTGCGCCTGATTTCCGACATCCCCGGCGTCAAGTACACCGAGGGACGCTTCCTGCCCTACTTCTTCCCCGATACCTTCCACGAGGGCGGCGACCCTGTGCGCGAGGCCAAGGAGAACTGGGTCACCGCCCGCCGCGCCATCCTGCGCAAGCCCATTGACCGCATCGGCTACGGCGGCTACCTGAAGCTGGCCTGCGAGTTCCCGGAGTTCCTCGACTATGTCGAGAGCGTCTGCGACGAGTTCCGTGAGTTGTATGAGAACATCAAGGGCACGACGCCCTACTGCGTCAAGACCGTGGCTGTGCTGAACAGCTGGGGGCAGCAGCGCGCGTGGGGTTGCCATATGGTCCACCATGCGCTGTACCAGAAGCAGAATTACAGCTATGCGGGCGTGATCGAAGCGTTGTCCGGCGCACCGTTCGATGTGAAGTTTATCAGTTTTGACGACATCAAGGCCGACCCGAAGGTGCTGGACGGCATTGACGTCCTTATCAACGTCGGCGACGGCGACACTGCCCACACCGGCGGCAAGGTCTGGGAGGACCCGGAAATTTCCTCTGCTGTCAAGGGCTTTGTCCATCGTGGCGGCGGTCTGATCGGTGTCGGCGAACCCGGCGGTCACCAGTATCAGGGGCGCTATTTGCAGCTGTCCGCACCGCTCGGCGTGGAGAAAGAAACCGGCTTCACGCTTAACTACGACAAGTACAACTGGGACGAGCACCGTGACCACTTTATTCTGACCGACTGCCCCGACCATGACGTGGACTTCGGCGAGGGGAAGAAGAGCATCTTTGCGCTGGAAGGCACCGAGATTCTGATTCAGCGCGACAAGGAAGTGCAGATGGCCGCGCACGAGTATGGCAAGGGCCGCGGCGTGTACATCAGCGGCCTGCCCTACAGCTTTGTGAACAACCGCGTGCTGTACCGCGCTATTCTGTGGGCTGCCCACGATGAGGCCGACCTGCACAAGTGGTTCAGCACGAACTACAATGTCGAAGTACATGCCTACGTCAAGAACGGCAAGTATTGCGTGGTAAACAACACCTACGAGCCGCAGGATACCACCGTTTATACCGGCGATGGCAGCAGCTTCGACCTGCACATGGACGCGAACGAGATCAAGTGGTATAATCTGTAAAACAGACAAAGGCGTGCCGTGTTTGTGCGGCACGCCTTTACCTGCAAAAACAATGATAAGGGGTTTATTATGGATAAACGTCCCAATATTATCCTGCTTATGGCAGACCAGATGCGCGGCGACTGCCTGGGTATTGCCGGGCATCCGGATGTGAAAACGCCGTTTTTGGATGCCCTGGCCGCCGAGGGTGTGCGCTATGAAAACGCCTATTCCGCCTGCCCGACCTGCGTTCCCGCCCGCGCCACGCTGTATACCGGCATGTCCCAGGAGCACACGGGCCGCGTTGGCTACGAAGATTTGATCCCGTGGGAGTACCCCCACACGCTGGCCGGGGAACTGAGCAAGGCGGGCTACTATACCCAGTGCGTCGGCAAAATGCACGTCCATCCGCTGCGCAACAACCTGGGCTTTAACGATGTGCGACTGCATGACGGCTATCTCCATGCCTACCGCCGCCCCACCACGCCCAGTTATGAGGACCAGCGCGTGGCCGATGATTATTATTGGTGGCTCAAACAGCAGCTTGGCGTGGATGCCGACCCCGTGGACACCGGCCTTGACTGCAACAGCTGGGTCGTGCGCCCCTGGATCTACGAGGAAAAGTACCATCCTACCAACTGGGTCGCCAGCGAGTGCCGGGATTTCCTGCGCCGCCGTGACCGCTCGAAGCCGTTCTTTTTGATGGCCAGCTTTGTGCGGCCGCACCCGCCGCTGGATGCCCCGGAATACTACCTGAATTTGTACAAAGATAAGCCGCTGGCCGAGCCTTGGCGCGGCGACTGGAACGACTGCGTCCGCTGGGAACGTGACGGCCACAGCTACCATGCCCAGACGGCACCCTCGGATGAGAGCTACATCCAGCAGCTGCGGGCGGGCTACTATGCGGCGATTACCCACATGGATCACCAAATCGGGCGCTTAGTCTCCGCGTTGGTGGAGGAACAGATTATGGACAATACGATTATTCTGTTTGTCTCCGACCACGGCGAGATGCTGGGTGACCACCTGATGTTCCAAAAAGCCAAGCCGTTTCAGGGCAGCATCCATGTGCCGCTGTTTATCTCCGGGCCGGAGCGTTATGTCGGCAAGCACGGCACGGTCCGCACCGATTTGGCCGAGCTGCGGGATGTTATGCCCACGCTGCTGGAACTGGCGGGCACACCGATCCCCGAAACCGTGGACGGCACGAGCCTGCTGCACCCTGTTGAGCGTGAATATCTGCACGGCGAGCATACGCTTGGCGAGGATTCCATGCATTTCATCCTGACAAAAGAGGATAAATACATCTGGTACTCCCAGACCGGGCGGGAGCTGTACTTTGATTTGCGCAACGACCCGCACGAGAACAAGAATGTGCTGGACGAACACCCAGCGCGCGTAGCCGAGCTGCGCGAACTTCTCATCAACGCACTGAAAAACCGCGAAGAGGGCTACACCGACGGCCACAGCCTGCTTGTGGGCAAAACACCCGTGACCGTATTGCAGCATACCGAGGTGCTATGAAGCAGCTTCAATTCCTGATAAAACCAGCCGCAGGCTACTGCAACATGCGCTGCCAATATTGCTTTTACCGGGATGAGCAGCAAAACCGCGTGAACCCCGAAGACTGCATGATGACGCGGGCGACTGCCGAGACGCTGATTCAGCGCTGCTTTGTGGAAATTGAGCAGGGCGGCTTTGTTTCGTTTGCCTTTCAGGGCGGGGAGCCAACCCTGGCCGGGCTGGATTTTTTCCGCTTCTTTACGCAGACGGTGCGAAAGTACAACCAGAAGCGCGTCACCGTACAGTACGCCATCCAGACAAACGGCCTTGCCATTACCGAGGAATGGGCTGAATTTTTCAGCAAAGACCATTTTCTCGTGGGCATCAGCTTGGATGGCACCCCGGATGTCCATGATGCCCTGCGCCCGGACGCACAGGGGAACGGGACATGGGATAAAATCACGCAGACGATCAAACTGCTGCGCCGCTGCGGCGTGGAGTGCAACCTTTTGTGTGTCGTCACCAAGCGGCTGGCCAAAAAGGCGGAGCGCGTGTATAAATCCATGAAAGCCACGGGGGTGCGCTATTTGCAGTTCATTCCCTGTCTGGACCCGTTGGATACGCCGCAAGGGCAGCAGAACTACTCCTTAACACCGGAGCTGTACGCGCAGTTCCTGTGTGCCATGTTTGATGCCTGGTATCGGGACTGGAAAACCAGCACCTATATCAGCATCCGTTTGTTTGAGGATTATATTCATCTGCTTATGGGCAGCCCTGCGGGGACCTGCTCCACGACCGGTACTTGCGGTGCCTATATGGTTGTGGAGGGTAGCGGTGCCGTGTACCCGTGCGACTTCTTCTGCCTGGATGCCTATAAACTTGGAACTGTGCAAAACGACACCCTGCAATCGCTGCTTACCGGCAAGAAAATGCAGACATTTATCACAGACGGCTGGCAGATCCCCGCAGAGTGCCGGCAGTGCAGATGGATCCGCCTGTGCCGCGGCGGCTGCAAGCGCGACCGCAATGCTACCGACACTGCGCAGCGCAGTTACTACTGCAAAGCCCTGCAAAAGTTTTTTGCCTATGCGGAACCGCGCCTGTGCGAGATGGTCCGCGCCGTTCAAATGTACCGCTGAAAAGGAGACAGATTCTATTGGACAAGAAAAATAAATACTGGCAGCTGTTTCTCTCTACCTTTAAGTTGAGCGCCTGCACCTTCGGCGGCGGCTTCGTCATTATCCCCCTGATGCGCGAGCGCTTCGTGAAAGAACTGCGCTGGATCGAGGAAGAAGAAATGCTGGACCTGACGGCGATTGCCCAATCCAGCCCCGGCTCTATTGCCATCAATGCCTCGATTCTGGTGGGCTACCATGTGGCAGGCATCCCCGGTGCGCTGATTACCGTGGTGGGGGCAGCCTTGCCGCCGCTTATCATCATTTCCATTATCTCCGCGTTTTATCAGGCGTTCCGCTCCAACAAGTATGTGAGTATGGCGATGGCCGGTATGCTGGCCGGTGTGGCGGCGGTTGTCTTTGATGTGGTCATCAATATGGCGTGGCCCATCCTGAAAAAGAAGCGCTGGCTGCCCATCGCGGTCATGCTGGCGGCTTTTTTGGCGACCCGTTTCTTCTCGGTGAATATCATTTTAATTATTTTGGTCTGCGGTGTCATCGGCGCACTGGATACTCTGTATCTGCAAAAGCGGGAGGACGACAAATGATCTACCTGGAACTGTTCTGGAGCTTTTTCCAAATCGGCCTGTTCAGCATCGGCGGCGGCTATGCGGCCATGCCCCTGATTCAAAACCAAGTCGTGGATATTCACCCCTGGCTGACGATGACGGGCTTCGCGGACATTATGGCCATTGCCGAAATGACCCCCGGCCCCATCGCCGTAAACGCTGCTACGTTTGTTGGTATTCAGGTGGCGGGTCTGCCGGGGGCACTGATTGCCACGATCGGCTGTATTTTCCCGTCCTGCGTCATCGTCATGACGCTGGCCTACGTGTATTACCGTTTCCGCGGTCTAAGCGTTATGCAGGGCATCCTGGCCGGGCTGCGGCCTGCTGTTATTGCCATGATCGCTTCCGCCGGCATCTCCCTGTTGTGCATGGCCCTGTACGGGCAGCGCACTTTCCCGGCTGATTTGGGCAGCATGGATCTGATTGCCCTGGCTGTTTTCCTTGTGGGCTTCTTTATTCTGCGTAAGTGGAAGCCCAGTCCCATCAAGGTCATGGCGGGGGCTGCCATGGCCGGTGTCGTGCTGTACAGCATCGCGGCATAAACAAAAACTGAGAGGATATTTTATGATGAATGAGATTTTAGCCGCCTGGCGGTGGAACGGTTCGGTGTCCGAGCCGGTTCCCTATGGCGAGGGGCATATCAACCAGACGTATGCCCTCACGGTAACGTCTGCGCAGGGCGCAAAGCGCTACATCCTGCAAAAGATCAACACCGATACCTTCAAGGACCCCGCCGGCTTGATGGAAAATATCTGCGGCGTAACGGATTTTCTGCGTGAAAAAGCTAAACAGCGCGGGGCTGACCCTGCGCGTGCCACGCTCCATGTAGTGCCTACTGCGGCAGAAAAGCCTTATTACCAAGCCGCCGATGGCAGCTGCTGGCGTGTCTATGATTTTGTGGAGAACACCGTCTGCTTGCAGCAGGTGCAATCTGCCGAGGATTTTTACCAAAGCGCCGTTGCGTTCGGCAATTTCCAGCATCAGCTTGCCGCTTATCCGGCCCACACCCTCCATGAGACGATCCCACACTTCCACGACACACCCAAGCGCTTCGCTGATTTCCAGCGCGCTGTAGCCGAGGACCGCATGGGCCGCGCCGCCCAGGTGCGGCGCGAGATCGAGTTTGTCTGCGCCCGCGAAGCTGATTATCATGTGATGGTGGATCTGCTGGCGGCGGGCAAGCTACCGCTGCGCGTCACCCACAACGATACCAAGCTGAACAATATCCTGCTCGACAAAACGACGGGGGAGGGCCTTTGCGTCATCGACCTTGACACCGTCATGCCGGGCCTTGCCGCCAATGACTTCGGCGATTCCATCCGCTTCGGTGCCAACCATTGCGCCGAGGATGAAGCTGACCTCTCGAAAGTGAATTTTAGCATGGAACTGTTTGAAATTTACACCAAGGGCTTCTTGCAGGCAGCAGGGGAGGCGTTCACGCCTTTAGAGAAACAGACCCTGCCCTGGGGCGCCAAGCTGATGACAATGGAATGCGGCATGCGCTTCCTCTCCGATTATCTCGAGGGAGACCACTACTTCCACATTAACTATGAACAGCAGAACCTTAACCGCGCCCGCACCCAGTTCAAGCTGACCTCCGGCATGGAAGAAAACTGGGATGCTATGCAGAAAGTAATTGAGAAATACTGCTGATAAAAACCTGATACCCCCTTCTCATTCTGCGTTTTGCGTAAAGCAAAATCGCGGTTTCTCCTTTTTATAACGCCCGCGCCTGACAAGCGCGGGCGTTTTCTGTTCTATACAGAATAAAGTCGTCGGCACAGCTTTGCAACGCAGATTTATTGCGAAGGTTGTGTTGGTCAATCGGGTGTCAGCAAATTGGTGATTTTCTCGCAGTCCTGGGAAGTGTAGCCCCACAAAATCGAACTGAGAACCTCAATAGCTTCATCCCGGTGAACATAGTAGGTGCGCAGAGAAATGGAGATACCCTTGGTTTCGAGCAACTGCAAAATTGCACCCGCATTCTCGCACTGCTGCGGGGAGAGATAGGCATAGTACAAAATCCAGTAATAAAACTCGCCCTTTTTGTGTTTGCGGCGCATCAGGTCAATCGCGGTGTCGATGATCTGCATCATTTTTTTGCTGCGTTCCAAGGCGCGGGCATAGCTTTCCAGCCGGTTGCCGCCCTTGTTGACCTCGCTGTCAACAAACAGTGCGTCCGTGGACAGCCCATATTCGGCCTTGAATTCCTCTTGCAAATCGAGATCTGATACTTCCAAATTACACATGACATCCCGGTACTTCCGCAAAAGCGTCCGTGTGTCGTGATAATGCGGGGATACATTGGATTTCTGTCTTTTGAATGGCATAAAAATACTCCCTGTTTTAGTTTGTCGAAAGAATTCTTTCAATTACTAAACAGAGAGAAATCAATGATTTTGACGCACAATTTGCAAAGAAAAAGAAAAAATCCGCATCGAAATCGCACATGTCGGCAATATCGATGCGGATTTTGGTTTTGTTTACAAGGGCATTGGTAAGTTGTGCAAGGACCAAGCTATTATTAGAACCCGTCAATCGCACGCTCAATCACGGTGGGAACAAAAATGGACATCACAACCAACCACACAGCTGCAATGGCTTGAATAAGGTTGTCGGGCATCCCAATAAGAATGTCAGGAAACCATACAAATGCAGGGGCAACAAGACTCCGTATAAGGTAACCGACAAATTCGCCGATGCTGAACACACCTAAATAATCAATTGGCTTATACGGATCGCGTTTGCGCCGTGTGTAGCCATCCACATACATACGTTGCTCAATATACCAGCCTATTGCAAAAATTACGACAGCACCCCAGTATAATTTATCCATCTTTACCTCCATATCGGCAATCAGAATAAAGCGACTCTCATAATGAGCGATTTGCTCTACAGCTTTCGTGCATAGAAAGTGCATACCCCCGTCCCATTACGGTTTTTAAATCATCCGGGCCTAGATTCAGTTTCTTCCGCAGCTTTGCGATATGCACATCAACCGTTCGCGTCTGAATCGGCACGGTGATATTCCATGCAGATGCCAGCAGAAAGTTTCGGGAGCAGATGTGCCCAGAATGGTCGAGCAGCGTAATGAATAGTTGATATTCTGTGGTTGTTAGGTGAATGCGGCAGCCTTGCCTTTGAACGGAGAAATTACTTTCATCGATGGACAGATTTTTATAATACTTCATCTGGAACACCTATCATGTCATAGTCATCAATAAGGGCCTGACCAATCGCCCATGCGAGGAAGAATGCTGCGCATACCAGAAAAATCGGAATCCACATTGCGTTGTAGCTTTCTCCGTTGGCGTTATAGCCTTGGTTTTGCCAGAGCGCTGCAGCATGGAATAGAGGATAGAATCCCAGCCACTCGATACCATTTTTCATTCCGGAAAGGCTCAGCAGCGCGGGCAGGCAATAGGCAACTGCACTGATAAAGAGCGCAGTCAGCAAATTCCCCAATTTCTGTCCAAGCCATAAGGTGATCCGGCTCATGCAGAGGCAGGCGGCAAAACGGCAGATTAACCAGAAAATCAGCAAATCCGACAGGGTTATAAACTTGGGTACAGCCTGCAAGTCGGAAATACTCATCGCAGGTCCCAGCAAAGAGGGCAAGCCATAGTCACGCAGCACCTGCCACAGGTGGGGCAGAACGGTTCCGAACGATATAACCGCTGCCACAGCGGTACTTTGCCGCAGCTTTGCCTTTACAGTGTGTTTGCGGCCCAGTGATGTGGTTGCCAGAATCTCATCCATGCCGCCTTTGCGTTCCATTGCAAATAAGCCGCTGAAGCACAGCGCACACAGCAGCCCCGCCAGAAGTGTATCCTGTACATCGCCGGTGCCGGTAAAGCCGAACAGCTTTTTATATCCGGTTTCATAGACAAGCCATGCACCGGGATTCTCTTTCAGATAGTAATTGATGTTGGACTGCACTACACGCTGATAGACAGAATATTTCTGCTGCAGTGAACTGTAGGCCAGCAACGCATCACTGCTCAATTCGCCGCTGTTGACACGCTTCTGTGTCTCCAGCATGGGAATAAACTCGTTACGCTGATTTCGTATCCAGTCGCGGCTTTCTTCGCTCCACGGGCCGGAAATATGCTTCATATAATAGGCATAGTAAATTTCGTCCGCGTCTATGTAGCTCTCCGCCGTCACGCCCTGATAGATTCCAAACACCAGAAACGCTGCCAAGAATACTGCGGCTCCATTCATCAGCAATAACTTCCTGCCCTCTTCATGGGTAACAGAGGTCGCACGCGTTTTACGGGAAAACGGAAGTGCAAAGCTGTGCTTGGCAGCCGGCAGTAGCTGTGCCTTGGCAAATACCGTACAGAATGCCACAAACAAGCTGCCGCCAAAAACGGCTGCCGTCAACCATTCGACCAACGGCAGGCTGACAGGATTACCAAACCAGAAAAGATTCCGGTAGTTTCCCAGCAGCTCATTGGTCTGCAGCAGGCTTACCATATTGGCATACTTTATGACATTCAAATGGCTCGTGGCAGGAATCGCAGCACGGATACCATACATTGCCAAAGGCAGGGCCAAGGCGCCAACCCACCCGGCGGCAGCGCGTTTGGCGATAAGGGCAGCCAGCATAACCCACAGCCCCATCACAAACGCACCGGCCCACTTTGCGAGTAAAAACCGAAGTAGGTATTGCCCAACTGTAATCTGCATTGTGCAGCGCATCAATGCGGGAACACTTTGAATCGTGCGATTCATAGGCCCCAAGCTGAACGATGCCGAACAGTATGCGAGATTGACCCCATACAGCACCATCAGAACGACCAATAAGCTGGCAGCAAATGCCGCCAGCTTTGCAATGGCCGTTTTCAGCCGCCCACCGGGAAGACTGCGAATTAAACTCAACAAGCCGCTGTCGCGCTCTTGGCGTACAAGAATCAGCGCAAGCAGCAGCATAGCCGCCAACAGGATAAGATCCGTGAATGCATAGCTGATGGCCGTGTACAAGCCTTTTTGCGGGTAATACTCTATAGGCGTATCTGTCAGCCCGGCATAAACCTGCGCGGTCAGTTCTATGTTTTTTAAATCGTACCCGGTACGGTCATTTTGAAAAATTGAGATGCCGGACAGTTGGGCGGCTTTGGTTTGAACACCATCCAAGAAGTCGTTGTAAGCAGCCACGGTGTCATACTCGCTTTGCAGCTGGCTGAACAGGCGGTACTCTGTGTTCAAGTTATCCGTAAACAGAGTATAGGTCTTATCCGTGTACTCTTGTTCATAGGCATCGAACATGGCGGCATTGTCCTGCCGATACTGAGTGAGCCCATAGCCGCCGTAAGCCAGTTCCCGATAATACTGCCCGATTTTTACAAGGCTTTCTATCTCAGTGTATTTATTGTGAAGATAGGCTCCCTTTTCTTCCATGGTTTTATCGGAAAGCTCGGCGCCTACTGCGCGATAGGCTGATGCAGGAGGCTGCTTGGCTGTGGGGCGAGTACCCATCCACAGCAGTAGGAGATTGGAGGCCGCCAGTATAGCCAACAGAGCCGGGAACACTCTGCCGCCCCAAACTTTGCGGAGTTCAGCAAAAAACAGGCTCATTTACCGTCTCCCTCACCGAACACATTCAGGTAGACATCCTCAAGACCCTGGTCGGGTGCGTATTTTTCAATCAACTCCGGCACGGGCGCGGCGTCCACGATTTTGCCCGCGCGCAGCAGAATGACCTTGGTTGCCACCGTTTCCACGTCCGAAACAACGTGCGTTGCCACAAGGATGATTCGATCCTTTGCCATATCTGCCAGCAATTCACGCAGGCGAACACGCTCTTTCGGGTCAAGGCCCGCTGTTGGTTCATCCAAAATCAGCAACTTCGGATCCCCAAGCAGGGCGGATGCCAACAGCAGGCGTTGCTTCATGCCGCCGGAATAAGCAGAAAGACGCTTGTCCAACTCGGCGGTCAAATTTACGGCGGCTGCTACGCGATCTACCTCGGCTGCAACAGCTTTTCGAGGAATTTCTTTCAGGGCAGCCATGTAGGCAAGGAACCGGCGGCCGGTGTAGCTATCATACAGTCCTTGCTGCTGCGGCATATAACCAAGAATGCGGCGGAAGGCGATACCCATTGCAGGCTTGCCGCACCAGAGGACCTCGCCAGAGTCAGGAGCAAGTGTGCCTGTGATAATGTGAATCAAAGTAGACTTTCCCGCCCCATTTGGCCCAAGCAATCCGTAAAGCCCCGGCGTTAGTGTAATTGATACCCCTGACAAGGCTTTTTTCACTTGTGGCTGTGCATTTTTCTTAAATGTAAACAGGGAAATTTGCGAAATATATGTCTTGTGAATTGAATCAAGTGTAAATGTACGGCTCATAATTACAATCCCAATTTACCCATGAAGCTTTAACAATAGGTAGAATTATTCGAATGCGTCTTTAACCATTAAGTAACCGTTTTGATTTGAATTTATATAATCCTGCTTTGTAATGAAGGCGTATATGTTAGCAACATAATCGAAGTTTGAAACTGTACCGTCTTCAGAGACAGAGGTAGGAGTATACGTTTTATAATCTGTGGCAACATAACAAGTGTCACCAATGGTTGTCAACACATATACCGGACGATTATTGTATGGGGTTTGCAATGTAAATTCTGTACAATTACGTGTGTCAAAATCCAGAATATAAGAACACATATCATACGAGCCATCGGTCGGTATATCTGCTGCCAGCGTTTGTGCTTCGGTAATCATTAAATTCCCATCAAATAGATACCGCATACTTGGGGCGCCGAAGCCTTCTTTTACCGTAAAAGAAGCACTCGCTTGCTCTTTATCTGATAAACGGATTCTTTGAACAGAGCTCGCCTGCTCGTCGAGGACAAAGAGGTATCCGTCTTGAATCATCGAATTCCCGCTCGAGCTACTGTCAACAAAAAACGGATCGGACATTGTTTTGCTTTGCGGATCATACATGCAATAACTGATTCCGTCGGAAGAAAGATGATTAAAGCACAGTTCATTGTTTACACCATCGCACAAAGAATAGTGGTCGCTATCGGATCCCAAGTCCATCACTTTTTCAGAAGTTCCATTCTCGAAGCTCACATACCACAGCTGATATGTGACGTTCCCGCTATCATCAATCTCGTAAAGATCAAAATAGAGATCATTTCCAGAGGTACAAAAGCCGCCTTGCATATATTGATTGGATGCGAGTTCAAATACGGTTCGACGATTGGAACCATCCATATTCATCAGCATCCCATGCGGGTTACTGGAGTCGGTGGTTTCAGTAAAGACGACCAAAAGCTGATCGCCAACACGCAAAAGCATAGGCGGAAACATCGCTGAAGGTGTAGCTATGTAACTGGGGCAGCTTTCATCTGCATGTGTACAATTGGGGTTCGCACATAGAAAAATGCGTTCCTTTGTATTGGCATCAGTATAAAATATGTTTGCAGAGTCCGGAAACACTGTTTGCAGTTCATAGATTCCGGAGTCAGTGGTAACATATAAACCGTCCCCTGCAGATGTAAAAACATTGTTGGAAGCAGGAACTTCTGTAGAGTCAGTAGCGGGGTCCACTGTGGCAGTGGCGGCTGACGAGGATGCAATTTCAGTGTTGGCCGCGCTGCATCCACTAAGGCAAGCAATAGCCAAACTTAAAGACAACAACTTATAAATGAATTTCATGTTTCCTTAAAACCTTTCTTTACAAAAGTTGCTAAATGCAAACAAACCAATGCAAGTGTAACACTGTGCTTTGAGACGATGCCTTTGACAGGTCATTAGTGTTTCACTTGCGCTGGTCTAATGGCAATTAAATCCCGTATGAACTTCCTTTTGAATGTCTATCATAGGGAAATCTGAAATTGTGCCGGAAGGTTAGTGGGCGCGCACCCAAACAGAAATGCCGCTGCCACCGAAATAAACGCTACTCCAGTCGCCAACGAGCTCACGGGCGGTTAAGAGTTCACGAGAAGTGTACAAACGAATCACGGATTCATCATTGTTATATAGGCGTGAATCGTTATAACCTGTAGCAATCGGCCAAATAATCGCGCGACCGCCGTTAGTAGAACGGTTTACAGCATAATTGACATTCGCGCTAACAAGCATATAGTATCCGGGGGTAACCACTATGGGTTCCGATTTTGAAATCCTGATCTGTTCCCATCGTCTTAGTTTTCATCAGGTTCAATGCACGCCCCTGGTAAGCAGACCCTGTCGAGCCGTTGATGTTCAGCAAATGGTCGAATTGTGCGTTGGGACGATAAGCGGCAGCAAAAGTGGGCAGCGCCATTGCCACCATCATTGCAAGAGCGAGCAGGAACATGGGGATGCGTTTCTACATCGTTGACATTTGATAAGCCTCCAATCTAATGGATTTAATAGGGTTGATGTTCGGACGATATTTCAGTATCTGCGCGCCGATGCCTAATACTGAGTAGGAAACGGTCAGAAGTTGTGTGTTATCTTGACATCAAAATAACACAGTTTTCTACAAAAGTCAACTAAACCTGCGTATACGCAAAAAAATGTGCATGAATGCAAAAATCCTCTGTGCGAGTTGTTCTGCACAGAGGATTAAAGGCCATTGTCAGCGATCAGAATAAAGTGACTCTCCTAATGAACGACTTGTTCCACAGCTTTTTTGCATAGAAAGCGTATACCCTCGTCCCATTACGGTCTTCAAATCATCCGGGCCTAAATCCAACTTCTCCCGCAGTTTTGCGATATGCACATCGACCGTCCTCGTCTGGATCGGCACTGTGATATGCCATGCAGATGCTAGTAGAAAGTTTCGGGAGCAGATGTACCCGGAATGGTCAAGCAGCGTAAGGAATAGTTGGTATTCTATGGTTGTCAGATGAATGCAGCGGCCTTGCTTTTGAACGGAGAAATCACTTTCATTGATGGACAGATTTTTATAATACTTCATCCGGAACACCTATCGTTAATAGAATAACTTGGTGGCCAAGAAATTTCGGGAGCAACAAGGATAAATAGTTTGGCCTCTGCAGACGATGGGAAAGCGATTGTAACTGATTCTGGCCATGTGGGAGTGCCTAAATAGCAAGGTATGCCATTGATCGTGAATGATTCGACAGCCTCGCCAAAGATTTCTCCATAATACAAATATAGTGGTTGGGTTGTTCGATAATCATCAGCAGATGGAAAGAGCGTCATTGTAAGGTATACCGGTAACTGTTCATCGCGCCCAGCATCTGGATTAGGCCACGGTTTGTGTGGACCTTCCGATTTTACAATTGTGTACCAAACCAAATTAGATATGGAGGTCCTCTTTAGGATATGGCAAAATATATTACCAACCTTATCACAGGTGAATGCAATTACATATTGGTGATAGTTATACTGGTAGATAATGTCACCTTGCGATATGTTCGACAATGCGCGATCAGGTGTGCAATGCATCTCATATGCCACAAACATGCGATAGGCGATACAGATAGCTACCAGTATGAATAAGAATATAATTGCATTCTTCACAATCTTTTTTGTTATGCGCATGAAAATTGATAACGTCTTTTAGTTAGTAGGGAATGCCATACAGCCGAACGGAAAGCGGCCATTGATTGGCAACATTACTAATCGAAATTCCTGCACCACTAGCGGATATACTGCCGGTAACATTATAACTTTGATATGTATGGATATAGGTGAAATACAACTCAGTAGTGTTTCCGTTTCCAGTTAAACTGCTTTTTGACATATTGAGATTAAAAAAGACATTTTTGATATATTTAAAAGCCTCTTTCTCAGTGAAATACCAAGCAATCGCTTCGTTAGAGGTCCCACCAGCAAGAGTTACCGTTGCAGAAGAATTGTCACCATATTCACCTCGAGCGGTAGTCTCACCGGTGCTAATATTTCCACCCCAATGAAAACCAGCTACATCTGCACCACTGGAAGGACAGGCTGACGGATCTGATCCAGTGCCACTCCAATTGCCCATTGCGGAAAAAAATGCCGTTAGGGAATTGCCAGATGTAGAATAGGAACCATCCATGCGAATCGTCAACTTACCTCTAGTGTTGGACACTTCTCTTGTTAGGGATGGAGCACCTTCGTCAAAGTTTTCTTTCCCGATGGCATTAACTTCATCTTCAGATAGTAAGCGACTGTCAGTAATAAACAAATTACCCTGAGAGTCATACTTGTAATGCTCTTCATAATAAACGGTTACAGAGGCACCGCTCAAATGAGTCGTTCCGTCTCGAGCCATAAGTGTGGTGCCGTTTTCAATTTCAATGTAAGCCTGCGGGAAAGCTTCAGATTCCGCACTTATCTGCATCGGAGTATATGATTGGGTGTCGTCCGCAAATGTAGGCAACGCTACGGCTGTTACCATTGCAAGGGAGAGCAGGATCGCAGAAATACGTTTTCTCAGTATTGACATTTAATAAGCCTCCAATCTAATGGATTTAATAGGGTTGATGTTCGGACGATATTTCAGCATCTGCGCGCCGATGCCTAATACGGAGTAGGAAACGGTTGTAACTTGTGCGTTATCTTGGCATCAAAATAGCACAGTTTTCTACAAAAGTCCACTAAACCTGCGTATACGCAAAAAAATGTGCATGAATGCAAAAATCCTCTGTGCGAGTTGTTCTGCACAGAGGATTAAAAAGCAATATTGGTTATGAGAGAATTGATGTGTTCGCAGATGGTTCAGCTATATCAGGCCAGTCTGCGCTAAAAATAAATCGTCCGTCATCATAAGTGAAAAGGTACTCGGCATGATACTTTTCTAAAATGTCTTTAACGTTTCCAATGCCGAAGCCATGAAGCAAAGGGTCTTGTTTGGTTGTAGGAATGTGGCCATCGTTGATCTGAACGATATTACTGGGATTGATAATTAAAATAGAAAGCATATTCTCGCTGTAAAGGATCTGAATACTGACCCAGCGGTTTGGATCGGACAAGCCTGCACAAGCTTCCATGGCATTATCAATCAAATTGCCCAGCACAATAGTCACATCTACACGAGGAAGCCTCAGCGCGGAAAGATCATTGACACGAAACCGAATATCAATGCCTTGCTTCTTCCCAATATATCCCTTTTGGTTTAGAACCGCATCAATAGCAGCATTATGGCTGTTGACAAGCAAAATCCGCTCACTTTGGCGCACATTCAACTCGGAAAGGAATTCCTTGGCATCGTCAACACGTTCACTTTCCAACAATTCAGATAAAGTCGAAAGGTTGGCTCGGAAGTCGTGCGTCATTTTTCTTTGCCCTGCATACGCCTGACTCAAAGCCTGAATGTTTTCGTCCTGAACGTGGGCGCGTTCGTTGGCAGCAATCAGCTTCTCGCGATTTTCCGCGTTTTCTTCAAGATAGTCCAATAAAATCAATGCAGCAATATCAACAAGATCGAGAATCAATAAACAAATCTGCCATACACGTTGCTCTTCCGGGTAGGTATATACCTGCCTGAGCACAAGCAGTGTGCAAACAGGGAAGACAGCCGATAAGGGAACCCAAGTGCTTGCACGAGTCCTTGCGTGTAGAGGATGATGATATTTTTTAATAATCAGTGCAACAAATAGGGAAATAAACCCGCGAACGAAGAATAGCACGGAGTATAGAGGAACATTCCATATATATTCTTCGTAGTCCAAATTTCCAGCATATAGGCAAAAGGACTCAAACCAGTGACTGTAGGAGAATAAAACAGAATAAACAGTTACGACAATAAAGAAGCGTCGATCCCAACGGCTTTGATATAGAAAAACACATAACACATATATTAGCGCAATCTCTTGTAACATTTTGAATGTATATCCGAGTTTTGTGCCAATGAGGATAGAGAGAGATGTAAAAATCAGGCAAAATAGTAAAATATATGACCAACGCTTTTTTCTATTATCGTTGTGAGGGAAAAAAGCATCAAATACAAGAATATCTACGGCTATCGCAAAAACATTGCCCCAAAGGCTAAGTATATTACCCCAGACTACTACCATAGTTGCTGCGCCTGCCATCTTACAAATTTTTGCTTATTGTCGCGATAACTACGAGCCCCCACAGGAAGTGTTTGACCGATTGTGAGAACGGCACTTGTACTTTGAAAAGACTGCAAATACGCCATATTTACAAGATAACTTTTGTGGATACGTAAAAACCCATGAGGAACAAGCAAATCCTCAAGCTGTGCCATAGTTAATCGGGTAATTAGCTGCTCACGGCATCCGCCTACCAAATGGAGATACTGCTCGCGTCCCTGACTTTCTATCCATGCAAGAGATTGGACCGGGATAGGCACACTCTCACCCTCACAGAGAATCTCTACTTTTCGCTGACGGGTGCGGCACATTGCCAGTGCATCTTCAAAATATGTAGGCAGCTTCTTTTCCAACTCGGATTTGGCAAGATAGCGAAAGGCATCCACTTCATACCCTTCAGGGGCATATTCGCTGAAATTTGTCACGAAAATCAATACAGCTTCCGGATTCATCTTGCGCATCTTTCTTGCAAGATCAATCCCGCTTTCTTTACCGAGGTCGATATCGAGAAATAGAATGTCATATTGCGCGATAGTGTCAGCACTCATTTCAGCAATATCAGTTAAGCAGCTCAATTTCATGGATTTGCTGGAATAGGCCGGCAATGATAGGATCCTTTTGAACATTGACTGTGCGAATGTTTGATCATCGTCACAAATAAGAATCTTGACCATACTCTCTCCTATATAGGCTCGACTGCCAATCTTTTGTTTGGGGTATGTTTTCAAAATAACGAATCCTCCGGGTTTTGTCAATAGATTTCTTTTTATATACCACGTTTGTGGAATTTAATCAAGCGGATTCCATAATTAAAACGGCGCCGAATTGTAAAATATTTATATTGTGCAAGGAGGGTAAAACGCTTATGTTGTATGATTTTGGGCCACGCCTGTTAAAACTGCGAAAAGACAAAAATCTTACGCAGCAGATGGTGGTTGAACGTGCAAAAGGGTTTGATCCGAACCTGCGACTTTCAGATTCAGTGCTGGGGAAATACGAAAGTGATCTTGCCGTTCCGCGACTGACGGAGGCAGCTGCACTGGCAGACGTTCTAAATGTTTCGTTGGATTATTTGACAAGCGGTGAGAAATGTAATGTCCTATCGCTTAAGGAATTAAGCCCAGAGCAAGTGCAATTGCTTATGGACTTGACAGCGTACATTCGAACCAAGAAAAGAAGATCTCAAGGACACAAAAATGCTCCGAAACCAACAACCGAGGAAACGGAATTGATCACTCGGCTGATTGCTGAGATTTTGTACTGAGTGCTTCTCCATCTTTCAAATTTTGCGTTTATGTCATATTTTTTGCGTTTGTGACATTTTTGTGGCGGTAATCATTTTCTGCTGATAAAATGAACAGCGTAAGGAGTTGACGTAAATGGAAGCATTGGCGGCAAGGATAGCGGCTTTTTGTTTACAAAAGCACTATATCGAACCAGATCAGATTGCTTGGCTGCAATATGGTTTGATGCGCCGCCTAATGGGAATGGTTACATTTCTTCTTCTGCTTCCAGTGGGTGCATTTTTTGACGGATGGGGGAGCACTTTCCTTTTTCTGCTGGTCTTCCGCTTCATTCGTATGCGTACAGGCGGATACCATGCTAAAACGCCGACGGGATGCCTTTTAGGTTCAACATTTACAATGATCGTGTCACTAGAGTTTGCAAAGAGATTGCATCCGGTATCAAATTTCATTTGTCTCGCTGCTGCTTCTATCTTGATTTTAAGATTAGCACCAGCAAATAATGCTGCCCTTCATTTGAACGCGGAAGAACTTGTTGCTGTACGCAAAGAAGTGAAATTAAGATTAGCAATCGCTATGCTTTCGGCGTGCCTATTGCTATTTTTTAGAGAACCGATAGCATATAGAGTGACTTCTGCGATTTTGGCTGTTGCGGTCGCACTATTGATTTCTAAGCACGGCTTTGGAATGCAATAAAGCATTCTATTGATAAAAATTTTAAATATAAGGACGAAAGGGGTAATAATTATGGCATCAAAAGAAACCTTTACACAGCATCTTGCCCATGAAATGGCACAGGCAGTTGTTCATCGTGAACGCTACGGATGGCCGCCGGATTCGCCGTGGGGCATGTTTCAGCCTACTCGCCCGGAAGAAATGAAAAAGCCGGCTGCGAAAGAAGATCACTAAAAACATTCACGTAATTCGCATGTCAAACGGCGGGTAATATTCTGCCGGAAAAATTCTGACATAGCCCTTAATACCAGTTAAGGAGAGGTTTCCTTGGAAGCCTCTCCTTGTTTTTTTCATTTGAAGGTACACAACAAATTCAAAAAATGAAAAGTGCCTTGAAGCCTCTTTTCTCAAAGTGCGGTTATGCTACATTGCCTATGACCTAATAGGTTTTTCTTCTATACGGAGAACCGCATGATGAGATTGTCGAATGAATAGCTCTGGCAATTCCATACAAAAAGCAAAATGGAATTGCCACTGCCATATGCGAACTCTGACGGTACATGCTCCACACAGGTGGACATATACTGAAGAATTTGCGTGTGTCAATTTTCAATTCGACAAGATTCTTTGTCGCTGTCGTTCACCACCAGTATTCCCATCGAAGAAAAAATGATGGGAGTACAGAAATGATAAAAAGGAACGATGGCATATCAAAAGATGATATATGCCAAAATCAATTTACCGCTTATGTGGTTTTGGCGGTAAAACGAAAACGCCAATCTTACATAAAGAAGAAGCAGAGAGATAACGAAAAAGAAACCCGAACTAAAAAGGAGGCTGAAAAATCCGAATTTAAAACCGCCGGGTATGATATGTGGAGCAGAATGGAGCCGCAAAATGAAAACCTGATTGTTGCTATGCAGCAATTAAGTTTCAAAGAGCGTTTTGTTGTCACGGAGTATGTCCTGAAAGGAAAGCCCTTTAAGGAAATTGCTCAAGAAACAGGACTCAAAGAAAAAGGAGTGGCATCTGCCTATTATAGAAGCATTAAAAAGCTGCGAGCCAAAATGGGAGATATAAAATGACTTTTATGGAACTGTTACTTTCAGCCAAATTGGGAAGTACATCGGCCTTTGAGGAACTGTTTGCGAGGTACAAAAATCTTTTACGAAAATATTCCGTAGTAAACGGTATATTCGACGAGGATTTGTATCAAGAGCAGTGCGTATTGTTTGCACACTGCATCGAAATTTTTGATGTGAATCGATAATAGAAAATCTCCGCCACATTTATGATGTGACGGAGATTTTGTCAAAAGAGCGCATTTATAGGTTTGAGGCAAGCAACAAACGCACTGCGACAGCTTGATTTGAAGCTTTTACAGGTGACTGCGAATGGAACATCTGCATGATTCCATAGGATCAAATCGCTTTGCCGCCGGACTTTTCATACTTACTTTCGCGTGCGATGTCACTTTTGAAGCGGATGCACCGCACGTGACCGAGACGTTCTACAAGGAAACAGTACGGGCGGATGCCATCGTCAATTTCCAGAATCTCATAGGGCAATAGCTGCATAGAGAGCAACTCTGCCAAAGAATGATTTTTGATTTGCTTTGCAAATTCCATCGCCGTATAAGGTGACTCTCCCTCATACCGCACTGCATAGCGGCTGGGGTATGGGAAAAACGAGATTCCGTTGGCCGCAAGCATTCTCTCTCCTGCCTCGATTCCCGGTGATCGGAAGTGGTAAATCCGCAATGTGGGCGGCACACGCAGCTTAGGACACCATTTCGGTACATTTACCTTGGGGTCATCAGAGCGAAAGATGATGATCTTTTTGCCGCCGGTGCAGTATTTTGTGTTCGGTTTCATGCGCCGACCGTGAACTATTTTCGTTTCAGACCCGGCGTAGAGCTTGCAATCCGGGCAGTAATAACATTTGAATTTGCGTACTTTCTCTTCATACATAGTCAATTTCACCTCTTATTCTGCCAAAAGAAGCCGTGGCAGCAAAGCGCTGCCACGGCTATCGTCAAATCATACTGCGAACATTCAACCCTTTACGCACACGCGGCCAGCGTTTGTCGGCGCGGGTTGAGGACCGCGAGTACAAAAGGGCGGGGCTTGATGTAGTAGTGGGTGGTGGATGTCTCAAAGTGAATCTCCTGCGTTTCCGTCTCATGGATCTTCACTACAGGGGCCGTATGGTACATCTCGCCGCCCGTACTGAAGATGGCGGGTCTGCCCACCATCAATGCGGACATGAGTTTGCCGGTAATGTAAAGTTCCAGCTTCCGCTTTTTCATTCTGTCCTTGCCTCCTTTTAAGCATCTCGGCACAGCTCGACCACAATGAACCGTGCATTGTCCAGCAGCGTGTTCACATGGTACAGCGAGGTATTCTGCATCTGCGCAATCTCGTTCGTCTGGTAGCCCTTGGTGCGCAGACGGATGATCTCCATCTGCTGGGGCGTTACCCGCTTGGCGAGGGCGTGCAGGAGCAGTGCAACTTCACTTTCGCGCAGCACTTCCTCGTCTGTGACTGTCGGCGTAGAACGCCGGGTCAGATGCCCGGTGTAAGACTGCCGAGGGCGGACAAAACGGATGACGCGGAAACGGCGCTTGTCGGTGCGGTGGGTATTGACTACCTCGCCTTCCATGGCCCGCCACGCTACCGTGGCAAAGGAATAGCCTGCAAGGTTCGGGTCGGTCAGATACCGCTGCACGGCCCGCAGATAGCCGAAAATGACGATGTCATAATACTCGCTGGCGGGCAGATTCTTCTCGTGCAAAAACTTGTAGACAAGGTTGTGGTTTTTCTCGGCAAAAATGCGCTGGGTATCATTCAACGGAATATCGTGCATAAAGCACCTCCTTCATAAACTGTCACGCGGGCAGGGGCTGCGTGTCGCCGTTCACCGTAGCACCGATGCAGAAGCTGTCATCAGCACCCGCAGGGGCGGCGGTGTAACTCTCCACCTCGCAAAGACCATCATCCTGTTCACGTTTTGCCTCGATGCGCTGGCGGTTCATGCCGCGAATCTGCTCACGGAAGCTCAAGGCGTACTTGCGCACAGCAGCAAGCTGGTCGCCGTGGAAGTCACCAAGCCGCTTGAACGTGGCAACGCTGTAATCCTTGCCCTCCGGGTTCGTCTGGCGTTTCAAGCCAATCTCCACAAGGCTGCCGTAGGTGGCGCGGTTTCGGAAAACAAAGCCCTGATTCAAAAACTCGCGGAACGGGCTGATGCTGGTGGGCGAGAGATTGATTGCCAGCGGCATAAACTCCCCACTGCGCAGCAGATACAGCACACGCATGTTCTTGCAGGCTTTGCCGCGGCCGTTGCTGGCGCTGCCAAACTGGCTCAACGTACAGGTCGCACAGGTGCCACCGGGTTCACCGTAGCCCTGTTTGCCGTCCACCGAGGAGCAAAGCGGCGGTACATCGTCGTTGTACTCGTCACCCTCCGGCCAGTAGGCGCAGCTTGCATGGTTGTACAAAATCACCCCGGTGAGTGTGGGACGGTAATCCGGATGCTGCGGATCGCCGTTGGGAATCTCGAACTGCAACACTCCGCCAGCGGGAATCTTGATGCGGGGGAAAGACATTGTCAGGCCGTCCATGTCCTCGGCCAGTTCTTCGTTGCTGAACTCAGCCTCTCCAATTTCGGGCAGCTCAAAGTCCAGAGGTTCGTTGGCGGTCATGGTAGTGGTAGCGGCGGCGTTAGCGTTCATCATAGACATAAAAAATCCTCCTGTGTGTGGGGCAGTGTTAGGCGGCTGCCCGGTTGATTCTCGACCACTGCCGGGCGGGCATGGTCAAAATACTGTAACCAATGCTTTCCAGTTCACTGGCACGGTCATAACTCTCCACATCCTGGCTGTGACGGGTCACGGCGTTGGATAAACCGTACAGCGTCAGATCGTTGGACTCGATCAGTCGCTGCAACACGCCGGTGCTTTCGCTGTCGGTGATGTGGAACTCTTTGCTGGCAAGTTTGACAACGGTCGGCACATCATGGGTGTCCATCTGTGCGGCTTTTGCCTCCTGCATTTTGCCGACGACCTGCGAAAACCGCGCTTCATCCACGGCGGCGCGCACGGTGTCCTGAATTTTCATGACAAAGGCTTTGTCCTCGGCGTCCAAGGTTGCTTGGGAGTAGACGCTGAAATTTTCCTCGCTGTCGGTAACACGACCCACATGGTTGCGGCGGGCTGCGGCTTCATTCACGACCATGCCGTTGCTGCACACCAGCCGATAAATTAACGGCTGAATGCTGACAGAGCCAAGTCCGACCTCGCTGTTGCTGATGATGACCCCGGCCTGCACAATGTCGCCGGGGGATACCTCCGCCTGCAAGCGAGGGTTCACGGCCTTGATGTACATACGACTTTCGGTGATTTGGCAGCTTTCAAAGCGGATGTCGGGCAGCCCGCCGAGAATCGGCAGCGTCACTCCGGCAATGTCGATATTGTCGATGCGGCGATAGCGATTGCTCAGGTACGCGCGAGCGGAGCCGTCCAAGGTACGCAGCATGCGCTGGCTGCTTTCCTGCTTGAACCATGTGTTGGCGTTGTAGGCCAGCAAGTCGGGACGTTCCTCCCGCATGCGGTCATAGTAGGCGGCGGGAATACGCAGGTGGGTGCCGATCTGCCGATGAGCGATGCCGGTGATGGTCATGGGCTCAATCAGCTCGGTGCCGCTGTCGTCTGACAGGTGCAGAAACATTTCTTTGCCGTAGGATTCCATCCGCAGGCGATTGGGGGCAATGAGGTAGTCCTCCTTGGACTCGCTCTGCCGCTTCACTTCGGTCAGCATCTGCTGTAAAGTTACACCGGATTTCATACGCGAAACCTCCCTTTACCACGAGAGAACCAGCTTGCCGGAAGTTTCCTCGGCGGCCAGCCCATCTCCTGCAAAGACCTGTTTCAACTTTTCCCAGCAGCCCACAGGCGGGAAACCGTGCAGTTCCGGGAGTACCGATGTGCTGCCGTCCACAAGCTGGATGTGACCGTCCTCCTGCACGGTCATCGAGTGATGCCCGCGGGAACTGAGGTCAGCTACGATGTTTTCCAGTGTTGTGCGACCCTCGGTTTCATACCAAATGCGCGGATCGGGCAGTGGGGGAGTTTCGGCGGGGATTCGCGGCTTTTCGGGTGCGTCTGCCGTGGGGTTCGGGCGCAACGGCACGGCGTTGATTAACTCACACCGCAGATGCGCCTGCTTGTCCAGTACGACCTCGGCACTCTCAAAACCGTCTAATCCGTGAACACGGATCAGGCAGCGCCCACCCTCTTTAACGATAGCAAGCGGGTCCTTGGTGGCCCATTCCCATGTAATGTTGCTGCCCGCTGTGCGAAGTGCGGCAGTAATGCGCTGGTTCACATGGAGCAGCAGAATGTCGCTGAGCGGTTCGTCCTCAATGTCCGGCACCACAAACTTTGCGCGGCGGGGAGCCTTTGCTTTCTTCTTGGGGACTGCCGGGAGGCTGCCGCGCAGATGCTGCAGCACGTACAGCCCCCAGACAGAACAGGCAACAAGCAGAAGCGGCAGCAGCAGGGCGCCGCGCACAAACGCGGCGATAGCTACAATAATGCCCACGAAGATGCTTGTGCCATTCCGGATGGCGTTGTCAGATTTCATTGTTGATTACCGTCCTTTCACAAAAACAAAAAGGGCTGCATCAGGTGTCCATTCTGAACACGTGATGCAGCCCAAGGTGCGGCCACTGTCCGGCGGCCATGCGGGATGCGGATTGATTCTTGGTTCACTTCCTTTCTGCCAATGGCAGGAAATATCTATATAAAAAGTGCCGGCAGGGAAGACATTGCGGCTGATTCAGCGCAATGTCATCTACTACCGACACCGATTACAAAAACAACAGCGTATGCTTATATAGCATAAAAATCATTTACAAAGCAATTATAATACTATATCTTGTAGTTGTCAACCCAGGGACGATTTAATATGTATCAATCATAATCTGTTGTCGAAGATAAAGGTTTGCTACTGCTGTGATGACTTCGTGGCTGCAACGGTACTCCCGAACAGCCTGGGCGAAGTTGTCGCAGTTCAAGTCGTTGTCATCGTACAGCTTGTCCAGCACATCGTAGCCGTCCTTCAGGCGGCGGATGTCCATTTCGATGCACTTGATAATTTCCGCGCACGAGAGCGGTGTCTGCCGGGCAAGGCGGATGACTTTTTTCTCGCAGGCGCTACGGGCATCAACGTGGAACAGGCGGCGGGTGATTCTCCAAGAGATGCCCTCCAAAAACGTCAGTTTGAGGAACGACAGCACCCGCAGCGGCCATGCCGCACCGATGGGGATGATAAATCGGCAGGCAAGCAGGTCATACAGCGCATCGTACTCGGTATCGCCGGTACCGGCCACAATCAGCCCACGAACCAGCAAGCGCTGCACGCAGTCCTGCCAGCTGCGGTGGATGGTGACGTTGGTATTGCTCACCATCTTTTCATAGTAGCTGCCGATTTCATCCTCCCGCAGGATGCGCCAGTTGAGGATGGACCAGAGCATAAACTCTTGCACATCTACTTCGTATTCTTTTTCGCAGACAATGATGACCGGGCGGGTGCCTTCCTCGGTGCAACAACGGATATAGCGGCCATTGGCAGTATAGAGCATTTTCATAAGGAAACCTCCAAATTTTAATTTTCGTGTAGAGATGAGAGAAAAGATTCATTGTTTCGCAGTTTGTGGACAGCGCGGCTGATCCATGCCGAAACGTGATTGGATGGGGCACTCATGCGGACGGCAACTGCGGTAAGTGGCATCCCGGACACCTGCAAGGCCAGTGCATGGACGCCTTTGCGGGTTACACCGCTGTATTGAGATTCTGCGGCGGTGAGCAGCAGTGAAGTCTCGCATTCAGCATTGCAGGAAACGCTATGTTGCACTTCTAATGCGGCAAGCGCCGTAGATTCAATCTCTGCCAGAGGAGTCATGCGGGATTGTTTTCCCGTAAGGCTGCGGCAATAGCCGACAAGGCCATTCTGTACGACCCGCCGGGCATAGGACGCAAAGCTGCCGCGTGCAGGGTCAAAGGTCAGCGCCGCTTTGCAGAGCCAGACACAGCCCTCTTGATACAAGTCCTCATAGCTGAGGCCTGCGATGCAAGGATTGACCCGGATATTGAACCGCAGGACGCGCTCCACAACAGCTAAATTTTCTTCCACCAAACGCTGCTGGGCAGCTGTGAGCCGTTTTACGCATTTCATAGCCGTCACCTCGCAGTCGCATTCTCGCAGATGCGGATGATTTGCTCGCAACGGTAGTCGCCGCACTTGGCGATATGTACCTGATCTCCGGGCAAGCCCATCTGCGTTTGCAGCCAGCGGTAGCTCTGGTCGCGGCTCATGCCAAGCTGCGCCTGTACGCTGTGCAGGGCGTGGTGGGCAAGGATGCGTTTATGCCGCAAATCTCCGTTGGCAAGGGTGCCAAGAGGCTGCTTCGTGCGGCGGTCTGCTGTGACATAAGCATCACAGGCGGGCCAGCGGCGGCAGACGTACAGGTACGTTCCGGCGGAAATGTCGGACAGACCATGAATCGCGCTTGCCGGGCGTAGCGTGGCAAGGGAGCCGCAGTAGGGGCAATGGATGCGAACTTGTTTCATAGAATTTCACCTCCAGTTTTGACAAACAGGCCGAAAAACCTATTTGCCCTTATTACTGTCATCTCAAACGAAAAAATTAAAAAAATTCGGCCACTTTTTCAAATTTTACAATTTGTTCATATCTTCGCGGCGTTACGCCAGCATCGGACGGAATCCGCCACCGACAGATTTGCGTACATCCAGCATCGTCCTGCCGTTCAGCGTGACAGGCGCATTGAACAGCATTGTCAGAAGGTACTTTTTGATATTTTTAACGTCTGTGTGCAGATTGCGTAGGCCATCAAGGACAAAACGGATATGCTCGCTTGTCAGCTGCAACAGTCGTTCCCGCACTAATGGCATAGGAAACAGGTTGTTGCCCAGCCGCAGTACAGGGCTGCGGAGCTGGATTGTCTCCACGACCAGCTCGTAGATCTCCTGCATCACTGGGGCGCTCTCCGGCTGATTGCGGCAAAGCAGGTCCAGTTCGATGTTGTCGCGGACTTTTGTCCGTACGGACTCGCCCTCGGATAAGATTGGATCAGTATTTTGTTTCTCTTTATTTTGTATTTCTTTATTTAATTGCATGGGATTTCCCAGTGCAGCAGAATCCGATGCAAGGGGTTCCAGCATAGGCGGCACGGGTTCAGCGCTGCCGCCGGAGCCGGACGAGGGCGTTTGCGGGTACTCATAAACATAGTAATCGCAGCCCCGCAGGCAGCCGCGCTCATCCCGGACGCGGGTGCGCACCACATACCCGGCATCCTCCAGTTCCCAAATGGCTGTGCGGATAGCGTCCACGCTCTCTTTATTGATGGCGGCAAGCCCTTTGAGGGTGTAATCCCAGTCGTCCGGCAGGGAAAGCATCTGCGACAGCAGGCCCTTGGCCTTCAGAGACAGATTTTTATTGCGAAGATGATGATTGCTCATAACGGTATAGTCCTTAATGCGCTCTACGCGAAAAACAGCCATTTTACGAATCCTTTCATGTAAGAAGATGGGCAGCCGCCGGGGCTGCCCACGGTTCATCGGTTACAGATTCTGACGGATAATGCGGGTGATGATGCCCACCGCAATGCTGCGCTCCTCGTCCAGCTTCGTCACCACAAAGCTGACATCGTCCTTTTTGCCGGGCGTGCGGCGGTCATAGCAGGAGTGAGCCACAGCGTTCACCCCGTTGGAAAGCCGCACATAGACGATGCCCTTATGTACATCGGTGACGCGGCCAGCGTATTTACTCTGCACGCGGCAGCGCTTCAGGGCCTCGCGGCTGGTGTTCTCTGTGACGCTCTTTACATCGGCATGGACGGACAATTCCTCCTGCGAGGTTTTGTTCACCTCGGTCACGCGGACAAGAATTTGGTCGCCTACAGCAAAACGGTCATGGGCATCACCAATCCAATCCCATGCAAGATCCCGCGCCATGATAGAACACTCCACACCGAAAATCTCGACACGGATAGACTTGTCGGCAACAGCAATGACGCGGGCCTGTACCACGCGCCCCTCCCGGACGCGGTACTCACCGTTGGCATCGGGGCTGAAATAGAAAAGCTGGCGTTTGCGCATCATGGCTTCGCGACGGCTGGCGACCACACTGCGGCTTTTGGAGTCAATGCCGAGGATGACAAAATCGATTTCCGCGCCCAGCATATTGCCCAGCAGCTTCATCTGGCGGACGGCCATGCTGTCGGTGCTGTTGGCAGCGGTGGGGGCGACCATCATTTCCTTCAGCGGAATGGCAATGCGGAAACCGTTGTAGTCCACAACGGCAATCGTTTTGCCGCTGTCGGTCTGCTCAATGCCGCCCAACGGTGCGGAGAGGATGCGCCGTGTGCGGTAGGCGTTGTGGATCTCATGCCATGCGGCGGCTTCGCGGGCATCCTCGGTTTCGATTTCGTCACCGCTTTCAATGGTCAGCACCGAGGCATCTGCTTTGCGTCTGCGGCGGGGCGGGGGAGTCTCGACGGGCTTTTCTTCTTCAGCGGGGGCAGGGATAGGTGCATCCTCAAAACCAACAGGTTCGGGAATCGGCAGATCGGGGGTAAAAATATCATTGTTCATTTCCATGAGAAATCTCCTTTTCGTTTTCAGGTTTTGTTATGATGGATTCTTTGTCGATGGCAACCACTGCTTTTGATTTGGCAGGACGGCCACGGCGTTTAGGCGGTGCCTTGGGGGATGACTTAGATGTTTCCGCCGGAGGAACTTCGGATGTTTCCGGTAAGGCTTTCCGCCACTCCGGGATATGGGCGGATGCCTTACACTCCCGCAGCTGCTTGTAAGCGGGGTGCAGAGAGTAGTCCATCTTGTGGACTTTCAGAACTTTGTGGCCACGCAGAATTACCAGCGCTTCATCAACCGGCAGACGCAGCACTTCGTCCGGGGTCAGCACCGGCCGTTTGCCGACACCACTGCTTTCGCGGTACTGCGGCGTATAGTCGGAAACGCGCAGGGTGTTTAGTGCCTTGGAAGTACTGGACACCGCTACACTGGCAATGCCGGTGCGCTGAGAGACGTACTCGGCGGTCAGCTGATCCGTACAGCCGAGAAAAAGCTGCACATCGCAGTTGCCGAGAATTTCCTGCCACTGGTTCTGTGGGTAGCGGTTTTGCAGTCCGGCAAGATTCTGGAACACGCAGGACATAGAGATATTGCGGGAGCGAATGACGCTGATGCGCCGGGATAACTCGGAGATCGTACCGCAGGCGGTCAGCTCCTCGCCCAGCACATGGACCGGCACGGGGAGCCGCCCGCCGGGGCAGTTGGCATCGGCATAGCGGACAAGTTTGATAAAGGCAAAAGACAGGAACAACGATGCAAGAAAATCAAAGGTACTGTCCTGATCGCTGGTGACGAGATAGTACACGCAGGGCTGCTGCCCCGGCAGTTCAAGGCTGATTTCGTCATACGCAGTGATTTTCTTAATTAAGTCAGACTGAAATACCTGTAATCGGCTGCCCAAACCGCTGATGACCCCGCTGCGTACAGAGTCCGATGCCCGTTGATACAGGCTGTACGGTGCTTTGGCAGGATGCGTCAGCGGCAGAACATCAAACAGGCTGTCCAACTGACTTTCGCTGCATTGCGTGATAAGGTTGTACACCTCACCGATGGTCCGCTGCTCCGGCGGGTAGGTGAGGTCAACGTACAAGACCAGCGCTTTCAGCAAGTTCATCTCTCCCGAATCCCAGAAGCGGTCACTTTTGCCGGTGCCGTTGGTGTTCTTGATGATGACATCCACGAAAAGCTGCGCCATCAGTTCCTGACCCTCAATTTCTTTCAGACAGTTCCACGAGTCGGAGTTTTCGGGGCTGACGAGGTTGAATACGCGCACGGTATACCCTAAATCTCGCATATATTCGCTGGATTTTTCGTAAAGTTCTGATTTGGGGTCACAGATAATCAGCGACTCTCCGCGGACGGCGCTTTGCAGGATACGATTCATGCAGAACGAGCGGGTTTTCATCGAGCCACTGGCACCGTAGACGGCGAGGTTGCCGTTCATACGGGTTTTCTCCGGGATGCAGAGAAACTTTCCGTCGAGCATCCCCAACACGGTGCCTGTATGCTGGGATAGGTCGGAAACCATATCCAGCACAGCAGGAATTTCTCGCGGCTGCATCCAGCCGGATGTGCCGTAAGTGCCTTTTGCGGAAAAATCGAAGTTACGCTCGGAATCCGTTAAGGCATCTTGACTGAACAGCTTTCGATACAGGAAAATCGCGGCGACTGTGGCTGCGCAGCCTGCTATGCAGTAAAGGTTGTAGGGGAACCATAAAATGCCTTTAAGACAGTCCGGCGGCGACAAAGAGGGGAACGGCGGAGAAGTACCGCCCGGCATACCGCCGTTTTTCTGCCAGACGGCATAGTTGCCGATGAACTGCGTCAAGTAGCCGCAGGCATAGAGCAGCAGCGTGACTGCCAACAAAATCTGCAATCTTTTTGAGGAACGTTTCATGGCAAAGTCAGAAACCTCCTCTCGAACGCGGCAAAGTCGATGGTCTGCAACTCGACCCTATCACCGCAAAGTGGCCGCAGCGCGTCTGCCTGAAAATCAAAGCAGAGGATGGCACCTTTCATTTGCAGCAGTTCCAAGGCAGACAGGAATCGGAACAAGCGCGGCAGATCCGGCAGATAGCAGAATAAAATCGGCGCGCCTGCATCTGTACGAGCGTCGTTCTCGATGTAAGCGTTACGGCAAGGCGGCTGAAGCTCTCGCAGCAGCATGGCGTTTAGTTGTCCGATTATATCTGGATGACAGAGCAGCCACAGCAGCGTCTCGCCGTGGTAGTCATTGGTGAGAAAGTAGAAATGTTCGTAGCCCTCGCCAAAAAGGAAGTGTTCTTTCTTGTAGGTCTTTGCATCTTCCAGCAGGGTAGTCATAACTGCCCACTGGTCAGACAGCAGGATGCCGTCCGGCGTGTGGCTCACACCATTCCGCGTATAGCGGATATTTTGCAGCATGATTTTTCCCCGCTGTTCGATTTGCGTGTCAAAGACCGGAACAGCATCCATGCCGTTGAACACAGCAAAGGTGCGGGATGGGGTCAGCAGCGAGCCTGCCATACGGGAGCCGTGAACCTTTACCATTTCAAGGCCCAGTTCTTTCATCTCGCGGGAATCATAAAAAACAGGGGCTTCAATGCGGCAAGGACTGCTGCCACCCGGCACAAATACAGGCGGCTTTTCATCTCGATAAATCATCGTGCCTGCATTCAGCATCGTGACATAGGTTTGCGCGATACGATGCAGCCGCAGACGGCGGGCAGGGGATGATTTGATGGAGTTGGTGTCGGTGCGGCCTGACAGATAGAACTGAAATCGCTCCGGCGCTCGTTCCCGCAAAAGACGTTTGCCACGGATGCCGAGCCGGTAGCCGCGAAGATGATCTTTGGAGAAGATGCGCAGGAGCTTGTCGTGTGTCAGGCTCGTCACGACTTTTTTGCGATAACTTTTGCTGGAGGTAAGGCGGTCAGCACACGCACAAGGAACCTCGCCGCAGATGGCTGTGAGCGCCAAAAGTTCATAATAGAGGCTGTCTTGCGCGGGCAGGACAGGAAAGGCAGAAGAAATAGAAATCACCTCGGAATTTAACCGTGCCTTCTTTGACTCCGGCGAAAGTTGCCGCCGTCTTGTGTGTGAAACAGCTTACAACAACGCGGAAAAGTCATTTTCAGGCACAGGTATCTGATTTTTATGAATTTTTCGGAAAAAGTGGAGGTCGGGTCTCAGCCGATTTTGGGGTGCTCAGCCATGCCGAAAAGCAGTTTTTCGGCATTACGGTAATCACGGTAGAGGACGAATATCCAAACCGGGTCGTCTGGAAAGAATCGCACAGCGCCCCGGTATCGTCCGCCAGGCAGAATGTAGCAATGACATCTATAACTGCCTTGAGTTCAAGATTGTCATAATCCCGCACGGATGTGGTTGGAAGATTGTGGTCGTAGATATGCTCCACGCAAATCACACAGTCAGAGAAGCGGGGAAGCGGTCCGCTTTGCACCAGTGCAGCCTGAAGCGGCAGCAAAAGAAACTTGCAGCCGTCCCGCTTCTTTTTGTCCGGCAGCAGCGCGGGGAGCAGCACACGCAAATAGTTGTCAGCCGCCCATACACGGATGCCCTGTACTTCGGCCGCCTTGGGATAGTAGTAAATGGGCGGTTCGTTGGACACGGAAAAGAACATATTGCGCAGATGTGCCGTGCTTTTCTCGCTGAGAAGCGCTGCACTCTCGGCGGTTTTGGCAAACTGCATCGGGTCAGGCGCAGGCAGCAGATGCTCCATTTCGTACAGCTTTTTGTGAATGTCGATGAGCCCGCGCTGTTCCAAGCGGATACGATTCAAAAGTACGTCAGGATTCAAGCGCAGCCTCCTTTTTGTAGTAGCTGACAGTGCCGTCTTCGGCCACGGTGCAGAACCCGGCCACTTGCGGAATGTCCAGCAACTCAATCTGGGAGGTATCCTCTACGACCACGATGCGCTTGCCGGCATCTTTCTGTGGCTTGTGCAGCAGCTGGCAAATCATAGTCTCTTTGCCCTGCGGGATAGGCACGATTTCATACAGCTCTCCATTTGCAAAACAGAGAATAGCTGCCGGAAATTCTGCAACTGTGTGGTATTCCACCTGATCGATGAAGTCGAGCAGAACCCAGACGCAGCGGGATAAGTCCTTGTCTGCATTGTTTCGTGCTTCTTGATTTGCGTAGTAGCGGCAATTTTCGGCACGGTAAACGCGCCCCTCTTTCAGCATGTGGGCGAGTAAGGTCTTTGCCGTTGCCTCTTTTTCGGGAAAGAACCGGCAAAGCTGTTCTTCGGTCAGACCGGGATACAGCGAAATGTTATGCAGCATTTCAGCGGCTTCCCGCTGATAAATCGCTGCGCGGTTTTTCAATACAATCACCATCCTTATTGCGCATAAGGAACGCATAAAGACGTATTAAGCACTGCCAACAGCATAGCCACAGGCAACTAATACGCAATCATTACGTCCTTTTGCGTATTCGACTTTTTATTGCGTAATCATTGCGTCAAGGCGGACGTATTACGGTCATCTGCAAAACCTCCCAAAATCAGAAAATGCCCAAAACAAAAAGAGCCGTGCCTGAAAAAGTCAGGTACGACTCTGTGTGAAAATGTCCAACCTTTTTGGCTGAACCCTATTTTGAACATACTAATTGTAACATACGAGATTATACACGTATATACAATCACTGTGCGGATGTTGTGCAGATGTAATGCGAGTGCGGCAAAAAACTTTCAAGGCAGTGCATCTGGCGCAATCTTGATTCTTTGGCGTATAGGCATTATAATGCAAAAGAAAGCAAAGAAAAGGAATCATCGATTTTATGGATAACCAATTATTGCAGATACAAAACAGAACCTGCCGCATCTACGGCACTGCCAGCGCCGAATACCTGCTGCTGCAAATGGTGGATGAACATGACCTTGCAGGGATGGAGCGGGAAGTTGAAGCTATACGTCGGCAAACCGCGCATCTATTTTTGCTGGCCGCTGTCCAAGTAGAGAACTGGAACGATGACTTATCTCCGTGGCCTGCACCGCCCGTGTGGGGCAAGCAAGGTTTTGGCGGCAGGGCGGAGGATACGCTTGCATGGCTGGAGCAGGCTGTGCCGGGCATTAGCCAACAGTATTCTATAAAGGAAGATTGTAAGGTTATTTTAGGCGGCTACTCACTGGCTGGACTGTTTGCTCTGTGGGCGGCAACACAAACGAACGCGCTGTATGGCACGGCGGCGGCTTCGCCGTCCGTGTGGTTTCCCGGCTGGCTGGAATACGAAGCGGCGCACCCTATTCAGACCCGGCGCGTTTATCTCAGCCTTGGCGATCGCGAGGAGCACACCAAAAACCAGACTATGGCATCAGTAGGTGACAACATCCGCGCCCTGCACAGCGCCCTGACCCAGCGCGGAAAAGACTGCAAACTGGAATGGAACGCAGGCGGCCACTTCAAGGATGCCGACCTACGGACAGCGAAGGCATTTGCCTGGGTTATGGAAGGAAAACAATAAAGTGACGATTTTAATAGATGCTGATGGCTGCCCGGTGGTGGATCTGACTATACAGACAGCCGCAAAATACAAAGTACCTGTGCTGATTCTATGTGATACAGCCCACCAAATCCAACGCGACGGAGCGCAAACCTTGACCTTTGACAAGGGTGCCGACAGCGTAGATTTTGCACTGGTGAACCGCGTACACCCCGGCGACCTTGTAATTACGCAGGATTACGGGCTGGCAAGTATGTGTCTGGCGCGCTGCGCCCGTGTGCTGAACCAGAACGGCTTAGAGTACACATCCGAAAATATTGATAGTCTGTTGTTCCGCCGCCACGAAAACAAAAAGCTCCTTCGTGCCGGAAAGCACCCTAAAGGGGCTTCCAAACGAACGAAGGAGCAGAACATGGCCTATAAAAATGCCTTAGAGAAAATCTTGCAGACTGTGTGAGCGCCATAACAAAAACAGCCTTTCCCGCGTGCTTCCAAGAAAGCATAGGGAAAGGCTGTTTTTATTTCAAAGTTATTGCTTCGCTTGCAAGATTTTACAGCGCACTGCCAGAGCATCAACCAAGATGTTGGCACGGTTTGGCTCACCGAAATGCGCTTGTTCAAAAATTGCAAGAACCTCATCTTTACAATCATCCAGCGCAGCAAGATTCAGCGCTGGCAATCCATCTCTTGCAAGGGCAAGCTGTGCCTGCTGTGTGGCAGCGAACGGTTTGGCGGGGGCATCGGCCAGTGCGTCGATTTTGGAGGCGTACTGGTCGAACCAAAGGCTCGTGCCGCTGTCAAAAATCGGTGCGAAACCGACCCATTCCAGCGTTACTGCGTCACGGATAGCGCCAAAATTGCCGAAGTGACGATCCTGATTACAAATCAGATAATCCAGAATCATCATCTGTTGCAACCGCTCGGGCACATCCGGGATACCCAGCTTTTCACAGCAAGCGAGGAAATGGTCGTAGGCGCTCACACCGTCCGCGCGGGGGAAAGCCGAAAAGATATAGTAGGCGCTGACAAAGTCCTGCCGGTCGGTTGTCATATTCGGGCAAACGGAATAGGGCTTGTCCCCCTCAAACAGCAGGCTGTATTCCACATGCGGGATGCCCAGCTTGCGGCAGAGCAGGGAAGCGACAACCTCGTTGAACGGCTCCTGCTGGGCCATGCCGCTACCGCCCTTTACCAACACACGCTGGCAGTTCAGAATCTTCCATTTCTTTTTCAGCCAGCCGTCCGAGGTGTTGCAGGGGGAGGCAAGGTCAATGCTGTCCTGCTGCGGAATCTGCCCAAACAGAATGTTGCCGACATCTTCCGAAAAATCATTATTATAGAAATTGACCTTGCTCCATTCCAGTGGCTGTTCTGCAGGATTGAGCCAGTATTGATCGGACAGGCTTAGTGCAAAGCACTTCATCATCAAAGTGCTGGCGGACAGCTGTAACTTCTTCTGAACCTGCAAATCCTCCAGCGCACGGTGAAATCCCGAACGGCTGGCAGGGATGGTACGTCCGGCCAACCAAAGATTCAGATTCTTGGCAAGCTCCTTGTGGTCGGGGGCGTATAGTCCAATCGGCAGGTGAGCAGGTTGCAGCACATCGTCTACACGGTATACCGTGCCGCTGATGTCATTGACGCTCAGCACGGCAACGACAGTTTCACGGTGCATCAAAATATACTTCATATGTCCAGCCCACCTTTCAAATAAGTTATATCCATATTATACAAGGCAATGCGCATTTTAGCAACATTTTGTTGCGTGATGATTCTACTTTCTATGCCGCATAGCAACCCGTGATGTATGAAATCTGTATTGAAGAATTGAAACTGATTCCTATATCAAAAAATCCGTATGCGTGTTCAGCTATCATTCCTGTCTGCCAGCATAGTGTTCAAAGTTGTCACGCAGCAATAAAAAATATATATAATCCTTACTTTGAAAGTGACTGCATTAACAATGAAAAACTTATCCCATGGAACGCCGTGTGCAGTGAAAGCTGCTTGCACGGTGTGGACCGGGGCGAAAGGCTCGAAAGAGTCTGACCTATCGGTATTTTTGTTCCGCTACGAGTACAGCGCCAATTTCTTCTACAAGCTGTGGAAGCGCATCCGCAAGTACAACGGACTTGTGACCGGGCTGACGCAGAATGTGGACGAACTGCTGCGCTCCGACACCGCCCGCCTGATGCTGGCAAACTCGGAATTTTTGGTAATGCTGAACCAGAGCGCCACCGACCGCGCGGAACTGGCGAAGCTGCTGAACATCTCCGACAACCAGCTTGGCTACGTCACCAATGTTCCCGCGGGCTGCGGGCTGATTCGCTGCGCGGGCAATATCGTACCTTTCACAAATTCCTTCCCGAAGGATACAAAGCTCTATAAACTGATGTCGACCAACCCGTCCGAGAAAAAGGAGTAAATCTTTGCATTATAAAAATAGAGGACCGCCGAAGCGGTCCGAAGGGGTGCTACAAACTTGAATTCGACGCTATGATATTTCCTTTTCGTCATCTCTCGGTGGTCGAACATAGCGTAGCATTTCTTTTACACAAGCACCGAATTGCAAGAAATTGGATTTTGCTTCTTTTAGTGTTATTCCATGATTGGAGTCGCTTGGCTCGTTATCAGAAGTGATGAACGGGTCATTCTCCCAAAAGCAAACGGGACAAATATACCCACAATCTTCATCTGCCGGGACATTGTAGGTAAGAAATCCACAACAAGGACATGGATATTTTTTCATTACGGAGTTTGTTCGCCCCTTTCATTTTTCAAATTTATAGACCTATTTTAATGCTGCCAAATATTGTTTTCCAAATCCCGCAGCCGTCCCTTATAGTCATCTATCAGAGCCTGAACATTTTCCCCCTGCGGGAAGGTCACCAGATAGCCGTCCCCAGCTTCATGAAAGCCGATGATTCCGGCAAGCCCTGCCATCTCGGCCACTTTCAGCAGGGTGTGGTAGTCATACTCGGCGGCACTGATATATAAATTCATGGGAGAAACCTCGCGTTTCAAAGAGATGATTCTATTATAGCAACATCTTTTCATAATTGCAAAGAAAATGCTGTATCGTCCAGAATCGGAAGATACAGCATTGCTTTTTTATATGTAATGGCCCTTTAGCCCAATTTGTTGTCTGGCCTTGACCGAGCGATTGCTCTGGCATGGTCTAAGGCGCAGTGGTGTGCGGGATGCTTCCCGCGTTTGTTTTGATTACAAGACTTATTATAGCGGCGACTTGTGTGTAGAATTTAAAAGCTGTTTGAACGATTTTGAAATTCAATTTGAATAATTTATGACGTGGGGTGATGCCATGAAAGATATTAAAGAAAAGCCAACCGCGCATATGCCGAGAAGCAATGCAACCGGGGAAATCCCGAAAGCTGCGCTGAAAAAGGCGTGGGCGGAGGCCAAGGAGAAAAGCTGAACCATGCTGCGAGAAAGCACTTCTACGCAGGGAGACGGTGATTATACAACTGCGCAAGATACCAGCTCGGTGGTAACCGATACATCCTATTCGGTCATCAAGCAAAACACAGATTTCACCGTGCAGCAAGGGCGCAAGATTGCCCGCAAACAGATAGAAAAATACCGGGAACGCCGTTCCGCCGAGCAAACCGAAACCATCCGCGTCCACACCGCCAATGAGCGCGGTGTCAGCCCCAAACAAGTCGAGTGCAGCACGCTGTCCGATGCAGAGCGGCACCCGCGCCGTGGGGCAGATTTGCCCCGCCAGCGGGCGAAAGAAAAAGTCGTCACCGCCAAGACCGCGCCACGAGATATTCGTGGTGTGACCCAAGGTCAGCGCCAACTGCGAACCGCCGCAAATGAAACTGTGCGGAGCATAACAACCCAAGCACAAATGCAGACCCGTACCCGTCAAGTGCAGCTTGCTATCCAGAAAGCCGCCAGCAGCACCTGCAAGACGGCTGTGGCGGTCCGCTCGGCCATACGACACTTTCTCGCCAGCCTCCACAGCCTTGTTGCGGCCATTGCCGTAGGCATCAGCGTGGCACTTAGCATCATTATTGTTATCAGCCTTGTGGCCTTTGTGTCCGGCTCGGCCTATGGCATCTTTTTTGCCGCCAATGCCCCCAACGCCGACACAATTACCGTGCAACAGGCAGTAGAAACACTGACAGCAGAATACCGCGACAGGCTGGAAGAAATCTCCAACAGCGTACAGCATGACCGCCAAGACATTACAGCCAACGATGATGTGTACTTCATCCGTTGGCAGGATGTCCTGGCGGTCTTTTCTTCGTATGTTTCAGGAAATGAACAAGGCGCACCTATTGCGGCACTGACAGAGGAGCAGGTAGATAAACTGCGGGAAACTATGTGGGCGATGAATGTGGTGGATTGTTCCGCCCACCCGGAGACTACCACAATAGAAACCACCGATGAGGACGGAAACCCGACCACCACAGAGATAACTGAAACCGTCCTTGTTATTGAGCTGACCCACAAAACACCCGATGAGATGGCGGCAGATTATCATTTCACCACCCGTCAGAACACCTATCTGCAACTTTTACAAGACCCGCAGTACGAAGAGCTATGGGCAGAACTACTCGGCGGCTTTGCACAGGGCGGCGGTGAGCTTATGACTCCGGACAGCACCCGTACTCCGACAGGCACCCTGCAATGGCCGCTGCCTGTTGCGGGTACGATCACCTCGCAATTCGGCCATCGCGTGGACCCCATCACCGGTGAGGTCAGTTCCCACACGGGCACCGACATCGCCTGTGCCGAGGGTACACCAATCCTTGCCGCCGCTGATGGCGTGATCACTGTTGCCAACGGCCTTGACAGCTGGGGCGGCAGCTACGGCTATTACATTCAAATCGACCACGGCGGCGGGCTGGAAACGCTATATGCCCACTGTTCGTCCATCTGCGTCACCACCGGTCAGCAAGTACAGTCGGGACAAGTCATAGGCTATGTCGGCCACACAGGGCGGGCAACAGGGAGCCATTTGCATTTCGAGATACACATAAATAAAACTAGGAAGGACGCAATGAGTTATTTCGGGATGTAATATTGTGAACAGCTTTGTCGGAACGATTTTCTGCTAATATTTTTTGTTTACGGCGAGGTTTAAAGAATATCCGTGGTTGCAGATCAAAAGGATACATATTGTAGAGTTTCGGATTGCTTTCCAGCCGGAAGGCAACACAGGATTCCGTCTGCTCAAAAACAGAAAAATCCGAACTGGGTCCAAAACCATGAATCGGCATATGATAAAACTTGCCTTTGTAGTGATAGCAGCCTTTTGTCAGTCTGGCTACATATGGAAAAATTGTAAGACTTCGATCCGACCAATATCGTGTGTTGCCCCGCCAGAGATACTGCGTATGATTCTTTCCCTCAAGACTCATCAGTTGCGCACCTGAAGAAGATACTTGCGCCATTAGATCTTCGTTCCGAATAGTATAAAGCATAAATTGTTTTCTCCTGAGTTTTATGTCAGATAAATGAAATCCTTCGGCATTTTGTAGGTTTTGCATTTGAATTGAGCTTTAGGCAACATCGCACAATTCCCGCCTGACAGCTTAAGCATCGCTCCAGCAGCTGCCGCACCTTGCTCGCTGTATCGGCACTTTGAATTGCGGTATTGCCTTTATTTAGCGATGGCGTGATACGATTCTTCGTACAATTTCCAAAAATGTACAAAGCAGTGTGCTGACGATTGACATTCGAAATCAGCGCACTGCTTTGCAGAAAAAATATTTGGCGGCAAGGTTCAGATTTGTGGACTCTGCAAGGGAATCACCATATTCTACGTTCTTGAAAACCGGTACGGTGCGGGACTCCATCTCCTGTGGCAAGAAACAGATGAGAAGGAGGCCCTTTCCCGTCCGGCAAAAGGCATGGACGCTCACAGTTGGCCTGATTGGTAACAGCGCCGTTGCTCCATACAATTCGACGCGTATAGACAGCCGGGTCATCTGCAAATTCCCAGTGGATACAGTCATGGCTTTCGGCGTACAGGTCGGCTCCCCAAATACCGCTGATACCTTGCCTCTTGCTTTTGAAATCATCCTTGATCAGCGGGCAGAAACGACCGTCCTCATACCGGAGGTATGGGTATTCCGAATCCGAATAGCCGCCGCCTGCCGGGGGTGGCGGAAGGGAATACCGATACGGATCATGAACCATTTTGCACCGGACTTTGGACAATTTGCAGTCGGTCACGGTCTGCTCAGCGCACAATCAGGACATAGGGATCAAACAGCTGCTCATGCAGTTCGTCCATGGCCTGTTCGGGGTCGGAAATATTGGTCAACCAGAGCGAATAGTCATACTGACAGAAGCCGGACAGATCCATCTTGAAGTTTGTTTCCCAGTTGTTGTTCATAACCCAAGAATACAACGGGCGGGCATTGTTTTCTGCTGCGCCGTCGCACAGGCGGATGGGGTGATGCTGCATCTCGCCGGTATAGAACATGGGAACATCTCTGGCTGCAATCAACACGCTGCCTTCGGGGGAAAGGCGTGCCGCGCCGTCATCCGACATATAGAATTCCATGCAGGTGCCGGGCAGCTGGTCAATGCCGGGGCGGAAAGCCTCACGCGCACCCTTGCGAAGCACGGTTTCGTTGCCGAGACGGTTCAGACCAAGCGACAGGAAAACACTCTCCACTTCGTCCGAAATTGTCTTGCCAAGTTCCAGGGTAAAGTCAATACGGGGAATGGCTTCATACAGCTTCAGCAGAACATCAGCTTTTACTGTACCGGCAAGGCTGTAATGCAGACGCAACTGGGTGAACACAGGACCATGTTCCATGCAGGTGATTTCCATCAGTTTTCCGATGTGCGTTTCTGCGTGTTTGCCGCGAATATTGCGACCCAGTGCACGGCGCTCTTCGTAAGAAGAGAATGGTACCTCCTGGTGCAGCGGCGTGCGCTGGTACACCGGCGTGAAGAATGGAATGGCAGTACCGGCCATTTCGGTTCCGGTGCGCTTATCCACAAACGAAGTGATGCCATCGCCCGGCTTATAGCAGATGCGGAAGAATTTGTTTTCCACTTCATACGGCAGGCGGTACGTCACCGGGTCGTAGTCATTCACAATATCCCGTACTTCTTCAGCGCCCATATAGCAGTGACGTGTATTCAGCGTTTCCGGAGCTTTGTGACGGGCAGCGTAGGTGTATTCTTTTTCTTCGCCGTAAGACAGCGTATCAATAAAGCTGATTTTGCGTCCGCGCGGGTGAGGGGATACCTGGCAGGTGTACAGGTTTCCTGCCAAATCACGCACCTCAACATCTTCAAGTGCAAGGGTTTCAATATAAAACTCGATCAGCTGGGGTTGGCTCGTGTGGCTGACGCCTACCGCACGCACAGTACCGGTGGTGTTGTAGTAGCGCAGCATATCGCCTTTCTTCTCGGCAATGGAGCAAAGCATAAGGGAGGCGGCTTCATGCGCCTTGGATGCGTAGCTGTTCTTACGCATATCCAGGTTCAGAACCATCGTGTCATATGGGTTGGTAATAGTAGAAGAATGTCCCCATGTATGCTCTGCATACAGCATCAAGTTGTCCTGCACGGCTTCTGCCAGCGCCGGATAGTGTGTTTCTGCATCCGGGTCCAGACGGTTTGCAAGCTGCCAACGGTGGTCGGCATCCTTGTAGTGCTTGACCGCATAGGGGGTACTGCCGACACCATTGGCCCACCAGTCCGTCCAGTCACCGCGGTAAACAGGTGCATCCGTAAGTTTCGGTGCGATGGCAGCGTACAACTCCTGCAGAGAAACCATCTCAACGCGTACTTCCTGACCGTACTTTTCGTTGTAAGCACGGATGGTTTCCATAATCTCGGCAGACGGCGGCGCATTATCGCTGAAAACACCGGACACTGCGGTTACAATGAAATCGTATGGATAACCCTCGGTTTCACATTCGGTCAGATACTTGTCAAGATTTGTATGCAGCTGATCCGAGAAGAAAGTGCCGGCGTCGGCATCTTCACCCAGACGGTTGCGCATCATCCAGTTGACAGCGTGGTTGGGCTGAAGCCCCAGCACATTGCCCAGATTATAATGTTCGCCGTTCCAGACCAGCAGCCGCTGTCCGGAAGCGTTTTCCCAGAAGAAAGCATTCTGGTTCTGGTACAGCGGATACATACCGTGGTGGCAGTGAACATTCGTGAAGAAGAACTCCACACCGTTTTCAATCATGGCGTCACGGTAGCCCATGGAGAATCCATTGACATCGGCTGCCATGGCTGTGTGAATTTTTGTGCCAAACGGTTGCAGCTTGTCCTGCCATTTGGCCAGACGCTTGCCGAATACATCCGCATTGACAAGATCGTTGAAGTTCAGATAGTTGGCCGAAATACCGATTTTGCCTTCCTTGACAAAACGGGCAAAGTCGGCGCGATCCTCCTCGCTGGCCTGTTTCCAGAACTCCTCTACGCAGTACAGCGTTTCGCAGTTCCAGCGGAAGTCAGCATATTCCGGCTGACGCATCATGGACAGCACGGTTTTGATATAGTTGACCTGAATTGCAATAACGCGTTCCTGCAGATCTGTGTAGCCTATGTCCGTGTGGGAATGGTGGACAACATAGACCGTCTTGATGGAATGTGCCATGATAAAATACCTCCTAATATTTGATTTGCGGTTTTCGGGGGAAAGCCACAGACTTTTGAGATTGATAAAATGTCGGCGATTCTACACCGGATGTGCCACAATGCATACCGGTACAGGGCAGGAGATTCCCGCTTTTTCCGGTTCCAGACGTCCCGTCTTTTCATCCCTGCGGAAGCAGGTGATGCAGCCGCTGTCCTGATTGGCAGCCAGCAGCATATAGGATAACTCAGTTGCGAACACAGGCAAGAATGACCTTGACCTCGCTGCCGTCCGGGCTGTAAATTTCGTAATCACCAGCCGCTTGGGGAACAATACAGGTTTCTGCATAGTGCAGCTCCAGCGGCGGGAACGCATCGCTTTTGCTGCGCAGAACCGCCCGCGTACCATCAACCAGGTTCAGCATATGCACACTGCCGTTGCGATGTACCGGCAGGGCAGAAGATGTTGTAAAGCGGAATGTGTCCAGAAACTCCCGTTCATGCAGACCGGTGCGCACAACCGTTCCGTTTTCGCCGGTATAAACTTCTGCCACTGCGTTGACAAGGTTTCTGTGAACCCATTCGGTATTACGGTACCATTGGATGTTGGCTGCACCATGTTCAAGGTGGATGGGGCGCGGTTTGCCGTCAAGGTCAACACGACCCCAGTCCCACAGTTTGAATGTGAAAATATAGGGTGTAGCGCTGATTTCCAGCACCATGGTATCTGCACCGGAACAATGCACAGTGCCGGCCGGAATCAGCACATGGTCATGCTTCTTGACGGGAATCTTATTGACAAATTTTTCTGCCGGGAAAGGCTTGCCGCCGTTCTGGGCCGTCTGCAGGGCGTCGATCATTTCTTCCGGCTTTGTACCGGTTTTAATGCCCAGATAGACGCAAGGGGCTTCGCCGGCAGCATCCAGAAGATAGTAGCTCTCATCCTGTGTATAGTGCATATGGAAATGGCTCTGGATGTATTCGGTCAGGGGGTGAACCTGAAGCGAAAGGTTCTGCCCGTGCATGGTGTCCAGCATATCAAAACGAATGGGAAATTCCTTGCCGAAGCGTGCATGAACACGGTCACCCAGAAGCTCACGCGGGTGCGCATAGACAAGGTTGAGCGCCGGCGTTTCCACAACACAGGAACCGAAATCCAGCAGCAGGCTGTTTTCCTCCGGAACGCCGTCAAAGCTCCAAGCATAGTTGCTGCCGTTTTCGGGCAGGTCAAAATGCGTTTTCATCCAGTCGCCGCCCCAAACGCCCGGGTCAAAGTAAGGCACCATGCGGAACGGCTGCGCCGCAGCTTTGGATAGTGCATCACGGTAAGCGGTACCCGGCACAATGGCAGGGTTGCCGGCTGATGTGGTATCGAGATAATAGTCAAAAACCGGCAGCAGTTTGTCCTTGATCCGGTCGCCCCAGCGCCATTCGGCAAAATAGCCGCGCTTATATTTTGCGCGCTGCGGCAGGTCATGCATGGCTGTATGCCAGTTGTCCTGCCCTTTGCGGAAACGGAGCTGAATTTCCCATCGCGTAATGTCCGCATAGATGGTGATGTCTGCACGTTCCACAAGAGAGGCGCCGGCACCGTAAATAAGTACCAGACCAGCCGTTACAGCGTCAATTTTATTGCGAGCAGCACACAGTGCCTCTTCCGGGTAAAAATCTTTCATCTGCCAGGTGGTCATGATGCCGAACACAGGGTCGTCCGTCAGTTCGTGTTCGATTTTTGCATCCAGCTCAGCGGGCAGGATTGCCAGATCATCTGCATGGATGACAAGCTCGGCATGCGGGAACAGTGCAAGGATCTCCGCTTGATCGGTACCGGGGTAGCATTCAACCGTCACAACGGTTTTGCTGCTGCCTGCACACAGGGCGTGCAGTTCCTGTTTTACGGCATCGGTTCCCCGTGCAGCATGGTCGGCGGCGCCGACCTGTATGGTGGGGAAGCGCCGGTAAGGGTAAGTAGAGGGATTCGGCATAAAAGGCACCTGCTTTCGGATATTTTGTACGATATAATCAACATACACGGAAGCGGTATAAATGTCAATACATTTCTGAATAAAATTAAAATTAGTAATTACATCTTTACAAGTTGCCGTCTGCATGGTATACTTGATTCAGAAGTTCTGTGTGGTATAAATCTGCGCTGTGACAATGTTTTTGCGCGCAGAACGCCGGAAACAGCACATCAGCAGGGAGGTCAGATATAGTATGTCGCAGCCGCGATATCTTCAGATTGTACAGCAGTTAAGGGATCGGATACAGAATGGGGAATACCCGCCGAACACCCGCATTCCCACAGAAAACGAGCTGTCTGTTTCTATGGGGGTAAGCCGCCCCACGGTGCGTCAGGCGCTGAACCTGCTTGAACAGGAAGGACGCCTGACAAGGGTCAAGGGAAGCGGCACCTATGTGACAGAACCAAAAATACAGCACGAATCCACGCGGTTCGTGATCGGCTATCAGGAAGAAAGCCGGGAACGGCACAACCACCTGCACACCAGTGTGCTGGCACTGCAAAAAGAAAAACCGGGCAAGCTTGCCGCCAAAGCACTGGGTCTTGCCGAAGGGGAACGCGTGACCCGGATGGTTCGGCTGCGCTGGCTGGAAGGCATGTATAACGGCTGCCCCATTGTGTACACGACGGTGTATGTGCCGGTACGCCTTTTCCCGGAAATGGAAGAACAAAACTTTACGGATGCATCCTTTTACGAAATGCTGGACAGTCGCGGGCTGACCGTCATGCGAACCTCTCAGCGACTGGATGTGCGTATGCCCCCGGCAGAGGTCGCGGCAGAGCTTAAACTGTCGCCTTTTGAACCGACAGTCTATATTGTTTCGACCGGCTACGGTCAGAACGGCACTGCGGTGGAATACAGCGAAAGTTATTATCCGGCAAGCCGGAGCAGCTTTAATATTGAAATCAACCGGGGGCGATAAAATGCAGGAAGTATATCTGTGTCTGGATGTGGGCGGTACGGAAATCAAGGCTGCGCCTCTGGATAAAAGAGGAAATTTTCTGGCGCCTGTCCGCCATTTCCCGGCAATGGCCGGCGCGGACAGGCAAACGTTGCTTGAAAACTTTGGTTGGATTTTTAGCAGTATCTGCCCGGAAAATGCTGTTCCCATTGAAATTGATCTTGCGTTTCCGGGACCGTTTGACTATAAAAACGGCATCTGCCTTTTACAAGGACTGGACAAATACGATGCACTGTACGGCTGCAATCTGCGCCGAGCATTCTCCGAAATCAGCGGCTTGCCGGAGCAAAGGATTCAATTTATCAATGATGCAGCGGCCTTTGCGTTGGGGGAAATGACCTTTGGTCAGGCGACGCAAGCCGGGCGAGCTCTGTTTGTAGCAGTGGGAACCGGCTGCGGCAGTGCATTTGGGGTGAACGGATTTCTGGCTGAAGAAGGTACACCCGGTGTGCCGCCAAACGGATATTTTTATAATGCACCGTTTCGGGACAGCTGCGTAGACGACTATATTTCCCGGCGGGGGCTGGAAAAGCTGTCCGGCGAGATGCTGGGTGTGCCGCTGGATGGTCGTGCGCTTGCTGAACGCATCGCCGCCGGGGACAAACGGGCCAAAGCCTGTTTCCGGTGCTTTGGTGAACAGCTGTGCGATGCATTGCAGCCGCAGATCGAAGCATTCTGTCCGGACACGCTCTGCATGGGGGGACAGATTATGGCAAGCGCGGCATTATTTCTGCACCCGTTGGAAAAACTTTGTACAAACAAGAAGATTACTTTATATATTACACAGGATACTTCTCTGCGGACTATGCAGGGGCTGACAAGAGCTGCCAGCCGGTAGGCATATATCAATCTGCTTATATATCTGGAAAAATTTCAGTCCATGGAGCACTTCAAATAGGAACTCGTCGAATATCTGGATTACTACAACAACCGCAGAATCAGGGCAAAACAAAAGGGCTTGCCGCCTGCAATTCACAGACAACAAACCCTTTCGGCTGCTTGAACAATTTTTACTTCAAAATATGACCCTGACTTTTTGGAATCACCTCAAAACCGCGGATGTCCTGCTATTTATTTGGCGAAAAAACCATGTAGCTGATTGCTTTATAGAATAGACTCGTCAGGATTTGAAGCTTTTGGATCGGATGCCAGCACGCCGCGGTAAAGCACTTCGGAAGAAACGTAACTGACTTCGGGCGCCGCTTTCGGGTGTTCTATCACAAAAAGAATCTTGGCGGCCAAGCGAGAACCGATGGTTTTCGGCTTTACATCGACTGTTGTAATACGGTCGGCAACGTTCAAATATTCGCTGTTGTTGTCAAAGCCCGTCAGTACGATACGTCCTTCAGGGTCTATCCCTTTTTCTTCAAGATAACGCTGGATGAAATGAGCAATATAGTCGCTGGCACAGACGATACCGTCCGGCATGGTTGGCAAAAAGTCCAGAAAGTGACTGATTTCCTCATAATGGGTACGAAGACCCAATGACCCGGTAAGGTAAAGACTGGGGTTTGGAATGATCCCATGCTCATGCAGCGCATCCAGAAATCCCTCGTAGCGTTCTTTGTTTGTCTGGGCATATTCTACATCGCCTATGAAACTGAGCTTTCGGCATCCATGACGGAGCAGATTGCTTGTAATCTGCCGGATAAGGTCACGACCCTCAATAATGAGCAGGTCCCCATGCAACTGGTTATAGGGGACAGAAGGAACCGTGTCCAGAAAAACCTTTGGTATAGGTAAAGAAGATAACAGCCGCAGCAAGGGGGCAGAATACGTGTTCAGTACAATGACACCATCTACTGTACCGTTTGTCAAAGGCTCCGGCAACACATAGCCCGCTTTGTAATTTGTGGGGAGATAGGTGTACATGAGGTTGACATTATGCTTGGAAAGATCCTTGGCAATCTGATGGATGATTTGCATCCAGAATAGAGAGGACTCCGGTCGGCACACGGCTACCGCCACAGTGCGTGAGTGGGGAGGCAGTTGAGCAGAGACGGTCGCAGTGGTATCCTGAGAGGGAGTGTGGAAATAGCCCATCTCTGTGGCTTTTTGATGGATTTGGGCACGCATAGAATCCGAAACGCCGGGACGGTTGCTTAACGCTTTCCATACGGTGATTCTGGAAACAGAAAGAGCATCGGCAATATCCTGCATGGTTGGTTTGCTCATGAAAGAAACCCTCCATTTTTTTAGTTTATAGAAAGTATAGCACAATCACAAGAGAAAGGCAACACTAAATGTTAACTTTTGCTAATGCTCAATGTTGAAAATGTTGGCTATTATGCACAGAAAGATAGGGCAAAATCCGTTAAAATATACGAATACAATAAAACGATGCGCAATTTGTGCAAAACGACGATTGACAGACACAAAAGCAAATGTTAATATTGGGTTAATAAATGACAACAAAGGTTGACTGTAAAGCTAACGATGAGTTAACATGAACTGTTGACAGTTGTTAACAATTGGTTCGCCGAAAGAAAGGGGCACATTCTATGAAAAAGGATAAGTCGGCAGTTTCAGCTTCAACGAAGCCACGCCGCAAACGTTGGACGCGTGATGACACGGAGCTGACATTGCTGGGGCTTCCGGCAGCCATCTGGTACGCAGTCTTTTGCTACCTGCCCATGTTCGGTCTGATTATCGCATTCAAAAACTTCAAGATCACTCCGGGAAAGAGCTTCCTTTACAGCTTGTTCCACAGCGACTGGGCAGGGTTTGACAACTTCAAATTTTTCCTTACCAGCAACACCTTTGCCATGCTGCTGCGCAATACGCTGTTATATAACATCTTATTTATCGTATTGAACATTGTAATTCCGGTTACATTGGCTGTGCTTATCAATCAGATTTACAGCCGCATTGCTTCTAAAGCATACCAGACGATGATGTTCTTCCCGCACTTCCTTTCGTGGGTTGTTGTCAGCTACTTTGTCTACGCCTTCCTGAACCCCGACAAGGGCTTGATGAACACTATCATACAGTTTTTCGGCGGCGATAAAATCATGTGGTATTCTCAGCCAAAATGGTGGCCGCTGATTTTGACTTTCATGCAGGTCTGGAAATCCATGGGCTATAATATGGTTGTCTACCTTGCAAGTATTACCGGCATTGACAGTACGCTGTACGAGGCGGCAACGCTGGACGGCGCGACCAAGTGGCAGCAGACCAAATATATTACACTGCCGGCACTGAAACCCATCATCGTTATGATGTTCATTCTGAATGTCGGCCACATCTTCTATTCCGATTTCGGCTTGTTCTATCAGGTTACGCAGGGTGTTCCCAACTCACTGTACAACGTTGCCAGCACATTTGACACCTATGTCTACCAGGCTTTGCAGAGCAATGTGACAATCGGCAGAACTGCTGCCGCAGGTTTGTTCCAGGCTGCATGCTGCTGCGCGACCGTTCTGGTTGCCAACTTCATCGTTTCCAAGATTGATGAAGAAAGCGCGATTATTTGATGAAGGGAGAACACACAAATGACTCTGGCAGAAAAGCGTAAGATAAAGGCCGAAGAAAAAAAGCTGGAAAAAGAGGAAGCTCGTGCGAAGTTCCGCTTAAACCAGATTAAGCCAACAACGAATGCCTGCTTTAACATTCTGTTTGTACTGCTTTCCTTCGTCTGTCTGTTTCCGGTGTTCTACGTCTTTATGATTTCCGTTTCCTCCACGGATTCTATCACAAAGTACGGGTACAGGCTTTTCCCGGATACATATTCCACGGCGGCGTACAATTTCCTTTGGAATGAACGCGGAACGATTTTTAATTCACTCATAATTTCCGTGGTGGTCACGGTTATGGGTACGGTGCTGGGTGTGCTGCTGACCACAATGATTGGCTATGTGCTTTCCCGCCCGAACTATAAACTCAAAGGCTTCTTCACTTGGATGGTGTTCATCCCGATGATTTTCAATGGCGGCATGGTTGCAAACTATGTGGTTGTTGCCAATATGCTGCGTTTGAACAACACCATCTGGTGTCTGATTCTGCCGCTGGCGATGAGCAGCTTCAATGTTATTATCTGCAAGACCTTCTTCCGAACAACGGTACCGGATTCCATCATTGAGTCGGCAAAGATTGACGGCGCATCCCAGATGAAAATTTTCTGGCGTATCGTGGTGCCCATCTCCAAGCCTGTTTTTGCCACAATTGCGCTGTTTTTGACCTTCGGCTACTGGAATGACTGGTTCCAGTCCGCCCTGTATATTTCGGATTCCAAGCTGGTATCCTTGCAGGCACTGCTGAACAACATGATGAAGAACCTGGAGTACATCGCCAATAACCCCAGCGCAGGTCTGAGTCTGCAGCAGTACCGTAACTCGATGCCGTCCGAATCCGTTCGTATGGCAATCGCAATCATTATCGTCATTCCCATTGCGTGCGCGTATCCGTTCTTCCAGAAGTACTTTATTTCCGGTCTGACGGTTGGTGCGGTTAAGGGCTAAGAGAAAGACTCTGAAAAAGAAAAACACTGTATAAGAACATCGATGCTAACAAATAAGCCCATTCAATTTTCCCACCACATTTGGTTCTGTTCCCCTATAAGGGGAATGAAGATACACAACTTTACACAAGCAAAGGAGAAAAACAGATGAAAAAGTTCAACAAAGTGCTTGCGCTGGGCATGGCCGGTTCCATGGCCCTCAGCATGGCAGCCTGCGGCGGCAGTTCCTCTTCTGCCTCCACCGGCACCGATGGCAGCAGCACCTCTACGGCTGCTCCTACGGCTGCTCCCTCCAAGGACGTCGTCACCCTGAAATGGGTGGCCGTTGGTTCTGGCATGCCTTCTAACTACGATGCATGGCTGGCACAGATTAACCCGTATCTGGAAGATAAGATCGGCGTCAACATCGACATGGAGGTTATCTCCTGGGGCGACTGGGACACCCGCCGCAATGTTATTGTGAACACCAGCGGTGAATACGACATCCTGTTCACCAACGTCAACACCTATAACAACGACGTCAATACCGGTGCTTTCTTGGATATCACCGATATGGTCAAGGAAGCGGCTCCTGAACTGTACGCTTCCGTTCCGGAAGATTATTGGAAAGCCTGCGAAGTGGGCGGACGTGTTTATGGTGTGCCTACCTACAAGGATTCTTCTCAGAGCGAGTACGTTGTCTGGGATAAGGCAAAGGTCGAGGCTGCCGGCTATGACTATACCAAGGAGCTGGGCATCACCGACCTGGATGAACTGACTGCGCCCCTGAAGGCTATCAAGGACACTGACGGCGAGGCTTCCTTCCCTCTGAACAAAAACGGCGGCGGCTACCAGTCCTATATGTATGACCAGCTTGGCGCCGGTCTGTATCCCCTGGGTGTGCGCTATGATGACAGCGAGGGTAAGGTTGTTGCTACTGTTGAGCAGGATGACGTCAAGCAGATTCTGAAAACCTTCCATGAGTGGTACAACGAAGGTATCATCAACTCTGACGCTGCAACCCGTCCCGAAGATGCAAACTACAAGGCTTGCTCCATTGCACAGGGCTGGTCCGGTGCGGCAATCACTTCCTGGGGTCCGCAGCTCGGCGTTGAGTGCGTTGCCCAGAAGTGGGGTCCGACCATCGTTTCCAATGAAACTGTCCGCGGCTCTCTGAACTGCATCTCCGCTAACTGCGCCTATCCCGAAAAAGCACTGCAATTCCTGCAGCTGGTAAACACCGACACCTACGTCCGTGACCTGTTCTACTACGGCGTTCAGGGCGACAACTGGGATTACACCGATGACAGCAAAACCTTCGTCCATAAGAACAACGCGGATTGGTCTATGGCAGGTTACACCCAGGGCAGCTTCTTCGCTATCACCCCGACCGACGATTTCGATTTCAACCAGTTCGACGAAGTTAAAGAGCTGAACGAAAAGGCTGAGCCTTCTGTCCTGCTTGGTTTCACTCTCGACACCACCCCCATCGCTGATGAACTGGCAAACTGCATCCAGATTGCAGAGCGTTACAAGGGCGAGCTGCTGACCGGTACGGCTGATCCCGAAGTTATGGTTCCCCAGATGATGCAAGAACTGCGCGCTGCCGGCTTTGACAAGATCGTTGCTGAGGCACAGAGCCAGGTTGACGCTTTCATGGCTACCAATAAGTAATCTTTAAAAATCCAAATACTATCCCTGCAGGCAGGGAAACCTTCGGGAGCGGGACGCTGAGTTCCCGCTCCCGATTTATTTTAAGTACACAAGGAGAATCAAGTATGGCTAAAATCATCGGCAGCGCACTGCCCAATATTCCGTGGCAGGAACCGCCTGCAAACACCCGCACCCCTTTCTGGCGCTATGATGCAAACCCCATCATCGGTCGTGACGGCAACGCCCGTTCCAACAGCGTGTTCAACAGCGCCGTTGTGCCTTTCAAGGATGGCTTTGCCGGCGTATTCCGCTGCGACAGCCTGTCCATCAGCATGGATATTTTCGCAGGCTTCAGCAAGGACGGTCTGCACTGGGATATTGAGGATACCCCGATTCATCTGGTAGGGGACGACCCGGAGGTCACAACCCGTGAATACCGCTATGACCCCCGTGTATGCTATATGGACGGCAAATACTATGTGACCTGGTGCAACGGCTACCACGGACCCACCATCGGCATTGCATGGACGGATGACTTCAAGACATTCCACCAGTTGGAAAATGCCTTCCTGCCGTACAACCGTAACGGTGTCCTTTTCCCGCGCAAGATTCAGGGGCGCTACATGATGATGAGCCGCCCGAGCGATACCGGGCATACCCCCTTCGGCGATATTTTTGTCAGCCAGAGCGAAGATATGATTTACTGGGGACGCCACCGCTTTATGATGGGTGCTGTAAAAGGCGATGAATCTGCATGGCAGAGCATGAAAATTGGCCCCGGCCCCATCCCCATTGAAACCGATGAGGGCTGGCTGCTGATTTACCATGGTGTTATCAACACCTGCAACGGCTATGTATACCGCATTGGTGCTGCTCTGCTGGATATTGACGAGCCGTGGAAGGTAAAATACCGCGGCAAGGATTACCTGCTGGCTCCTCATGAGCTGTATGAGTGTGTAGGCGACGTGCCGAACGTGACCTTCCCCTGCGCCACCTTGACGGATGCCGCGACCGGTCGTATTGCGATGTACTACGGCTGTGCCGATACCGTGACCGGTCTGGCGTTCACCACGGTGGATCGTGTATTGGACTATATCAAGAAGAACTCTTTCTGATGTTAAAGGGGCAAAGAGATGCCACAGGATAACATTTTGCTGATACCACGATTTCGGTGTAGATACGTTCCACTAACGCAAACAAAAATGCAAAAAACAGCCAGCTTTGAATTGCTGGAAGCCTCGTTATGAGGGAAAGGAAAGACCTATGCGCACCATTGATTTTCTTGACAAGCGCGTCACAGGTATCTGCAATGAGCTGAAAAAGCTTTCTGTAAAACAGAAGTTTGAAACGAGCGACTGGCTCATAAAGCCGGGCAACTTCCTGCGCCCGGAAGATGCCGATGCAGACCCTGCACCGTTTGAACCCTTTGACAGCCGCACCATGCATTGGTACGGACCGGACAAGCATTACTGGTTCCGCGCGGATGTGGCTGTGCCGCAGGAAATGGACGGAAAACCGCTGTGGATGCACGTTTGCACCCAGATTGATGAGTGGGACGATGCCAAAAACCCGCAGTTCCTGCTGTTTGTGGACGGCAAGGTGACACAGGGCGTGGATATGAACCACCGCGACATCCTGCTGGACCGCTGCGCCAAGGGCGGTCAAAAGTACCGTCTGGAATTGCAGTCCTACACCGGAATCCTGCATACCGAATTCAACCTGATTGTAGACCTGCGGGAAATCGACCCCGAAATTGAGGGTCTTTACTACGATATGGTTGTGCCGCTGGAGGCTTTTCCCCGGTTGGAAGAGGACGGCAAAGCCCGCCGCGATCTGGAAAACGTGCTGAACGAGGCTGTCAATCTGATCGACCTGCGCACACCTTATAACGAGAGCTTCTATCAAAGCATTGCTGCTGCCCGCCGGTATCTGGCAAAAGCACTTTATACCGACCTTGCCGGTCATGAGGAAGTCATTGCAAGCTGCATTGGCCACACGCACATTGACGTGGCATGGTGGTGGACTGTTGCACAGACCCGGGAAAAAGTGTGCCGCAGTTTTGCAACTGTGCTGAAACTGATGGACGAATACCCCAACTACAAGTTTATGTCCAGCCAGCCGCAGCTGTATTACTTCCTGAAGCAGCGCTACCCCGAGCTGTATGAGCAGATCAAACAGCGCGTGGCGGAGGGACGCTGGGAACCCGAAGGCGGTATGTGGGTTGAAGCAGACTGCAACCTGACCAGCGGAGAAAGCCTGGTGCGTCAGTTCCTGTACGGCAAGCGTTTCTTCAAGGAAGAGTTCGGTGTGGACAACCGCATTCTCTGGCTGCCGGACGTGTTCGGCTATTCGGGCGCGCTGCCTCAGATCATGGCAAAGTGCGGCATTGATTATTTCATGACCACAAAGCTGGCATGGAACCAGTTCAACAAAATGCCTTACGACACCTTCAAGTGGCGCGGCATTGACGGCACCGAAATCCTGACCCACCTTGTCACAACGCTGGGGGTCGGTCAGAGCGAGAATGACTTCTTCACGACTTACAACGGCATCCTGCATCCCGATGCGCTGATCGGCGGCTGGCACCGCTACCAGCAGAAGGACATCAACAATGATATCCTGATTTCCTACGGTTACGGTGACGGCGGCGGCGGTCCGACCCGCGCCATGCTGGAAACCTCCACCCGTATGGAAAAGGGCATCGAGGGACTGCCCAAAGTGCGTCAGGCATTTGCACGCACCTACTTTGATGAGCTGGCTGAGCGTGTGAAGGACAACCGCCGCCTGCCCACATGGGAAGGTGAACTCTACTTTGAGTATCACCGCGGCACATACACCTCCATGGCGCGCAACAAGCGTTCCAACCGTAAGATTGAGCTGCACATGATGGACTTGGAACTGCTCAGCCTGCTGGCACAAGCCAAGGTCGCATACCCAGAGGCAGAAATCGACAAGCTGTGGCATGGAATCCTCATCAATCAGTTCCATGATATTCTGCCCGGTTCCTCCATCCACGAAGTATACGAAGTCACCAAAAAAGAGTATGCCGAGATGGAAGCCGAAATCACGGCACTGCGCGAGGAGCGCCTGGATGCACTGACCCCCGCCGGGGAAGGCGTTACCGTGTACAACACTACCGGCTTTGTCCGCAGCGATGTGGTTGAACTGGGTGATTGCAAGGCAGAGGCTTTGCAGGACGAAGCCGGCAATATCTATCCCGTACAAAAAACAGCCGATGGTGCCGTGGCGTTCCTGAACAACCTGCCTGCCAAGGGCAGCAAAACGTTTGCGGTCGTACCGGCACAGGTTTCGGCTGCGCCTTTTGAAATTGCGACCGATGGACATAAGATCGACACCCCGTTCTATACGGTCACCTTTGATGAACACGGTCAGATGACCGGCATCTTTGACAAAGAGAACCGCCGCGAAGTGCTCAAGCCCGGTCAGGCAGGCAACCTCTTCCGCGTATATGAGGATAAGCCCATCTATTATGACAACTGGGATATCGATATTTTCTATACCGAAAAGTTCTGGGATGTCACCGACCTGCAGGACTTCACATGGACGGAGAACGGTCCCGTGCGCGCGACACTGCATATTGAACGCAATTACAGCAATTCCACTCTGGTGCAGGATATTCATTTCTATGCAAAGCAGCGCCGGATTGAGTTTGTTACAACCGTGGACTGGCATGAACACCAGAGCCTGCTGAAGGTCCACTTCCCGGTAAATGTCCATACTGACGAAGCTACGTTTGAAATTCAGTATGGCAACCTGACCCGCAAGACGCACGCCAACACCAGCTGGGATCGTGCGCGCTTTGAAAGCTGCGGTCAGAAGTGGATGGATCTGAGCGAAGGACATTACGGCGTCAGTATGCTGAACGACTGCAAGTACGGTCATTCCGTCAAGGATTCTGTGATTGGGCTGACCCTGATTAAGTCCGGCATTGAGCCGAATCCTACCACGGATCAGGAAGTTCACCATTTCACATACGCCATTTATCCGCACGCCGAAAAATGGCAGGCAGCCGGCACGGTGCCGCAGGCGTTCTTCCTGAACCAGCCCGCGTTGGCTGTGCAGGGCGGAAAGCCGGGCGAAAGCTTCAGCCTTGCCGGACTGGATGCACCCAATGTGGTGCTGGAAACCATCAAACGCGCCGAGGATGGCGATGGTGCCATTGTGCGTATGTATGAGTGCGAGAACAGCCTGACAAATGTCACCCTGGACTGGAACCTTCCCTTCCATGCGGCAGAAAGCTGCAACTGTCTGGAACAGCCCGACGGCGAGCCGGTTGAAGTCAAAGACGGCAAGATTACCTTTACGGTAAAGCCGTATGAAATCAAGACAATTCGTATCCGTTAAATAACAAAGTCCGAACATTCTGCACGGGCGGTTGGCAATGCGCCCGCCGCCCGTGCCTTTTTTGGAGGAAATGATGATGGAGTTTATTCCGAATCCACATAAGATCGAACACCCTGCAGGGGTTCATATGCTGGACAATCAGAGCCGAATCACCCTGTGGCAGACCGAACCCGCCGCGTTGCTTTATGCACAGATGCTGCAGGGCTGCCTGCGGGAGTACGCCGGGCTGGAAGTGCCGTTCACCCGCGGTAAGCCCCGGGCAGGTGACGCCGTACTTACGGTGGATACCGCCCTGCCGCAAAACCGTTACACGCTGAGCATTATGCCGGAATGCATCACGCTGAAAGCCGGCAGCGATGAAGCGCTGTGCAACGGTGTGCAGACACTGTGCCAGTATATTGAACAGCACGGTGCTGTACTGCCCGCGCTGGAAATTGAGGACTGGCCCGATCTTGCCAACAGAGGCTATTATCAGGACTGCTCCCGCGGACGTGTCCCGACGATGGATTATCTGAAACAGGTGGCAGATATTCTATGCCGTTACAAGATCAATCAGTGGCAGCTTTATATTGAACACACCTATCTTTTCCGTGATTTGAGCGAAGCATGGCGCGAGGATACGCCGCTGACGGCGCAGGAGATTATGGAACTGGATGATTACTGTGCTGCCCGGCACATTGAACTCGTTCCTTCCTTGTCTACCTTCGGGCATATGTACCGTATTCTCAGCACAAAAACCTGTTGCGACCTCTGCGAGCTGCCTGACTCGGAAAAGATTCCGTTCAGTTATACCTATGCAGGGAATCACCATACCCTGAACGTATCCAATCCCGATGCGCTGGGGTTTGTAAAAGGGCTGATTGACGAATACCGCCCGCTTTTCCGCAGCAGCAAATTCAATATCTGTGATGACGAAACGTTTGATTTGGGCAAGGGACGCAGCAAGGCTCTTGCCGAGGAGCAGGGCGAGCGTAGCCTGTATCTCAGCCATGTGAAGGCGCTGTGCGAATATCTTGTTGCGCAGGGGGTAACACCGCAGTTCTGGGGGGACATCATGTGGCGCTTCCCGGAAAGCTGTGCCGAGCTGCCCAAGGAAACCATCTGCCTGAATTGGGGTTATCTGCCGCACCAGCGGGAAAATGAGATCCGGGATATTGCCGCCAGCGGGATTACGCAGTATGCTTGCCCCGGCGTATGTGGCTGGAACCGTTGGATGCCTTTGATGTACAATTCTTACCTGAATATCCGTACCATGTGCCACCATGCACACAAGTACAACGCCATCGGCCTTTTGAACACGGACTGGGGCGATTATGGTCATGTCAATGACCCGCGCCTGACGATTCCGGGCATCCTGTACGGCGCAGCGTTCGGTTGGAATGCAGAGCCTGTGGAATTTGACGAGCTGAACGAAGCGGTTTCCCGCCTGTATTACGGCGATACCACCGGGCAATTTGCCGGTCTGATGGCAAAGCTGCAGGATTATGAAGTTTTTGACTGGCGGAATACCGTCAACTGGATAGAATGTGATGAGAAAACCCGCGCCGAGATCCTTTCCGAGGTGGACTTTACAAGGATTGACGATGCCAACCGCGCCGTAGAAAAGGCAAAGGCAGATATCCTTGCAGCCGCGGTAAACCTTCCTGCCGGCAAAAAGCAGATTGTACAGGTACTCTGCCAGACGGCAGACATCATTGTGCTGTGGAACCGTATTGGCGCATGGCTCAATGCAGGCTGCCCGCACGGCCCCGAAGCAGATGCCATGGCAGCTGCGCTGGAAGACTGGCTGCAGCGCTACCGTGCGCAGTGGCGTCAGGTCAGCAAAGAAAGCAGCCTGTCGGTTCTGACAAACCTGATCTGCCGTTACGCGGATCTTCTCCGCGGACGCGCTTACGGAACCGTGGAGGCGCCTGCCGGGAGGTAAGCCATGGGCTGGCTTTATCAGCTGTTTTTTCCTGCGCATACACCGACCGAAAATGAACTGGAAATGGGTCGCTACCGGATTATTGCCGAAGGCGCAGTGGCCGGCGTGATTTATGCCGTTGCCACCGGCAACTTTCTGGCCGGGTATTTGAGCAGCCTTGGGGCGTCCGTATCCTTATGCGCCGCAGCGGCCATGATACCGTCTTTCGGGTGCGTACTGCAGTTTATCTCGCCCTTTGTGTTTGAACGGATGCACCACCGCAAACTGGCTATATGGCTTATGTGCGTGGTGTTCCGGCTTTCGGTCAGCAGCATCCTGCTGATACCGCTGGCTCTGCCGGACCCCGGTCATGCCCGCGCTGTGGTGCTGGTGCTTTATACCATCGGCTTTTTCTCTGCGGGGCTTGTTACGCCGGGGCTGGAACACATGGTTTTGGGCATCGCCCCCCAAGGCGGGCGCGGTCAGTTCTACGCCGTCAAGAGCATTATCGGAACCTGCGTTTCCAGCGCGGCAACACTTGCACTTGGTCGCGTACTGGATTATTATCTGGAACAGGGGCAGGGCTATACCGGCTTTCTTATCATCGGTATTGTCAGCCTGTCGCTTACTGTGGTGGATGCCGTTCTGCTTGCTTCGGTAAGAGAGAACCCGGTAAAATTCACCTCCAAAATGCGCCCGGCGGATATTCTGCGCCCAGTGCGCGACCCTGCTTACCGTCCATTGCTTTTTTACTGCATCATCGGCGGGCTGACTGGCGGCTTTGCTTCTCCGTTCCTTTCCGTGTATGAGCTGCGGGTGCTGGGGCTCAGCCACACCTTCATCACATCGGTGGGTGTCGTGTCCGCTGTTGTGGGCATGGCAGGCAGCTGGGTGTGGGGGCGGCTGGCCGACCGCACTGCGTGGAACTGCGTTATTTGGCTTACTGCATTCCTGAATCTTTCCTGCACGCTGGGCTGGTCCTTTGTGCGCCCTTCCTTTGCACATTTGGTTGCGCCGGTTCTGATTGTCGTTGCGGCGGGCTGTGCAGGCGGCGCATCACTGGCAAGCACAAACCTGCAATTTGCATTGAGTCCTGAAAGCGGCAAAACCGCTTACTTTGGCGTAACGGCTGCCATGAGCAGCATTGCCACCTGCACATCGGCCGCAGTGGGAACCGCCATCCAGCCCATGCTGGAAAAATCTATGGGGGACAGCTCAATTTCGCTGCTGTTTTTTGTGGCAGGCATCGGCGGTTTTGCCAACCTGATTATAAATGGGCGAAAATTGCCCTCTGTAACATAAAGGGAGAAAAAAGATGTACCCATACCAGAACCCGGATCTTTCGACAGAAGAGCGCATTAGCGACCTGATGAGCCGGATGACCCTTGAAGAAAAGATCCTGCAGACAGATCAGTATTATTCCGGCGATTTTACAACGCAGGACGAAAACGGCAAGGTTACAGCCGTGGATATGCAGCGGTTTGATGCACTGATGCAGCACAATAGTGTCGGCAGTGTGCAACTGCGCGGTATGACTGCTGCCCAAGCCAATGTTGTGCAGCGGTATGCCATAGAAAACACACGTCTTGGCATCCCATACCTTTTTAGCGAGGAAGCACTGCATGGGCTGATGACAAACAACGCAACCAGTTTTCCGCAGCAAATTGGTCTGGCGGCAAGCTTTGAGCCTGAACTCGGGCGCGAGATGGGACACGCCATTGCGGCAGAGTCCCGGGCTTGCGGGATTCACGAAACATACAGCCCCGTCATGGATCTGATTCGTGATCCACGGTATGGTCGCGCGGAAGAATCCTATGGTGAGGACACATACCTTTGTGCTGAGTTTGCACGCGAAACCGTATTGGGTATGCAGGGGACAGACCTGACGACACCGGACACCGTGGCTGCCGAACCCAAGCACTACGTCGGCTACGGCAACCCTGTGGGGGGACTGAACTGCGCCCCCTGCACCATGGGTCGGCACGATGTATTCAGCGACTGTCTGCCTGTCTTTGAAGCGGCTTTTGCGGACGGCAAAGCGTGCGACGCTATGTGCAGCTACAACTCCATCGACAGTATTCCGGTATCCATGGACCATGAGCTGTTAACGGATGTGCTGCGCGGGCAGTTTGGTATGCCGGGGTTTGTCCGCAGCGACCTGACGGCGGTTTCCCGCCTGTATGACTGGCACTTTATTGCCGAAACGCCGGAGGAGGCCATCCGCCTTGGGCTGGAAGCAGGCGTAGACTTGCAGCTTTACGACTTTCCGCATGATGTCTGGCAGAAAGCGATTGCCCACCTGATTGAAAGCGGTTCCATGAAGATGTCGGTGCTGGATACGGCGTGTCGGCGTGTGCTGCGTATGAAATTTGCACTGGGGTTGTTTGAAAATCCTTATACGGACGAAAAACGCGCCGATACAATCCTGCGCTGCCCGGAACATCTGGCTACCGCGGAAAAAATAGCAGAGAAATCCATCGTACTGCTCAAAAATGACGGCTTGCTGCCGCTCAGAAAAGACCTGCGCAGCGTGGCAGTCATCGGTCCGGCAGCTGATACGGTTTCTTACGGCGACTATACCGAAACACGCGGTCGTAAAGGCGGGGTTTCTGTGCTGGATGGAATCCGTGCTGCAGTCAGCCCCGAAACCGAGGTGCTGTATGAGCGCGGCTGCAACTTTCTGGGGCAGGCGCTGCACCCGTTTGATCCGTCCATGCTGCGCGATGAAAACGGCGAAGCCGGTCTGACAGGTCGCTATTATAACGGACCTGTGCCGCAGGGCGAACCGGTGCAGGTTCGCACGGATCGCACCGTCAACTTCAACTGGATTTTTGCACTGCCCCATCCGGAGCTTGATGCCAACTGCTTCAGCGTAGCATGGACAGGTTCGGTCATCATGCCGAAAACTATGGATGGTTGTATCGGTCTGAGCACGCAGGACAGTATGCGCCTGTACGTGGATGACAAACTGCTGATTGATGGCTGGGGCAAGGATAAGAGCGCTGACCAGGCATTGGATTTCCACTTTGAAGCCGGACGCACTTATAAAATCCGCATTGAGTTTGTCAACGACCGGCGGGGCGCCCGCGTGATTTTCGGGTACAGCGCCGGGCGGGAAAATTTCCCCGCAGCAGTGGAAGCCGCACGCAAAGCGGATGTCGCCATCCTTTGCATGGGCGACAACGAGGAGACCAGCGGCGAGAACTTTGACCGCACCGACCTGAACCTGCCCGGCAGACAGCTTGAGCTGGTACAGGCTGTTTATGCAACCGGAACCCCTGTGGTGCTGGTGCTGCAAAGCGGACGCCCCGTTACGGCGAATTGGGAAAACGATCATCTGCCTGCCATTCTGGAGGCGTGGTTCCCCGGTGAGCAGGGCGGCACCGCTATTGCAAAAACACTGTTTGGCGATGCAGCCCCGGGTGGACGGCTTCCCATCACATTCCCGCGCAGTGTCGGGCAGATTCCCTGCCATTACAGCCGGCGACCCGGCGGCGGAAAACGCTATGTGGAGATGGACTGGCTGCCGCTGTATCCGTTTGGCTACGGTCTGACCTACACAACATTTGCTTACCGCGATATGGCCCTGAGCCGCAGCGTGATCGACCCGCAGGACACGGTCACTGTCAGTGTCACGGTCACCAATACCGGCAAGTACACCGGCGATGCCGTGCCGCAGCTGTATGTGCGGGATATGTTCAGCTCCGTCGTAAAGCCGGAGCGCCAGCTGGCAGCTTTCCGCCGTCTGACGCTTGCGCCCGGTGAAAGCCGTCGGGTGGAACTGACTGTCGGACCAAAGCAGCTGCGTACCCTTGGTCCTGATTATGTATGGCGGGTAGAACCCGGAAAATTTGAACTCCAGCTTGGCGACAATGCGGAAAATATTCTGCTGCGCGCCGACCTGACCGTAGAGTAAAACAAGGAAGGAGAAACGGCATATGTTGTATCTGGGCGTAGATCTTGGCGGCACAAACATCAAGGCCGCACTTGTGAACAGCGAGGGTGAAATTCTGTGCGAAGCCAACACCCCCACAAACCTGCCGCGCCCGGCGGAAGCGGTCTGCGATGACATTGCAGCGCTGTGCCTGCAGCTGGCAGAAGGAAAGGATGTTGCAGGTGTTGGTGTCGGATGTCCGGGAACTGTAGACGGCGGAACGGTGCTGTATTCCAACAACCTAGATTGGCATGATTTTGCAATGGAGGAATATCTGGCGCAAAAGACAGGTCTGCCGGTTGCCGTTGGTAATGATGCAAATGTTGCTGCATTGGGCGAGGCTCTTGCGGGCTGCGCTAAAGGCGCACAGAGTACGGTTGTCGTTACTCTGGGTACCGGCGTTGGCGCAGGAGTTGTACTGGACGGAAAACTGCTGACAGGCTACACCGGCGCCGCCTCCGAAGCCGGACACATGGTGATTCTTGATACAGCAGACGCCCCGCGCTGCACCTGCGGACGTCATGGATGCCTTGAGGCACTGGCCAGTGCCACCGCACTGATCCGCATGACAAAAGAAGCACGGCTTGCCCACCCGGAAAGTGCGCTGAACGTGCTGGCCGCAAAGCCGGAAGACGTGAACGGTCGCACGGCATTTGATGCCGCTGCGCAGGGGGATGCCGCCGCACAGCAGGTTGTGGATACCTACATTCATTATCTTGCGGTAGGCATTGCCAACCTGATTAACATCTTTTTCCCGGAGGTCATCGGGCTGTCCGGCGGTGTAGCCAACCAGGGTGAAAACCTGCTGAAGCCGCTGCGTGCCGCCGTGGAGCCCATGGTGTTCGGACATGATTTTGCCCAAAAACATACCCGCATTACAGCCTGCACGCTGGGCTACCGCGCAGGGGTCATCGGTGCAGCCCTGCTGGCCAAAAGCCGCATGGAATGAGGAAAATTAAGATGGACATCAAAAAAGAATATGAGCGATGGCTTGCTAATGCAACGGCAGATGCCGATGTTGCCGCCGAACTGAAAACGCTGGACGATGCCAAAATCGAGGATGCCTTCTACCGTGACCTTGCCTTTGGCACGGGTGGTCTGCGCGGCGTAATCGGTGCAGGCACCAACCGCATGAACATTTACACGGTCGCAAAAGCATCGCAGGGCTTGGCTGACTATCTGAAGAAAAACTTTGCAGAGCCTTCTGTGGCAATCGGCTATGACAGCCGCATCAAGAGCAACGTGTTCGCAAAAGTCGCTGCTGGTGTTTTTGCAGCCAATGGGGTCAAGGTGAGTATCTGGCCTGTTCTGATGCCGGTGCCTACCGTGTCCTTTGCGACCCGTTATCTGCATACCTCTGCGGGTGTCATGGTCACCGCTTCCCATAACCCCAGCAAATACAACGGCTACAAGGTTTACGGCGCAGATGGCTGCCAGATTACCACTGAGGCTGCTGCGGAGATTCTTGCCGAAATCGAGAAACTGGACATTTTTGCAGACGTCAAGACTAGCGATTTTGAAGCAGGTGTTACAAGCGGCAACATCCAGTACATCCCGGACGAAGTCTATACCGCATTTGTGAATGAGGTCAAGAATCAGTCTGTCCTGTTTGGCGAAGAAGTCAACAAGAATGTGGCTATTGTTTACAGCCCACTGAACGGCACCGGTCTGAAGCCTGTGACCCGCACACTGAAGGAGATGGGCTACACCAACATCACCGTGGTCAAGGAGCAGGAGCAGCCGGACGGGAACTTCCCGACTTGCCCGTACCCGAATCCGGAGATTAAAGAAGCTATGGCACTGGGCATGGAGTATGCCAAAAAGTGCAATGCGGATTTACTGCTTGCCACCGACCCGGACTGCGATCGTGTGGGCATTGCAGTCAAGAACAAGGCAGGTAAATATGAACTGCTGACCGGAAACCAGACAGGTATGCTGTTACTGGATTATATTTGCTGCCAGCGTGTGAAACACGGCAAGATGCCCACTGACCCGGTTATGATCAAAACCATCGTGACGATGGATATGGGGGAACAGATTGCCACCCATTATGGTTTGCGGACAATCAATGTGCTGACGGGATTCAAGTTTATCGGTGAGCAGATTGGCAAGCTGGAAAAGCAGGGCAGGGCAGACAGCTATGTGTTCGGCTTTGAGGAAAGCTACGGCTACCTGACCGGCTCCTACGTCCGCGATAAGGACG
>OLNC01000054.1_pt1 | contig 126329 bp, 120 predicted proteins | sample 1672011 | NCBI WGS metagenome assembly OLNC01 (sample SAMEA3136636, study PRJEB25190) | human gut metagenome | biome: human gut; feature: human-associated habitat; material: faeces | place: Austria | collected 2013
TGCTTTGTGGATTGCCTTGCTGTTTGTCAGCGGCGGTGCAGCCATTGGCACAACGATTGTCAGCAGAAAGAAAAAGTATAACAAGTAAGAGAACAGCTTAACCTATGCGGCGGCTACCGGAAACAGTAGCCGCCGTAATCTTTTGTCTAGCAGAACCTTTCGTTTCTGAACAGCCGAATTGCTACCAACCTGTGTAATCTAATCCTTATAATGATAGTAGCCATCTCAGGGATGGTGAATATATCATTTTAAGGAGGATAATGTATGCAGTTGGATTACAAGGACATCATTATCAAACACTACGCGCTATCAATGTCCGGTAGCGAGATAGCTCGTCAGACTGGTTTCAGCAAGTCTGGCGTTAATGACTTCTTGAGAGCATTCAAGAAGTGCGAAGATCTGAACTATCCATTACCAGCAGGCATCACTAACTATGGTATTGCCCTGAAGGAGGATCTCATTATGGCAAACCTCATTTTAACTTGTACTAAATCTTGACATAGGACCACTTCACGATTGGCATTGTTTGAGAACCTTGTAAGTTTGTAATGGTGTAAAACTCTTTCCCGGAAAGGTAACAGAGAAGAAATGATAGAATTTGGAAAATTGGAATATTATTTGTTGGTGGTAAATGCAATAGGTGCATTGGCCTATCTGATAAATCTGCTTTTGTATAGACATACCGCAAACGGGCGGATAGATGTGATCGTGACGATTGTATCTTTACTTGGCGGTTCGGCGGGTATGCTGCTTATGATTTTACTTTTTGACAGGAAAGCGGAAAAAGAAAATATGATGTCTCGGGTGTTTATTATATGCATTTTCATTATTCAGGTGATTATGCTGTTGATTTTCAAAGGACATCATGCAGAGCATTTTACATTTGCATTCTGGAAGTTCTTTGCAGAACACCGGATATTGCTGATATATCTTGGAATCATGAATCTTGTGACATTCATCGTATTTGCGATTGACAAGGCCAATGCCAGAGCAAATCGTTCCAGAATCAAAATCGTGACACTGCTTGGATTATCATTTGCCGGCGGATCTGTAGGCGGACTCATTTCTATGTATCTGTTCCGACACAAGACACAAAAGGACTACTTTACGGTTGGAATGCCGCTGATAATTGTGATGCAGGTTGTTGTTTTGTTTTATGTAATGAATGCGGGGTGGTAGAGTAGGGGGTATAGGATATTTTCATCGGCGTGTTTTATCTCAGTCGAGAAGACTCCCACTTCTGCAAGTGGTGAGTAATAACAAGTCTTTCTCAGTGGGAGTACAATCTCCGACTGAGATAAACGCTCCGCGAGGGCGCACATTGTCTGGGAGACAATGGTTTTGCGCCGACCGAAACGAAGTGTAGAGTGCAGTGATTCTGAGAAGAATATGTCAGCTTACGCTGACCAGAATCACGCACCAAGTCTCACGTGTGTTCGACTTGAATGGATCCATATATAATTGATTTATTCAGCGCATTTGCACTGATAAAAAGCTGGATTTTTTGATGGAAAAGTGCTAAAGTAATAAGACAACGTGTTTCGGGATGGAGAAGATTACGGAGGTACAAAAAATGCAACCAATGTATGTATCAATTCAGCAAAAAGAAACAGGAAATCGAATCAAGAGTTTGCTGAAGCAGAATGGTTATACGGTCAAAGATATTCAGGGAGCTATGGGATTCGAGAATCCGCAGGCGGTGTACAAATGGCTGTCTGGAAGATCCTTGCCAAGCATCGACAATTTTATTATTTTGAGCAGATTATTGCATACCAGTATAGAAGATATCCTCGTCATTGACGGGGATATTGTTCGTTTATGGAGCTGTTACCTTATTTTTTATAAAAATCAACCGTTTTTCGAAAAAAATATTCCTCAATAGTATAATAATACTTTCCTTTGTAAACCGGCAGTTTAGTGAAATATAAACGACAAAGTGTTATAGTAAATACAGCAGAAGTAAAATGATAATGAGAAGGGGGATTTGTTATGCAGAAGATGACATCAGCCTATGCGAATAAAAAATTAAAGAGTCTGGAAGAGGATAAGGCATTTTGGGTAAATAAAGAAGCAACTTCATGTACTTACATCGCAGCAATTAATGAAGAGCCGGTGATCCCGGAATATGATTATTTGGAAGTGGCACAGATCATTGAAGATATTGATGCTAAGATAGCGGTGCTCAAGCATGCCATCAATCTGAATAATGCTATGGCAAAAGTACCGGTTGGCGATGAGAAAATGAGCATTGATACAATTTTGGTCAAGATGGCGCAGTTGAACAAACGTAAAAATATACTCGATATGATGCGTAAGCAACTTCCGAAGGAGCGGCTTGATAATTCTTACCGGGTCAGAAATTCGATAGCAGAATATCGTTATATCAACTATGATCTGGCACTGATCAAACAGGAATACGAGCGTGTATCTGATATGATTTTGTTAATGCAGATGTCGCTTGATAAATATAATCAGACAGTAGAGTTTGAAGTAGATTTTTAAAGAAAGATTTCCCTGCACTTCTGATGAATCTGTAAGATAGTTAGAGTGATAAAATATCAAAGTTATCCGTACAAGATTGAACATACATAGCGCGGAAAAAAAGATGGGTTATTGTTTATTGATATTGATTTATTTGTTATGAGTTATTTCTTAAAGTTATGGTTCAAAGTTCAGTTTGTTGAATGGGAAAAATATAATCAAGAAAATCTTGTAAATCTTGTAAAAAACCTGCAGGAAACTGCTTGTGTGGAGGTTCGGTTACATACACAATATTTTGACAAAAATTGGAAAATACAGAAAAATATGAAAGATCGACTGTGTATCGGAAATGGATATACCGTCGATTTTTGTATTTATGAATGATTGTGGGGCAGACAGCGACAATAAGCAGGTGATGGGGTTTAAAACGATAAGTTTATATGATTTTATCTGAATTATTTCGCGATAAACGGCGTATAATTACGAAAAAGTATTGACGCAGACGTATTACAATGAAATAATACGGCTAGGAGGTGCATTTATAATGTTCAAAATAAATCCATACAGACCAGGCGCTGGATTAATGCCAATTTATCTTGCCGGTCGTGACGATGATCTTGAAAATATAGACAGTCTGTTTATGGCGATGACTTATAATATCCCTGTGCAGTCCGTGATTTTCAGCGGTTTGCGTGGGGTGGGGAAAACGGTTCTAATCAATAGCTTACAGAAGAAAGCGGAAGAAAAAAATATTTTCTGCAAGCATATCGAAGTGGAGGAACGGAATGACTTTATTTCGCAGATTGCAAGCTGTTCACAGGCATTTTTACGAAAAATCAGTGCAAAGGAAAAGTTTAAACATCTGATTCAGAAACCGTTGGAGGCAATTAAATCTCTGGTGATTTCTTTTGATCCAAGCGACAGTACCTTTTCCTTATCTGTTCAGGAAAGAGAGCTGTATAAAAGTTCGAACCTTACGCAGAGTCTGACAGATGTATTTACGACTCTGGGAGAGGCGGCCTATCAGTCAGAGATACCGATCTGTTTTTTTATTGATGAGATCCAGTATATGAAGTCTGCAGAACTTGGTGCACTGATAGCGGCACTTCATCGGACGAACCAGCTGGGCTATCCGATTATGATCGTGGGAGCCGGATTACCGAAAATATATGCGATGCTTTCAGAGAAAAAATCCTATTCAGAACGCTTGTTTCTATATAAAGAAATCGGTTCTTTGAGCAAAGAGCAGTCTGAGGCGGCAATCCGGGTTCCGGCTGAAAAATTTGATGTGCATTATACGGATGAGGCGATTGACCGAATTGTGGAAATTACAAAGGGATATCCGTTTTTTATTCAGCAGCTTTGTCAGATTGTTTATCAGAATACAGATAGCAAATCAATTGATGTGACGGATGTTGAACAAAATATTGAAGAATTTTGGTCTGTACTTGACAATGGATTTTTCAAGGTGCGTTATGAGCGGTGTTCTGCTTCAGATAAGAAATTTATTTTCGCAATGGTACAATGTGGGGAACTTCCCTGTACGATTTCGAATGTGGCAAAAATCATGGGAAAATCAGTCACATCGATTTCCACAGCGAGGGCACAGCTGATCAGCAAAGGGATTATTTATCCGGTACGTTACAAGGAACTTGATTTTACGGTTCCGGAATTTTCCGGATTTATTCAGCGATTAAGTGAATATCAGCAATGTGGATAGGGGATGTTCAGCAACAATTCCGGCAAATCGTTCATTGACATCTGTTTCATCTCTGATAAAATAGGATAGATATTAAATGATTGATATTTTATAAAGCATGAGAGAATGAAAAGGTGACAGAACATATGAGCAAAATAGGATTAATTGTAGAAGGCGGCGGAATGAAATGCGCTTACAGTGCAGGTATTCTGGATGCTTTTATAGATGAAGATATTACATTTGATTATGCAATCGGTGTGTCAGCAGGGTCTGCCAATGTGGCATCTTTTCTGGCTGGGCAGCGTGAGCGTAATCTTCGCTACTATACAGATTGGATCAAGGATCCGGGATATTTTGGTATAAAGAGTTTTATCAAAACCGGGAATTTGTTTGGTTTGCAGCATATTTACGGTGATATGACGAATTCTACCGGTGTGGATCCGATTGATTTTCCTGCATTGAGTGCGAATCCTACGGAATACTGGATCGTGGCAACGGATGCTGCGACAGGAACACCGGTATATTTTCCAAAGAGCAAGATGAAACAGGATGATTACCGCTGTATTATGGCTTCCTGTGCGCTGCCGGCAGCATGCAAACCAATTGAGATTGACGGAAAACTATATTATGACGGCGGCGTGACAGATGCAATCCCGGTGCAGCGTGCGCTGGATGATGGCTGTGATAAGATCGTTGCGATTTTATCAAAGCCAAGAGGATTTATAAAGAAACCGGAAGGTATGCGTTTCTTATACAGCAGAATGTGCCGTAAGTTTCCAAATACGGTGAAAGCACTGGATAACCGTCATATTATGTATGGTAAATGCCAGCAGCAGTTGTATGATCTGGAAAAAGAAGGCAAAGCATTTATTTTTGCACCGAGCAATCCGCCGAAAATGAGTACCTATACGATGGATCGGGAAGTAGAACAGCAATTATATGATCTTGGGATGAAGGACTTTCATGATGCTGAGGATCGATTCAAAAAATTTCTTATTTGATAGGAAGTTGTGCTATGGATGATGTTATATGGGAGAATATGTGATAGTACACTTTCTTGCAATATAATATTTACTGAAAAAACGGTAAAAAGTTTTACATCGGGATAAGAAAAATCGGTTGATTTATAGATAGACATAGTGTATATTTTTTAGTGGATGGACAAGGAGACGGAGGAAAAAGTATGAGCGAAACAGTCCGCGTAGTAGTGGATGCCATGGGTGGTGACAACGCACCGGGAGAAATCGTAAAAGGTGCGGTACAAGCTGTTCAGGCAGAGAAAGATATCAAAGTATTTCTGGTAGGCAGACAGGATGCTGTCAATGCTGAACTTGCAAAATATACTTATGATAAGGAAAAAATTGAAGTTGTACATGCCGAGGAAGTTATTGAGATGGCAGAACCGCCGGTAAATGCGATTCGTAAGAAGAAACAGTCATCTCTGGTAATCGGAATGAATATGATTAAGCATCAGGAAGCAGATGCCATTGTGACAGCCGGAAGTACCGGAGCTACTTTAGTTGGCGGTCAGGTGTTGGTTGGCAGAATTAAAGGCATTGAACGTCCGCCGTTGGCACCTTTAGTTCCGACGGAAAAGGGAGTTTCACTTCTGATCGACTGTGGAGCGAATGTGGATGCACGTCCGTCACATCTGGTGCAATTTGCCCAGATTGGATCTATTTATATGGAGAACATTGTCGGAATCAAGAATCCGAGAGTGGCGATCCTGAATATCGGAGCAGAAGAGGAAAAGGGCAATCAGCTGGTAAAGGAGACGTTTCCATTGCTGAAAGAATGTCCTGGTATCAATTTTATCGGAAGTATTGAAGCACGGGAGATTCCACATGGCGGTGCCGATGTGATTGTCTGTGAGGCATTTGCGGGAAACATCGTACTGAAACTGTATGAAGGTGTGGCTGCGACATTACTTTCCAAAGTAAAAGAAGGACTGATGTCATCTCTCCGGTCTAAAATTGGAGCACTTTTGATTAAACCTGCATTAAAACAGACATTGAAGTCCTTTGATGCCTCCCAGTATGGTGGAGCTCCTCTGCTTGGGCTGAATGGTCTGGTGGTCAAGACACATGGCAGTGCGAAAGCAATTGATGTGAAGAATTCTATTCTTCAGTGTGTGACATTCAAGCAGCAGGATATTAATGGTAAAATCAAAGAGCATATTATTGTAGAAAAATAACAGGGAGGGAGGATTTGCGTCATGGAGTTTGATAAAATTAAAAGTATCATCAGTGAAGTGTTAAGCATTGATGCTGATGGTATTACAGAAGAGACTACTTTTGTAGATGATCTTGGAGCAGATTCCTTGGATATTTTCCAGATTATTATGGCAATCGAGGAAGAGTTTGAGATCGAGATTCCGACAGAAGAAGCAGAAAAAATCACAACTGTTGGCGATGCGGTAGAACAGATTAAAAAAGCATTGTAAGAATCAGTATAACAGGAAAATGGATGCTGTTGCAGTGAGTATTTGTCTCTGCAACAGCTCTTTGTTTTACAGGAGGAATGATATGGAACAGCTCAAAGAGTTTCAGAAAAAAATCGGTTATCAGTTTCAGCAGGAAGGTCTGTTGCGCCAGGCACTGACTCACAGCTCCTATGCCAATGAACATCGGATGAAAAAATTATCCGATAATGAGCGTCTGGAGTTTCTGGGAGATGCGGTGCTGGAAATCGTAACCAGTGATTTTTTATATCATGAGCATACGGATGTGCCGGAGGGGGAACTGACCCGTGTGCGTGCAAGTATTGTATGTGAACAGACACTGGCATTTTGTACCAGAGCACTGAATCTGGGTGATTATCTTTTGCTTGGAAAAGGTGAGGATCAGACCGGTGGTCGAAAGAGAAAATCTATTTTGTCAGATGCATTTGAGGCAATTATCGGAGCCATTTATCTGGATGGTGGTTTTGCTAATGCAAAAGAGTTTATTCATCGTTTTGTGCTGAATAATGTGGAGCATATGCAGCTCTTTTATGATAGCAAGACTATCCTGCAGGAGATCGTGCAGGGAGATGAGCATAGCGGAAAGCTGGAGTATGTGCTGGTAGAAGAATCTGGTCCGGATCACAATAAGAATTATAAAGTAGAAGCCCGTATCGGCAATAAGAGTTATGGCTGCGGTGAGGGACATACCAAGAAGGCAGCAGAACAGGAAGCTGCTTATCAGGCCATTCTGGAACTGAGAAAGAAGGACAAGTAAAAGTAATAAACGGAGGAATGTATGTATCTTAAATCAATCGAGGTACATGGTTTTAAATCATTTGCCAATAAAATTGTATTTGAGTTTCATAACGGAATTACCGGTATTGTAGGTCCGAACGGCAGTGGAAAGAGCAATGTTGCAGATGCGGTCCGCTGGGTGCTTGGTGAACAGAAAGTAAAGCAGCTGCGAAGCGCCAGTATGCAGGATGTTATTTTTGCAGGAACGGAAAATCGAAAGCCGGTAAGTTTTGCCTATGTGGCCATCACACTGGATAATTCGGATCATCAGCTACCGTTGGACTATAATGAAGTGACAGTAGCACGACGGGTGTATCGTTCCGGTGAGAGCGAGTATCTGATCAACGGTACCCAGTGTCGTCTGAAGGATGTCAATGAGCTTTTTTATGATACCGGTATTGGTAAAGAAGGCTATTCTATTATTGGTCAGGGACAGATTGACAAGATTTTGAGTGGCAAACCTGAGGAACGCCGGGAATTGTTTGATGAGGCAGCCGGAATTGTTAAATTCAAGCGTAGAAAAGCAACGGCATTGAAAAAACTGGAAGATGAGCAGCAGAATCTGGTGCGTGTCAATGATATTCTGGCGGAGTTGACGCGACAGGTAGGCCCTCTGGAACGACAGGCGGAACACGCGAAAGTTTATCTGAAGAAAAAGGAAGAACTGAAGGAGTGCGATCAGAATCTGTTTTTACTCGAGATGGAACGGATGGATACCGAATTGGAGGGCCTGGAGGAGAAATGTGGTATTACAGAGCATCAACAGGCGGAAATCCGGCAGAAATTTGAAGGAATCAAATCCCGTTATGAGGAGCTTGAAAAGCAGGTTGCGCAGGCAGATGAACAGATTGGTGAACTGCAGCAGAGTATGAATGATACCGGTGTTTCGAAAGAAAAACTGGAGGGACAGATCAATGTTCTGCGGGAACAGATCCATACAGCACAGCAGAATGAGGAACATGTCAGAAGCCGTGTGGAGGCACTGCAGGCCGATGTGGACCGCCAGCAGAAGGAAGGCGAGGATTACAGCAGCCGGCAGACGGAACTGGAAGCCGGCATTCGTGAAATCGAGCAGAAGAAGTGTTTGCTGACAGAAAAGCTGGAGACATTGCGGAAAGAGACAGCCGGAATGGAGCAGCAGATGGAAGCAGGGAAGGCAGAAATTTTGCGTTTGCTGAATGCCCGCGCTTCCATGAAAGCAGAACAACAGCGTCTGAAAACGATGCAGGAACAGGCTTCTATCCATCGTGCGCAGTTAAATAAGGAATTGCTGGAGCAGAAGAGCGGCGGTGATGATGTCAGCGGATTACTGTTCAAACAGGAAAAAGAACTGGCAGAACTGAAGGAACAGATTGTGTCCATGGAGGAAGAAAAGACTTCCATTGAAAAGAAGCGGACTAACTGGCAGCAGGAGTTTGAAGAACTGCGTGGCCGGATGGATCAGTGCAAGGAGCAATATCACAAGGACAGTTCCCGTCTGGAATCTCTGCGGAATATCGCGGAGCGCTATGACGGATATGGCAACAGCATCCGCCGGATCATGGAGCGTAAGGCAGATACACCGGGAATTCACGGTGTTATCGCAGATCTGATCAAAGTGGAAAAAGCGTATGAGACCGCTATTGAGACAGCACTGGGCGGAAGTATCCAGAATATTATAACGGACAATGAGGATACTGCCCGTCAGATGATTGAATATCTGAAAAAGAACCGGTATGGTCGTGCTACATTTTTGCCGCTGACCAGTGTGTCTGCACCGGAGCATGTTCCGGCGGAAAAAGCGTTAGGTGAGACCGGTGTCATTGGTATTGCAAGCAGTCTGGTGCACACGCAGCCACAGTATGAAAAGGTGGCAGGTTATCTGCTGGGACGGGTGCTTGTAATGGACACCATTGAGCATGCGGTGATGGTTGCCAGAAAGTTCCGCTATTCTCTGCGTATCGTTACCCTGGAGGGCGAGTCACTGCAGCCTGGCGGTTCCATGACCGGTGGTGCGTTCCGAAACAACAGCAATCTGCTGGGACGGAATCGTGAGATTGAGATTTTGGAAAAACAAGTGGCTGACTGCCGTGCACAGGCGCAGGAAATCCGCAGTCGGATAGAAGATGTGAAGACGGCAAATGCACTGCTGAAGGATGATTATGAAGAATTGCAGGTAAATCTGCAGCAGGCTTATCTACATAAAAACACATTAGAGATGGAGACCGGTCATATTCGGGAGCAGCAGGAAAAACAGGAAGCTGCTTATGCCGGCATTCATGAAGAGATTGCCAAAATTGATGCGGATAAAAAAGAATGGTCCATCGATCAGGCACAGATGGAAGAACAGATACAGATGTCTGTGGACAAGGAAGCTGAAATAACCGGTCAGAATAATGTTTTATCTCAACAGGTAGAAAATAAAAATCTGGAGATTGAGAGTGTTTCCCAGGATCTGAATGATGTTCTGTTGGAGATTGCACAGAAACAGCAGCAAAAAAATTTCCTGCAGCAGAATATCCGGAGAACGGAAGAAGAAATCCACCGTCTGAATCAGGAGAAGAAGCAGATTTTAGAGGACAGTGCAAATAGTGAGACTGCCATTGAAGAGCGGGAAAAACAGATCAGACAGCTGCAGGAACAGTCAGAAGCAGCTGTTTTACAAAAGCAGGGGCTGGATGAGAAACTGACGGTAATCCGTACACAGAAAGAAACAATGCTTGGAGAGCAGAAAAACTTTTTTGCACAGCGGGAAGAACTTTCACAGACTATGAGTGATCTGGATAAAGAACTGTTCCGATTGAATCAGCAGAAGGAAAAGACGGAGCAGGCACAGGATTCTCTGACTACTTATATGTGGGAAGAGTATGAAATCACCTATCATGCAGCAAAGGGAGCAGAACGGCCGGAGAAACAGAACGTAGCTGAACTCAAAAAGCAGATCGCAGGTATCCGGGATGAAATCCGTAAGCTTGGAAATGTCAATGTCAATGCCATTGAAGAGTATAAGAGTGTTTCGGAGCGTTATGAATTCCTGTCCGCACAGCATGCGGATCTGGAGGAAGCGAAAGCGAGTCTGGAGAAGATCATTACAGAACTGGATGAAGGTATGCGTAAGCAGTTTGCAGAGAAATTTGCAGATATTCAGCGGGAGTTTGACAGGACATTTAAGGAGTTGTTCGGCGGAGGAAAAGGTTCACTGGAGCTGACAGGTGAGGAAGATACAAATGACATTTTGGAATGTGGTATCAAGATCATTGCGCAGCCGCCGGGAAAGAAACTTCAGAATATGATGCAGCTGTCCGGTGGAGAAAAGGCACTGACAGCGATTGCATTGTTATTTGCAATCCAGAACTTAAAGCCATCTCCGTTCTGTCTGTTAGATGAGATCGAGGCAGCCTTGGATGACTCTAACGTTGATCGGTTTGCCAATTATCTGCATAAGCTTACAAAAAATACGCAGTTTATTGTTATTACTCATCGACGGGGAACTATGACAGCCGCAGATCGTCTGTATGGTATCACCATGCAGGAGAAAGGTGTGTCTGCATTGGTTTCCGTCAACCTGATTGAAAAAGAGCTGGATGCGTAATCTGGAAACAGTTTTTATACAAAATTTATTTGAGAAAGGAAGAATAGTATGGCTGAAGAAAAAAAGGGTTTTTTTAAACGACTGGTCAGTGGTCTGACCAAAACCCGTGACAATATCGTGTCCGGATTTGATTCTATTTTCAGCGGATTTTCACATATTGATGATGATTTTTACGAGGAACTGGAAGAAATTCTTGTAATGGGTGATATCGGAATCCATGCCACAGAAGAAATCATCGAAAATCTGAAGAAAAAAGTAAAAGAAAACCATATCAAAGAGCCGGCAGACTGCCGGGAGCTGCTGATCAACAGTATCAAAGAGCAGATGTATGTAGGTGATACAGCGTATCGCTTTGAAGAGGAAACATCCGTCGTTCTGGTCATCGGCGTCAATGGCGTTGGAAAGACTACTACCATTGGAAAATTGGCAGGAAAATTGAAAAGCCAAGGGAAAAAAGTGATTCTTGGAGCGGCGGATACTTTTCGTGCCGCTGCGGGTGAACAGCTGACAGAGTGGGCAAATCGTGCCGGTGTGGAGATTGTTGGTGGTCAGGAAGGATCTGATCCGGGTTCCGTTGTATACGATGCCGTGCAGGCAGCAAAAGCCCGGAAAGCAGATGTATTACTGTGTGATACTGCAGGACGTCTGCATAATAAGAAAAACCTGATGGAAGAATTAAAGAAGATTAACCGTATTCTGGAAAAAGAGTATCCGGAAGCATACCGCGAGACTTTAGTAGTTCTGGATGCCACTACTGGGCAGAATGCACTCGTTCAGGCAAAGCAGTTCAGCGAGGCTGCCGAGATTACAGGTATTGTATTGACCAAGATGGACGGAACGGCCAAGGGAGGAATTGCAGTTGCAATTCATTCTGAACTTGGTATTCCGGTAAAATATATTGGTGTAGGAGAAAGCATTGATGATCTGCAGAAATTTGATGCAGATCAGTTTGTTGATGCACTGTTTGAGAAGGAGGACGTAAATGAGTGAAATGCTGACACTGGATCGTTTTGAGGAAGCCAGTGAAATTGTCAAAAAAGTAACACAGGAGACAAAGCTGGTATACAGTGAATATTTAAGCGAACAGACAGGTAATAAAGTATATTTGAAACCGGAAAATATGCAGTTTACCGGTGCGTATAAAGTGCGTGGTGCTTATTACAAGATCAGCACATTGACAGAAGAAGAGCGTCAGCGTGGTCTGATCACCGCATCCGCAGGAAATCATGCACAGGGTGTGGCTTATGCGGCAAAACGTTATGGTGCAAAGGCAACCATCGTAATGCCAACTACAACACCACTGATCAAAGTAAACCGTACGAAGAGTTATGGTGCAGAAGTTGTCCTGTACGGAGATGTATATGATGAAGCTTGTGCAAAAGCATATGAGCTGGCAGAAGAGCACGGATATACATTTATCCATCCTTTCGATGATCCTGCGGTTGCAACCGGTCAGGGAACCATTGCAATGGAAATCTTTCAGGAACTTCCGCTGGTAGAATATATTCTGGTACCAATCGGTGGCGGCGGACTTGCAACGGGTGTATCTACACTTGCAAAATTGTTGAATCCGAAGATTAAAGTCATCGGTGTAGAGCCTGCTGGCGCAAATTGTATGCAGGAATCTCTGAAGACAGGTGAAGTAGTGACTTTACCACAGGTAAATACGATTGCAGACGGTACTGCTGTAAAGACGCCGGGAAGTAAAATTTTTCCGTATATTCAGGAGAATCTGGATGATATCATTACCGTTCATGATGATGAACTGATTGTAGCATTTCTGGATATGGTAGAAAATCATAAAATGATCGTAGAAAATTCCGGTTTGCTGACCGTGGCAGCACTGAAACACTTAAGTGTAAAAGATAAACGTGTCGTTTCTATCTTAAGTGGCGGAAATATGGATGTCATCACCATGTCCTCTGTAGTACAGAAAGGTTTGATCCTGCGCGATCGTATCTTTACTGTATCCATTCAGCTTCCGGATAAACCGGGTGAATTGTGCAGAGTCGCAGGTGTTGTAGCCAGTGTACAGGCGAATGTTATCAAGCTGGATCATAACCAGTTCATATCTTCCAACCGGAATGCAGCTGTGGAGATCCGGATCACCATGGAAGCATTTGGTACCGAGCATAAAAAACAGATTATTGGGGCACTTCGTGATGCGGGCTATGAACCAAACTTGATCCAGGCGGTGCTGTAATTTTTTGTTTATTGGCTAATTATTTCACTGTGTAAATAGCGAAAACGAAGCATCCTGTCAGGGGTAGTGAGCGTCTAGCGTTCCGACAGGATGCTTCGTTTTCGCATTAAAAATTAAATTTCAGCCAACAACAAGACAAATAAGCTTTACTCTCCGTCGTGGAACCGGGACAAAAACTGTCGTGTCCGTTCTTCCTTTGGATGTTCGAATACCTGATAAGGATCACCCTGTTCAAGAATATAACCATCATCCATGAAGATGACCTGATCCGCCACATCCCGGGCAAAGGCCATTTCATGTGTCACTATGACCATTGTTGTCTTGGTTTCCGCTAATTCTTTGATGACTTTCAGTACTTCGCCGGTCAGTTCCGGATCCAGGGCAGAAGTTGGCTCATCAAAACAGAGAATATCCGGTTGCATGGCCAGTGCGCGGGCGATTGCAACACGCTGACACTGTCCACCGGAGAGTTGGTGCGGGTAGTTGTTGATCCGTTCGGAAAGTCCCATCTGCTTTAAAAGACTGACAGCCTGTGCTTCAATTTCGTCGTGGATTTCTTTTTTTCGTGCTTTATAGTCCGGACGCTCTTTGGCAAGTAATTCCTTTGCGAGCATAACATTTTTCAGTGCTGTATATTGAGGAAAGAGATTAAAGGACTGAAAAACAAGTCCGAAATGCAGACGGTTTTTACGGATTTCCGATTCCTGCATGGTTGTTGGATTTGCTGCATCAAAGACAGTTTTGTCCTTGACGCGGATCATACCATTGTCCGGCTGTTCCAGGAAATTCAGGCAGCGCAGAAGCGTGGTTTTTCCACTTCCGGAAGAACCAATGATGGACAGTACCTGGCTTTCTTCCAGAGAAAAGCTGATATCCTTCAGCACCTTTGTCTGTCCAAAGGATTTGCATAAATGTTCTGCTTCTAAAATTTTCATGATCAGTTTCTCCTTTTATCTGAAATAATCCAGTTTCTTTTCTAATTTTCCAAGTACCACTGTCAGAATACCGTTGAAAATAAGGTAGTAGATGGCGGTGAAGAACAGTGGCCAGATCTGTCCGGAAATACCCTGAGAACCTTTCATAAAGGCCTGTCCTGCCCAGATGATCTCCTGCAGTGCAATGATGCGTGCGAGAGAAGTGTCCTTTACCAGTGTCAGGATTTCGTTTGACATTGGTGGAATGATTCTTTTTACCATCTGTAATAATTTTACACGGAAGAAAATCTGGGATTTGGTCATGCCCAGAACCAATCCGGCTTCTTCCTGACCTACCGGTACACTTTGAATACCACCGCGGTAGATTTCGGAAAAGTAGCAGGCATAGTTCAAAATGAAGGAAACGGATGCTGCGAGGAAACGTCCGGTTTCGCCGCCGCCCCAGATTGGGTTATGTAATACCAGTCCCGGGAAAAAGTAGATGATCAGTAACTGGATCATCAGAGGGGTACCGCGGACAACCCAGATCAGAAGTTTAAAAAAAGCACTGACTGGTTTGATGCGGGACATGGAACCGAAACAGATTGCAAGACCCAGAGGACATGCGCCAATCAGGGTAATGACAAAAAGTCGTAATGTCTGTAAAAAGCCGATATTTAAGGAATGAATGACAATCGGCAGCTGTTGTGAAAAATCCATGATAGTTCCTGCTTTCTCTAAATATTTTTGTCACAGCTCACGCATCATATGCATTGAATTCATGCGTATGCCTACGTGAAAAAACGTGTGAACGGTACATTTTTATGCACAACAAAGAGCGGAAACTCCGCTCTCTGTTTTTAATTAAAAATCACTATTTATTTTACAAATCTCAACAAACAAATATCTCTCAACAAACAAATATTACTCAACAAACAAATGTTTCTCAACAAACAAATATTACTCAACAAACAAATATCTTTCAATAAAACAAGGATATAACCAGATAAGACCGGATAGCGGTTATTTGGTTATGAATAAGCAACATAAGCAAATGGCTATGTTGTGTGATCACAGGATTATTTCTGCTCAACAACTGCAGCCTGTACACCATATTTTTCAGCAATCTGCTCCATGGATCCGTCAGCATAGCTGGATTTGAAGAAGTTATTTAATTCCGCAGCCAGATCAGAACCTTTTCTGAAACCGACACCGTATTCTTCATCATTTAATCCAATGGTGTAAGTCAGGTTGGAATAACCGGTGCCTTCGCCAACCATTGCGGCAGCCATCAGGGAATCGATGATAGCAGCATCGGATGTGCCTGCAGCAACTTCCATCAGTGCATCTGACTGAGCAGTAACAGCAGTGTAGTTTAAGCCAAGTTCCTGAGCCTGTGCTTCGCCGGCACTTCCGGATTCAACAGCAAAAGTGAGATCTTTTAAGCTGTCTTTGTCCTGATATTTATCAGCTACGTCAGACGGAACAACAACTACCTGTGCATTGTTACAATAAGCGGTTGTACAGGACATGGAACTTGTTACTTCATCTGTCAGTGTCATGCCATTCCATACACAGTCGATGGTTTTTCCATCTAATTCAAGGATTTTGTTGTCCCAGTCGATTTCTACAAACTCAACATCTACGCCAAGACTTTCGGCAAAAGCAGATGCAAGGTCAGCATCAAATCCAATCCAGTTTCCGTTTTCATCCTGATAATCCATTGGCTCGAAATCTGTGATGCCTACCACCAAAGTACCTTTGTCTTTGACATAAGCAAGATCGCTGTCTGTGCTTTCTGCTGCCGCAGAGGTATCTTTGCTGTTGTCTGCGGAAGCAGATCCGCTGCTGTTTGTATTGCCGCATGCAGACATGGAAGCGACCATACCCGCAGCAAGAACGAGTGCTAATAATTTCTTTTTCATCTTTTTTTCTCTCTCCTCTGATAAATCTTTCTTAAAACATGCTACCATGTTACCAATTTACCATACTAAAGTCAAGAAAAAAATGAAAAAGTTTTTATACAGCAAGGATATTCGCGATATAGATCATACAGAATATAGAGGTATTTTTGTTATTACAGAATGACAAAAGGGTCTGAACCCACATTGTAAGTATCAGAAACAATATGAATTCAGACCCTTCTTATTTTGAGAGGATTGTGGGAGTGCAAAGCACAAAGCAATCCGTATGTTCAGGAAACAAGGATTTAGTTATCTTCTTCATCCGAAGATGCCATTGTATATACAGAACGTTTTCTTGCCATTTCATCACTTTCCAGATATTCATCGTATGTGGTGATTTTGTCAATGATTGAGCCGTTTGGCATAAATTCAATGATGCGGTTTGCGGTTGTCTGTACAATCTGGTGATCGCGGGAAGCGAAGAGCAGTACACCCGGGAATTTGATCAGACCGTTGTTCAGAGCGGTGATGGATTCCATATCCAGGTGGTCGGTCGGCTCATCCAGAATCAGTACATTGGATGCTTCGATCATCATGCGGGAGAAGAGTACACGTACTTTTTCACCACCGGAGAGTACACGCATCTTTTTAACACCGTCCTCGCCAGGAAAGAGCATACGGCCAAGGAATCCGCGGACATAAGTAGCGTCTTTGATCTCGGAGAACTGTGTCAGCCAATCTACAATGATAAGATCTGTATCAAAAATTTTGGTATTGTCTTTCGGGAAATAGGACTGGCTTGTGGTAACACCCCACTTGTAAGTACCTTCATCCGGTTCCATTTCGCCTGTTATTATTTTAAATAAAGTAGTTTTTGCAAGCTCATTGCTTCCGACAAATGCGATTTTATCTTCGCGGTTTACGATAAAGGATACGTTATCCAGAATTTTAACACCGTCGATGGTTTTACTTAATCCTTCTACAAGAAGCACTTCATTACCAATTTCGCGGGATGGGCGGAAGTCAATGTATGGGTATTTGCGGCTGGACGGTTTAATCTCATCCAGCTGGATTTTCTCCAGTGCTTTTTTTCTGGAAGTAGCCTGTTTGGATTTGGAAGCATTTGCAGAGAAACGGGAGATGAACTCCTGTAATTCCTTGATTTTCTCCTCTTTCTTTTTGTTCGCTTCTTTCATCTGTTTTACCATTAACTGGCTGGATTCATACCAGAAGTCATAGTTTCCGGCATAAAGCTGGATTTTTGCGTAGTCAATATCAGCGATATGAGTACAAACTTTGTTTAAAAAATAACGGTCATGAGATACGACAATGACAGTATTTTCAAAGTTGATCAGGAATTCTTCCAGCCATGCGATAGCATCAAGATCAAGGTTGTTTGTCGGCTCATCCAGCAGCAGGATATCAGGATTTCCGAATAATGCCTGTGCAAGCAGGACTTTAACTTTCAGCGGACCTGGCAGATCTCCCATTGTAGAGTAGTGGAATTCAGTGTCAATTCCAAGACCGTTCAGCATGGTAGCGGCATCAGATTCTGCATTCCAGCCATCCATATCGGCAAATTCCGCCTCAAGTTCACTGGCACGGATACCATCTTCATCTGTGAAATCTTCTTTCATGTAGATGGCATCTTTTTCTTTCATGATCTCATAGAGACGTTTGTTTCCCATGATAACAGTATCAAGAACGGTGTAGGCATCGTACTTGAAGTGATCCTGCTGCAAGAAAGAAAGTCGTTGGCCGGCGGTGATGGAGATATCGCCGTTTGTTGGCTCCAACTGTCCACTTAAAATCTTCAGAAATGTGGATTTGCCGGCACCATTGGCACCAATCAGACCGTAGCAGTTGCCTTCTGTAAATTTAATATTTACATCTTCAAACAACGCCTTTTTACCGATTCGTAATGTTACATTATTTGCACTGATCATAAATTCTTCTCCTTAACTTCTTTATTATATATGTGTTTTATTTCTAATAATTTACCTCTGGTATTGTACACAAGATTATATATAAAAGCAAGGAAAACATGCGCAGAAGAATGATTTTTGCATCACAGAAAACATTTAGGAAATTTTTTAGGGGTGTGGCTGCATTTTTTGCGGGGGCAAAGCGACTGCGTTCATGAGCAAGTAGCGAAAACGGATTGCGAATGTCCGCTTTACTGATGTTTCTAAATAGAAACTTTATGCTTGGGTATGACGGTTTATGATTTTAGATGAATAAAATTCAAGATAGAGATGAATAAGTTGAGGGATGAGATTGTATGCAATATTATACGCTCAAGGTTCTTGTTTTCAACAGAAAAGTAGGTTACAATACGGTTATCACGTTGGAAGTTCTCGGGGAAGTTTTCGGGGACTTGTAACGTTATCACAAAGATGAACGCAGAAAAAAACAAAATTGTATTGAAATATATACAATTTTGGGATATACTGATGTTGCTTTTTTGTGAAAATATTGTAAGATAAGGGTAAAGCATTGTTAACTAATTAACAAAACTAAATCAAAAGAATTTAGGAGGAATGGAAATGAAACGTTCTATGAAAACCATGGATGGTAACCATGCAGCAGCTCATGCATCATATGCATATACAGATGTTGCAGCTATCTATCCGATCACTCCGTCATCTGTAATGGCAGAAGCTACAGATGAGTGGGCAACACAGGGAAGAAAAAATATTTTCGGTCAGACTGTAAAAGTAACAGAGATGCAGTCCGAGGCTGGTGCAGCCGGTACTGTACACGGTTCTCTGGCAGCAGGTGCTCTGACAACTACTTATACAGCATCTCAGGGTCTTCTCTTGATGATTCCAAACCTTTATAAAATCGCTGGTGAGAGATTACCAGGTGTATTCAACGTATCTGCACGTACACTTGCAAGCCATGCATTATGTATCTTCGGTGATCATTCTGATGTTTATGCCTGTCGCCAGACTGGCTGCGCAATGCTTTGTGAGTCCAGCGTTCAGGAAGTAATGGATCTGACACCGGTTGCTCATTGCTCAGCAATCAAAGGAAGACTTCCGTTCATCAACTTCTTCGATGGTTTCCGTACATCTCATGAGATTCAGAAAATCGAGACATGGGATTATGAAGATCTGAAAGATATGGTAGATCTTGATGCAATCAACGCATATCGCCAGAATGCATTAAATCCAAATCATCCATGTCAGATGGGTTCCGCACAGAATCCGGATATCTTCTTCCAGGCAAGAGAGGCATGCAACCAGACTTATGATGATATGCCTGCAATTGTTCAGGAATACATGGACAAAGTTAATGAAAAACTTGGTACAAACTATAAATTATTCAACTACTATGGTGCAGAAGATGCTGAAAAAGTTATCATCGCTATGGGATCTGTATGTGAGACAATCGATGAGACAATTGATTATCTGATGGCAAAAGGCGAGAAAGTAGGTCTTGTAAAAGTACGTCTGTACAGACCATTCTCAGCAGAAGCTCTGGTTAATGCTATTCCGGATTCTGTAAAACAGCTGATCGTTCTTGATAGAACAAAAGAGCCGGGAGCTATGGGTGAGCCACTTTACCTTGATGTAGTTGCTGCATTAAAGAATACAAAATTCGATGCAGTTCCGATCTTTACAGGACGTTACGGACTTGGTTCCAAAGATACAACACCGGGACAGATCATCGCTGTTTATAACAATACAGAAAAAGAAAAATTCACAATCGGTATCGTTGATGATGTTACAAATCTTTCTCTGGAAGTTACAGAGCATCCGGTTACAACTCCGGCTACAACAATCAACTGCAAGTTCTGGGGACTTGGAGCAGATGGTACCGTAGGTGCTAACAAGAACTCCATCAAGATCATCGGTGATAATACTGATATGTATGCTCAGGCTTACTTTGATTATGATTCCAAAAAATCAGGTGGTGTAACCATTTCCCACTTACGTTTTGGTAAAGATCCGATCCGTTCCACATATCTGATCAACAAAGCAAACTTTGTAGCATGCCATTGTCCGGCTTATATCCACAAATATAACATGGTTCAGGATCTGGTTCCGGGTGGAACATTCCTTCTGAACTGCTCATGGGATATGGCAGGACTGGAAGAGCATCTTCCGGGACAGGTAAAACGTTATATTGCAGAGAACGATATTAAGTTCTATACAATTGATGGTATCAAGATCGGTAAAGAAATCGGACTTGGCGGACGTATCAATACAGTACTTCAGTCTGCATTCTTTGCACTTTCCAACATCATTCCGGCTGACAAAGCAAACGAACTGATGAAAGCAGCTGCAAAAGCTACTTATGGTAAAAAAGGTGATAAGATCGTACAGATGAACTACGATGCAATTGATGCCGGTGCTAAGCACGTTGTTAAAATCGAAGTTCCTGAAAGCTGGAAAACAGCAGGTGAAGAGAGCCTTACAGGTGCTGCAGTAACAGGCGCACGTCAGGATGCAGTTGATTTCGTAAACAACATTCAGAAGAAGATCAATGCTCAGATGGGTAATACATTACCGGTATCTGCATTCAAGGATTATGTAGATGGTTCCACACCTTCTGGTACATCCGCTTATGAGAAACGTGGTGTGGCAGTAGACGTTCCGGTATGGGATGTAAATAAATGTATCCAGTGTAACCAGTGTTCTTATGTCTGCCCGCACGCAGCAATCCGTCCGGTTGCTATGACAGAGGCTGAGGCAGCTGCAGCTCCGGAAGGAATGCAGTACAAAGATATGACAGGAATGCCGGGATACAAATTCGCTATCACAATTTCCGCATACGATTGTACCGGATGTGGTTCCTGTGTAAACGTTTGTCCGGATAAGATTCAGGCAATCACAATGCAGAACTTCGAAGCTAATGAGGCAGAGCAGGCTTACTTCGATTATGGTGTATCTGTTCCGGACAAAGCAGAAGTTATTGCTAAATTCAAAGAAAATTCCGTAAAAGGATCTCAGTTCAAACAGCCGCTGCTTGAGTTCTCAGGCGCTTGTGCCGGATGTGGTGAGACACCGTACGCAAAACTGATCACTCAGTTATTCGGTGATAGAATGTACATTGCAAACGCAACAGGATGTTCCTCTATCTGGGGTAACTCTTCACCGTCCACACCATACACAGTAACTCCGGAAGGAAAAGGACCGGCTTGGTCAAACTCCCTGTTTGAGGATGCTGCAGAGTTTGGTTATGGTATGCTTCTCGCAAACAATGCATTAAGAGGTGCATTAAAAGAGAAAGTAGAAGATGTTGTTGCTAACGGAACTAACGAAGATGTAAAAGCTGCCGGCCAGGAATGGTTAGATACTTACGGATGCGGCGTTACAAACGGACCTGCTACTGACAAGCTCATCAAAGCGTTAGAGGCATGCGGTTGTGACAAAGCTCAGGAAATCCTTGCTCAGAAAGACTTCCTTGGAAAGAAATCCCAGTGGGTATTCGGTGGTGACGGATGGGCTTACGATATCGGATTCGGTGGCGTAGATCATATCCTTGCAAGTGGCAAAGATATCAACGTAATGGTATTTGATACTGAGGTATATTCCAATACAGGTGGACAGTCTTCCAAATCTACAAACATCGGTGCAATTGCTCAGTTCGCAGCAGGTGGTAAAGATGTTAAGAAGAAAGACCTTGCTTCCATCGCAATGAGCTATGGTTATGTGTATGTGGCACAGATCGCAATGGGTGCTGATATGAATCAGTGCGTGAAAGCAATCGCTGAGGCTGAAGCATATCCGGGACCGTCTCTGATCATTGCTTATGCTCCATGTATCAACCATGGTATCAAGATTGGTATGAGCAAAGCTCAGACAGAGGAGAAGAATGCAGTAGCAGTAGGTTACTGGAATAACTTCCGTTACAATCCGGCTCTGGCTGCTGAAGGCAAGAATGCATTCACTCTTGACAGCAAAGCTCCAAGCGGAGATTACAAAGCATTCCTGAACGGAGAGGTTCGTTACAATGCTCTTGTAAGACAGGATCCGGAGAAAGCAGATCGTCTCTTTGAGAAATCTGAAGAAAATGCAAAGGCAAGATACGCTTACCTGAACAAACTCGTAAAACTTTACGGAACAGAAGAGTAAGAATTTCATCTCAGTCTGATTTGTAAATATTTCGAATGATAATAAGAGGTATGCCGCTTTGGCGGCATGCCTCTTTTACTGTCTTCAGGAGTGGAGGGACTGGAAAAAAAGGTTGATGTTATATCACAAATTGGTTACAATGGTACAGAATGAAAGGATGAAATGAATGAAGAAAAAAGAACATAAGATCGACAGTGTCGAACCGGGCAGCATTGCGGATGAGATGGGAATTGAAGCCGGGGATGTATTGCTGACTGTCAACGGAAAGCCGATCCAGGATGTGTTTGATTATCATTTTCTGATCAATGACGTGACATTGAACCTGTTGATCCGGAAACCGGATGGTGAAGAGTGGGAACTTGAAATAGAGAAAGATTATTATGAAGATCCGGGTATTGTATTTGAAAATGGTCTGATGGATGATTATAAATCCTGCTATAATAAATGTATTTTCTGTTTTATAGATCAGATGCCGCCTAATATGAGGGAGACATTATATTTTAAAGACGACGATTCCAGACTATCTTTTTTACAGGGGAATTATGTAACTCTGACCAATATGAAGGATGAAGATGTGGAGCGTATAATCACTTATAAACTGGCACCGATCAACGTATCTGTGCATGCAATGAATCCGGAGTTGCGTTGCAAGATGCTGCATAACCGTTTTGCCGGAGAAGCACTGAACAAAATCCGCCGTTTTTATGAGGCAGGGATTGAGATGAACGGTCAGATCGTGCTATGCAAAGGGGTTAATGACGGCGCAGAGCTGGAACGAAGTATCCGGGAGCTGGCAGACTATCTACCCTACATGGAAAGTCTTTCTGTGGTACCTGTGGGATTGACAAAATTCCGGGATGGTTTGTATCCGTTGAAGCCGTTTACAAAGGAGGATGCAAAAGAAGTACTGGAGATGATTCATAAATGGCAGAAAATATGCTATGAAAAACACGGTACACATTTTGTACAGGCATCGGATGAATGGTATCTGCTGGCAGAAGAACCGTTTCCACCGGAAGAAAATTATGATGGATATATTCAGCTGGAAAATGGTGTGGGCATGATTCCATTGTTGGCGAGCGAGTTTGATGCTTGTCTGGAGCTGGAACAGGAAGAGGGAGAAAAAGACCTGTTTCAGTCAAAACGCTCCGGCAGAACCGAAGGTTTTCAACTGTTTGGCAGAAAGAAAAAACAGGTGGCTGCTGAGAGAACATCTGGGTATCGCCGTATTGTATCCATTGCTACCGGAAAATCAGCGGCACCGTTGATGCGGAAGCTGGCAGCAAAGTTTATCTGCCTGCATCCGGATATCAAAGTCAATGTATATCAGATTCGAAATGATTTCTTTGGAGAGATGATTACCGTGTCGGGACTGTTGACAGGACAGGATCTGAAGGCACAGCTGATGGGCCAGGAACTGGGAGATGTATTGTTGCTTCCGTGTAATCTGCTGCGCAGCGGAGAAGAAGTATTTTTGGACGATGTGACATTGTCAGAATTGGAAAATGCTTTACAAGTGCCAATTCATATTGTAAAATCAGACGGGCAGTGTCTGTATGAGGAACTGCTTGGTCATAACCTGAACGTAGAATAAGCATTTCTCAGCTTCTGATGCGTGACGTAACGAAGCAATGGGTAAGCGGATGCTTTATGCGGCAGGAGTTGAACACTCGCACTGACAGGCTACAAAGCGTCTGCGTTCATGGGCAAGTGGTAAAAGCGGATTGCGAATGTTCGCTTTACGGATCTATAGAAGTAACTTGAGGTTAAACAGAATTCGAAAAGAGACGAGGTATAAAATATGAGTAAACCGGTTGTAGCGGTTGTGGGACGTCCGAATGTAGGAAAGTCTACGTTATTCAATGCCCTGGCAGGAGAACGTATTTCCATCGTGAAGGATACACCGGGTGTCACAAGAGACCGTATTTATGCAGATGTGGAATGGTTGAACCATTCCTTTACTATGGTAGATACTGGCGGTATTGAGCCGGACAGCAAGGATGTAATCCTGTCACAGATGCGTGAACAGGCAGAAATCGCCATTGCTACTGCGGATGTAATCCTTTTTATGACAGATGTACACCAGGGTTTGGTGGATGCGGATGCAAAAGTAGCTGATATGCTGCGCCGTTCGCACAAACCTGTGGTTCTGGTAGTGAACAAAGTGGACAGTTTCCAGAAATATATGTCCGATGTCTATGAGTTTTATAATCTTGGAATCGGTGATCCGCTTCCAATTTCTGCAGCATCCCGCCTTGGAATCGGTGATATGCTGGAGGAGGTTGTAAAGCATTTTCCGGCGTCTGCCCAAGAAGAAGAGGAAGATTCCAGACCAAAGGTAGCCATTATCGGAAAACCAAACGTAGGAAAATCTTCATTGGTCAACAAGCTGGCAGGCGAAGCCCGTGTTATCGTATCTGATATCGCAGGGACAACCCGTGATGCCATTGATACAGAAGTGAAATATAATGGCAAAGAGTATATTTTTATTGATACTGCGGGTCTGCGCCGCAAAAATAAAATCAAAGAAGAAATCGAACGTTACAGCATCATTCGTGCGGTAACAGCGGTGGAGCGCGCAGATGTGGTTGTTATTGTTATCGATGCCACAGAAGGTGTCACTGAGCAGGATGCGAAGATCGCAGGCATTGCTCATGAGCGGGGAAAAGGTATCATTATTGCAGTAAATAAGTGGGATGCCATTGAAAAAGATGACAAGACGATTTATAAACATACAAATAAGATCCGTGAAATTTTAAGTTTTATGTCTTATGCGGAGATTATGTTTATATCTGCTAAGACGGGGCAGCGCCTGAACAAAATGTTTGAAATGATCGATATGGTTCTGGAGAACAATGCAATGCGTGTGGCTACCGGCGTCTTAAATGAGATTATGACAGAAGCAGTGGCAATGCAGCAGCCACCTTCTGATAAAGGCAAACGTCTGAAACTGTATTACATTACACAGGTTGCAGTAAAACCGCCAACATTTGTCATTTTTGTAAATGATAAAGAACTGATGCATTTTTCCTATACGAGATATCTGGAAAACAGAATCCGTGATACTTTTGGGTTCAAAGGAACGGCTCTGAAATTTATCATCCGTGAGAGAAAGGAAGATAAATAATGGTAGTATTTCGAATCATCAGTGCTCTGTTAGGCTACCTGTTTGGTTTATTTCCTACCGGAGTTCTGTATGGAAATGCCCATCATGTGGATATCCGTTCCAAGGGCAGCGGCAATACCGGTACGACAAATTCCCTGCGTGTCCTTGGGTGGAAAGCCGGCGTGATCGTATTTCTCGGTGACTGTCTAAAGGCAGTTGCAGCTATGGCCATTATTTGGTTTGTGGCAAAAGACCGTTATCCGGACACGGTGAAATTGCTGGAACTGTATGCGGGATTTGGTGCGGTTCTGGGACATAATTTTCCATTTTATATGAAGTTTAAAGGTGGGAAAGGTATTGCCAGCAGTGTGGGAATCATTTTTACATTCGACTGGAGAATGGTTCCAATCTGTGCAATTCTCTTTTTTGCATCTGTAGTACCAACGGGATTTATGTCTTTGGGCTCCCTTGGAATCCTCAGTGGATTTTTTGTACAGACCATTGTGTTTGGACAGATGGGGTGGCTGAAGATTGCTACACGGTTTTTGCCGGAAGTCTATGTGCTTACCGGTATTCTGACAGCACTGGCATTTTGGCAGCATCGGACGAATATCAAACGTCTGGCAACCGGAACGGAGAATAAATTCCGCCCGGCGAAAAAATAATGACAGTTGCGGATAATAGGTATGTATTATACAATGATAGTATAAGAAAAAACATATCATAGGGCAGGGACTACCCGAATAAACGCCTGTGGAGATAATAGATTACAAGGTCTGTGAAGCAGGAGATCCATTGGATTTAGACAATGGGTAAGTTCACTGGTATATAGTAAAAACGGATAACAGGGAGGCAGAAAATGGCAGAAATAGGTGTAATCGGTGCCGGAAGCTGGGGAACAGCGTTGGCAGTAGTTCTGGCCCATAATGGACATCAGGTAACCGTATGGTCGATTTTGAAAGAAGAAGTGGAAATGCTGACCAGAGAGCATGAACATAAAGATAAGCTTCCGGACGTAAGAATCCCGGAGACAGTGACATTCACCACGGACCTGAAAACTGCGGCAGAGGGAAAAGAAATGGTTGTATTGGCAGTACCATCACCCTTTACCAGAAGTACAGCACACAATCTGGCCGAGTTTATCACAGAGGGGCAGTTGATTGTTATCGTGTCCAAGGGTATTGAAGAAAGTACCTTGATGATTCAGTCTGAGATTGTGGAACAGGAGATTCCGCAGGCAGATGTAGCAGTTATGTCTGGTCCGAGTCATGCGGAGGAAGTTGGCCGTGGTTTACCGACTACTGTGGTGGCAGGTGCACATACAAAACAGTCTGCTGAGCAGGTCCAGACGTTCTTTATGAATGAAGTGTTTCGTGTCTATACAAGTCCGGACATGCTGGGGATAGAGCTGGGGGCTTCCTTGAAAAATGTTATTGCGCTGGCAGCCGGAATGGCAGATGGACTTGGCTATGGTGATAACACAAAAGCGGCTCTGATCACCCGTGGAATCAAGGAAATCAGCCGCTTAGGCGTTGCTATGGGTGCAAATACCGAGACATTGAACGGATTGTCCGGCATCGGTGATCTTATCGTAACCTGTGCCAGCCGTCACAGCCGGAACCGAAAAGCCGGTATGTTGATCGGTCGTGGCTATTCGATGCAGCAGGCAATGGATGAGGTCAAAATGGTCGTGGAAGGTGTTTATTCAGCGAAAGCTGCCATTGCCCTCGCTAAAAAATATGAAATCAATATGCCGATTATTGAACAGGTGAATGCTGTGCTTTTCGAAAATCAGCCGGCTAAAGATGCTGTAATGGAACTGATGCTGAGGGATAAAAAGGCAGAACATGAGGATATTCTGTGGTAGCGTGTAGCGTGTGTTTTACTGCGTTCATGAGCAAGTAGCAAAAGCGGATTGCGAATGTCCGCTTTACTGAAAAAATATCCGGGAAAAGCAGATGACAGAACATATGATTGGGGGATGACAAAATGCTGATACAATGCGGAAAATGTGGTAAAGTGTATGATTATGACAAGTACAGCGGGATTTGCCCGAAGTGTGCGCGGTATAACCGGTTGGACAGTCGGGAGGATATGGAACAAAACATGCATGACAGATATGATACCGGGAGCCATCCGCATCAGCATGACTGGTATCAGGAACCCAAAAATACTTACAAGCACAGTCCGAAGTCCTATGCACATGAGGAAGAGAAACGTGAAACTGGGTGGAAGTCAGCTGACAGATCCGATAACAGCAAAATCAGAAAGCATATGGGAGTAAAAATTTTCGTTATTGTGATATGTATGATCGTCGGTATTTTGGCAGTAGCAGCGGTTCTGTTTTTTCATGTACAGGATATTTTCAATGATGGATGGGAGATTGGTGATCAGGATTACGAACAGACAGAGGAAGTGATTGATCCGGAATATCAAAACCGCATTTATGTAGATTATGCATGGGCGGATTATCTGGGAGATGAGCTCAGCGAGGTAGACTGGGAGGAATATGTGAATGATTATTTCACAGAGACTACCGATGGAGAACTGGAACAGCTTTCCACACTTACGGCAGAACCCGGATATGTGTATTATCTGATTTCTATAAATATCAAAAACAATCTGCCTGAAACGTATAATCTGTCATACCTGACGGCTGATCTGATCAGTTTCTGGTCCGATGAAGATATGGATGGTAATCCAGACACTTATTATCCGGTGGAAAAACTGTTTACTATCAGTCAGCCGGAGACGGAGTCCATGGATAATAATTATATCGATGTACTTGTGGCAGTTCCGGAAGAACTGGAAGATCTTTATGGTGCTTGTACCTTGAATGACAATACAGAAGAATTTGATTGTTATTTATATCAGGATTAAGATGATAAAATCATTGATATAAAATACATAAAAGCAGTAGGAGACCTGGTGTTTACAGAGGATACCAGGTCTTCTTAGCGTAATTACGTAATCAGAATTGTGCTTATCAATAAATGGAGGAAGATAAAATGGAAAACATTCGAATTAAATATTTTACGGATCGAATTGATAAACTGGAGTATATCGACGGAAAATCTGACTGGATTGATCTGCGAGCCAGCGAGACTGTAGAATTAAAGGCTGGTGAATTTAAGTTGATTCCGCTGGGCGTTGCCATGGAGTTGCCGAAGGGATATGAGGCACATGTGGTTCCACGCAGTTCCACCTTTAAAAACTATGGTCTGTTGCAGGTGAACAGCTGCGGCATTATTGATGGTTCTTACTGTGGCGATGAAGATATGTGGCGGATGCCGGTATATGCGACCCGTGATACGGTTGTAAATCTTAATGACAGAATCTGTCAGTTCCGAATTATGCAAAATCAGCCACAGATAGTGTTCCAGGAGGTAAATGCTCTGGGAAACAGTAACCGTGGTGGCTTTGGCAGTACCGGAAAACAATAATCTGCGGTTGAATGTCCACTTTACAAACAAGTTCGTTAAAATGTCAAAAAAAATTGGAAACCTATCGGCGTAATGCTGAAAAATTATGAGATATATACAAAAAACTGGCAGAAATAACAAGGTTTTGATGGTAATTTTGTTAAAATACCTGATGACAAAAGAAACACAATTTGTTAAAATAACAACATAAAGCAAAGCAGTGGTTTTGTGGAGAATTATTTTATGGAGGGTAATTAAAAATGGCAGAATTATCATTGAAACACGTTTATAAGAGATATCCAAACGGTTTTGAGGCTGTAAAGGATTTCAGCCTTGATGTAGCAGATAAAGAATTTATCATCTTCGTAGGTCCATCTGGATGTGGTAAATCTACAACACTTCGTATGATCGCAGGTCTGGAGGAAATTTCTGAAGGTGAGTTCGATATCGACGGTAAAAGAATGAACGATGTTGAACCGAAAGACAGAGATATTGCCATGGTATTCCAGAACTATGCATTATATCCTCATATGACAGTATATAATAATATGGCATTTGCGTTAAAATTAAGAAAAGTTCCGAAAGACGAGATCGATAAAAAAGTTCGTAACGCAGCAAGAATCCTTGATCTTGAGAAATTACTGGATCGTAAACCAAAAGCTCTTTCCGGTGGACAGAGACAGCGTGTTGCCATGGGACGTGCTATTGTGCGAGAGCCGAAAGTATTCCTGATGGATGAGCCGCTTTCCAACCTGGATGCAAAATTAAGAGTACAGATGCGTTCTGAGATTTCTTCCTTACATCAGAGACTTGGTGCAACTATCATCTATGTAACTCATGATCAGACTGAGGCTATGACACTTGGTACAAGAATCGTTGTTATGAAAGACGGTGTCATCATGCAGGTAGATTCTCCGCAGAAACTGTATAATGAGCCGAACAACCTGTTTGTTGCAGGATTCATCGGTTCTCCGCAGATGAACTTCATGGATTGCGTATGCAAAATCGAGGGTGACAAAGTTACTCTGACAAATGGCGATGCAACTTATGTAATGCCTGCAAATAAAGCAAAGGCATTAAAAGATGGTGGATATGACGGAAAGACGGTTGTATTTGGTATTCGTCCGGATGATATGGATGATTATTCTGAGTATATTGAAAAACATGCAGGATATACGATTAAAGCAAAATGTACCGGATATGAGCTGCTTGGTTCTGAAGTATTACTGTACTACACAACCAATGGTGTCACAATGACTGCTAAAGTTGATTCCACTACACCATGCCGCTATGGTGATGATGTGACAGTTGCTTTCGATATCGACAAAGGACATATTTTCGATAAAGAGACAGAGCAGATTATTTCACACTAAGAGATGAAATACAATTGTATGTACATTGAGGCAGTTGTGTAGATATAAGACTGGGTATGAGTATCATACCCAGTTTTGTTGTATAGGGTGTTCCTTCCCTGTACGTCAATAATTGATTTGGGAGGTAAGAACAGTGGCGGAAGCACATATATCCGGGAAAAAACTGACGCAGGCATTGCGTGAAATGAAAGAAATATCCAGAATGGATTTCGTCCTTTTTTCAAAAAAAGGAAAACTTCTGGCGTCGACCTGTCCCGAACCGGATATGAAGATGCAGGAGTTTGTGACACAGTTTGGAAAATCCATGGCAGAAAGTCAGACAATCCAGGACTGGATTTTCCTGAAAATCGAGATTAATGAGAAAACAGAACACATTTTACTGGTCAATAAAAATGGAAGTGAGGACTCTTCCTATGTCATTGGACGGATGGCAGCCTGCCAGATCCGAAATTTGTACCTGTCTGCACAAGAGCCGGTAAATGAGACTAATTTTCTGCGCCGCATGCTGCATGGCGATTATTCTGAACGGCAGATACGGGAAGAAAATCAGGAAGTCCGACTGAAAAGCGGATCGTATTTGTTATATGTGATACGTCTGGCGACAGAACAGGATGAGATTGTCATGGAAACATTGAAGAATCTGTTTGTCTTGTATAATGTAGATTATCTGGTGGATGTGGAAGAGGACTGTGTCGTGCTGATCAAAAATGTTCAGGGCATGGAGATGAAGGCAGAACAATATGCACGCTGCATTATAGATAATCTTCAGACAGAAGCCATGATCAATGCCTGGGTGGGCTATTCGGATCCGGCAGAGAGTTTTCTGGAGTTCCGTAGCCGCTATCAGCAGGCATGTACGGCGTTGCAGATTGGAACGGTATTTTATGACGAAGAGCGGGTGTTTTATTACCGTCATCTTGGTCTTGGACGGATTATTCAACAGCTGTCCCCGGAACTTTGTGATCTTTTTCTGGAAGAAGTACTGGGAGAGCACGCAGAGGTGGAACTGGACGAGGAGACTCTGGCGACGATCAATCATCTGTTTGACAACAATCTAAACATATCTGAGACGGCCAGACAGCTCTTTATTCATCGCAATACGCTGGTGTATCGTCTGGAACGTATCGAAAAGAAACTTGGTCTGGATATACGGACTTTTGAAGATGCGATGTTATTCAAAATCGCAATGATGGTTCGTACCCATCGAAATGCAATTGCACAGGAAGCACAATCCATAGTTGCCAAATAAAAACTGAAGTGGTAAAATAATATAATACCCAGTGACGTATGTTGCTGGGTACTTACACGTTAAGCAATAAAGGGTACAGGAGTAAAAAATCAGATATGAGTATAAACGAAAAAAAGAAAGTCTGGGTGGTAGGACATAAGAATCCGGATACAGATTCTATCTGTGCTGCCATCGCTTATGCAAATCTGAAAAATCAGGCGGACGGGAATCGATACGAGGCAAAACGTGCCGGTGAACTGAATGAAGAGACAAAATATGTGCTAGATACATTTGGGGTAAAATCTCCTGGATTGATCACAGACGTTGGGGCACAGGTAAAGGATATCGAGATTCGGAAGACCCCGGGTGTCAGCGGCAAAATTTCTCTGAAACGTGCCTGGGAAATGATGAAGGAGCAGAATGTTGTAACGCTTCCGGTGACGGATAAGGAGAATAATCTTGAGGGTCTGATCATTACAGGTGATATTGCAACTTCTTATATGGATGTATATGATAACAGTATTTTGTCCCGCGCCAAGACACAGTATCAGAATATTGTGGATACACTGGACGGAACTATGCTGTGTGGCAATGAGCATGCATACTTTATGAAAGGAAAAGTAGTGGTTGGCTCTGCAAATCCGGAAACCATGGAACAGTTTCTGGAGGATGATGATCTGGTTATCATGGGAAACCGTTATGATGCTCAGATCTGTGCACTGGAATCCAATGCAAGCTGTATTGTGATCGCCGGCAGCCCACAGGTTCCGAAAACGATTGTAAAAATGGCAGAGGAGAAGCATTGCGTACTGATCACAACGGATTACGATACTTATACAGCAGCCCGTCTGATCAACCAGAGCATGCCAATCAAATTCTTTATGCGCCGGGAGCAGCTGGTCACTTTTGAAACAGAAGAGTATATTGACGAGGTACGCGAGATTATGTCCAAGGAAAAACATCGTGATTTTCCGGTACTGGACGAGGATGGTAAATACATCGGCATGATTTCCAGACGAAACCTGTTGAATATGAAGAAAAAACAGTTGATTCTGGTGGATCATAATGAAAAGACACAGGCAGTAGACGGCATTGGCGGAGCGGATATTCTGGAGATCATTGATCACCACCGGATTGGAAGTCTTGAGACGATGTCCCCGGTATTTTTCCGGAATCAGCCACTGGGATGTACAGCAACAATCATCTATCAGATGTATCAGGAGCAGAAGGTTGCCATTGATAAAAAAGTAGCAGGATTACTCTGTTCGGCAATTCTGTCTGACACACTGATGTACCGTTCTCCGACCTGCACACCGCTTGATAAGGCTGTTGCAGAAGAACTGGCACAGATCGCTGATATCAATATCGAGGAGCACGCAAAAGCAATGTTCCAGGCCGGCAGTGATTTCGGAAGCAAAACACCGGAAGAAATTTTCTATCAGGATTTCAAAACTTTCAGCCAGGATGGTGTGGAGTTTGGTGTCGGTCAGCTCAGTGCCATGACCCAGGAAGAACTGGAGCAGGTGCGTGACAAATTACTGCCATATTTGCGGGACGTTCTGGTAGAACGAAAAATCGAGATGGTATTTGTGATGCTGACAAATATTATTGAAGAGACAACTTATCTTATCTGTGCGGGTGAAAAGGCAGATGACTTAGTAGAAAAAGCATACCATGTTCATAAAGAAGGCGATTATCATGTCTTGAAAGGTGTTGTATCCAGAAAGAAGCAGCTGATTCCGATGTTTATGTCAGCGATGCAGGAACAGTAGAGTCTGCAATCATAAAGTGAGAAAGGATAAGAGAGCGATGGAAAGAGAGTATTGGAAAGCAGGAAACATGCTTTATCCGGTGCCGGCAGTGATGATCAGCTGTCAGAGACCGGGAGAGCGTCCGAATATTATTACGGTTGCCTGGACCGGAACAATCTGTTCTGATCCGGCGATGGTGTCTATTTCTGTTAGGAAAGAGCGTTATTCTTATGATATTATCAGAGAAACTGGAGAATTCGTCATCAACCTTACTACAAATGATCTGACTTTTGCAACCGATTACTGTGGTGTGAAGTCCGGAAAGGATGTAGATAAGTTTAAAGAAATGAATCTGACACCGAGTAAGTCAAAGACGATTTCCGCACCTGGTATTTCAGAAAGCCCGGTAAGTCTGGAATGTAAAGTAAAGCAGGTGTTGGAACTTGGTTCACACGATATGTTTCTGGCGGAGGTGACGGCAGTATCAGTCGATCCGAAATATATGGATGAGAAGGGAAAATTTCATTTGAATGATATCGGTCTGACGGCTTATTCTCATGGTGAATATTTTAAGCTTGGAGAGAAGATCGGGTCTTTCGGTTATAGTGTGAAAAAGAAATAGAAATTCTGAATGAAAAATATTAAATAAAAAAGAAGAATAGGATATAGCAATCGGATGAGGCAGTTGCTATATCCTGTTCTTTTCTTTTTATCGGATCAGAGTGTCCATTAGCATTTCATATACATCAAAATTTGACCGTTTCCAGTTACGGCAGACAGCCTCTGCCTGATCACGGTTCTGTACATGAATTGTCAGATCTACCAGGTCAGTGCGTTGATTCTGAATTCGACAACGGACAGCATATCCATGATTAGCTGCTTTATAGTAATCGGCAAAAATTGCCGTTTCCTGTCGCAGATCAAAATGATGAGCTTGAAAATAAGTACGGATATCTTCTTTGATGGCATCGGATATTTTTGTGTGGAAAAAATCCAGGGTTTGTCGGCCGTAGTCTGTCAGGTGATAGCGGGTATTGTTATGGGTGGATTCGGCAGTGATCAGATCTGTCTGCAGAAGACTGGTGATCGCTTCTTGTACCGTGAAATAATTTGTATATTCTTTTTCCAGAACAAAATTTGTGATTTGTGTGTTAGTCAGCGGATATTCGACCAGGTTCAGCATATACAGGATCATAACGCGGTACATGGTGTCTAATTCTGTCATGGTTCAATGCCTTCTTTCTATATTCTCCTGCATATCTTGTAGTAAGAATGTCAACAGCATAGTATCAGGATTGAAATTTACTTCCCTGATAGGTCTTTCGTTCTTGCAGACGCTTACGGATGGTATTTAGCACTCGTTTTTTATCCGTGCTCCAGCGGGGAGCCAGCAGCAGGGCGCGGGGACCGTCCCCGGTAATGCGGTGTACCACCATGGAAGGGGGAAGCAGTTCCAGACAGTCTGCGATAAAATCACAGTATTCTTCCAGCGTAAAGAGTGGAAATGGATGCTGTTCATAATAATCTGCCAGATCAGTATCAGACAGTACATGAAGCAGCTGCAACTTGACACCGGATACCGTAGAATGTGCCACATAGTTTACCGTATCCAGCATATCCTGCTTTGTCTCACCGGGGAGTCCGAGAATGACATGGGTGATCACCGGAATTTTACAGGTGTGTAAGGCTGTCACTGCCGTTTCATAACATGCCAGTGAAAATTCTCTGCGGATAAAATCTGCTGTTTTCTCATGGATTGTCTGGAGCCCGAATTCTATCCACACCGGTTTGATCTGGTTCAATTCGGACAACAGTGTGAGGATTTCATCATTGATACAGTCCGGTCTTGTGGCGATGGATAGTACAACAATGTCTGGATGCCGGATCGCTTCCAGAAAAAGCGGGCGCAGATAAGAGACAGGGGCATAGGTGTTTGTATACGCCTGAAAATAGGCGATAAATTTGCGGCATTTTGTTTTAGCTGCCAGTTTCTTTTGACCGGATGCAATCTGTTCACTTACAGAGAGCAGATGATTTTCAGCAAAATCACCGGAGCCACCGCGGCTGCAGAAGATACAGCCGCGGGTTCCCTTGGTGCCGTCACGGTTCGGGCAGGTCATACCACCATTCAATGAAATACGATATACTTTTTCACCAAAAGTTTCTTTCAGATAGGTGTCCAGTGAATAAAAATGATTCTGATTCATATATCCTAAGCTTCAATGTGAGATTTTACAGCCTGGCTGACTACATCAGATACACGTGGATCAAATGGCTCAGGCATGATGAAATCTTCGTTTAATTCTTCATCGCTGACAAGATCTGCAATTGCTTTGGCAGCGGCAAGTTTCATTTCTTCTGTGATCTGACGTGCATGTCCTTCCAGAGCACCTTTGAAGATGCCAGGAAAAGCAATGACGTTATTTACCTGGTTCGGGAAATCGCTGCGACCGGTTCCGACTACTTTTGCACCTGCAGCTTTCGCTACATCCGGCATGATTTCTGGAACCGGATTCGCCATGGCAAAGAGAATCGCATCTTTGTTCATGGAAGCGACCATTTCTGCGGAGACAATATTCGGAGCAGATACACCGACAAAGATATCAGCACCGCGGAGAGCGTCTGCCAGTGTACCGGTCTGTTTTTCTAGGTTTGTTACTTCTGTCATTTTCTGCTGCATCCAGTTCAGATCCGGATAATCTTTTCCGATGATGCCGAACTTGTCACACATAGTCACATGTTTGAATCCATAGGTAAGCAGTAATTTTGTGATGGCTATACCGGCAGAACCTGCACCGTTTACAACGACGCGGCAAGTTTCTTTCTGTTTACCGGTAACGCGCAGGGCATTGATGATACCAGCCAGTACAACGATGGCAGTTCCGTGCTGATCATCATGAAATACTGGAATGTTCAGCATGGATTTTAAACGTTCTTCAATTTCAAAACATCTCGGTGCAGAGATATCTTCCAGGTTGATGCCGCCAAAGGTAGGTGCGATATTTGCAACTGTGCGGATAATTTCTTCTGTGTCCTGTGTGTCCAGTACGATAGGAATTGCATTGACATCTGCGAATTCTTTGAAGAGTACGCATTTTCCTTCCATAACCGGCATAGCAGCCAGAGCACCGATGTTACCGAGACCAAGAACGGCACTTCCGTCAGAGATAACAGCGACGGTATTTGCTTTCATCGTGTAGGTGTAGGCAGCAGAAGGATCCTCTGCAATGACTTTACATGGCTCTGCAACGCCCGGAGTGTATGCGATTGATAAATCTTCCCGGGATTTTACCGGAGATTTTGCTTCCGTGGAAAGCTTTCCGTTCCACTGTTTATGTAATGCTAATGCTTTTTCTTTTAAATCCATGTTCGTGGCTCCTTTGTAATCATTTTTCCTGCCTATCATACCATCAAAAAAAACACAAATCAAGGAATTCAAAAAAATACTTCCTATTTAAAGGATTTTAGTGTATAATACGGTTCTGACAAGTATTCGTGTCGATTCTGACAAGAAAATCCAATGAAACTATGAAATGATAAACAGAACAGATGATCTTGTGGTCATCACAATAGAAAGAACCGTGGAAAAATAGCAACAGTTCGATTTTTAACAGTTTAGTATTTTATAAACGTGACAAAATATCTTTGGCGGAGGTTATAAATGAGAGAAAAATACGAAAGCCTGTCCCTGGCAGTCTTAAAAGAACTTGCAAAAAGCAGAGGGCTGAAGGGAATTTCAACTCTGAAAAAAGCAGCACTTGTGGAACGCATGCTGCAGGAAGATGAGAAGGAAGCACAGAAGGCGCATGCCGGGGAAGCAGAACATGATGCTGAAAAAAGATCGGAAGCAGACAAGCATTCAGAGAGTGTAAAGCATACGCAGACAGAACACAAATCTGAAAAATCGGAGCATGAGAGCAGAAAACGTATTTATGAGCGCAGAGAACGTCCGGAGCGCAGAACTGTGAATGATACCAGAAGTACGAATGATCCGGAAAAACAGTCGGAAGAAGAACTGCCTGAAATCCGTAAGGATGAGGCATCTTTGGACAGCGGAGAGCAGGGAAATGGTATTCTGGAAGTTATGCCGGACGGATACGGATTTATCCGTTGTGAGAATTATCTGCCGGGTGACAATGATGTATATGTGGCTCCTTCTCAGATTCGTCGTTTCAATCTGAAAACAGGCGATATTGTCTGTGGTAATAAACGGATCAAATCCCAGGGTGAAAAATTTAGTGCTTTGTTGTATATCAGCACAGTCAACGGATATCCGCCGTATGAGGCCAGCAGAAGAAAGGCTTTCGAGGATCTGACCCCGATTTTCCCGAATGAGCGTCTGCGTCTTGAAACAACCCCGAAAGAAACAGCTATGCGAATCATGGATCTGATTTCTCCGGTAGGAAAAGGACAGCGTGGTATGATCGTAGCTCAGCCAAAGGCGGGAAAAACCACATTGATGAAAAAAGTGGCGAATGCGGTAAAACATAATAATCCGGATATGCATATGATCATTTTACTTATTGATGAACGTCCGGAGGAAGTTACAGATATTAAAGAGGCGATTGAGGGCGATAATGTAGAAGTCATTTATTCCACGTTTGATGAATTGCCGGAACATCACAAACGGGTGTCTGAGATGGTAATCGAGCGTGCAAAACGTCTGGTAGAGCACGGAAAAGATGTTATGATCCTGTTGGACAGCATTACTCGTCTGGCAAGAGCATATAACCTGGTAGTTCCACCAAGTGGACGTACCTTATCCGGTGGTCTGGATCCTGCAGCACTTCATATGCCAAAACGGTTCTTTGGTGCGGCTCGCAACATGCGTGAAGGAGGAAGTCTGACCATTCTTGCAACAGCACTGGTAGAGACCGGAAGCAAGATGGATGATATGGTATACGAGGAGTTTAAAGGAACCGGTAACATGGAACTGATTCTGGATCGGCGTCTGTCGGAGAAGCGTATCTTTCCGGCTATTGATATTGTAAAATCCGGAACGAGACGTGAAGATCTGCTGCTGGATCAGGATGAGCAGGAAGCAGTCTATATTATGCGGAAAGCGTTCAATGGTATGAAAGCAGATGAGGCCGTAGAAAATATTTTGAATATGTTTGTTCATACGAAGAATAATAAAGAATTTGTGGATCTTGTCAAAAAACGTAAAATTTTCTAAAAAATGCTTGCATTAGATAAAGCTGTATGATACAATTTAAAAGCTGTGTACCGAGAGTGTATCGGTGCAAAAGATTAACAAGTTTATTGTTTTTCATAGACGAGAGTAGAATTACAAAGAAATTTGGTATGCGAGGTGAAATTAATGAGAGAAGGAATCCATCCGGATTATTATCAGGCAACAGTAACCTGTAACTGCGGAAACACATTCGTAACAGGTTCTACAAAGAGCGATATTCACGTAGAGATTTGTTCTAAATGCCATCCATTCTATACAGGACAGCAGAAAGCAGCTCAGGCACGTGGACGTATTGATAAGTTCAACAAGAAATACGGCTTAAAATAATAGTAAGATATGTGTGAAAATCAGGTTGAGGTTGCAAAATCTCAACCTGTTTTGTTAATAGGAAATCGAGGAAATTCTATGCGTTATTCTGGGATTGGCGGTCAGGCCGTCATGGAAGGTGTCATGATGAAGAACAAAAACCGGTATGCGGTGGCAGTCCGTAAGCCGGATCATGAGATTGAAGTCATGACAAAGGAATATAAGGGAATTGTTCCGGGAGAGATATGGCAGAAGATTCCACTGGTACGCGGTGTATTGAGTTTTATTGATTCACTGGTGCTTGGAATGTCTACCTTGATGTATTCAGCCTCTTTTTTTGAAGATGAGGATGAATCTGAAAAAGAGAAGCAAAAGGACAGCCCGGAGAAAATGAAGGCAAAAGAAAATGCAATGATGGGCGGAACGGTGGCACTGTCTGTGATTCTGGCCATTGCGATTTTTATGATTTTGCCATATTACCTGTCGGTATTTTGTTCCCGATTTATTGCGAGCGATATGATTGTCGCGGTGTTGGAAGGCATCCTGCGTCTGGCAATTTTTATCGGATATATAGTAGTAATCTCAAAAATGAAAGAGATTCAGCGGGTGTTCATGTATCATGGTGCAGAACACAAATGCATTAACTGCATAGAACACGGTATGGAACTGAATGTGGAGAATGTACGGAGAAGCTCCAAAGAGCATAAGCGTTGTGGAACAAGCTTTCTGATGTTTGTGGTGATTTTAAGTGTGGTGTTGTTCCTGTTTATCCGTGTGGACTCCCATGTATTACGTCTGGTACTGCGTCTGGCGCTGGTTCCGGTGATTGCAGGTGTGTCCTATGAGTTGTTGCGTGTAGCGGGACGCAGTGACAATCCGGTGATCAATCTGATCAGCAAACCAGGATTGTGGATGCAGGGATTGACGACAAAGGAACCGGATGATGAGATGATAGAGGTCGGTATCGCTTCTGTGGAAGCAGTATTTGACTGGAGAGCGTACATTGCAGAAATCCGTGCGGAAGAAGGCATTTCAGAGGAAATCAATGCTGCTGTAAGTCCAGAAGGCACCGGACAGAAAGTGCAGGAGATGAAGCAATGACATACCGGGAAGCAAGAATGCAGGCGGCAAAGCAACTGGCGGCAGCCGGTGTGGAAAATGAGGCGGCAGAGAGCTGGTTCCTGATGGAAGCTGTGTGCGGGATCAGCCGCAGTTTTTATCTGCTGCATGAACAGGAGGCTATGGATCCGGTACAGGAGCAGGTCTATTTTGCATTGACCAGACAGCGTTGCGGACGTATGCCGTTGCAGTATCTGACCGGTGAACAGGAATTCATGGGATTACCCTTTTGTGTAAATGAGCATGTGTTGATTCCACGACAGGATACTGAGGTGCTGGTGGAAGAAGCGATTCGGGTGATACAGAAAGAAATGCCGGAAGCAGCGGTTCTGGATCTGTGTACCGGTTCCGGCTGTATTGGAATCAGTATTCAGTCTTTCTGTTCAAACACACAGGTGACAGCAGCGGATATTTCAGAGGATGCGTTGAAGGTTGCACAGAAGAACGCAAAAGAGAATCAGGTGCCGGTGGAATTTGTACACAGTGATCTGTTTAAAGAAATCAGTGGCAGCTATGATATGATCGTGTCAAATCCGCCTTATATTCCAAGCAAAGTCATTGAGACACTGATGCCTGAGGTACGTGATCACGAGCCGATAAAAGCACTGGACGGAAAAGAGGACGGTCTGTATTTTTACCGCAGGATTACAGAGGAGAGTGTGGCATATCTGAAACCGGGCGGATATCTGTTGTATGAGATCGGGCATGATCAAGGCGAAGCCGTCAGCAGCTATATGAGAGAAAATGGATTTGATGAGATAGAAGTGATTCGCGATCTGGCGGGACTTGACCGGGTTGTGAGAGGAAGGAGATAAACTATGTTTGACAGACTGGAAGACACACTGGTACGTTTTGAAGAACTGCTCAGTATGCTGAGCGAGCCCGATGTGGCAAATGATCCGAAACGTTTCCAGAAACTGATGAAAGAGCAGGCAGATTTGGCTCCCATCGTAGAAGCATACAAAGAATATAAAGAAAACAAGCAGAACATCGAGGACAGTCTTGCCATGTTGCAGGAGGAGAGCGATGAGGAACTGCGTGAACTTGCCAAAGAAGAACTGGCTGAGTCCAAAGAAAAAGTAGAAGAATTAGAACAGAAATTAAAAATTCTGTTGCTTCCGAAAGATCCGAACGATGACAAGAACGTTATTGTGGAGATACGTGCAGGTGCCGGTGGAGATGAGGCAGCATTGTTTGCAGCAGAAGTTTACCGTATGTATGTTCATTATGCAGAGAGCAAACGCTGGAAAGTTGAAACCATGGATGTGGAGGAAATCGGTATCGGCGGTATGAAGTATGTCAGCTTTATGGTAACCGGTCAGGGTGCATATTCTCTTTTGAAATATGAGAGTGGTGTACATCGTGTACAGCGTGTACCGGAGACTGAGTCCGGTGGACGTATCCACACATCTACGATTACGGTTGCTATTATGCCGGAGGCAGAAGAGGTAGACGTACAGATTGACATGAATGACTGTAAATTTGATGTATTCCGTGCATCAGGAAACGGTGGACAGTGTGTCAATACAACGGACTCTGCCGTTCGTCTGACCCATATTCCGACAGGCATTGTAATCTCTTGTCAGGATGAAAAGTCCCAGTTGAAGAATAAGGACAAAGCATTAAAGGTACTGCGTGCAAAATTGTATGATATGGAATGTCAGAAAGCACACGATGCTGAGGCAGAGGCAAGACGAAGCCAGGTAGGAACCGGAGATCGCTCTGAAAAGATCCGTACCTATAACTTCCCACAGGGACGTGTAACTGATCATCGTATCAAGCTGACGCTGTATCGTCTGGAGTCTATTATGAATGGTGACATTCAGGAGATTATCGATGCATTGATAGCAGCAGATCAGGCAGCAAAACTTGCTAAGATGAATGAGAATTAATTTATCACAGGGCAAAGCCTTTTATCCAGTTTTAGGGCAAAAGTTTTATTGATTATGACGCTGAGTTGGCATCATATAGGGAAAGCTAATTTGGTAAATGATGAAAAAGGGTACTTGAAAAACCAAGCACCCTTGTATATAATCTACTTAGAAAGGTAATCGGATGTGACTCCGATTTGCCCTCTGTTTAATTGAAAATGTATATTAAGAAATAAGCATCCTAAACTTTGGGCGGTAGAGGATGTTTATTTCTTTTTATCGTTATGATTGTCTATGTAAGGCAGAGCCGCGAAAATTACTAGCAATAAAGTGAGAACTTCCATTGTGTTCATAGGGCATCACCCTCCTTTTGAAACTAGAGGGCATCTGATAATCGGAAAATCACATCCTACTTCCAGTTCAATAGTGTGCCAACGATTGCGGATCACATCTTGCTGTAATTCACGCAGACGCTTATCTGTATATTGTTCCATCCAGATCATAAGAATTGTGGGGAATTAATATATAAGAAAAACAGTTGGAGGTGGGAAATTTTGAATATGACGTTATTTTCAGAATTGGGGAAAGCAAATCGGATGTGACTCCGATTTGCCCTTTGTTTGATTGAAAATGTATATACTAGAATAGAAAGTATTTTTGGAAATTATAGTTCAATCTGCATACCAACCTTCAATTGATGTATCATGTCGCCAAGATTACTTTTGAGAATTTTGTAAGCATGCCCCCCTGTACAATGCCCGGTGCAGACATATTTAATACCGGCATCTTTTATTTGCCGTATGACGGCATCGATTTCTTCATCAGATTTGTTAAACAAATGAAATCCGCCAATAATACCATACACTCGTTCTGCCGGAAATGTTTTTGCAACTTCATGAATAATATTGCCTATGCCGCCATGACAGCAGCTGTTAAAGATGACCAATCCCTTTTCTGTTCGAAAAACAAGACTCTGTTCATGTGAAAAATTGTCATATATCCATTGATGATGTTCCCGGCGGTACATACGTTCGCGCTTGCCAATCAATTTGAGATTGGGGGTTTTGTGAGGAATCAGATAAACTCCCGGTATAATTTCATAGTCCTCCTCCACATAGGTTATTCTGTCATGGAAATCCGTTAAAATGTGTTTAGGTAATCCAATATATTTGTGAAATATCCGTTTCTTTGAATAACAGTTTTCTTTACAGCCTTTCCGTAAAAAGAATGGGGCGTGGTTGTTTAAATTAAAAAATGTTGCCATTGAATCTGAATGGTCATAATGCGCATGCGACAGTATAGCATAATCTACAGCTTTGATTGATTTTCCAAGTTTATTTGCATTTTGTACAAACAAATTAGATGCACCAGTATCAAGCAGGAAGTTTTTTCCATTATACTCAATATAAATACTCAATCCCCATTCACCTTGAAAATCTCCATCGGCGATATTATCGGATAATACGATTGCTAACATATAAGTCTTCTCCTTAAATCTCAAGTATTATAAAACAGTTATGTGTATGTAGAAACTTTTGAACTCATTTTTCTTGATATTTTCAGTATATTACCCAACAGCAGTAGTTTCCAGACAGAAAGTAAACTTGCATTTTTGCAAGAAATAGTGATAAAATCATGTATAAAAGTGCATAAAGTATGATTCTGGAGGAAAAAAATGGGTGAGTATAATCATGAAAGTGAAACTGTTCACAGTTGTGTGGATTGTGGCGTAACAAATTGTAATAAAATGGATCGGTTTTATCCTGAATTTTGTCTGACTACCGATATGGATGAGAGATTGCTGGGGGAAGTGATCCGTCTATACGATGACGAAGAAAATAAAAAAGTCACTGTGGCAGCAGCGGGTGTGGAGAGTGATTATTATTGTCAGATGTGTCGCGTGGAGGAGACCATTGAGTTTGCAAAGCGCATCGGAGCAAAGAAAATTGGAATAGCTACCTGTGTGGGGCTGATCCGTGAGACACGAAAACTTACGGATATCTTACGTTATCATGGCTTTGAAGTCTATGGAGTGGCCTGTAAGGCAGGCATCGTGCGCAAAACAGAAGTCGGTATACCGAAAACCTGTGAAAATACCGGTGTGAACATGTGCAATCCGATTTTACAGGCAAAGATATTGAATGCGGAGCATACAGATCTGAATATTGTAATGGGGCTTTGTGTGGGGCATGACAGTCTATTTTACAAATATTCAGAAGGACTGACAACTACTTTGGTAGTAAAGGATCGCGTGCTTGGGCACAATCCGGTAGCAGCATTGTATGCAGCAGATGGTTATTATCACGGAAAATTATATCCGGAGAAATAGAAAGAAGGTTTTTAATGTGATTCGACTGGCACAAAACCAGGATTTCAAAGAGATTTTGATGATTTATGCTTACGCCAGAAAATTTATGGCAGAACATGGAAATCCCACGCAGTGGGGCAGTACTTCCCCCCGGGAGGAAGTATTGAGAAATGATATCAGGCAGCAGCAGCTATATGTAATTGAAAATGATGCAAAGGATAAGATCCTGGGAGTATTTGCTCTGATTATCGGGGAAGACCCTACTTATCAGCGGATTGAACAGGGAAGCTGGAAAGATGAGAGTCTCTATGGTACACTTCATCGGGTAGCTTCGGCACCGGGGGCGCATGGTATTCTGGAGCAGGCGCTGGATTTTTCCAGTGGGAAGATTACACATCTGCGGATTGATACCCATGAAGACAATGAAGTGATGCAGCATCTGATTTTGAAAAACGGGTTTGAAAAACGTGGAATTATTTATACAGATGATGGTTCTCCACGTTTTGCCTATGAGAAAACCGATGAAACAAAGGCACTGGGAAATAGTGAGGCAGCCCTGGTGGCAAAAACTGTGATGTCAGAAGATGAAGCAACTGGTTCTATGGTCAGGATTCGAATCGCTACGCCGGCAGATGCAAAAGAAATCCTGGACATTTATGCACCTTATATCCGAGAGACAGCAGTCACTTTTGAATATGAAGTACCGACGTTGACGGATTTTACGCAGCGAATGGAGAGTACCTTGGCAAAATATCCGTATCTGGCTGCAGAGCAGGATGGAAGAATTGTCGGATATGCTTATGCAGGCCCGCTGCATGATCGATCTGCTTATGACTGGGCGGTGGAAACTTCAATTTATGTTAGGATGGATGTGAAAAGACAGGGCATTGGTGAATTACTGTATGATGCACTGGAAGAATGGTTGAAGAATCAGAATATTGTTTGTGCAAATGCCTGTATCGCATATCCGGATCAGGAACCAGATAAGTATCTGACAAAAGGCAGTGTGGCATTTCATACACGTATGGGTTATCGGATGGTGGGAGAATTTCATCGGTGTGCCTATAAGTTTGACCGATGGTATAATATGGTTTGGATGGAAAAAAGTCTGTGTGACCGTCCGGAACATCCGGAACCGATGATCTGGTTTTCAAAATTGAGAAAAAAAGCAGCGAAAAGACAGGAACCGCAATAAGTTTCCGTAAAAATGTTATCTTGCTGTCTGCTCTTGAATATGCTATACTAATTCAGTGTGAAATTACGTGAAATGCGTCAATTTATAGGATATATGAAAAATCTCATAAGAATGTACTCTCGGAATCTTTCTAAACGAGTCATTTGGAGAAAAATAAAAGGAAGTTTAAAATGAAATTAATTTCATGGAATGTAAATGGCCTGCGTGCCTGTGTACAGAAAGGATTTCTGGATTTCTTTCATGAAGCAGACGCAGATATTTTTTGTGTTCAGGAAACGAAACTCCAGGAAGGACAGATTCAGCTGGAACTGGAGGGTTACGAACAATATTGGAACTATGCAGAGAAGAAAGGTTATTCCGGAACGGCGGTATTTACAAAGAAAATACCGTTATCTGTGCGTTATGGCATCGGTATGGAAGAACATGACCGTGAAGGTCGTGTGATCACACTGGAATATGAAAATTTTTTCTTCGTGACAGTTTATACGCCGAACTCTCAGAGTGAACTGGCACGTCTTGATTACCGCATGAAATGGGAAGATGACTTTCTCGTTTATCTGAAATCGCTGGAGGAAACGAAACCGGTGATCTATGCCGGAGATCTGAATGTGGCTCATCAGGAAATCGATCTGAAAAATCCGAAAACCAACCGGAAAAATGCAGGATTTACGGATGAAGAACGCGCAAAATTTTCCAATGTACTGGCAAGTGGTATGATTGATACCTATCGGTATTTTTATCCGGAGCAGACAGGAATTTATTCTTGGTGGTCTTACCGGTTTAAGGCAAGGGAAAAGAATGCCGGATGGAGAATCGATTATTTTATTGTATCGGAGGCATTAAAAGATTTGCTTCAGGATGCGAAGATTCATACAGACATTATGGGATCAGATCACTGCCCGGTGGAACTTGATATCAGGTTTGAATAGCAGGGAATGCCGGAAGGCAGGATAATTAAATATGAAATGGCAGGAATAGTAAATGGCAAAAGAGCGGCAGACAGAGCGAAGACGTCTGGAAGATGAACAAAAACGAAATGCAAGAAAAGAAGTTTTTAGCTGGGTGCGGATGTTTGCAATTGTGATTGTAGTTGTGTTTGTACTGACACAGTTTATCATTATTAATGCAAAGATTCCATCCGGATCTATGGAGAATACGATCATGACACATGACCGGCTCATTGGATTCCGGTTTGCATACTGGTTTGAAGAACCGCAACGTGGAGATATTATTCTATTTGAGTATCCGGTGGATGAAACACAAATTTATATTAAGCGTGTGATCGGACTTCCCGGTGAGACAGTAGAAATCCGTGATGGACATATTTACATTGACGGTTCAGAAAAACCTCTGGAGGAGGATTATCTGAAAGAAACCTGGATCTGGGAGAATGACGGATATACCTTTGAAGTGCCGGAAGGCTGTTATTTTGTCCTGGGAGACAATCGAAATGACTCGGAAGACGGTCGGTTATGGGCAAATGAAGCCATTAAGGAAGGGCTTGCATCCACACCGGAAGAGGCGGAGCAATACAGTTTTGTCCGGAAAGATCAAATTAAAGGAAAAGCAATTTTTAAATATTATTCGAAATTTGCAATTTTAAAATAGGATTACCGTGTTAAAAGACCTAAGTCCACCTGTGCTTGCACAAGGATGGATGCTTTGACATCCAAATCAAAATGGTTGATAAGATACAAGAAGTGAAAGACTGGGAAATGACAGCGTTGGCTGACAGAAAGGAAGAAAAAACAATGGCAGAATCTATGAAAGACTTTGAAAAAGAACTGGAAGAATCCTATAAAGTGATGGGAGACGGAGAGAAAGATACTGATACGCTGCTTGCATGGGAGAAAATCAAAGAACTGTATGCAGAGCAGGCAACACTGGATGTAACAGTATCCGGTATTGTAAATAAAGGTGTGATTGCTCTGGTAGAAGGAATCCGCGGATTCATTCCGGCATCCCGCCTGAGCCTGAGCCATGTGGATGACCTGAATCCGTGGCTCGGAAGAGAACTGAAAGTACGCATTATTACTGCAGATGCAGAGAATGACAAGCTTGTATTATCTGCAAGAGAGATTTTAAAGGAAGAGCGCGATGCACAGAAAAAACTCAAAGTAGCAGAGATTAAAGAAGGTGAAGTACTCACAGGAAAAGTTGAGACCATCAAAGATTACGGTGCATTTGTAGATCTCGGAGACGGCGTATCCGGTCTGGTGCATATTTCCCAGATTTCTCTGGATCGTATTAAGCATCCGTCTGTTGTTCTGAAAGAGGGACAGGAAGTACAGGTGAAAGTCATCGGAAACAAAGATGGAAAAATCAGCCTGAGCATGAAGGCACTTCTTCAGGAAAAAGAAGAAGAGGAAGAAGTTCAGGTAGAAATTCCGGAAACTGAAGAAATTGGAACTTCTATGGGAGATTTGTTAAAAAATTTCAAGTTTCAATAATCGGTGAAGAATACCTGTGATGCGGATGTGATCATAAGAATATCTGTGGCTGTACACTATTTGCAGAGCAGGGAACGTCCGTTTTTGCTAAGAGAAAATTGAGGAAAGTTGGAGGTTACTCATGGCGGCGAATAAGCTTGTGCGTGAACCTGGAAAATATTTTGACTGTACATCGATGCATGGTAAATGGTGTACGATTACACTGGTGGGTCAGGATGTGGGATATGCCCGTGTCGGAATTATTTCTTCCGGCAAGGATTATATTCTGTTTCAGTTCCGGGATAAAAAGGGGCTGGTAGCAAAGGCATATGTCAAACATATCGTGGAGATCAAAATGAATGAACGGAAGCTGAAGAAGGAACAGGAACTGGTAGTTCGTGATTGGGAAGACGGAGTGAATCCGTTTACTTATTTTCTTGATAAGCGGTGCGATATTCATATACACCAGACCAGGCTGTTTGAAGCCAGTCCGGGATTCTTTCGGGCAAAAATCATGTTTGTCGGAGAAAATATCATTCGTATCCGGGAAAACAGCAAAGATTACAATCTGAACCAGTTTATGATCTGTGGGATGATGGAGAGTTGAGAGGGTAAGAATAATGGAAAAAGAAAATAAAACAGGCATTCAGGAATTAAAAAATGAGGCTGTTGAGGAAGCGATGAAAGCCTTTCTGGCAGATAAAACAAACCAGACAATGGCAAATTTAATGGCAGTTATGCGTGATGCCAGATTTCTTGTGCCGGCAGATTTTCCACCTGATGTAAAAAAACAAGTGATTGAAAAGGCAAAACGTGGCGAAAAAGTCGATACCAAGATAGCACCACGTATGCTTCCGATCATTGTACAGAATCAGAATGGGGAGCACTTTGCACCGGCATATACATCCATAGAACAGATGAAAACAAATGCCCAATATCCGGCAATTCTGAATGTGACCATTGATGAACTGCTTCGTATCGGTTCTGCACCGCAGTTGAATCTGAAAGGTATTATCCTGAATCCGGATACGGACAAGATGATCCTGCATCCGAAATTTATTGATGCGATGAAACAGGTGAAGGCAGCACAGACGCAGACGCAGCCAAAGCCAGGTGTGCAGGGACAGGAAAAAGATATTAAAATGAGTCGTGCCCAGTTCGAATTATTTGCCCGCAGAACATGCGAGTGGGGAATTATTCCAGGGGCTGTACATAAAGAAAAAGCAGAGTTTATGAAGAAACTCGAAGAACAGCAGGGCCGGTTTATGGCGGCGTTATACCGTCAGCCGTACGGGGACAAAATTCCTTTTCCGTATTCCGAGAAGGATTTCGATATCATGATTCTGGATATTGATGAGGAGACCTGTGTGGCAAGTATTGAGCTTCCGAAGCAGAATCTTGCTCCGCATATGGCTGCTTCTATGTATATCGTATGGAATCCGAAGAATGATGAAATGCATTATTTTACCATCGAGCAAAGACCGCAGGGCGAAGAGAATGTTCTGTGCGGATTTGGTGAGAACGGAAAACGTGAGGAACTGCAGACTGCACCGGCAGCCGGAAATGAAATTTCTGCAGTGCTGGATCTTGTACGTGAAGAGAAGGAAGAAGCGTAAATTTAGAATCATATGTCATGTGTTTCATGACGCGTATCTTACAATGAGAATGTTTTTCAGCATTCCTGAAAAAAGCATAGACAGTTCGTTTGTACCATCCTGTCATAAAATAAAACCAGGGCTAGATTAGATAGAATATCTATGAACTATGATCTGAGCCGTGGTATGTAACAGTATCACGGTTCTTTTTTTGAAAGGAACAGACAATATGTATAAGATCAGAATAGAAGAAAGTTTTGATTCCGCGCATTTCCTTGCCGGTTACGATGGAAAATGCAGTAATCTGCACGGGCATCGCTGGCGGATCGTGATGGAAGCAAAAGCAGAAAAATTGCATGAAGAAGGACAGCTGCGTGGAATGGTTACGGATTTTGGTGACATTCGCAGAGATCTGAAGGAACTTGCAGATTTTTACGACCATGCTTTGATTTACGAGAGCGGAACTTTAAAGTCGCTGACCATTCAGGCGTTGAAGGATGAACAGTTCCGCCTGATCGAAGTGCCGTTTCGGCCAACAGCAGAGAATTTTGCAAAATTCTTTTATGAGAAAATGACATTAAAAGGATATGCTGTACAGGAAATAGCCGTGTATGAGACTCCAAATAACTGTGCTGTATATCAGATGTGAGATGACTCCTACCTATGCAGGTGGTGAGCAACAAAAGTTGAAAAAGGGTAGAGGTAATATAGAAATCATATGACAAATTATAAAGTAGTAGAAATATTCAGCAGTATCAACGGGGAAGGCACCCGTGCCGGACAGCTGGCAGTGTTTGTCCGGATGCAGGGATGTAATTTGAACTGTACATACTGTGATACAAAATGGGCAAATGAGGCGGACGCAAAATTTCACTGGACTTCCACAGAGGAGATTCTGGAATTGCTTCGTAGTATGGAGATAAAGAATGTAACTATCACAGGAGGAGAACCACTGCTTCAGGAAGAGATAGGAGAATTATTGGAAGCAATGGCAAAGGAGGAGAACCTGCGGGTTGAGATTGAAACAAATGGAAGTGTACCATTGCAGCCGTTTGCAGAGATTCCGAACGGACCGTCTTTTACCATGGATTACAAGTTGCCGGGCAGTGGTATGGAAAAATACATGCTGCCGGAAAATTTTGCAGTGCTTCGTGCGCAGGATACAGTGAAATTTGTGGTGAAAGATTATGAAGATCTGTGCCGGGCAAGGGATGTGATCCGGGAATACGATCTGACAGAAAAATGTCATGTATATCTGAGTCCGGTCTATGGACAGATTGAACTGGAAAATATTGTAAACTTTATGAAAGACAACCGCCTGAACGATGTGAATATGCAGCTACAGATGCATAAGATCATCTGGGACAGCGAAATGCGTGGTGTGTAGGAAAGAGAGGGAGATACAATGGCAATAGATAAAGATGCAGTGCGGGAACACATCCGTGGGCTTCTGATCGCACTGGGAGATGATCCGGACCGAGAAGGTCTGAAAGATACACCGGATCGTGTAGCACGCATGTATGAGGAAGTATTTGAAGGCATGAATTATACCAATCACGAGATTGCACAGATGTTTGACAAGACATTTGAGGAGGATCTGACGTTTTCTTCTGAAAACAGTGATTTTGTGATTGTAAAGGATATCGATATTTTTAGTTACTGTGAGCATCATATGGCATTGATGTATGATATGAAAGTAACGGTGGCATATGTACCAAATGGAAAAGTTATTGGTCTGAGTAAAATTGCCCGCATTGCAGATATGGTGTCCAAACGTTTGCAGCTGCAGGAACGCATTGGTACGGACATTGCAGAGATTATGCAGGAAATCACCGGTTCCGATGATGTAGCGGTATTGATTGAAGGCTGTCATAGCTGCATGACTGCTCGCGGAATTAAAAAAACGGCAGCAAAGACATATACGACGACATTGCGCGGACGGTTTCAGACAGATTTGCAGCTTCAGATGCGTCTGAACCGATAAGCGTGTGTTGAGAGGTACGCAGTAGAAGTATGTCATGCAATTGCATGACGCGAAAGCGGATTGCGAATGTCCGCTTTACGATTGGAATATCAGATATTTCGAAACATTAATAAGGAGTGAGAAAGAAAAATGGCAGAAAAAGCATTAGTATTATTCAGCGGCGGTGTGGATTCCACCACTTGCCTCGGTCTTGCAATTGAACGGTATGGCAAAGAAAATGTAATTGCACTGTCTGTTTCTTATGGGCAAAAGCATGAAAAAGAGATTGAAGCATCGAAAAAAATTGCACAGCATTATGGTGTGGAGCATTTATATCTGGATCTGGGAGCTATCTTCCAGTACAGTAACTGTTCCTTGCTGAGTCATTCTACAGAAGAAATTCCGGAGGAAGCGTATGCAGAGCAGCTGACTAAGACAGACGGAAAACCGGTATCAACTTATGTGCCTTTCCGAAATGGTCTGTTTTTATCTTCTGCAGCAAGTATTGCGCTGTCTAAAGACTGCAACGTGATTTTTTATGGTGCACACAGTGACGATGCGGCAGGAAGTGCTTATCCGGATTGCTCGGATGCTTTTAATCAGGCAATGAAGGATGCTATTTATCTTGGAAGTGGTAACCAGGTGACCATTGAAGCACCTTTTGTAAATTGGACAAAGGCAGATGTGGTGAAAAAGGGTCTGGAGCTGAATGTTCCTTACGAACTGACCTGGAGTTGTTACGAAGGCGGCGAGAAGCCATGTGGAAAATGCGGTACCTGTATTGACCGGGCAGCTGCTTTTGAAAAAAATGGCGTAAAAGATCCGGCACTTGATTAGCTGGCTGGAACGGAGTGCAGATTTGCAGAGATGTACAGACAGATGGAAAAACAGAAAGAACTGTCGCTATCTGCAAAAGACCGATAGAAAAAAGGAGAGAAGGAACAATGACAGGAAGAAGCAAAGAAGAGACAGCAGGAGTATCCCTGCTGGGAAATCAGAATGTCCGATATCCGGATGATTATGCACCGGAAGTGCTGGAGACATTTGTGAACAAACATCCGGGAAATGATTATTTTGTAAAATTTAACTGCCCGGAATTTACCAGTTTGTGTCCGATCACAGGGCAACCGGATTTTGCAACAATTACTATTTCCTATGTACCGGGAGAACGGATGGTAGAGAGCAAATCACTGAAGCTGTATCTGTTCAGCTTCCGTAATCACGGAGATTTTCATGAGGATTGCGTCAATGTTATTATGAAAGATCTGATTAAATTGATGGATCCGAAATATATTGAAGTATGGGGAAAATTCACACCGAGAGGTGGAATTTCCATTGATCCATATTGCAATTACGGAAAAGCAGGTACAAAGTGGGAAGAGGTAGCATGGAACCGTCTGACAAACCATGATCTGTATCCGGAAAAGGTTGATAATCGATAAAGTCATAAGAATATATAAATCCGGTATCTGTAAAATGTTTTCGGATCATACAGGTATAGATCCGGAAAGAAGATACCGCCTAGTGGGAGAATATTAAATAAATGGACGAGATGAAACGAATTGACCGTGTGTTAAAATATAAAGGTTCTATTGTGGATGTATATGATGATGTGATGCAGTCGCCAACCGGAAAGATTGCACATTGGGATTACGTTGCACACCGCAAAGGTGCGGCAGCGGTACTTCCGGTGTTAGAAGATGGACGGATCCTGATGGTGCGTCAGTACCGGAACGCATTAGATCGGGAGACACTGGAGATTCCGGCTGGTTCCAGAGATAGTACGGAGGAAGCGACATCTGTATGCGCTGCCCGTGAGCTGGAAGAAGAGACCGGATATCGAGCAGCAAAGATGGAACTTCTGATAACGGTATCCACGACAGTTGCTTTTTGTAATGAGACCATCGATGTATATCTGGCAACAGAACTGACACCGACGCAGCAGCATCTGGATGAAGATGAATTTGTGGAAGTGGAGTGTTTCACAATCGATGAATTAAAAGATATGGTTCTGACTCAGAAGATTCAGGATTCAAAAACTGCCGCTGCAATTATGGCATATTATGGAAAATACTGCATAGATTAGAGAAAAAGCAAAGCAGCGGGATGGTAAATGATAACAGATACTGTACAACAACCAGGGAAAATAACGATGCTGCAGATCGGTATCGCACTTTTTCTTGGTTGTTTCTTTTTTGGAAGCATTCTGAGCAATTTTATATGGCAGGATACAGCCTGGTGGATTGGATCTGCAGGGGAGACAGACTGGCAACAGATTCTGGCAGATGGAGAACAGCGGGAACGCTTTTTTGGGCAGGTTTTAATCCTGCGGGGGATTCCTTGGATTATACTGCAGATTTTTCTCTTCATTTCCTGGGGACGGTGGGTGTTCGCAGTTTGGTATGGATGGCTGGGGGTGTCCGGTGGTATGGTGACAGGTGCATTCTGGAACAGAAACGGACTGGCAGGTATCGGACAGGTTCTGGGATTTTGTTTTCCGCAGATACTTGTCTATAGTGTGGCATATTTTGGACTACTCCTCTTACTGGTAGCATGGCAGAAACTGCGTAAGGAACGGAGAAATGCAGTCGTTATGCACAGGAACCGGAATGGAAAGACATTGGCGGTGTTTGTATTTTTGCTATTGTGTAACACTGGTATTTATACGATGGGAATTTGGTTGGAATTGGTTGTGAACCCGTGGGTTGCAACTTTTTCAATGCAATTACCGATAAAATAAAATCAGCTGGTATCAATTTGATCGCAGAATAAGCATCCCCCTTCCCCCCACGCTTCAAGTGTGTAGAGCACTAAGCGGGGGGAAGGGGGATGCTTATGTCAGTGATTCTGAAACGAATCTGCCCGATTACACTGAATAGATCAAACATTCCGGGTCAAATGGGTTTGACCTGAATGCTAACGGACAGAATCAGCAATTGCATACAGGAGCTGTTCGGATTCTTCCCATCCAAGACATGGGTCAGTAATAGATTTTCCATAAATGTGCTCACCAATTTTCTGATTTCCCGGACAAATATAACTTTCAATCATTACGCCTTTGACCAGTTTATTGATGATCGCAGATTCTTTGCGGTTGTGCATTACTTCCTTGACGATACGAATCTGTTCCTCGTACTTTTTGTTGGAATTGGAATGGTTTGCATCCACAATACATGCCGGGTTTACCAGATCCATTTTTTCATACATTTCATTCAGGCGAATCAGATCTTCGTAGTGGTAGTTGGGGATAGCAACCCCGCGTTTGTTGACTGCACCACGCAGGATAACATGAGCCAGTGGATTGCCGGTAGTGTCTACCTCCCATCCGCGATGTACGAAATGGTGAGGATGCTGGGCAGCATATACAGAATTTAACATAACAGAAAAATCACCACTGGTAGGGTTTTTCATGCCGCTGGCCACATCAAATCCGCTGACAGTCAGACGATGCTGCTGATCTTCTACGGAACGGGCACCGATAGCCACGTAGGAGAGCAGATCGTTGATGTAGTCCCAGTTTTCCGGGTAAAGCATTTCATCTGCAGCGGACAGACCGGTTTCTTCAATGGCACGCAGATGCAGACTGCGGACTGCGATGAGTCCGGCAATCATATCCGGCTTTGCCTCCGGATCCGGCTGGGTAGCAATTCCTTTATAGCCTTCTCCGGTGGTTCGTGGTTTGTTCGTGTAGATACGTGGAATCAGGATCAGCTTGTCTTTCGTTTGCTCGTTTACTCTTGCCAGGCGGTGGATATAATCCATAACCGGCTCTTCTTTGTCTGCGGAGCATGGTCCGATGATGACAAGAAATTTATCTGATTCGCCACGCAGTACGCGGCTGATTTCTTCATCTCTTTCACATTTGATTTTTTTGCAGGTATTATTTAACGGGTAGGTCTGCTTAATCTCCTCCGGTGTCGGTAATTGTTTTAAATAAGAAAAACTCATGATGTTACTCCTTTATTGATGGCTGAAAAATTTCTGACGGATGATGTCGACCGGCATTTTTTGTCCGGTCCAACATTCAAAGGAAGCTGCACCCTGGAACAGAAGCATATACAGTCCGTTAAATACGGAACATCCGGCAGCTTCGGCCATCTGATACAATTTTGTCTTGCGTGGATTGTAGATGATATCGCATACAATCAGTTCCGGGAACAGCATGGATGCGTCCGGGATCGGGCACTGATCGTCATGTGGCGCCATACCTACGTTGGTAGCATTGGTCAGAATGGCACTTTCGGAAATGCTCTTGCGCATCTGCTCAGTGTCTGCAAAATCATAAATGTGAATATTGCAGGAGGTATGTTCGCGGACGCGGTCTGCGAATGCCAGTGCACGGTCAAATTCTTCCGGGAGTTTCAGCTGAAAGATGTCGATGTCTGATACACCATCCAGAGCTGCCTGAGTACAGATTGCAGTGGCAGCACCGCCGCATCCGAGCACTGTCATTTTTTTCCCAATGATGTCATGTCCGGCATCTGATACGGAAGACATAAATCCAATACCATCTGTAGTATGACCGGTCAGCTTGCCATCTTTAATAATGACAGTATTGCATGCCTGTGCAATTTTGGCGGCTGGTGTCAGCTCATCCATGTATTCTAACACGTGTACTTTGTACGGCATAGTTACGTTGAAGCCTTTTGCACCGATATCTCTGAGACCGCGTACTGCGGTACCCAGATCACTGCCGGCAAGATCAAATGCCAGATAGACATAATCCAGTCCCAGCTGACGAAATGCTTCATTGTGCATCTGGGGGGAGATGCTGTGCGCTACCGGACTTCCGATGAGTCCGGTCAATGTTGTTTTTCCGGTAATTTCCATAATCTTTTCCCTGCCTTTTTGTATCTCATATTTTTCAAGCTTTTCAATAATAATGATGGGTATTTGGTAAATATGAACGGTTTTATATGTCCTTATGATAGGGTGTTTTAGAAAAAAAGTCAATATTTTCAATCTTTTAAGGTTTATCATTACGAAAAAACATGTTACAATGAAAATGTTAAGCGTAAATAATGGAACGGAGGAACATTATGCAAAATGCATTTGAAATAAAAGGAATACGAATTGGAGATGGTCAGCCGGTGATCTGTGTGCCGGTAGTGGCTCTAAAAAAGGAAGAAGTCATTACTAATATTCGTTTTCTGGCGGAACAAAAGGTGCAAATGATCGAGTGGCGTGTGGATTGTTTTGAAGAAGTCGATGATTTCCATGCGGTGAGTGAAGTGCTGCAGGTAATACGTCCGGTACTGGAGCATACCATTTTCCTTTTCACTTTTCGGACAAAACAACAGGGCGGAAGCCGCAAGATGGAAGAGTGGAAAATCCTGAAGCTGAATGAACTGGCAGCAAAAAGTGGTTGTGCAGATCTTATAGATCTGGAGTTTTTTGAGGCCACAAAACCGGAAAAAGAAATCCGCCGGTTTCAGCGGATGGGTGTGCGTGTCATTGCTTCCCATCATGATTTTGACGAAACTCCGGATGACCGGATTCTGCGGATGCTGATGGAACAGATGCAGCAGGGTGGAGCTGATGTGGCAAAACTGGCAGTAATGCCGAAAAATGCAGATGATGTGGTACGTTTATTGAAACTGACCAATGACATCAAGCAGAAATATCCGACGCTTCCGGTTGTTACCATGTCTATGGGTGCTCTTGGAGTAGTCAGTCGTATGGCCGGAGAAATCTTCGGATCCTGCATCACTTTTGGCGCTGTTGGGGAGATTTCTGCACCGGGACAGATTCCGGCTGGTCAGCTGGAACATATTCTGCAGATAATCCACAAGGGACTGGAATAAGATAAAAACATCGAGATACGAGGAGAATTGTGATGAAACAACATATTTATCTGATTGGTTTTATGGGAACTGGTAAAACAACGATTTCGCATAAGTTACGGGAACTGACAGGGGCCAAAGAAATCGATATGGATGCATGGATCGTAGAGAAAAATGCCTTGTCTATCAATGAAATGTTTGAAAAATACGGTGAGACTTATTTCAGAGACCGGGAGACGGATGCTGTATGCGAGATTGCAAAGTCTGCTCCGGCAATCGTATCCTGCGGCGGCGGTGCGGTACTGCGGCAGGAAAATACACAGATAATGAAGGAGAGCGGCAGGATCGTGTTGTTGACAGCAACACCGGAGACAGTATACCAACGGGTAAAGAACAGCACAGACCGACCGCTGCTTAACGGTCATATGAATGTGGAGTATATTGCATCCCTGATGGAAAAGCGTCGGGCACTGTATGCGGAAGCCTGTGACATCAGCGTGTCAACAGATGGAAAAACACCGGAGCAGATTGCAATGGAAATTCTGGCGGCGGCCGGCGAAATGTGAACATAAAATCCGGGAAAGGTTTACTGGTATATGAATGTATTACTGATAGGCGGATCTGGAAGCCTGATCAACAGTTTGATTGTGAAATTTAAAAAAGAAGGACACCGAATATTTCTGCTGACAGGAGACCGGTATAAAAAACAGAAATATGAACCGGTATTTGAACGGTACAATTTTGCCTACAGCAGTGAAAATCTGCAAGAGATTATGGAAAGTGTTCGTCCGGATATAACAATCTATACCGGGGCTTTTGATCCGAATTATCGCTGGATGTCCGAGGAACGGGAGACCGTACGTTTCACATCGGATCTTATGAATGTGCTGGTGGCATATTCTACGATCCGGATGGGTAAATTTATTTTTTTATCTTCTCATGAAGTATATGAAGGCTATCATGAAAATGCACTGACTGAGGATATTCCACCAGAGACAACGGGATATCGCGGAACGACGCTGATCCAGGCAGAAGAAATTTGTAACAATTACAGAAAAAACTGGAAATTAGATCTTTTGATCCTGCGTCTGGATCATTTGTTCTGCATTCCGGAAAGCGCATCGGAGATTCACAGTGTGTGTGCCCGGATGTGCCTGGAAAGTATGCGGGACGGATGTATCAGCGCAGACAGCAATCATGAATTTGCCATGCTCTATGAGCAGGATGCTGTAGAATTTATTTTTCAGATCGTAAAGAGCAGGGAACATAAATTTTATCTGTATCATCTGTCATCAGACTGTGTGATCAGTGAGGTGGAACTGGCAGGACGGATTCAGAAATGTCTGAACAACGGATCAAGCATTGTGACAGTTTCAAAGTATGACAAGCGCTGTATTCTCAGTGGAAAGCGGTTTCATGAAGAATTTGGAATGCATACAATTTTTGAACTGGATGAAATTATTGGCCAGACCATTGATTATATGAGAAAACATGAAGAACGGTTTGAAAAGTATCAGGAGAGTCGGGATTCATGGTGGAAAATTCTCTGGAAGAAATGGAAATGGGTGTTTCAGGTTATAGTTCCATTTGTGGAAAACTTGTTATGTTTCATTCCGTTCTTTATGTTGAATAACAGGATGACTGACAGTGCGTATTTTACGAATCTGGATCCGTATCTGCTGTATGTACTGGTTTTTGCGATTATTTATGGACAGCAGCAGGCAACTTTTTCGGCTGTCTGCGCAGTTGCGGGATATCTGTTCCGGCAGATGTATCAAAGGACAGGATTTGAAGTAGTGCTGGATTATAATACATATGTGTGGATAGCACAGTTATTTATCCTCGGACTGATCGTTGGGTATATGCGGGATCAGATCCGGATGATCCGAAGGGAAAGTCTGGAGATGGAAGAACATCTGACCGGGCAAATTGCAGATTTGCAGGAGATCAATGCAACAAATGTTCGGATTAAGGCTGCTATGGAGCAACAGCTGATCGGACATCAGGACAGTATCGGAAAGATTTACCAGATTACATCCAGACTGGAACAGCAGATGCCGGAGGAGGTACTTTTTGATGCGGTGGAAATGATGAAAGAACTGTTGCATACGGAGGATGTGGCTATATACAGTATCGCAAACCAGGAGTATGCCCGCTTATTTTCAGCAAGTTCAAAAAGAGCAAGAAGTCTTGGAAATTCCATTCGTTACCGCGAGATGCCGGATATTTATCAGGAACTTGCAGAGCGGAGAGTATATATTAACAAAGCGATGGCTGAGGAGTATCCGCTTATGGCAACTGCTATTTACGAGGAAGAAGAAATCCGGCTGATCATTATGGTATGGGGATTAAGCTGGGAGCATATGACACTGGGAGAAGCAAATTTTCTGACGGTTGTCAGTTATCTGATCCAGAATGCGGTTCTCCGTGCACAGCGGTATATAAAGGCACTGGAAGAAGCACGTTATCGGGAAGGCAGTGAGATCCTGGAGCCGGAAGCTTTTGAATCGCTTGTCAGGGCATATGAACACGCGCAGGGACGCAATCTGACACAGTATACCCTGTTGTGTGTTTCGGAACAGCCGGAAAGATATAAAAAAATCTGCAGTGATATGAGAGGGTTGCTGCGAAGTACAGATTATATGGGAATGCGTGCGGATGAAAAATTATATGTTCTGTTGACAAATACCGGAAGAACGGATGCGGTATTTGTGGAGCAGCGATTTGAGAAAAAAGGATATCCGGTCGTGGCTGTGGAGATAGAATAATGGACAGACATATCAGGTTGATTATAATGTTGCTGCTGGTCAATACAGTAATTACGGCAATATATCTGTTTTTGGGATATATCCGGAAAACAGAAAATATACAGGGACGGTGGATGAAAGCAGTTGTAATGCTGTTATGTCCATATGATAATGTCCGGCGAGTGCAGTTATGAGCGTGTCCATGGATTGTGGCGTTTCCAGCATCTTCCACAGAAATTCACCGGTTTCGTTTATTATTATGCCGTGTTTCTGATCGGCAATGCTCTGTCCGTAAGGTAATAGATAGGTGTGAGGACCGATTTTGCTTAACACATAGCCTTGTTGTTGTTTTAACATGAAAATCTCCATTTCCAAAGGTATAATCAGATAAAAAATCCCCCGGCATGAAACCGAGGGAAAATGCAACCGGCGGGAATCGAACCCACATTGCAGGAGTCGGAGTCCTGTGTTCTATCCGTTAGACTACGGTTGCTTAACTGGTTGATTGACTCAACAGAAAACATCATAACATATAACCTGAAAAAAATCAAAACATTTTTTGTTAAATCTGAAATATTCTATGACTATTTCATAAACTTTTCGGAAAATGCCTAGACGTAGTTTTTTCCCTGTGGTATGATGTTAGGCGAAATATCGGAGGTAAAAAATGTCAGATTTTGATAAGAAAAAAAGTTCTGTGAACAATAATGAAAATTATAATAAAAAAGTAGATCATACAGACGATGATATTTATGAGATTCCGGATATTGTAAGCAACGGAAAGAAGAGTAGTAAAATGGAAGATAGAAAAGATAAAAAGAAAAAAACAGATCATACACAGAAACATATGTTTGAAAACCGTTTACATCATCATAGAAAAGAAAAGGAAAAATCGGACATTCTGGAGGAACTGGAATTTATTTCGGAAGAGAGTGTAAAGGACAAGTCCCGGATGGCTGAAGGAAAACCGATTTCCCATGAATTTGTGTCAAAGAAAAAGACATTGCGCAGAAGTGTGGATGCCAGAGAGGCGAAAAAGGAGAAATCTGTTGCCTTTATGCGTCGGAATATTGCTTTCGTAGGCATTGGATGTCTTGTTGTGGTAGTAGGTGTCAGTGCAGCTGCCATAGGTGTTAAGAATATGAAAGCGAAAAAAGCAGCAGCGAATAAGAACCAGGCACTGTCCGCACAGGAATATGAAACCGATCAGTATGCTGAGATCAATACGTTGATGGAAAATTATTATGCATCTTATGCATCCGGAAATACCGGTGAGATGCTGGAGTTTGCAAATCCAATTTCCGACATGGAGAAAAGCTATATCTCCATGTACAGTCAGTATATTGAAAAATACAATAACATTACCTGTTATACCAAGACGGGTGCAGATGACAGTTCTTTTATTGTGATAGTGGCATTTGATCTGAAATACAAAAATGTGGATACTGCAGCTCCGGGGCTTGACTGTTTTTATGTAAAGACCAACGAGCAGGGCAAGTATTATATTGATAATGTATACAGCCCCTTTAATATGAGTTATCAGGAGAACCCGATTGACGATACGATCCGTCAGCTGATTTCTGATTTCCAGAATGGAGCGGATATCATTGCTTTGCAGGCAAACGTGCAGACCCGTTATGAAGATGCGGTAAATGCCGATGCAAATCTGCAAAATCTGTTGGAAGTAACGATTCCGAATGCAGTCAGTGAGTGGGAGATACAGCAGCAGCAGCTGGCAGAGCAGAAAGCGCAGGAAGCAGCAAATCAGGTTGCCCAGCAGGATCAGACTGAGCAGCAGATACAGCAGCCGGATCCCCCGATTACAGATCAGCCGGTACAACAGCCGGAAGTAACACAGCCGGATCAGACACAGGTGGCAGATACCACAGAAGTTGAACAAAAGGCATGGGTCTATGCGACGGAAACCATGAATATCAGACAGGAACCAAACGAACAGTCCGCCGTACTGGCATCTGCATTCCAGGGGTCTGAACTGCGCCAGCTGGCGGTGACAGCAAATGGCTGGGTTAAAGTTAAGACCGGTGATATCGTTGGATATGTCAAGAGTGAGTACATTACCACCCAACAGCAGTAAGTAAAAAACAGAGAGAGGGGACAGGTTAACTGTTCCCTTTTGATATGTGTATAAAACGGGGATTCGAAATCTGCATAGTTTTTGTGCTACAGGACAATACTAAATCAAAAAGAGGAGGTATCTGTCATGACACAGAAAGACGAAAACTATCTTTTACAGGAAATCTGCCGAAACTCCGGTATGGGTGTAGCGGCAATTAACCAGGTGCTCAAAGATGTGTATGATGAAGAGTTTGCGTATGAACTGAATGTACAGGCAGACAAAATGGAACAGTTTGCCCGAAAGGCCGGGATACGTCTGCGGGAAAACGGCAGTGAGCCGTCGGAACCAAAGCCAATTGCCACAGCTATGCTGGTAACTGCAATCCGTATGAAACAGGCATTACAGAACAGAACCGAGGATGTGGCGGATCTCATCGGAAAAGGAAATGAACGTGGTGTAAAGGAACTCAAAAATGCTATTCACAAGTATCGGAATGCTGGGATTTACGCCACAGAGCTGGCAAAGGAAATGGTGGATTTTGAATCAGATAATCTGAGAAAAATGTATACTTACTGCAGATATCCGGAAGAATCATAGCATACGAAAAGTATGCAGAAATTAAGAAGAGGAAGCAGTAGAACCGCTTGAATACAGAATCAGTAAATCAGTGAGAAAGAGAAATGCAGATGGATATAATGAAGAGAGAACAACAGGAAGGAATCCGTATTAATAAGTATCTGAGCGAAGCCGGGATATGTTCCCGGCGCGCGGCAGATCGTGAGATTGAGAACGGAAATGTGTGGATTGATGGCCGTCAGGCCGTAAACGGAGACCGGGTGTTGCCGGGGATGAAGGTTATTTTCTGTGGGAAAGAAGTACATCCGGAGACAGAAGAAATTATGATTGCCTTTCATAAGCCGGTGGGCATCGTCTGTACGGCAGAAAAACGGGAAAAACAGAATATTATTGATTTTATCAACTATCCGAAACGAATTTACCCGGTGGGGCGCCTGGATAAAGACTCCGAGGGGCTGATTCTGCTGACGAATCAGGGTGATTTGGTGAATAAAATGATGCGGGCCGGAAATTATCATGAAAAAGAATATGTAGTGACGGTGGATCAGAAGATCACACCGGAGTTTTTGCGGCAGATGTCTGGAGGCCTGTATCTGAAAGAACTGGACGTACATACAAGACCATGCACAGTAACAAAAGTGAATGACCGAACCTTTCGTATTATATTGACCCAGGGGTATAACAGGCAGATTCGCAGAATGTGTGAGACCTGTGGATATCGGGTGAGACGCCTGGTTCGTACCAGAGTGATGAATGTTCTGTTGGGGGATCTTGCACCGGGTACTTACCGGGAATTGACGGCAGAGGAGATGCGAAAATTGAAAAAGCTGACTGCACAGTCATACAGTGCACCGAAAGGTCAGCATAAGAGAAGCGAGGGTAAGAGATAGATGGAGCAGAGAATGAAACAGGTGCAGATACAGATTGATGAACTGCGCAGAAAAATCGAATATCACAGCAACCGGTATTATAATATGGATGATCCGGAAATCACAGATTATGAATATGATATGCTGATGCAGCAACTGAAAAAAATAGAAAAGGAGCATCCGGAATTTGTGACACCGGATTCACCGACACAGAAGGTTGGTGGAACGGCAAAGAGAACCGCAGGCGTGTTGGTGCGGCATAATGTACCGATGCTGAGTCTGCAGGATGTGTTTTCCAAAGAAGAAGTCTATGCTTTTGTGGAAGAAATGCAGCAACAGCTGGAGCATCCGGAATTTGTGGTGGAATATAAGATTGACGGGCTTTCCATGGCGCTTCGCTATGAGGATGGGGCATTAAAACTGGCGGTGACCAGAGGAGACGGCATCATCCAGGGAGAAGATGTAACAGCCAATGCGAAAGTAATCCATGATGTAAAGAAAAAGATGAAAGATCCGCTGCCTTATATTGAAATCCGTGGAGAAGTCTATATGAAGAATGCGGATTTTGAAAAAGCAAACGAAACACAGGAGATGCTTGGGAAAAAGACATTTGCAAATCCGCGAAACTGTGCGGCAGGTACGCTGCGTCAGCTGGACAGCAGCATTACAAAACAGCGCAATTTGTCTATGTTTATTTTTAATGTGCAGGAAGTCCGTGGACGGGAGTTCAAAACCCATGTAGAAGGGTATGAATATCTGAAAAAGCAGGGGGTTCCGGTTATTAATGATTATCGGGTCTGTCATACTGCAGATGAGGTCTGGGATGCCATCTGCAAGATTGGTGAGAACAGAGGAAACCTGGCGTATGATATTGATGGTGCGGTCGTAAAGATCAATTCGATTGCAGACCGTGAGATTCTGGGGGCGACATCCAAAGTACCACGTTGGGCGATCGCATACAAATATCCACCGGAGGAGAAGGAAACAAAACTTCTGGATATCGAACTTTCCGTTGGAAGAACCGGAAGAATTACACCGACAGCGATTTTTGAACCAGTGCGTCTGTGTGGGACATCTGTATCCCGTGCTACTTTGCACAACCAGGATTTTATCAATGATCTGGATATTGGAATCGGAGATACGATCGTGGTATACAAATCCGGTGAGATTATTCCGAAAATCAAGGAAGTACGCAGAGAAAAACGGCCGGAGCACTGGCAGCGTTTTCAGATACCGGATACCTGTCCGGTCTGTGGAGCGAAAACTGTCCGGGAAAAAGACACCGCTGATATCCGTTGTGTATCCCCGGATTGTCCGGCGCAGTTAGAACGGCATATCATCAATTTTGTCGGAAGAGATGCCATGGATATCAAAGGATTTGGAACGGTTTATATCGAGGAACTGGTGCGCAGAGGTTTTCTACAGGATATCGCAGATATTTATTCTTTGAAAAAGCATCGTGAGGAACTGATCGAGCAGGGAATCATTGGAAAAGAAAAGAATACAGATAAATTGTTAGATGCTATTGAAAACAGCAAAAACAATGAACCGTTTCGTCTGCTTACCGGTTTTGGCATCCAAAATGTAGGAAAAGCAGCAGCAAAGTCGATCATGCGCCAATTTGGTAGCATTGAAGCATTGCAGAAAGCCGGAAAAGAAGAATTGCTTGCTGTAAATGATATCGGAGAAGTCAGTGCAGAATGTATTCTAAAATATTTTGCAAGCGAGAAAAATCAGGACATCATTGCACGGCTGCAGCAGGCAGGTGTCAATATGCATATGTCCGAGGCGGAAGAAACCGGAGATACATTAGCAGGCATGACCATTGTTGTAACCGGTACACTGCCAACGCTGGGGCGAAAAGAAGCACAGGAACTGATTGAAAAAAATGGTGGAAAGGCGGCTGGAAGCGTCTCTAAGAAAACAAGTTATGTGCTGGCGGGTGAAAATGCCGGCAGTAAACTGACAAAGGCACAGGATCTTGGTATTCCTGTACTCAGTGAAACTGAATTTTTACAGATGATTCAATCTGAAACTGCATAAAAACAAATGATGTATTAACACGGATTGAGAAGAAAGTAATTAGATGAGGAAGAAGAAACAAAACAGTGATAAAAATCTGAATATGAAAGAATTGTTGTTTACCATGTTTAAGATCGGATGCATCGGATTTGGCGGTGGAACCGCATTGGTTCCGGTGATTGAATCGGAAGTGGTGTATGAAAAGAAGCTGATCGACAAAGATGAGTATACCAAAGATGTGGTAGTGGCAAACATTACACCGGGAGCATTGCCGGTGGAAGTGGCAGCAGGTGTGGGACGTAAGGTGTGTGGCATACCGGGAATGCTTTTGTCAGCAGTTCTGATGGGACTGCCGGGAACCTTTCTGACGGTGCTGATTCTGATGCTGATCAACAGTTCCGGTGAGCGGATATTGCAACAGATTCTGTTCGCTTCTGTAGGTGTGACTGCGTATATCATTTATATGTTGCTGATGTACGCAAAGGGAACTTTTCGGGAATGTCGGGAAAAAGGAATGGCAAAGAGCGGAACCGTCTTTATGTTCCTGGTGTTTTTGCTGACTTCAGGAAAAGATGTTTTTCAGCTGTTTGGTATCAATCGGACGCCTGTGTTTGATATAGCGACGATTGATGTGCTGTGTGCGGCGTTTTTTATCATCTTTTTTACCGGCGGCAGGTTCCGGTGGAGCAGGATCATCCTTTCAACGGTGATCACAGTGGCATATTGCCTGTGTGTGGGACAGATGCATCTGATCAGCAGTTCAAAGGTGCTGTTTGGGTTGCGCCTTACCATGATCGCGCTGTCAATTTATGGGCTGTGCAACGGAATTGAAGGGAAAATTTCTTTTTCCTGGAAGGCATTGAAAAAACTGGTGCAGGAAGAGCTTGGCTGGACATTATTGCTGATGCTTTTGTCTGTACCGGCTCTGCTCTGTTTTGGTAATACACTGCGGTTTGCTGTCCGTGGCCTGATCTCAGCGGTTCTTTCTTTTGGCGGCGGCGATGCCTATCTGGCGGTAGCGAATGGGATGTTTGTGAATACCGGCATGATCAGTCATGATGAATTTTATTTTCAGATTGCTTCAGTGGCAAATGGATTGCCGGGTTCTATTTTGTGCAAGATTCTTGCTGGAGTGGGATACATACTTGGTTGTCATGATGGCGGCGTCTGGTGCGGGATTTTTGTGGCATTGTGTGGATTTGCCTGTAGCATTGCCGCTTCCGGTGGTACATTTTCCGCCGTGGTATATATTTATGAACAGTTTGAAAATCTGCGGATTTTTCAGGTTTTGCAGACGTATATGCGTCCGATTGTAGCTGGTTTGCTTTTATCTGTCAGCACTTCCATGCTGTATCAGAATGTGAATCTTGCAGGGTGGTATGGCTGGCCGAAAGCCGGAATGGCATTATTGACAATAGGTGTGATTTTATTGAATGTTTTCTGGCGCAGACGTGGCGTGGTACGTCCGTTGCAGAGTGTGCTGTTTTCCGCGGCTGCTTCTCTGGCCATGTGTAATGTGTTTGCATCAATCCCGTAAAAAATAAGTTTTCAAATGGAAAATAATTTGGTATACTAATAAATAATATCTAAAAATGAATTTTAAATAGGAGGTTTTTCCATGGCTGAAGATAGAAAAGGATTAAAAATCAAAGAAGACGGACTTGGTGAAGTGCAGATAGCAGAAGAAGTCATCACGATCATCGCAGGTCTTGCTGCCACTGAGGTAGAGGGTGTATGCTCTATGGGCGGAAATATCACAAAAGAGCTGGTAAGCCGTCTTGGAATGAAGAACCTGTCCAAAGGTGTCCGTGTGGAAGTAACAGAGGAAGGCAAGATTGAAGTATTTGTAACGATTAACATTGCTTACGGTTATGCAATTCCGGCGGTATCCGGCAACGTACAGGAAAAAGTGAAAGCAGCAATTGAGAATATGACAGGGCTTGAGGTATCCGGTGTAAATGTCAGAATCGCAGATGTTGACATGAAGAGTGCAGTCGAGTAGGGCAACCTACTCGATTTGTGAGTAAAGATTTGCCTTTTGGCAGCCGCGGGAACAGATTCCCGATGGAGATAATAGATGGAGGATAACATGAGCCGAAGAGAACAGAGAGAGCAGATTTTTAAAATTCTGTTTGGAGTAGAATTTCACAGTGCGGAGGAACTGGATGAACAGATTGCACTGTACATGGAAGAACTTGGAGAAATTCGTCAGAAAGAAGCTGACTATATTTTAAATAAGGTACACAGCATTGTGGAACATCTGGATGATCTGGATTCCAGTTTAAATGCTGCATCTAAAAATTGGAAGACAACCCGTATGGCAAAAGCAGAGCTTTCAATTCTGCGTCTGGCAGCCTACGAGATTAAATATGAAGAAGATATTCCGGTGTCTGTTTCCATTAATGAAGCAGTTGAACTGGCAAAAGCATATGGTTCTGATCAGGGACCGGCATTTGTAAACGGAATTTTATCCGGACTGGCATGAGAAGGAATGTTTATTCTGTCGGACAGGTAAATTCTTATATTCAGAACATGTTTGCACAGGATTTTATGATGGGGCATATTGCAGTTCGCGGAGAAATCTCAAACTGCAAATATCACAGTTCCGGGCATATTTATTTCACCCTGAAAGATGAAACCGGTGTACTGAAAGCGGTAATGTTTCGCGGAAGTGTGGACAAAGGTCTTACTTTTCATATGGATGTGGGAGACCGTGTGGTCGTGCTGGGAGAAATCCGCATCTATGAGCGTGACGGACAGTATCAGCTGTATGCACAGCAGGTGACCCGTGATGGTGTTGGAGTTCTGTATCAGAAATTCATGGAGCGGAAGAAAGAACTTGAGGAGATGGGAATGTTTGCGCAGGAGTATAAGCGTGACATTCCCCGTTATGCGTCACGAGTCGGTATTGTAACTGCTCCTACGGGAGCTGCGATCCGCGACATTCAGAATATTTCCCATCGAAGGAATCCGTATGTACAATTGTTGCTGTATCCTGCACTTGTGCAGGGTGAAGGAGCAGCCGCATCCATCGTGCAGGGTATTTATGCGATGGAACAGAAAAATGTAGATGTGATCATCGTCGGACGAGGCGGTGGATCAATGGAGGACCTGTGGGCATTTAATGAAGAAATTGTCGCACGGGCTATTTTTGAATGTTCGGTTCCGGTGATATCAGCTGTAGGACATGAAACAGATTATACAATTGCCGATTATGTGGCAGATTTGCGTGCACCGACGCCTTCTGCTGCAGCGGAACTGGCGGTTTTTGATTATGAACAGGTGCGGGAACGGCTGGATATGAGTGCACAGAGAATGTTCCACCAGATGAAACAACGGATGGAATTTGCCAGAGGCAGAATCCGGGAGTATCAGCTGCAGTTAAAAGCATTGCACCCAAAAAATCAGCTATTGCAGAAGCGGCAGTATCTGACGGATCTGGAGGAAGAACTGGAACGGCAGATGCACGAATTTTTGCAGAAAAAACGACATCAGTTGGAAATGTATGCAGCCAAGCTGGATGGATGTTCACCGCTGAAAAAGCTGCAGGGTTCGTATGCTTTTTTAAGCAGGATGGATGGAAGACCGATTCAGTCCGTGATGCAAGTGCAGGTGGATGATACGATCCAGGCACAACTGCTGGACGGAAAGATTACGGCAATAGTCTGTAGAACCGAAGAAAACGGAGTAGTGTAGAGAGATGGAAACAATGGAACCGACGGAATCAAAAGAATCATTAGAAGAACTGTTTGAGCAGCTGGGGAATATTCTTGCGGACATGGAAAATCCGGAACTTTCTCTGGAGGATGCATTTATGCTGTATGAACAGGGAATGAAAAAAATACAACGTTGCAATCAGAAGCTGGATACTGTAGAAAAGAAGATGCTTCAGATTACAGAAGACGGGACAGAAGTTCCCTTTGAATAGAGAGGTGCGAATGATGGATATCAACAAAGAAATTGCAGAGCATACCACTCAGGTAGAGGCAATCATAACAAAATATCTGCCGAAAGAGAGCGGATATCAGAAAACAGTTATGGAAGCCATGAATTACAGTTTCCTGGCAGGAGGTAAGCGGCTGCGGCCAATGCTGATGCAGGAGACTTACAGGCTGTTTGGCGGAAACTCTGATATTATTGAACCATTTATGGCTGCGATTGAGATGATCCATACGTATTCTCTGATTCACGATGATCTTCCGGCGATGGACAATGATGATTATCGTCGTGGAAGAAAAACAACTCATGTGGTTTATGGTGAAGCAATGGGAATCCTTGCAGGAGATGCACTGCTGAATTTTGCCTTTGAGACAGCGTGCAAAGGCCTGATGCAGGATGTCGGTAATCCTGCGGTGGCAAGAGCTGTTCAGATCCTGGCGCAGAAAGCCGGTATCTATGGCATGCTGGGCGGTCAGGTGGTAGATGTGGAATCGGAGGGACAACCGCTGGAGCGGGAAAAACTGGATTTTATCTACGATTTAAAAACAGGTGCACTTATAGAAGCTTCCATGCTGATCGGCGCAGTGCTGGCAGGTGCTTCTGAGAAAGAACAGCAGGTGATTTTGCAGGTGGCAAAAGATGTGGGGCTGGCCTTCCAGATTCAGGATGATATTCTGGATGTGACCAGTGACATGGAGACACTTGGAAAACCTATTGGCAGTGATGAGAAAAATCACAAAACGACTTATGTGACGATCCGTGGGCTTGCACAAGCCCAAAAGGATGTCGAAAAAATATCTGAGCGTGCATTAGAGGGAGTGGCATCGCTTTCAGAGGAAAATGTATTCCTGAATGAATTGATCAGATATTTAATTCACAGAAAAAAATAGGGGATAAAAATGGTACTGGATCGAATCAATCAGGCGAATGATATAAAATATTTAAATGAGGCACAGCTGGAGGAACTGCCGGGAGAAATCCGACAGTTCCTGATCGAACATATTTCAAAAACAGGTGGTCATCTGGCCTCCAATCTTGGTGTGGTGGAACTTACTATGGCGCTGCATCTGATACTGAATTTTCCGGAGGATAAGCTGATCTGGGATGTAGGACATCAGTCTTATACTCATAAAATCCTGACAGGACGAAAGCAGGAATTTGAGCATTTGCGGCAGCTGGATGGCATAAGCGGTTTTCCGAAACGCTCTGAGAGTGATTGTGATGCTTTTGACACCGGACACAGTTCTACTTCTATCTCAGCAGGTCTTGGATATGCGAGAGCCAGAGATCTTCTGGGAGAGGACTATCATGTGGTATCTGTTATTGGTGATGGTGCATTGACGGGTGGACCGGCTTTTGAAGCTCTGAACAATGCGGCAGAACTTCAGACCAACATGATTATTGTGCTGAATGATAATAAAATGTCTATTTCAGAAAATGTAGGAGGATTATCTCAGCATCTGGCCTCTTTGCGAACTGCGGAAGCATACCAGGAGTTCAAGTCCGGCGTACACAATTCGTTGGAGCGTCTGCCTTACGGAGAACGTGTGGTCCGCAGAATCCGAAAGACAAAGAGCAGTTTGAAACAGCTGCTGATTCCGGGCATGATTTTTGAAAATATGGGAATCACTTATCTGGGACCGGTGGATGGACATAATCTGATGGATCTGGTACGGATTCTGCGGGAGGCAAAAAAAGTTAACGGTGCGGTGGTTGTACATGTGCAGACGGAAAAAGGCCGTGGATATCAACCTGCAGAGGAACATCCGGATCGGTTTCATGGTACAGGACCTTTTGATATTCCAAGTGGACAGCCACTGGTGAAAAAGGAAAAACCGAACTATACCGATGTGTTTTCCACGGTTATTACGAAGATTGCGGCAAAGGATGACCGGGTGGTTGCAATCACAGCAGCTATGGCGGACGGTACCGGGCTGAAGCGGTTTCGGGCGGAATATCCGGCGCGCTTTTTTGATGTGGGAATTGCAGAAGGACATGCCGTGACGTTTGCAGCCGGACTGGCAGCAGCCGGAATGCATCCGGTGTTTGCAGTGTACTCTTCTTTCCTGCAGCGCGGATTTGACCAGATTGTTCATGATATTTGTATGCAGAATCTTCCGGTGGTCTTTGCTGTTGACCGGGCAGGTCTGGTGGGCGCAGACGGCGAGACGCATCAGGGTGTGTTTGACCTGTCGTATCTTGGGATGATTCCGAACATGATGGTGCTGGCGCCAAAGAATAAATGGGAATTGGCAGACATGCTGCGGTTTGCATTCCGACAGGAAGGACCGGTTGCGCTGCGTTATCCCCGTGGAACAGCATACGATGGTCTGAAAGAACACCGTGCTCCGATTGTTTACGGACAGAGTGAATGGATCTTCGAAGAACGGCAGATTGCCATCTTTGCGGTGGGAAATATGATGGAAGAAGCGTTGAAAGTACATGAACTTCTGCATGAACGGGGATATGACTGTTCTCTGATCAATGCACGTTTTGTAAAACCGCTGGATTACGATGCTTTGCGCAAAGCAGCCAGCGGACATCTGCTCGTAGTGACCATGGAAGAAAATATCCTGCGGGGCGGTTTCGGCTATGCTGCGGCAGCATTTTTAAGTGCAGTGGATGAAACTGTGAAAGTGTTGCATTTTGGTATTGATGATCAGTTTGTGCAGCATGGGACTGTATCACAGCTGCATGTACGGATTGGCCTGGACGCTGCAAGTATGACAGATAAGATTATTGAAACTTATCAGAAGCTTTAGAATAAAAGGCAAAAAGAATGAAAGAATCATAGAAAGCTGAAACGGGAAAGGAAACTTTCCTGTGAAAAAGAAGGAAATAGATAACAGATATGAAAGAAAGACTGGATATATTACTTGTAAAACGAAATCTTGCACCTTCCAGAGAAAAAGCGAAAGCCATGATCATGGAGGGAAATGTGTTTGTAAACAATCAGCGGGAGGACAAAGCGGGTTCCTCTTTTGATGAGAATGTACCGATTGAGATTCATGGCACTACTTTGAAATATGTCAGCCGTGGTGGTTTGAAACTTGAAAAAGCAATGAATGAGTTTGACCTGAATCTGGACGGTGATATCTGCATGGATATAGGGGCATCTACCGGTGGTTTTACGGATTGTATGCTGCAAAACGGTGCTTCCAAAGTATACTCTGTGGATGTCGGATATGGTCAGTTTGCATGGAAACTGCGTCAGGATCCAAGAGTTGTATGTATGGAAAAGACGAATATCCGTTATGTGACGCCGGAGGATATTGGTGATGCACTGGATTTTGCTTCTGTGGATGTATCTTTTATCTCACTGACCAAAATCTTGGAACCGGCACGCAATCTGTTGAAGGATGGCGGACAGATGGTCTGCCTGATCAAGCCACAGTTTGAAGCAGGGCGCGAAAAGGTAGGAAAAAAAGGTGTTGTGCGTGACAAAGCGGTACATCTGGAAGTCGTGGAACGCATTGTTACATTTGCTCTGGAGCATGGATTTTCTGTACATCATCTGTCTTATTCCCCAATCAAGGGACCGGAGGGAAATATTGAATATCTGGTGCACATTGAAAAGAAGGAAACAGCGGTAAAGGAGGAAGGCGTAGATCCGGTAGCAGTAGTGGAAGCTGCTCATGCAGAGCTTGATAAGTAATATGAAGAAGTTTTTTATTATTACCAATGAACATAAGGATATGAATCTGGCAATGACCAATGCCATTTCGGATTACATTATTGCAAAAGGCGGTACATGCATGCATTATGTCAGCACGAAATCCGGCTGGAGGGAGCGTAATCTGCGGCGTTTTCAGCCATCGGATATCGATGCGGAGTGCATCATTGTGCTTGGAGGTGACGGTACACTGGTACGAGCTGCCAGAGATATGGCAAGCATTGGAATCCCACTGATCGGTGTCAATCTGGGAACGCTGGGGTATCTGTGTGAACTGGAACGCAGTACGGTATACGATGCCATTGACCGTTTATTTGAAGATCGTTACGAGCTGGAGACGCGGATGCTGATCAAGGGGAGCAGCCAGAAGGATGGTTCCGGAAAAGCAACATTTGCATTGAATGATATTGTTATCCATAGAACCGGTCTGCCGCAGATTGTTAATCTGATCGTATCTGTGAATGACGAATATCTGGCCAATTACAGTGCAGATGGTATCATCATTTCCACCCCGACGGGTTCTACCGGATACAGTATGTCTGCGGGAGGTCCAATCGTAGATCCAAAAGCGGATCTGATGTTGATCACACCGATCAATCCACACAGTGCACTGGCGAAGAGCATTGTGGTTGGTTCGGATGCTGTGATTGATGTCACTTTGGCTAAACGTCGGCAGGAAGAAGATGAGGAAGCCGAGGTAAGCTTTGACGGAGATCGTTTCGTGCATATGAAAGTGGGAGACAATATTCGAATTCAGAAAGCGGATGCACATGCAAAAATTTTGAAGTTAAATCAGTTGAGCTTTTTACAGATTCTGCGGAAAAAAATGCAGGAATTTCATTAGGAGGTGCCTAGTTGAAAGCAAAAAGGCATGCGAAGATTCTGGAGATCATTCGCAAATATGATGTAGATACACAGGAGGAGTTGTGTGTACGGCTTAATGAAGCCGGTTATAAAGTAACACAGGCAACCGTATCCCGTGATATCAGGGAGTTAAAATTAACAAAAGTCGCCATCAAAGGTGGAAAACAGAAATACACATCGCTGTATGATGCAGGTACAGATTTGGAGGAGAAATACAGCCGTGTGTTCAAGGATGGGGTGATTTCCCTGGATATGGCGCAGAATATTCTCGTGATAAAGACCGTATCGGGAATGGCCATGGCAGTTGCAGTTGCACTGGATGCCATGGACTGCAATGAAATTGTAGGAAGCATCGCCGGTGACGACACGATCATGTGTGCGGTGCGGACTGTAGAAGATACTGCGGCGCTGATGCAGCGACTGCGGGCATTGCAGAGAGAGTAGAAGGAGTAAATAAAACGAATGTTATTAAATCTGCATGTTAAAAATCTGGCATTGATTGAGGAATCCGAAGTAACCTTCGGTTCAGGTCTGAATATTCTATCCGGTGAAACCGGAGCCGGTAAATCTATAATCATCGGTTCTGTTAATCTTGCGTTGGGCGGAAAAGTATCTCGTTCCATGCTGCGGGAGAATGCAGAATTTGCTCTGGTGGAATTAATCTTTTCCATTGAAAACGAAGCACAGGCAGAGGTACTGCGAGCATTGGATATTTTCCCGGAAAACGGGGAGATTATTATGAGCAGAAAGATTTATGCTAGTGGAAGAAGTGTCAGCCGGATCAATTCGGAGACAGTTTCTGCATCCGTGATGCGTAAAGTGGCTTCTTTGCTGATTGATATTCATGGCCAGCATGAACATGAATCCCTGCTGGCCAAGCGGAATCATATGAAATATCTGGATGATTTTGCAAAACGTGTGCTGGCAGAACGGAAGAAATTACTGGCGGAAGTCTATGATGAGTATACTGTCTGCAGAAAGAAACTGGAGGAAGCTTCACTGGATGCCAAACAGCAGGCAAGAGAACTTTCTTTTTTACAGTATGAAATTGATGAAATTGATCAGGCAGATCTGAAACCGGGAGAGGATGAAGCTCTGGAAGCAGACTTCAAAAAGATGTCTCATGGTCGAAAAATCACGGAAGCCATTGCGGAGTGTCAGGAATTGTGTTCCGAAGGAAATGAAAATGCGGCAGATTTGATCGGCAGATCCGTGCGGGCTTTGCATATGGTGGCACAGTTTGACGCATCTATGGAGGCATTATCCGGTCAGTTGGAAGAAGTGGAAAATCTCTTCAGCGATTTTAACAGAGAACTGTCTGGTTATGCATCGGAACTGAACTTTTCAGAAGAAGCGTTTCAGCAGATTGAGGATCGACTCAATCAGATCAATCATCTGAAGGCAAAATATGGCAAAACGATTGAACGGATTCTGGAAGCACGGCAGGAAAAGGAAGAAAAACTGGATCAGCTGCAGCATTATGAAGAATATCGTCAGCAACTACAGGAAAATCTAAGCCAGGCAGAAGCAAAGCTGAATCAGCTGTGTCAGGAAGTGACAGAGATTCGCAAGAGTTACGCGAAAGACTTAACAGTACAGACAACAGCGGCATTACAGGATTTAAATTTCCTGGATGTCCGGTTTGAGATGGAATTTTCAAGATTGGATCATTTTACTGCCAATGGATGGGATGAAACACGATTTATGATTTCCACGAATCCAGGCGAACCGCTCAAACCGTTGGATGCAGTAGCTTCCGGCGGTGAGTTGTCCCGCATTATGCTGGCTCTGAAGACGGTTCTGGCAGAACATGATGAAATCGAGACATTGATTTTTGATGAGATTGACAGCGGAATCAGCGGCAGAACAGCACAGATGGTGGCGGAGAAGATTAAGATGACCGGTAAAAACCATCAGATTATCTGTATCACTCATCTGCCACAGATCGCAGCAATGGCAGATCATCATTTTTTAATTGAAAAAACTTCTAGTGCGGACAGTACAATCTCCAATATCAGGCCGTTAGAGAGAGAAGAAAGTATCCAGGAACTTGCCAGGATGCTTGGTGGTGTCAAGATTACAGATACTGTGCTACAAAATGCAAAAGAAATGAAAGAAATGGCAGATGCGGTAAGATAATCCCTGTGTGAAATGGCGGAATATCCATATAATAAAAACAGAAGAAAGAACACTGAATATGACAGATCATGAACAGATAGAAGAAAGATACCTGGTAAAAAAGGTATCTTTTTTATTTGATCGAAAATTTTCTATTTTACGAAAGAAGGGTGTGAAAAAATGATTTTTTTGAGCACTTATCGAAATAAAAGAAGATGGATTGCTGCGGCAGGCATGACCATCTGGCTCATGTCTGCTTATGTGTGGATGTTGGATGAAATCCCAGGAACTGTCTGTGTTTCTGATGGTCAGCCGCTAAATATTACGGAAGGTCTGCCAGTGACCAGTCAGATTCGCAGCACGGACGGAATTGCTGTTTCTGCCGGGATGATGACTGGCGGCAGGTATGAGGTCGAATGCAAGTTGTTTGGTCTGATTCCGGTAAAAGAAGTGACAGTTCATATTGTAGAGGAAACTGAAGTAATACCATGTGGAATCCCTTTTGGTATTTATATTGAAATGGAAGGTATCCTTGTGGTGGAACTATGTGATCTGGAGCAAAATGGCATATCCGTGGAAAGTCCGGCCGAACACATTTTGAAACCCGGGGATTACATCACAGCAGTGAATGGAGCGCAAGTAACAGCCAAAGAAGATTTACAGCGGGCAGTAGCAGAAAGTGGAGGCAGTGTGCTGCAGTTGACAGTGGTGCGTGGTGGAGAAGCCTTTCAATGTAGTGTGACACCGATTTGCACAGATAGCAAAATCTTTCAAATTGGTGTCTGGGTAAGGGATGATCTGGCCGGAATAGGGACTCTGACTTATATTGACGGGGAAGGAACATTCGGTGCATTGGGACATGGAATCACAGATACGGATGTAGAACATCTGATCAGCGTGCTGGATGGCACTGTATATCAGGCAAATATCCTTAGTGTCATTCGGGGAGAACAGGGAAAACCCGGAGAGTTGGTGGGACAGATTCATTATAATCAGGCAAATCGTCTTGGACAGATTACGAAAAACACAAAAAATGGTATTTTTGGTCAGATTGAAAATCTGCCGGATTCTCTGGCAGATGCCACTTCGATGGAGATTGGTTTCAAGCAGGAGATTGAGAACGGACCGGCACAGATTCTGGCTACGATTGATGATCAGCCGGAGTTATTTGATATCGAGATCATGGATGTGGATCTGAATCCCAGAGAGTCAAATAAGGGCATTCGTTTTCAAGTGACAGATGCGAATCTGATTCGGAAAACCGGTGGGATTATCCAGGGGCTGAGCGGAGCTCCGATTCTGCAAAATGGAAAAGTCATTGGAGCGGTAACCCATGTTTTGGTAAATGATCCCTGCAAAGGATACGGAATTTTTATTGAAACTATGATAGAACAATGAGATGGACATTAGGAAATTCAAGAATGCCATTGGCATTCTTGAATTATATGGGAGTGGATGCGGGATGATATTATTTAAGCAGGATGAGATTGTTCGATTTTTCGCATAACATAGAGGTAGGAAATACCGGTAAATACAGCAGCTGCAATCCAGGCTGCCGGATCGCCAAAGCAAGCCAGACGGAAATTCAGGATTTTCATGGCAAAGATGGAAACGACCAGTCTTGCAAGAAGCTCCGCTACGCCGCCCATCATCGGAAGAAAGCCGTAACCGCATCCCTGCATAGTGTTTCGGAAAATGAAAATCGTGCTCAGCGGGATGAAGAACATGGAGCACATGTATGCATAAGTCTGTGCCCAGGGGAGCATGGCTGACATATCTACATCTCCGGAGAAAAACAGGTGCAATGCCGGTTTTAACAGAGAACACATCAGTGCGGTCACCACAAGAGCATAGACCAGTGCGATGCCAAGTGCTGTTTTTACACCTGCTTTGATCCTTTTGATATCACCGGAACCGAAATTTTGTCCGCTGTATGTTGCCATAGTCTGTCCCATAGCGATCATACCTTGCATAAGAAGACTCTGTAGTTTTCCGGTAGCAGTAAATGCAGCCACTGCCGTAGAACCGAACAGATTGATGGCAGACTGCATAATCATAGTACCGGAAGAGGTGATTGCAAACTGTAATGCCATGGGAATACCGGCTGCCAACTGATTTTTCGTATCTGTGCGTGAGATTTTCCAGTCACTTCTGTATGGCTTCAGCTCCGGAATCTTACACCAGATATAAATGGCACATAAAACAGCGGAAATGGCCTGAGCCAGATTGGTAGCCCAAGCGGCACCTGCCACACCCATGTGCAGCTGAATGATAAAAAACAGATCCAGAAGCACATTCAGGCAGGCGGAAAAGACAAGGAAAAACAAAGGAACTTTACTATTTCCAACTGCCCGTAGAAAGGCTGACAACAGGTTGTAAAAAATGTTAGCAACAATTCCTGCGGTAATGATCATTATGTAGCTATAAGCGTCGGCAAAAATATTATCCGGTGTGTTCATGATCGTTAGGAGCGGTTTCATCAGAAACAAACAGGAACATGTCAGGAATAGCGTAAACAAAACAGACAGCAGGGTACCGTTAGCAACTGCCTGTTTCACGCCATCTGCATCGTGGGCACCATATCGCTGAGAAATCAGAATGGCAAATCCGGCAGTAATACCCTGGGAAAAACCGGTGAGTAAAAACATGATTGTTCCGGTGGAACCGACTGCTGCCAGAGCGTCTGCCCCCACATAACGTCCGACAATGATGGTGTCCACCATATTATATAACTGCTGAAATATATTTCCGATGATAAGCGGAAGTGTAAATTGAAGGATGACCGGAAGCGGTCGCCCTTTTGTCATGTCCAATTGCATATGTTTTCTCCTTAAAAAATGATTGATTTGAAAAGTTCAAACACTATTGTATCGCATTTATTATTTTTTTCAATAGAGAAAATACTTTCATAGGAAAAATCTTTTTCTCAAACTGAGTGATATTTGCTATAATGATATATAACAATGAAAAAAAGATGTGAGGGACGGAAGAATGGGAGAAAAAATTACATTTTGCAAAGGCGGTGGATGTACAGCAAAGCTAGGTGCCGGCATTTTAAGTCGTGTGTTGGAACGTCTGCCGAAAGGAAAACAGGATCCCAACCTGCTGATCGGTTATGACAGCAAGGATGACGCAGCAGTGTATCAGGTCAGTGATGATATTGCTATCGTACAGACATTGGATTTTTTTCCACCGATGGTGGAGGATCCATATACATTTGGTAAAATTGCGGCAACCAATGCCCTGAGTGATATCTATGCCATGGGTGGTGAAGTAAAGACAGCCTTGAATATTGTCTGCTTTCCGGAACAGATGGATTTGAATATTCTGGGTGAAATCATGCGCGGCGGATCTGAGAAAGTAATTGAGGCAGGAGGCACATTGGCCGGCGGTCACTCTATTAATGATACGGATGTCAAATATGGACTGTCTGTAACCGGTGTAGTGCATCCAAAAAAAATCTATCCGAATAATGGTGGCAGACCAGGGGACAAGCTGATCCTGACCAAAAAACTCGGCGTAGGAATTATATGTACGGCAAACCGTGTGCAGGAAGCTTCGGAGGAGGCAATGCGGGAGGCAATCGCATCTATGACTACCTTAAATAAATATGCGGCAGAAATCTGCAGGAAGTATGAGATACATGCATGTACAGATGTGACGGGATTTAGTTTCCTTGGACATTTGCATGAGATGATGGATGGTACATTAAGCTGCAGAATCGATGGCTCTTCGGTACCGGTGTTCCCGGAGGCACTGGAGGCTGCGGATGAGTTTCTGTTGACAGCAGCCGGACAGAGAAATCGGAATCATGTACAGGATTTTGTGAAGTTTGTGAATGTGCCGTTTGCCATGGAAGAGGTGCTTTATGATCCACAGACTTCCGGTGGACTCCTGGTTGCGGTAAGTGCCGGACATGCGAAGGCATTGTTGCAGGAATTATGTGATGCTGGACTTCCTGCGGCTATTGTCGGGGAAGTAACAGAAAAAGAAACTGCAGAGATTACCGTTGAGATGTAAGAGTTATTGCCTGGGTATAGACTTGCAGAGATGTACAGAAGAATATGTCATGCATTGCATGACATTCAAATCAATATAAAAAAAGAAATGTTTTTATACAGGAGGGAAACAGAATGATCAAAGTAGATGCAATGGGCGATACCTGCCCAATTCCGGTTGTAAAAACCAAAAATGCGATCAAAGAGTTAAAGGGTAGCGGTGAGGTACAGACATTGGTTGATAATGAAATTGCTGTGCAGAACCTGACGAAAATGGCAAATCAGAAAGGTTATGGTGTGAAATCTCAGAAACTGGGAGAAGGAAAATATGAAGTCACTATGACTATTTCCGATGGAAATGCTGACGCTATTACCACAACAGGAGATTCCGCAGAAGAAGAGCAGATCGTATGTTATCCGGATGCAAGAAAGAAAAATACGGTTGTAGTATTGGCTTCTGCTACGATGGGTGCCGGGGATGAAGAACTGGGAGAAATACTGATGAAAGGATTTATCTATGCCCTGAGCCAACAGGAAGAATTACCGGCTACGATTCTCCTGTATAATGGAGGTGCAAAAATTTCCTGCGAAGAATCTCCGTCTCTGGAAGATCTGCGTTCCCTGGAAGCGCAGGGAGTAGAAATTCTGACGTGTGGAACATGCCTGAATCATTATGGGTTGACAGATAAACTGAAAGTTGGAGACGTGACAAATATGTATGTCATTGCAGAAAAAATGACACAAGCAGATTTGATCGTGAAGCCTTGATATGAAAAGAACAAATGAAAAAGAACTCCAACACCGACACGGAAAATTTCCCTACCGTCTTATGTTGGAGTTCTTTTTTTATTTGTTCCATTTTTTATGTCGTATAACGGATGATTCTGGCGGGATTACCGACGACTACGGCGTTATCCGGAATGTCTTTTGTTACGACGGAACCTGCACCGACTACGACGTTATTTCCGATGTTCACACCCGGAAGGACGATGCAGTTACCACCGAACCAGACATTGTCACCGATGGTGATGGGCTGGCCGCTTACATAATTTGCTATCCTGGTTTTGGAATCCATTGGATGACTGACGGTGTAGAGACAGGTCTGTGGTCCCATCAGACAGTTATCACCGATGGTGATCGGTGCTGCATCCAGCATGACACACTGGAAATTGGCGAAGAAATTTTTGCCGACATGGATATGAAAACCATAATCGCAGTGAAATGGTGGTTTGATAAAAATATCATCGTCGCAGTCGCCGAATAATTCTTTTAAAAGCGAGAGACGAAGCTGATCTTCATCTTCGGTAGTTGCATTAAATCGGTCGGCAAGTCTGCGGGCGTGCTTTTTTAGTTCGCCGATTTTTGCGTCACTGTTCCAGAACATTTCACCGGCTTCCATTTTTTCAAATTCAGTACGGGTATCTTTTTCCATAGAATCATGTCTCCTTAATGATATACTCCCAGTTCCTTTTAGCATAAAGGACCTGGGAGTATTATTAGTACAAAATTGTAAAATTATTGTGTAGAAGATTTCCGGCGGAAAGCTTCCAGTGGTATTTGTGCGAGGATAACTGCTGCAAAGATTAAGGCACAACCGAACAACTCACGTCCATTCATGCGCTCATGCAGAATGATCCAGCCTCCCAGCACGGAAAATACAGATTCCAGGCTCATCAGCAGAGATGCAATTGTCGGATTGATACCTTTTTGGCCCACTACCTGAAGTGTATAGCCTGCACCGGAGGAAAGAATTCCGGCATAGAGCAGGGAAATCAGGGCAGCAGGTGCACCAAAGGCGGCAAGTGTGGATGGAATATTAGCAAATGAGTGCTGCATATCAATGAAGAATGCAGGAATCAGAGAGACAATACCTGCTACCAGAAACTGGACACAGGAAAGCTTGATGCCATCCACAAGTGGAGAAAAATGATCCACACACAAGATATGAAAGGAAAATCCAAGGGCGCACAGCAGGAGAAGCAGATCCGGCAACTGCAGAGAGAAAGAGCCTTTCATACAAAGCAGATAAAGACCGATCAGTGCCAGTCCAATGCCAATCCAAATGTTCCATCCGCATTTTTTTCCCAAAAACAGACCAATGATTGGTACAATTAAAATGTAACAGGTAGTTAAAAATCCTGCTTTTCCAGCAGTTGCTCCGTAAAAGAGCGCCAGCTGCTGCAGGGTACTTGCAAATCCGAGAACAATACCGCAGGCAATGCCGCCGGTGATCAGAGCTTTTCTGCTCTTAGGAGATGGCGCTTTGTGGTCTGGATTCTTTTTGCTCATAATCAGAAGTACCGGACATAAGACAGCGGCACCCAGTAAAAAACGGATGCCGTTAAATGTATATGGTCCGAATTTGCCGCCCTCGCTCTGTGCGACAAATGCAATTCCCCAGATAAAAGCTGCCAGAACAAGCAAAAATGAGTTGCGTCTTTGCAATGCTTTTTCTTTCATATTCATATAACCCTTTCATCATACATAATCATTCACACACATGTTCCAGACCCTGAGCCATGATGGTTGCCACATGATCGTCTGCCAGGGAGTAGTAGATGGTTTTCCCTTCCCGGCGGAATTTAACCAGTGCGGACTGTTTCAGAATCCGAAGCTGATGCGAGATAGCACTCTGTGTCATGGACAGCGCATCTGCAATGTCCTGCACACACAATTCCTGTTTGGAAAGAACTGATAAAATTCGTATTCTGGTCGGATCTCCAAATACTTTAAATAAATCAGCAAGCTGATATAAAGTGTCATCATAATTGGAATCATCCATATTTGCTATCCCCATTGTATCATATCCTCCAAATCGAAATTCTAGCTGCACTTTGCAGGAAAAATATTGTTCCAAATGTCCGATCGTGTGGCACAACGGTTCCCTGCATAGTACTTCCATTGTAACGTAAAATGAAAAGCAAGTCAAATAATTATCGGTGGTTTCTTCTGTACTGCTGAAAGTGATCTGATACAGGATAATGTAATGTATGCATTGCTTCAAGATGTAATCAGATTTCAGCAGCAGGAGAATACCACCGACTATTTTTTATTTAATATAGAGCGCACGGATGGAATTTAATACACAGATCATGGCTACACCGGTATCTGCGAATACAGCCATCCACATATTTGCATGTCCGGTCAGTCCGAGGATCATAACAGCAATTTTGATGACAAGTGCAAATACAACGTTCTGAATTGCAATACGGTTCGTTGCTTTTGAAATGTTGATAGACTGCGGAATGGCCTCTGTGGAAGATGTCATAAATACGACATCAGCCGCTTCAATGGCAGCATCTGCACCGGTTCCCATGGCGGCACCGACATCTGCACCGGCCAGTACAGGAGCGTCATTGATACCATCACCGACAAACATGACAGCACCATATTTATTGCGTATTTTTCCAAGCTCATTTAATTTGCCTTCCGGTAGCAGTTTCGCATGTACTTCGTCAATGCCGGTAGCAGCAGCGACTGCGTCAGCTCCGGACTGGGAATCCCCGGTGAGCATAACGGAATGCAGGCCAAGTGCTTTTAATTTCCGGATAGCAGATACAGCATCGGATTTGATCGTGTCAGAGATAACCATATATCCGGCAAACGTACCGTTTACTGCAAGGAATACCTCGGAACCATAAGAATCAGCTGTCAGTTCCGGCATGATAATGTGATACTTATCCATCAATTTATGGTTTCCGCATAAAACGGAGCCATAAGAAGTTTCTGCGATAATACCGTGTCCGGCGATTTCGGAGAGTTTTTCCGGCTCTGCAAAGTGCAGTCCTTTTTCTCTTGCCGCTGCGACGATGCTGACAGCAATCGGGTGTGTGGAATGCTGTTCACATCCGGCACAGAGTGCAAGCAGTTTGTCTTCTGAAAGAGAACCGGAAGATACAGTTTTCTGAAGTTTAAAGTTACCTTCTGTGATTGTTCCGGTTTTATCCATGACAACGGCACCAAGTTTGCTTAAAGATTCCATGGACAGTCCGCCTTTGAACAGGATACCTTTTTTGGAACCGGCACCGATACCTGAGAAGAATGCCAGCGGCACGCTTAATACAAGGGCACATGGGCAGCTCATTACCAAAAAGGAAATGGCTGTGTAGATCCAGTAATTCCAGTTTCCGCTCACAACAGATGGAAGAATAGCAATGATGACGGCTGCGATTACGACACAAGGGGTATATATCTTTGCAAATCTTGTGATAAAACGATCAATTTTCGGTTTACTTGCGGCAGCGTTTTCCATGGATTCCAGAATACGGGAAACCATAGATTCGGATAACGGCTTTTCCACACGCATTTTTAACTGGCCGGAGGTGTTGACACAGCCGGATGTGATGGAATCACCCACAGATACACTTACCGGAACCGGTTCACCGGTGATCGGAGAAGTATCCAGCCGGCTTTCACCTTCAATAATCACACCATCCAGTGGAACTCTGTCACCTGGGCGGATCAACAGGATATCATCTACGTTTGCATCTTCTGCCGGAATGACAGTAATATTCTGATCAGATACGAGATTTACAACTTCCGGACGCATATCAACGGCATCCATAATCTGACCACGGCTGCGTTCTACCGCTTTATCCTCAAAAAATTCACCGATGCGGTAGAAAAGCATAACACCGACAGCTTCTGGAAAATCACGGATTGCAAACGCGGCAAGAGTAGCCACACTCATCAGGAAATTTTCGTCAAATACCTGTCCGTGGGAGATGTTTTTGAACGCTTTTACCAGGATTTCTCCACCCAGAATGATATAAGCAACAGCAAAAATAGTAAAAGTAGCAAGTGCATTATCAATGGTGTGGTTTAAAATGACACCGATGGCAAAAAGTACGGCACCGCTGATGATGCAGACCAGTTCTTTCTTATCGTCGCCTTCTTCTTCGTGAGAATGACCTTCCGTCTGTTTCTGTTTTTTCTTTTTTTCCAGCGTATCTCTCGGGACCACTGTTACCTCAGACTCGATGGAAGCACAGATCTTCTGAACTTCCGGGAGGTATTTGTCCGGATCAGCGGCGGAGAGGCGCAGTTGTTTTGTAGTATAAGTAATAGTGGCAGCAGTAACACCGGGAAGTTCATTGATCTTATCTTCCATTTTGGCTGCACAATGAGCACAGCCAAGGTTCTGTAAAATATAAACTTTACTGTTCCCACTGTGGACACGTTCTACATGATGTTCATGCTCATGATGGTGATGCTCGTGTCCGCAGCCACATTCATTCTCATGTTCATGATGATGGTGTTTATGATCGTGTTCGTGACATCCGCAGTCACAGTCGTCATCATCGCAGCAATCGTCGTCATCGTCATCACAGCAACCACAGTCGCAGTGGTCGTCATGATGGTGGTGATGTTCATGCTCATGCTCATGTTCACAGCAATCATCGTCATGGTCATGAGCACAGCAATCGCAGGTGCAGGCCTCTTCTTCGTGCTGATGTTCCAATTTATGTTCGTCTTCCAATTTATGCATAGGGAAATCCTCCTGTCTATATTGATGAATATATGATTAATTATTCATATGAATATTAAAACATATGAATGTCTACTTGTCAACAGTATATTTTATTTATACAACGAAAAAATTGCAATCTGCGTCTTACTGTGATAGCATATTATATATAAACACGAAATGAAATTTATAGACAATAGTCGACAAAAAATAAGATTTCCTGTGTTTATAATACATTTGTTCGCAAAATATAAATCACTAGGAGGTAAATATGAGTAAGCTGAATGTCGGAATTGCAGATGATAATGAATTAATGGTACATCTGTTGTCAGATATTGTGGCACGAGATGAAGAATTACAGGTGGTAGGAACCGCATGTAATGGTGAGGAAGCGTACAAAATGATAAAAACAAAGGAGCCGGATGTCGTTCTATTAGATATTGTGATGCCAAAATTAGATGGCTTAGGTGTGATCGACAAAGTTAAAAAAGATAAAACGTTAAAGAAATTTCCGACATTTATCATGATCAGTGCAATCGGTCAGGAGCGTGTGACGGAGGATGCCTTCAAACTTGGCGCGGACTATTACATAATGAAGCCTTTTGACAGAGATATGATCGTAAATCGGATAAAAATGGTCCGACATCATGAAAATAGAAAGTCTTTTCATATGCGTCGGATTAATCCGGGAGAAAATCCGGAGCAACTGCAGAAAAGTCTGGAAAGTCGTGTCACGGATATCATCCACGAAATCGGTGTACCGGCACATATCAAAGGATATCAATATTTGAGGGATGCGATTATTATGTCTGTAAATGATATAGAAATGTTAAATTCAATTACGAAAATTTTGTACCCTACGATTGCCAAAAAGTATCAGACAACGGCAAGCCGTGTGGAGCGTGCCATCAGACATGCGATTGAAGTGTCATGGAACCGTGGAAAAATGGATACCATTGATGCTTTATTCGGTTATACCATCAATAATGGCAAGGGTAAACCTACTAATTCAGAGTTTATCGCACTGATAGCAGACAAAATCCGTCTGGAAAATAGTTAACGTAAAGCAGGAAAAGAAACTGAGAAAAGCAGTTGGTGAGGCTCGGCAAATGTGCTATAATATTTTACGAATATACTACCTACAATAAGGATTGGGGGAACAGGATGAAAAAAATATTATTTGCATCATCGGAAGCAGTACCGTTTATTAAAACAGGCGGACTGGCCGATGTCGTTGGTTCTTTGCCGAAATATTTTCCAAAGAATGAATATGATGTACGTGTTGTGGTTCCGAAGTACATGTGCATGGACCGTAAATACACAGAAGAGATGAAACTTGTGACTGAATGTCAGGTGCAGTTAAACTGGCGTACCCAGTATGCAGGTGTTTATGAACGGAAAGAAGATGGTGTCACATTTTATTTCATTGACAATGAGTATTATTTTGCGGGACCGGCACCTTATGGACAGATTTATCAGGATGCGGAGAAATTTGCTTATTTTTCCAAAGCTGTCCTAACTATTTTGCCGGAAATCGGATTCCAGCCGGATATTATTCATTGTCATGATTGGCAGACAGGTCTGATTCCGGTATTTCTGGAAGCTCAGTTCCGGCAGAATGAGTTCTATCGCTATATGCGTACGGTATACACTATTCATAATATGAAATTCCAGGGACGCTGGTATGTGGATGCAATTCGAGATGTGACCGGATTGGACAGTTCCTATTTTACGATAGACAAGCTGGAAAGCTATGGAAATGCGAATCTTCTGAAAGGAGGTATCGTATATGCGGACCATATCACGACCGTCAGTGAGACATACGCGAAAGAAATTCAGTCCACCGAAGGTGGCGAAGGGCTGGATGGTCTGATGCGTGCAAAATCGTTTGCACTGTCCGGAATTGTCAATGGTCTGGATTATAATGTGTTTGATCCGAAGAAAGATCCGGCCATTGCAAAAAAACTGACGGGTGATGTTTCCTCTTATAAAAAAGCAAATAAGCAGGCATTACAGAAGGAGACTGGCCTGGAAGAAGATACGGATAAGTTCCTGCTTGGAATGGTATCCCGTCTGACCGATCAGAAAGGATTTGATCTTGTAGATTATATGATGGATGAAATCCTTGGCGATGAGCGGATTCAGATCGTAGTTCTTGGAACAGGAGAACAGCGTTATGAAGATATGTTCCGGTATTTTGCACAGAAATATCCGGGGCGTGTGTCTGCGAATATCTGTTATTCTGAGGAGTTTGCACACCGTATCTATGCAGGATGTGATGCATTTCTGATGCCGTCCTTGTTTGAGCCATGCGGACTGAGTCAGCTGATGAGTATGCGTTACGGAACTGTACCGATGGTTCGTGAAACCGGTGGCCTGAAGGATACGGTAGAAGCATATAATGAGTTTGAACATACCGGAACAGGATTCAGTTTTCATAATTATAATGCACATGAGATGCTTTATATGATTCGTTACGCTTGCAAGATTTATTTTGGCTATCCGGAAGAATGGGAAGGAATCATTCGCCGAGGCATGGCGATGGATTATTCCTGGGCGGCATCTGCCAGCAAATATGCAGAGATCTACGAAGGACTCTATGCACGCAGTGAAAAAGATCGTGCACAGGAGCTGGAATGGCAAAAAGAACTGGAAGAGCGGGAACAGAAACGTCTGGAAGCAGAATTGAGGGTCAAATTGATGCTGGAAGCGGAAGCTGCCGAAAGAGAAGCGGAACTTCAAAGAACGGAAGCTGCGGCAAAAGAGGCAGAGGCAAAGAAGAAAGAAACGGTTAAGCCAAAGGCAAAGCCAGCTGCAAAAACAAAGACAAATAATAAAAAGAAATAATGCTTCCCCTGATGGCTGCAGTGTGAGTCATCAGGGGAAGTGTAACGTGCAGTGATTCTGAGGAGAATAGGTCAGCTTATACTGACCGGAATCACGCACCAAGTCTCACGTGCGTTCAACGTGAATTCATATACATTGTTACATCGTGATTTCATTTTCTTTGCGTGAATAATAATAGGCGTGCGTAGATAAAATTTCATCATCCTGAAGCTGTGTGTCATTGACCTCCTGAACCATTTCAGAAAGCTCCTGATAATCACTATTCTCCAGTGTTGGCACAAGGATTACTTCATGGATACTGCTTGGAAGAATATAGAAATCCGTCTGTGCTTCCGCGGCATAATGCTGCAGAAGATTTGGATAGATGATACAGGCTGCACCGAAAAGATTACTTTCATTGGTGAGGACGAACATCGGGTATGGTACCTCATAGCAGCAGTCATCAGATACATGCTGGCTTTTATCGGTGAGTTCATGCAAAACATCATTCATGTCATAGAGTTTTTCCGGAAGAATCTGCTGCGTATTTTTTTTCGCAATCTCGAAGAGATCGTCGGTCTGCATATTCCAGTTTTTTAAATGAGAATGATGAATCAGTATCGTAGCTGACCCTTGTGTAATATCCATGCTGATCAGGCAGTAGAAGACGATGGCAAGATCCAGAAAACGAATATGCGGAACATCTTTGAGTAGTATTTTGTTACGTTCGTAGTGAATCAACTTCAGGGCGATTTTGTCTCTGATGTTGGAAAAGTCTGTGAAAAAAGAGGAATCAATATTTCCGGATGGCCTGTGATTCTGATAATCCCTTAATAATGATTGGTACACATCTTGAAAGGCTACGCCGTGTTTATAGGAATCGTAATAGTAGTTCAGATACAGTGTTGGTGATATATTACAGTCATTTTCCATGATAGAAAGTCCGTCCAGCACAATGCCATTATTTTTTGTAACCTGTTGAATGGAAATATGTTTGGGATCCGGGATATCACGCTCTAAGCGTTCCATGATAACTGTTTGAAATGTAGAATAGTTCATGATTGATTTGTATAAAGATAAGACGAATATAGTAGTTTTTACTTGGATAACATATCACAGTTTAGACAGAATAGCAAGTGTAATCTGAAAAATAATCTAAATTTGAATACAGGTCGCAAAGCGGCTGCGTTCATGAGCAAGTAGCGAAAGCGGATTGTGAATGTCCGCTTTACAAGTATTTGGCATGGAACTGTAATAAAAAGTGTTTCAGAACTGAAATTTTGTACAGATTTGTGAAAAAAATGAAAAAAAGGTCTTGCAACAAAGGGAAAAATCTAATATAATATCTCATGCGTGCTTCGATGGCTCAGTTGGTAGAGCGACGCACTCGTAATGCGTAGGTCGAGGGTTCGAGTCCCTTTCGAAGCTTGTAATCAGAAAGTCCCGGTTTTTACCGGGATTTTTTGTTTGTAAAAAATCATCTTGCAGGAGGCATATTTTTTCTATATACTGATTACATCGTCAAAAGAAGGAAGCATTTGTCGTACAAGGGCGGATGGAGCAGTTTTGAGACGTCACGATTATTGAAAGAACGATTGTCAGATGGAGGTAATAGAGAAAAATGGCAGTAAAAATTAATGGAATCAATCACTGTGCAATCAGTGTTGCGGATATTGAAGAAACGATTAAATGGTATCACGATGTGTTTGGATTTACCGTGGTTAACCGTTCAGAAATTCCAGGAGCAGGCATCAAAGTGGCACATCTGCAAGGAGTAGGATTTTTGTTGGAAGTATTTGAAGCACCAGGAGCGAATGCCTTGCCGGAAGATCGCAGAGTACCAAATCGGGATCTGATGACACATGGAAACAAGCATATGTCCTTTGGCGTACCGGATGGAAAAAAAGCGAAAGCTGAGCTGGAAGCAATGGGTGTCGAAATCGCGATGGTTGCGGAAGTAGATGATACGTATGGTGTTTTTATCCGGGATAATACAGGAAATCTGATTGAGATTTTTGAAGAGTCTGGTGACGTGGTGTTCAATCAGCACAAAGATCAGGCATAAGATAATTCAGAGAAAGGAAAGTAATGATATATGGGGGCAAAGATTCGAAAAATGATTGACCATGCCAGTGAATTGTTGGAGCTTGTGGTCAATGTCATTATTATAATTGCTGTGGTTGTAGCAATTTTGTCGTTATGGAAACCGTTTTTGGCATTTGTACAGAACCGGGAATCGGCACATGCATTTCTGGATTTCCTGGGGTATGTATTAAATGTTCTCATCGGCATTGAGTTTTTCAAAATGCTTTGTAAACCGGATGTGGACACGATCCTGGAAGTCGTAATGTTCGTAATCGTCCGTCATATGGTGGTGCTGGATACCAGTGCGGTGGAAAATCTGTTGACGATCATTGGTATGGCAATTATATTCGCAATTAAAAAATTCCTGAAAGAGCCGAAATCAGAAACGAAGGAGAAAATAAATTCAGATGAATCAAAAATCCGTAAAGGGAATGGTTGATATCTATGACAAATGTAGAAAAAGAAAAAATAGTTTTATTGGAAAATACGAAGTAAAAGCCATTTTGAACTATTTGAACGACAGGCCGCATAGTGATTGCGTTCATGAGTAAGTAGCGAATGCGGATTGCGAATGTCCGTTTTACGCATGAAGAATAAAATGAATAGAAAGATAAAGTGAAACCGGTATGTTTAGGAGAAACATACCGGTTTCGTGCATTTTCGTATATGATATATTATTTGAAAAAATCTTCAATGGGAGTTGCAAGAACCTGTGACAAACCATACAGTTCAATGTCAGTGACTGTCCGGCTGCCATCCTCAATTCTGGAAACAGAGCCACGGCAGATATAGATTGCCATGGTTTCCAATCGGTCAGAGAGCTGCTGCTGGCTCATATGTTTTTCTTTGCGTAATTTTTTCACTTTTTCACCAATCAAATTTTTGGTTTCGGTATCAATAATTCGTGCCATACGGTGCCCTCCTGTCTTGTTTTGAGACAAGAATAATGGTATACTAAGAAACGAAAAATATTGTCTTATTATAGGACAAAATGTGGAATAAAAAGACATATGATGTCCTTATAAGAATTTGAAAAATTTCGTTTAGTGACAGTATTTGTCCGGCTGTAGTTATATAATCAAGAAAAAGTAAAAAAGGAGTCACAAAATGGAAAAAGATTCAGAAAACAAAGCTGGACGTATTTTGTCAATTTATACGAAATTAAAACAGGGAAAAGTTATTCATAAACATGAAGAAAGTGATCGTTACGGGGTGGCTGCCAGAACCATTCAAAGAGACATCACAGATGTGCAATGCTTTTTACAGGAACAGGCATCACTATCCGGTGATGTACAGGAAATTGTTTATGATAAAACTGCTGGCGGATACATTTTACAGACCAGAAAAAGCAATAAGCTGGATGAAAAAGATCTGCTGATGGTTGCAAAGGTTTTACTGGAGAGTCATGTAATGACTAAGAGGGAGTGGTATCAGATTGTGCACAAACTGATATATTTATGCGGATCTGATGAAAATCTAATATGGGAAAAAATAATTGCAAAAGGTACTGATACATGGTTAAGAGAAGGGGGCGAAGGAAATGTCAATGAAAACGGTAATGAAACGTTGTCCGAAATGTAAAAAGCCTTATTTTTGGAATCCGGATGTGGGACAGATAGAGTGTCCGAATTGCGGGAGATTGAGTAAATTGGCAAAAAATGCAGTTAAGCAAGATAAGCGTAAGATGATGTAAGAAAAAGCTTATAAAAGAATGCTAAAAAGAAAAACGAATGAAGAAACAGGAGCATATTAAAGTGGAGAGTATACAATATATAGATAAACTTGTTCGTATTTTATCTGGTGATGAAGAAATCTCGAAATATTTTAAGGATAAAATTCATTGGGCGAATGCCAGAAAAAACAATTGGAACAATGATAAAATCCGTGTTGGAGTTATAGGAGTTACCAGTAGTGGAAAATCGACACTTATAAATGCTCTGCTTGGGAGCGATATTCTTTCGAGTGCTGTAGCACCTTCGTCTGGACAACTGGTATGTTGTTCTTATGGAACAGAATATTTGGCAAAAGTTTCATTCATAGATAAAAATGACGTTGTATTAAAAGGAACAGAATTTTCTGTGCAATCACTTATGGAATTTAGTGATGAGAGGAGAAATCCTAAAAATGAAAAACATGTCCAGAATATTGAAATTCAGTCTCCAAAATTTGATTTGCCAAAGGATATATTGCTAATCGATAGTCCAGGCTTGGATGCATATGGGCTGGAAATACATGAAAAGTTAACGTTGGAAACATTAGTACCTACGATTGATGTGTGTATTTATGTTACAACAATGAAAACAAACAGTGATCAAAAAATATATGAAATTCTGAATGTGATTGGTCGATATGGATGCCCATTAGTTATCGTTCAAAATATGCTGGATTCTGTCAGACCAAGTCCGAGTGGGGATAAGAGTGCGGAAGAAATAGCGCATGAGCATTATATGCGATTGAAGAAAATTGTCGAGAAAACGGCAGTTAAGAGCAAGGGAGATATAGATATTGTACAAATTTCCGCACAGTATGCAAAGCAGTGGAAGTTAAAACAATCAGAGGTTGAAAAACGAATTTATGACCGGTCAAATTACGAAACGTTTTTAAAAACAGTAAATAATTTTTTGAATTATCAGAAACCGGAAATTGAATGTCAAAGGATAAATAGTATTCAAAATACAGTCAATGATTTAATTCAGGAAATTTCATCAAAAATAGATGAGACTGTTTCTCAAGAAGAAAACAAGATAGATTATTCAAATGTTCGTGGTCGAATTCAAATGATACAAAAGGAGGCAAAACAGAAGTTTGATAGAATAAGTACAGAATTCGATCAGAAAGTTGAAAGATTATCCCAGGATAAGAAAAAAGTGACTGAGGATACGATTCAAAACTTTACAAATAATGTAAATCTCTTGGTAAATACGGCAGGGGAAAATATACGCAAACTAATCGAAAAATATAATAGCGATTTGACGGAGATTGCAACGGAACTAAATATTCCGGTAAGAGATATTTTATGTATGCCAGCATTTGCCAATTATCCTGTTATACATATCCGAGAGAAAGTAGTTACCAATATAGATAGAGTTAAAAAAGATGGTTTGGGAGGAGTGATACTACGATTTTTTGGAAGGCTCGCTGATGAGGATTGGGGATATTGTTATGAAGAAACAGAAGATGTAGTCGTTTGCGTTGCAGAAACGTTAAAAGACTTAAAAATAAGATTATCCAATGCTAAGAAGCATTATAGTGAAGTATATCAGAATTGGTTAAAAGGAAATTTTGAAGTTACATGTAAAAAATTGCTAAACGAGATTGATAGTGCCGAGACTGCATATATGAATCGGCAGAAAAAAGTAATTGAAAATGAAAAATTGCTAGCTATTCAAACGCAATTGGTAAATTTAAAGAGCAAAATTGACAATTACAGTGATGGATTGTTGCAAGAGAAAAATAAAAGGAAACAAAAAGCAAAAATTATCCGCGATAATAAAGTAAAGAAATATGAATTGAAAGAGTACACGAAAACATTGATTAATATAGCTCATCAGGCATGCATAGCACAGCATCATGCTATTATGAGAAAATGGATCGCTGTAAATAAATTAATGGATTATGATGCAATAATAGTGGGATGGGATAAGTATTGTTTAGAAGATTTTAAAAACCAATCCGGTTTTGTGGAAGCCAGTGTGTTTGAACTGTCGAAAAATCGAAATATAAATATAAAATCGAAAAGACATAGATGCTTTTGTATACTGGTGAATGCAACGCAGATCGGTGCAGCTGAAAAACAGATTCATAGTTTGAAATTGAAAAATGTAGTTGCACCAGATGACTATATTATGTGGATCGTTCAAGATTTTCAGGAGATTATAAATGGTGGTAATGTTAAAGAAGCATTACAAAAAGTGATGGATTTTGCTGATAATTATTTGAACAATATCCGAAATATAGTCTGGATTGTGCATGATAATCCAATTTATAATATTAGCTTTTTGATGTATCAGGGAAATGGCGGATTAAAGTCAATTAAGGAAGAAAATGAATTTCTGTCAAGTATAAAAAAGAAATATCCGGAATACTGCAATGATTATGTAATCAGTAATATTGGTAAAATGATCAGAAATACGAACAGATAAATATGAGGTGCAAAAATGAGAGTAGAAATAGATAATACTACAGAACAGTTATTAAATGAATTGCAAAAAAAAGTTAACAATACTATATCTTCTTTGAAAACTGGTCAGGAAAATTTAAAATCAATTATAGAAGATATGAATTCTTCAGTTAGCGATGCTGTTTTCGAATCAACGGGAGATATGAATAATAAAGTGATTGAGATTGATAAAAAGAATAAAAAAATCTCTCAACAGATTGTCGGCATATCAGAAAAATTGAATGAACTTAAAAAAACAATAGAAAGTTCACAGAAAGAACTCTTGAATAAAGATAATGGTAAATTAGATGGTTTACTTGAAAAAGTGAATGAAGGAAATGATAAATTAGGCGATTTAACCGTAGGATTTCAAAATAGTGAAAAAATGCTTCAAGAGTTAGATCAAAAAGTGATGGGCAATAGTGAAGTAGCTATAAAGGAACAACAGTTGATTATCGAAAAAATAGAAAAAAGTATGAATTTGCTAGAAAATAATGCTTCTATTTATGAAAAGAATACGCAGTTAATTGAAAAAAAATCTGACGAAATAAAAAATATAATACATAATGATCAAACACAAACGGAACTCTCGAATTATTACAAAGATTTGAAATCAGATATTGCTCAGATAAAAGGTTTAATAAATGAAAAAATGGTAATTGTGATATCAGAAAAAATAACCTTATTGGAAGATAAAACAGAAGAATATAATCAGCTTTTATCCGAATTTCAAGAACAGGAACAAGGCAATATGTTAAATCTTATGGATATGTTAAAAATGATTGAAGGGGTAGAATTATATAATAGAAGGATGTTGGATAATATATCAAATTATTTAAAATTGCCAGGATATAAACGTTTTTTTAGAGGAATGGAGGAACTAAAAGATGAAGCTGAATGAAGAAAAAAAATTGGAAGAAATTGTTGATACATATGATGGTTCACATACTTACTGGGAACAAATGATTGAACTAGAGAAAAAAGCAGGTAAGAAGGATGTAATCATTCCGGTAATCGGGATGCAGGGAGTTGGAAAAAGTGCATTGATAAATTCTATTTTGGGTGAAGATATCCTGCCATCAGAAGTTGACGAAACAACATGTATTCCTGTCGAAATCAGATATGGAGAAGAAGATGCTGTAATTCATTATAAGAATGGAACCTGTCAATCAACTGTGTGCAATAAAAATGAGCTAAGTCAGTATGTAGATAATGTATATAATCCTGGGAATGAAAAAGGAATTTCCCATATAGTGATCAGTAAAAAATATGATGTGCTGAAATCAGGAATTGTAATTGTTGATTTGCCAGGCGTTGGTAGTATGACAGCTGCAAATGAAGAAACAACAATGGAATATGTAAAAAGAGTATGTGCAGCAGTTTTTGTTATATCTACAACTCCACCTATTGGAAAACAGGAGTCTGTATTTATTAAAGCTGGATGGAGAGGATTTAATAGCGTTTATTTTGTTCAGAATATATGGGATGATAATACAGATTCAGAAAAAGACGAAGGATTGAAGAAAAATAAAGAAATTTTAGCTGAAATCTCAAAAGAAATTGGCGGAACATGCGAAACTGAGATAATACCAATTAATGTTTACGCAGCTGCAAAAGGAAGATTTACAAATGATAAAGAATTGATAAAAAAATCTAATTTGGAAGAACTTATAAATAAAATAGCAGATTTTTCTGATCATTATACGCAACAGATAGAGGCAGCTTTTAATCATCGTGTAGAAAATATGGTTATATATACTGAAAAACGAATTGAAAAGGAAATTCATCGTCAGAAAATATCTAGTGATGAATTGCTAGATGAATTAAAAGATGAAAGGAAAAAATATCAGGCAGATTCAGAACAAGTAGAAAATATTTTAAGTGATTTAAATAATAAATTAATTGCATATAAAAGGTCCTCGAGACAGTTTGCTAAAACAATTGGAAAAAACAAAGCCGCGATGCTAGAAACAGAAATATACAAATTAATAGATAAAGGGGTTGTTGATGGAAAACAGCTTTCTACTGCATTTTCGGAAAAACAGGTGGAATATGCAGGTGAAGCAGGTGAAGAGGTATATGATGAATTGACAAAAATTTCCAATGATTTTCAAAAAGATATAGATGAATTAAGAGATATTGTGAAAGAAGAAATGATATTTGAAGCTAAAAAGATGTTTTCATTTGATAAAGAAGAAGAACTTAAATGGGAAAAAGGAGTAGGTAGAACGATTGGTATTGGTGGAGCAATTGGAGGAGGCTTATTTGGATTAGCTGTTGGTTGGGTGCCCGGTGTTATCTGTGGAATCATAATTTCTATATCTATGAACGTAGTTGGTAATTTGACAGAGGAATCAGTGGTGGAACAACGTGCAAGTGAAACAAAAGACCAGTTATCTGGTTATATAACAGCATACCAGATTGGCATAGAATCAAACATCGAAATATCGTTCAAAAAGTTTTTTGCCAAGTTATCTGAAGCCATCAGTAACTATCAAAATTTCAGAGAAATACAATTGGAAAAAATGAATGAACAGATCGAACTTTTGATAGAAAAAGGAAATTATATTGATCGGTCTATTGATAAGATGGAAGAGGATTTAAATTATGTTAAACGTTGGAGACAAGAAATCTATGGATAAGTTAAATGGAGTAGTAAAGCAAATTGTAGAGATAGCTGAACAGCTTGGAAAAACAGAATTGGCTGTCAATGCAAAATTTTTATTAAATCGAATTAATCATCCGGAAAGTTATCTGGTATTCCTTGGGGAAACCTGTTGTGGAAAATCAACCTTGATTAACGGAATTTTAAATAAGGAAATTATGCCGGTTAGTGGAATCCCATCGACAGGTGCAATTACAGAAATTTACTGTGATAATTTGGAAAAAGAGGAAAGATTTTTTGCAATTAATAAAAATGCAACAATGGAAACGTTGGATCAAGAGACTTTTCAGAAATTAATATGGAATCCGGATGATGAACTGGAAAGATTGCGTTATGTGGCAAATGATATTGATGAATTGTATCAGGGAATACGAATATTCGATACGCCTGGTTATGGTTCATTGACGGAAAGACATGACAGAATACTGATGGATTTTATAGATCAGGCAGATGCTATTGTGTATGTAGTGTTCTACCGCAAGGGAATACAAAAATCAGATAAAGAATACCTGGAAGAGATATTATCGTTAAAACAGAAAGATATACCAGTTTATTTATTAGTTAACAGGTGTCCATCTGGCACAACAAATACAGATCATCGTGTGAAGGAAATCTATAGAACAGTAATAGATATATTTCAAAATGAGAACATTCCATTGTGGCTAATACATGATGAGAAAGATTTGATTACGGCGCAAATGAATAAGTTTTCACAGTCTGTTACACAAGATTTGAATACAGAGGAACGAAAACAGAGATTAAAAACGCTTTTTATAGAGAATATTCGGCAAATGATTTTACAATTAACAGCAGAAGTGGAAAATATGATTTATTGTGCTGAAGCTTCTGAAAAGGAAAAAGCAGAACGAAAACGCTCCTTGGATGAGTTGAAATCAAAATTTAAAAAGGCTGAAACTGATATTGTTATACCTGGATTTGAGGAAATTCAAGAAAAATTTGTGGTAGAGGTAGAAAAAAGTCAGGAGCATCTTAAAGAATCAATATACGAGACGATTGATGAACAGGCAATTTCTTCACGAAAAGAAACAAACGCATATATTCAGGATCATGTTTTGAATCAATGTGTTTCTACGGAAGTGAAAAGTTTATATTCTTTTCTTGAGAAGAAATTGATGGATTTGGATGAAGCGGTATCTAATTATTTGAACACAGCAATAATTAGCTTTGAAAAAGATATAGAATTACAGACACTTAGTGAAACCTTTAAAGCTGGTAGCAAATTTACGAAGAATATTATTGATAAATTGTTAACAGATGGACTGCTAAGCTCTTTGGCTAGATATGGTGGTAGAGGGGGGAAGATGGCTGGTGTCGCAAATGGAGCATCACATTTATTAAAGAAAGTTGGAAATATTTTCGGAAAAACATTTTCCAGAGAAACACATAATTCTTTAAAACACATTTTAAAGGTTCTCGGATTTACTTCGGAAAAGGTATTTACGACGTATGTAGCTGTTGGAACCGAATTGGTAGGAATGGCGATAGAACTTAATACATGGAAACCTATGTTGAAACGTAATGTAAAAAAATCTACAGATAAATGGGCAGATTCAATTAAAAGTTGTGTAAGTGAGGATTTAGATAAACTGAAAGACGAAAATATTAACATGATGAGGAATCTTGAGCAAATGTTTGTGGATAATTTTTCTGTTGAAGAAGTTTCGGAAACATACGATATGAAAATGTTAAACGATACCATGGAGAAATTAAATGATTTAGAGAGGATGGTTGCATAATGAAAGACGATTTTGAAGTAGTTGATTCTAAAAGAATGCAAGATAGAACAGAAGTAATGTGTGAAGAAATAGAACAGGTAGAAGGTGAGGTGGTTGAAACACAAAATTCTTCAGCAGCATATGCCGGAGAGCAACTTGCTGTTGCAGTAGCAGGTCAGATGGATCGGATTGTTGGTTTGGCAGAGTCTATTATGAAATTACAGGAAATGAAAATCCAATCTGAGACAAAAGTGAAACTGATAGAAGAGGAGCGTAAAAAAATTAAAACCGAGGCAAAAGCCTATGTTGAAAAAATGAAAGCGAAAAATGATGGAATTGTAAAAAAAGCAACTATAATCAGAGAAATGATGAACGATTATTATAAAACCAATAATGATTCTCTGTCTGGTGATGCTTTTAGCAGGATAATAATAGAGGTTATAAATAAATTAGAGGTTACATCAGATGAATAAGTCTGACATAATTTCCCAAATGTTTGATATTGTAATTGCTTATGCAAAAGATCGGAAGGCAGAGGAGTATTTTGAAAAAGTAAAACAAGAACATAGAAAGTTTTTGATTGAACAGGCTGAAGCTGAAAGACTTAAACAGCGCGAGATAATCAAGGAAATGGCATATTATGATATAGAAATAAAGAAATTAAAGTATAGTTTAAACAAAATGGATTATGCATTAACGAGTGAAGCAAAAGGTGCGATTTCAGATATATTAGAATATATGAAAAAGAAACGGAATGAGCTAAAATCTGAAAAAAGTATTTCTAAAAAGCGCTAATGCAAGAATTTTAGGAACTGAGTGAAAATTAATGGAAAAAATATCAAAAAACTATCGCATCCTAAACATGTACCAGCGTTTATGTTCCGGAAAATGCCTGAATAAACAGGAAGAAGCCAAGCAGTTTGGCGTAGATGAACGATCTATTCAGCGTGATATAGACGACATTCGCGCGTTTCTTATGGAACAGGCAGATAATTCCGGTGATTCCAGACAAATTGTATATGACAGAATCCGAAAAGGCTACGTGTTGACCGGAGCAGAGCAAGCCTTAATGTCAAATGATGAAATTCTGGCAGTCAGTAAAATTTTGTTGGAAAGCAGAGCATTTACCAAAAAAGAAATTAAAGAAATTCTTGATAAGATGATTTTAGGCTGTGTTCCGCAGAAAAATATGAAATTAGTGTCCGAATTAATCAGAAATGAAACATTTCATTATGTGGAATTGAAGCATAAGTCCGTGGTGAAGGATAAGCTTTGGGTTTTGGGAGAAGAAATAAAGCAGTGTAATTTGATCGAAATTACATATGGGAAAAAAGTTTCTGCCAGAGAAAACGTAAAACGGGTAATTCAACCGGTAGGTTTAATATTTTCAGAGTATTATTTTTATTTGAATGCATTCATTGTAGAAAAAGATGATACTGGAAAGTATGTACAAAAGTACGATTATCCGGCAATTTTCAGAGTTGACCGTATCAAATCTTATCAGGAAGTGGGCGAAAAATTCAAAATTGCATATGCGGATCGGTTTGAAGAAGGTGAATTTCGAAAACGGGTGCAGTTTATGTTTCCGGGAAAATTGACAAGGATTGAGTTGAAATATACTGGACGAAATGTGGAAGCGGTTTTGGACAGGCTTCCTACTGCCGAAATATTGTCGGAAACGGAAGATTCGTATACAATAGAAGCGGAAGTTTACGGAAAGGGTATTCTCATGTGGCTCTTGAGTCAGGGAAGAAATATCGAGGTTCTAAAACCACAGAGCATGCGGGAAGAAATGAGAAAGAATCTACAGGATATGTTACAATTGTATAGGTAAGTGTATCAGGGAGTGAATTTATCACTCCCTGAAATAAAATACATCACCTTTAGGTGCAAATGGAAGTTTATTTCCCTTAGGAAGTAAAAATGCATGTTTTCGTCTGATTTTCAGATGGTCTTCAATCATACCGTCTGTAATGATCAAAATCGGACCATCTGCTGGAAAATCAGAAGCTTTCTCCAGATAGTCAATACCAGGCTGCAGGACAGTACCGCCGCGTCCGGTGACTTTGACACTTCCTGCAATCGCTTCCGGTGCCAGATATCCTGCATCAGTGGCTTTGGCATCACAAAAAATCAATCGGACAAAGGAAACATCTTTAGCTTCCGCATAACTGGCAATAGATCCCAGTGCCATGCCAAGCTGTTTGGTGGACATGGAACCGGAGGTATCTACCACAACACCGAAAGTTCTGTTTTCCAGATCCTGTTCACGGAGTGAGTAACTTGGTCTGGGAATATCTGGTGTAGCACCTTGACGCCTGCTAGGTCTTGCATAGGTACGATACTTTTCAAGAGGTGGAAATTGTGCATCAAACCAACGAGCCAGTTCGACATCCCATGGAATGACGGGCATGGTAAGGGCACGGATTTCTTCTACCAGACCTGCCGGCAGATAACCGCGGTTGTTGATGACATGATAATCCAGTCCTTCGCGCAAAGCGTTTTTGAAAAAATCATCCAATGAAATCCCATTTCTGAGACCTTCAAAATGAGGAGTGTTTTCTGCAAAAATGTCTCCCTTATGATAACCGCGAAACGTATCTGTTTTTTTGAATTTTCGCATTTCTTTCAGAATCAGATCATAAATTCCTTCGGCAGACATGTTGTGGAGTGATTCATCATATAGAAGACCATCCGTGGGAGCAGTCCCAATTTCCATCTCATGCAGCCAATCGTTAATGACATAGTCACAGGCAACATTCCATAGATAAAAATCACGACCATTGCATCTTTTATGGTGCTGAAGTCCGGCGTGAAGATATTCATGAGCGAGAACAAAGATCCATTCATCTTTTGATAAACCACAGGATGGATTAGCATAAATGATCCCCTGTTCCGCATCGACCGCAGCAATATGTATTTCGTATTTGTGGCAAAGTTCGACATCTTCTGCAATCTGAAAAGAAGCTGCCAGCCCACCAAGCAGCGGATAATGAGTTAAAAACCAGTTTGCTGCCTGTGAAATGACAGTATCTTTTTTCGGAGACAGGAGATATCCTCCGGCATCGCTGATGGCAGATTTTATGGAATGTGTGATTGCGTAAGAGAAGGTTTTGGCATAATGATTGGATTCGCCCTTTTTATAGATACAGGGATGTTCAATACCGATCATATCTTTCTGCTTTTTTGCATTTGTTCCATAAGTTTGTATTGCGGAATCATCATGGGTTAGAAGGTATTCATAGATTTTTTGCTCATCATTTAATTTTATGGGATAATCTGATGCCGGATCTGCACAGAACGGATCACCGAGGCGGATATCGTAAAGAAATCGGGTAATGTAAATATCACAGGCTTTATTCCAAAGTTCTGGGATGAATTCCAAATGAGGTGGAATGTGATCCTGGTCAAAATGCCCAAATGCCAGATGCAGCAGGTTGTGTGCGAGCACGTAATACCATTGCTCTGGAGAAAGAATGATATTTGTGTTGACATGGATGGTTCCGTTTTTGAAAACACAGGCAATACTTCCTTTTTCATTCAAATGGGATGCTTTTGTCAGAATGGTTCCCTCCAATTGCTGAAAAAGTGGATTGTGCATCAGTAGCGCATACCCGGATTCCAGATTTCGATAACCGGTTGGAGTGTCTTCTTCATGATAATATTTTCTACTAAACCAAGGCATTGTTTCATCTTCTTTCTATAAAAATAATAAGTTAACGAACCAGTTTTGGAAGATCGCGGATGACTTCCATCATAAACCAATCCGGAAGGGATTCCTGTTTGTCGGAAGCGACGGTCATCTGTGCGATTTCAAAATTAATAGTTGCAAGCTCCCGGAGCATTCCTTTGGCGCGATATACAAAGGACAGCATATTTCCGGAAATTTCCTGTTTGCTTTTGGGAAGTTCTGCAAGTAATTTGGCGCGGAAAGACTGTGCAAGAAAATATAACACGTCTCTGTCTTCTGGTTTGCCCGGCCATTTCGCTTTCTGTGCAATGATCTCATCTAATAAATGCGTATTGCGCAATGTTTTTGTGTACGCAAGAAACATTCCTGCATGGGATTCGGAAAGACATGCATAGGCAAGCATTTTCAAGGTATTTATGGATAGTTCTCTTTTTCCGGCACCATATTCTGTCAGTGCATCGCTGAGCATATGCCAGGAGCGTGGTGTGGAAAATGGTTCTTCCGTTTTCGGTGGTTCGGAAAACAGATGATCCGGTCTTTGAATAATGTAATCAATGATCCAAGGATGGAGACCTTCTGCCTGAGCCCATTTAATCCACTGTCCGGCATCTGCTTTTAATTGTACATGAAACATTCGGTTGATCAGTGCGGAAGACATTGTTTTTACGATGGCACTGTCCTGAGCGCGGTTCCCGGCTCCGACAACAATGCTGCCTTCAGGAAGACAATATTCACCGATTCGACGTTCATGGATCAGAGAATAGAACGCTTTCTGTACTTCCTGTGTGCAAGCATTGAGCTCATCCAGAAAAAGTACATAAGGTTCCTTTCGTGCAATCATTTTTGGTGGAAGAAACTCAGATGTTTCTCCCTTGATCTGTGGAATGCCGATAATGTCTTCCGGAGCAAGCTGGCTTCCGAGCAGTGATACGCATGGAAGACCGACTTCGCGGGCAAACTGTTCTACGAGAGCTGATTTTCCGATTCCCGGTGCGCCCCAGATAAATACAGGTCTCACCGGGGCGATATTGAGCAATATTTCTAGTAAATCATTTTGTGTAACGGTAATTGGTAAATTCATAATATTTCTCCTCTGGTTTATTTTTCTCCAGCTTTGAAGTTATACACCGGACGAAGTACATTTGTTATATCTACCGTATCTTGAATGACATCCAGTATATCATCCATGGAACGGTAGGCAAATGGTGCTTCGTCCAAAGTGTCTTTGTTGATACAGCTGCTGTAAATGCCTTTCATTACTGATTTAAAGCTGGAAACGGTAAAGGATGATTTGACATCTTCCCGTTTCATGATTCGACCGGAACCGTGCGGAGCGGAGCAGTTCCAGTCTGGATTTTCTTTTCCGGTGCCAAGAAGAATACCATCCCGCATGTTGATCGGAATGATCACTTTTTCACCGGAAAGGGCAGAAATGGCACCTTTGCGGAGCATAGGGGCATGAAATAACTCTGTGATTTCAGGGCGATTGTCCACATAGTTATGAATACACTCATAAGAATCCAAGACTTTCCATTTCATACCTTTGACAAGTTCATCCAGCATGATTTCACGATTCAGAGAGGCATATTTCTGTACAATCTGCAGATCGTGAAGGTAATGCTGCATCATGTCACCTTCAAGCCAGGTAAGTTCATAAGGTATTTGTAATCCCTGTTCTTTTAAAACTTTTTGTCCTTGATTTAAGTAATATTCTGTTACTTCTTTTCCAAGACGGCGGCTTCCGGAATGAATGACAATGTAGAGGTTACCGTCATCGTCTTTATCCGCTTCGATGAAGTGATTGCCACCCCCGAGTGTTCCGAGACTTCGCATTGCTTTGTCCATCTGGATGTGGGAAGCACAGTGCAAAGCAGAAAAATCAAAGTATTCTGCAAATCGATGCGGCTTCGTTCGAATGGAAAATCCGGATGGTACGTTTTCACGGATTACGGTATCTAATTTCTGATATTCAATTTTTTTATCTTTGATCTGTGCTAAGGTCATGCCGCAGCCAATATCAATGCCTACAAGGTTTAAAATGATTTTGTCTCCAAGTGTCTGGGTTAAGCCAATGGGACCGACTTTGCCCGGGTGAACATCCGGCATGACACGGATGCGACAGTTTTTTGAAGCTTCCTGATCGCAGATCATTTGAATCTGAGCCAGGGCATAGTCCTCAATGGCATGAACTTCATTATTTGTGGTAAATATATTTGCAAATGTGTATGTTCCTTCGATTGTTTTCATAATATTTATCTCCATTATTTATCTTCATTTGTTTTGGCGGCTTTATTGGCGTCATTATACTATAAATTTTACAACATAGCAGTAAACGGCTGGTTTATGGAACTTTTTCGTTATGTACGATAACATTTAAGAGTGACATATATTGACATTGTGAGCCACAAAATGGAATATTGAAAAATTCTTTTGTGAGAAATCACAATGACAATATATGTCTGCCTTATGCGGTACAATCAAGGAAAAATCGGAAATTGAACTTCCAAGGAGAAAGGTTTCTTATTTTTCATTACTTACAGATTTCCCTTTAATTACAGAAGCGGGAGTCTCAATTCAAACAAAGACGAAGGAGCGAAAAGGAATGTACAGAGAATTTATAGACGAATTTGTGTTGTCACCAAGCATGAGGCAGTATTTGAAAACCGTAGATTTAAGTGTGGAACAGATCACGCAGTTGATTTATTTTTCGCCGGTTTTGCTGCAACAGAAAAAGCAAGCATTTTACAGATTGCGGGATCTGGCAGAGAAAAATCAGGATGAAATTTTGAAAAAAGAGTGCCACAGATATATTTCAAATATGGAAGAAGCGTTGTCTTATTTGCGTGTAAATGGGATTATTTCAGTGGAATCGAATATTGCGGATGAGATGATGAATGAAGCAGATTCTCATTTTGAAGGGGTGTTTGATACCTGTAGTGAAGCAATGAACTTTGTAGATCGTCATGCCAAAAAGGAAGGAACAGATCTTTATGGACGCATCTGGTATATTTTGAAGAAATGGATCAAAAATGATGATGGAGAATATTATGACGCGTGTTCTTATGTAGTGGCGGATGATGAGATTTATTACGCGGAACTGGACAATACGCCGAATGGTGAAAAACGGGAGGACAGCATTGATTATTGCGATGGTATGAATTTGAATCTTCCTGTGCCGTTTCAGGTGGGAGATCTGCTTTATGTCAATGGTTTTCCATATGCCATAGCATTTCCTATGTTGATTTTGACGGTTGGAGACAATCGTAGCTGTTGTTCAGTGAGAGCATTGAGTAAGAGCGCAGATGATACCTGGTATATTGGATCGGTAAAACATGGGAGAGTTGGTTATTTTTCTTTCCCAACTGTGTCACCGCTTTATACAGCAACGAGTTGGCGGGGAAACATGGGAATTGGAGATGAAATTTTGAAAGATGTGCAGGAGTATATTGGTTCTGATCCAAAGAGGGGACAACAGTTTTGTGAGGATTTTTTGGGATATGAGCTTTCGGAAAAGGAGCTTGAAAATATTGTGAAAGAGTAGTATATACTTGTGAATGCTATATAAGCTATTTATATGGACGCTTGACAGGAACAGTAAAGAACAGTAAAAGATAAAGAAAACTGTAAAGAATAGTAAAAATATTTGTGGGAGGAGCATATGCAAAATCCATTTACACTTACATTTGGAAAACGTCCAATGGAACTGGTTGAGCGCCCGGTGCAGACAAATGAGATTATTGAAGCATTTACGGCAGACCCTATCAACCAACAGATGTTTATTATCACGGGGGTACGTGGTTCAGGGAAAACGGTAATGATGACAGAAATTTCCCATCGATTACGGAAAAAAGAAGATTGGGTAGTAATAGAATTGAATCCTGCTACAGATTTGTTGCAGGGAATGTTATCTAAGCTGAACAGTAATCAGGTGTGTGCAGGAATGATCAAATCCGCAAAGATAGATTTATCATTTTTGGGTTTTGGAGTATCGATAGAAGGAGCAGCTCCAATCACCGATACAGAGACGGCTATTATTGCTATTCCATTTGCATTTCAGGTTCTTGGCTATCTGACATGGAATCATCATGGAGATTACAACGCTGTCAGAGGAGAATATGAGCAATATCTGAGTGAATTTGTTTATGACAAAATCTGGTCGGAACTGTCACAGAAAGATCGTATGGTTGCACGTGGAATTGCAGATGTAGAAGGTGGAAAAATAAAGGATATTCGGGAACATTTACACATGGAAACAAATGAGTTTAATCCATATCGGAAAAGACTGATTAAAAAGGGAATTCTTTCTGGTGAAACGAGAGGTTATGTATATTTTACATTGCCGCTTTTTGAAGAATATGTTATGGAAAATTATTAATTATTTATTGACTGGCCAGAGAATATAAAAGTTAGAATTGATTAGCAGTAAAAGACAGTAAAACATTTGAAAAACAGTAAAAGAAAGTGAAACGCTGTATCCACAGAATGATCCGGATACAGCGTTTTCGTGTTCCCTATATATCTACTGATAATGACAACGGTTATACCTTTTTCAGATACCATTTTTCTAAAGATACAATCAACTGATACAATCCCATGGCGATCAGACAGAGTATTACGATTCCAAGAATGACCCAGTCCAGTTTCATGATCTGACTGCCATAAATGATCATATATCCCAGTCCCCGGCGGGAAGAAATAAATTCACCAATTACAACGCCTACCAGACAAAGTCCGATGTCTACCTTCATGATGGAAAACAGATTGGGAATATTGGCTGGAAAAACAACTTTTGTCAGGATATTCCGTCGATTCCCACCCAGTGTTTCAATCAGTTTCATCTGATTTGGATCGACACCCAGAAAGCCTTGATAGAGACTGAGGATGGAACCAAATATTGCCACAGACATTCCGGTGACGATGATGGTTTTGTAATTGCCGCCCAGCCATACGATCAGCAGTGGCGCCAGGGCAGATTTTGGCAGGCTGTTCAGCACAACCATATACGGTTCTGATATATCAGAGACAGATTTTTTTGCCCAGAGCAAAACTGCAATCAGAATGGTAAAAAGAATGACCAGCACAAAACTGATCATTGTTTCCAACAATGTGATGCTGACATGCTGCCAGATGATTCCTTCCATCAGCATTTGCACAAAGCAGGTGACAAGCCGTTTCGGGGAACTGAAAATAAAGTCATTGATCCAGGACAGATCTGCTGCCAGTTCCCAGAGAATGAGAAAAACCACAAAGATAAAAATGCGCAAAAAGTGTATTTTACGTTTGTATTGCTGATGCTGATACAGGAAGGTTTCCTGCGCAGTTTCAGGTCGTTTCATGGTGCAGCTCCTTCCAGATAAGATTAAAATAGGTTTTGAAATCAGCGTGATTCCGGCGCTCCATCGGTGTCAGCTGTTCCGGAAATGCCACAGGTATAATGCGCTGAATACGTCCGGGACGTTCCGTGAGTATGATGATGCGGTCTGCCAGACTGACGGCTTCCGCCAGATCATGTGTGACAAGAATCGCTGTTTTCTTTTCTTTTTGGATAATGGAACCGATGTCGTTGCTGACCGACAGGCGTGTCTGATAATCCAGTGCGGAAAACGGTTCGTCTAAGAGCAGCAGATCCGGTTTTAATACGAGAGTACGGACCAGAGCCGCACGTTGCCGCATGCCGCCGGAAAGCTGACTTGGCTTAGAATGAGAGAATTTCTCCAGACCATATTGTTTCAAAAGCTGTTTTGCATAAGAACAGCTTTCTTCTGTTACTTCATGACGGATTTCAAGTCCAAGTAGTACATTTTTCCAGATGCTGCGCCATTCCAACAGATAATCCTGCTGCAACATATATCCGATATGGCATCGGCTGTCTGTCGTCAGTGGAGTACCGTTTAAAAGCAGTGTGCCGGATTCCGGTGTGAGCATGCCGGCCAGCAGATTTAAGAGGGTGGATTTTCCACATCCGCTGGGTCCGACGATGGCAACAAAGTCTCCTGTATTAACGGTAAAGGTGATATCTGATAAGGCAGCGGTTTCCCCCTGCATCGTGTGATATGCATAGGACAAATGTTGAATTTCAAACAACGAATGCATGAGAGTCCTCCTTCAAATTTATAATAGTATTAAGCATTATCTTGCATACATGTGATGAGTGAACTGTAACGGATATAGTATAATGTATGTGAAAATAGCATTGGTTGCTATTGTAAAAATAGCAGGAATCGTATAAAATAAATAAGTTATGAAGCAGAATTACCAAAAAGAACTGGAAAAGAAAATTCAAAAACTGCAAACGGAGCAAAAAGTTCCGAGTCTGTTATTACATGCCTGCTGTGCACCATGTAGCAGCTATGTATTGGAATATCTGGCGGAATATTTTCACATCACGGTATTTTTTTATAATCCGAATATCACGGATGCAGCGGAATATCACAAGCGTGTGGAAGAGGAAAAACGTCTGATCCGGGAATTGCCTGTGAAATATCCGGTGTCTTTCATGGAAGGAAACTATGAGCCTGAACGGTTTGTTGCGGAGGTGAAAGGATTAGAGCATGTTCCGGAAGGCGGTATCCGCTGTGAAAAATGCTTTGTGCTGCGTTTGTCAGAAACAGCAAAACTGGCGCAGGCACATGGATTTGATTATTTCACGACATCACTGACCATTAGTCCGCTGAAAAATGCAACATTGTTGAACGAGGTAGGAGAGGCTGTGGCAGAAGAATACTGTCACGGAGCTACTGCTTTTTTGAATTCTGACTTTAAGAAGAAAAATGGATATAAGCGGTCTGTGGAATTGTCGGAACTTTATGGTCTGTACCGGCAGGATTATTGCGGCTGTGTCTATTCAAAGTTGCAGCGGGAACAGGAAAAAAGAGCAAAAGCGCAGGAAGAATCTTGACAGGGATAAGATGTGCGCAGATAAGAGAATTGAAGGAGGAACAACGAGATGGCACAATTATGGGGAGGACGTTTCACAAAGGAGACGGACAAACTGGTTTATAATTTTAACGCATCAATTTCTTTTGACCAGAAATTTTACAAACAGGATATCCAGGGAAGCATCGCGCATGTATGCATGCTTGGAAAGCAGGGAATCCTGACAAAAGAAGAGATGCAGGATATTGTAAGGACACTCGATGAGATCTGCAAAGATGTAGAATCCGGTAAACTGAAAATTACAGATGAATATGAGGATATCCACAGCTTTGTGGAGGCAAATCTGATTGACCGTCTGGGTGATACCGGTAAAAAACTTCACACCGGACGAAGCAGAAATGATCAGGTTGCATTGGATATGCGTCTGTATACACGTCTGGAAGTGCTTTACACAGATGAACTTGTACGAGATCTGTTACAGGAACTGTTAAAAATCATGGAAGAGAATACTGAGACGATCATGCCTGGATTCACACATCTGCAGAAAGCACAGCCAGTTACATTAGCTCACCATGTTGGTGCTTATTTTGAAATGTTCAAACGTGACAGAAGCCGTCTGCATGATATTTACGATCGTATGAATTACTGCCCGCTGGGTGCAGGTGCTTTAGCAGGAACCACCTACCCGTTAGACAGAGAATATACGGCATCCCTGCTTGGATTTGAAGGTCCGACCTTAAACAGCATGGATTCTGTATCTGACCGTGATTATGTTATTGAATTTTTATCCGCATTATCTACAATCATGATGCATTTGAGCCGTTTCTGCGAGGAAATCATCATCTGGAATTCCAACGAGTATCAATTTGTGGAAATCGATGATGCATACAGCACCGGCAGCAGTATCATGCCGCAGAAAAAGAATCCAGATATTGCTGAACTGGTACGTGGAAAAACAGGCCGCGTGTATGGTGCATTGATGTCTATTCTGACTACTATGAAAGGCATTCCGCTTGCTTATAATAAAGACATGCAGGAAGACAAAGAGCTGACGTTTGATGCCATTGATACCGTCAAAGGTTGTCTGGCACTGTTTACCGGTATGATTTCTACAATGAAATTCAACAAAGAAGTTATGAGCAAGAGTGCACGCCATGGATTTACAAATGCGACAGATGCTGCTGATTATCTGGTAAATCATGGTGTTCCGTTCCGTGATGCGCATGGAATCGTAGGCCGTATTGTACTGTACTGCATCGACAAAGGCATTGCAATCGATGATATGTCTCTGGATGAATTAAAAGCCATCAGTCCGGTATTTGAAGAGGATATTTATGATGCTATTTCCATGGATACCTGCGTGAACAAACGTCTGACCATCGGTGCACCGAGTAAAGAAGCCATGATGCAGGTAATCGCAATTGAAAAAGAATATCTGGCACATGACTGGCTGGAAAATATTGAAATTTTACAGGAAACCAAGTAAAGAAATAAAAGAAAGACTTGCATTTTTCTGAGAATTGTTATAAGATAGCACAAGACAAAGACAATTGTTCGCGGTAAACGGACAAAAGGTGAGATGTATATCAAAAAACGATCGCAATGGAGGATGTAAAAATGAGTGAGAAATTAAAAGTCGGAATATTAGGCGGAACAGGAATGGTAGGTCAGAGATTTATCTCTCTGCTGGAAAACCATCCGTGGTTTGAAGTAACAACGATCGCAGCGAGCCCGCGTTCAGCCGGAAAGAGATATGAGGACGCCATTGGCGATCGCTGGAAAATGACAACTCCGATGCCGGAAGCAGTAAAAGACATTGTAGTCATGAATGTAAATGAAGTAGAGAAAGTTGCTTCGGAAGTAGATTTTGTATTCAGTGCCGTAGATATGTCAAAAGACGAGATCAAAGCCATTGAGGAAGCATATGCAAAAACAGAGACACCGGTTGTATCAAACAACAGTGCACACCGTTGGACACCGGATGTACCGATGGTAGTTCCGGAGATCAACCCACAGCATATGGACGTTATTAAATATCAGAAAAAACGTCTTGGTACAACACGCGGATTTATCGCTGTAAAGCCAAACTGTTCCATTCAGTCCTATGCACCGGTACTGACAGCCTGGAAAGAGTTTGAGCCGTATGAAGTTGTTGCAACTACTTATCAGGCGATTTCCGGAGCCGGTAAAACATTCAAAGACTGGCCGGAGATGGTAGAAAATATTATCCCATATATTGGCGGAGAGGAAGAAAAATCCGAGAAAGAGCCGCTTCGTCTGTGGGGTGAGATCGATGAGGAGAAAGGCGAGATCGTTCCTGCAACTTCACCGGTTATCACTTGCCAGTGTATCCGTGTTCCGGTATTAAACGGACATACAGCAGCAGTTTTCGTGAAATTCCGCAAGAACCCGACAAAAGAGCAGCTCATTGAAAAGTTAGAGCAGTTCAGCGGCGTTCCGCAGGAGTTAAATCTTCCGAGTGCACCGAAGCAGTTTATCCGCTACATGCAGGAAGATAACCGTCCGCAGGTTCAGCTTGATGTTGATTATGAAAACGGCATGGGTATCAATGTAGGTCGTCTGCGTGAGGACTCTGTATATGATTGGAAATTCGTAGGACTTTCCCATAATACGGTTCGTGGTGCTGCAGGTGGAGCGGTTCTTTGTGCAGAACTTCTGAAAGCACAGGGATATATTACAAAAAAATAATTACGTGCTGATAAAAAATACATAATAATAAGAAAAGGATGAGTTTTCCGCTGAAATTGGAAGGCTCATCCTTTTTGAAATTATGCTTCTAAATATATGGCTGGAAATATAATGACAAAGCCATACAAGTTTATCAAGTTTTTACAGAAAAAGCATAGAAAAAATAATGAATCTGTGAGAAAATATGTGGCAGATAAGCAAAAGAAATTTCAGGAGGCAAAAGAGATGAGAGAAAACCTTAACTGGGCGGTACTTGGTACCGGTGTGATTGCAAATGAAATGGCGCAGGCGCTGCAGAAAATGGGAAAATCCCTGTATGCAGTTGGAAACCGTACTCATCAGAAGGCGATAGATTTTGCAGAAAAATATGGTGTAGGTAAAGTATATGATCAGATCGATGATATGTTTGAGGATGAAAATGTCGATATTATTTATATTACCAGTCCACATAACACACACTATACTTTTATGAAAAAGGCATTACAGTATGGAAAGCATCTTTTTGTCGAAAAATCCATTACATTAAACAGCAGAGAACTGGATCAGATGATCGCACTGGCACAGGAGAAACATCTGATTTTGGCAGAGGCGATGACCATCTGGCATATGCCGATTTATAAGAAATTGTGGAACATCGTAAAAGAAGGAGCACTTGGAAAAGTCCAGATCATAACAATGAATTTTGGCAGTTTTAAGGAATATGATATGAAGAACCGCTTTTTCAATCTGAATCTGGCGGGAGGAGCAATGCTTGATATTGGTGTTTATGCACTTTCGATTGTCCGTAGTTTTATGGATGAGACTCCGACCAATATATTAAGTCAGTGGAAACCATCTCCGACAGGTTCCGACGAGCAGGCAACTGTTTTGCTGCAGAATTCACAGGGACAGATGGCAACAGTAGCATTATCCATGCATTCAAAACAGCCAAAACGCGCCATGATCAGCTGCGAGAAAGGATATATAGAAATTATGGAATATCCGCGTGCTGATAAAGCAGTTATCGTGGACGCCGAAACCGGGGAACGGACAGAAATCACAGAGGGTGAGACTGCTAATGCATTGTATTATGAAATGCTGGATATGGAGCAGGCAGTGCGCAGCGGTAATGCAGATGGAATGCATCTGGAATATACGAAAGATGTCATGGACATTATGACAAAACTTCGGAAAGACTGGGGTATGAAATATCCGGAAGAGAACTGGGATTAGATTTTTGATGAAAAAGGAGATAACATAAATATGAAAATCGTAGTATTAAACGGAAGTCCACGTAAAGGTGGAAATACAGAAATTATGACGCAGGCATTTACAAAAGGCGCTGAGAAAAAAGGGCATGAAGTAGTCAACTTACCTGTTGGTACCATGAAAATCCGTGGATGTATGGCGTGTGAGTACTGTTTCTCTCATAATGGAGAATGTGCACAGAAAGACGATATGACACAGGTGTATGCAGAATTGAAAGATGCGGATATGGTTGTATTTGCATCTCCGATTTACTGGTTCGATATCACTGCACAGTTAAAAGCAGTCATCGATCGTTTGTATGTGGGGGCAACAGCAGGATTTCATTTTCATAAAACAGCGTTGTTGTTAGATGCCGGTGCAGATCATGTATTTGATGCTGCAATCGAACAGTATCGTGCAACAGCTGCTTATGTGAAGTGGGAGAACTGTGGAATCATTACTGTTCCAAATATGGAAAGCAAAGGCAGCATGATTACCTGTCCGAAGCTGACAGAGGTAGAAGCATTGGGAGAGTCTTTATAATGCAGAAATACAGACATATTGTGCAGTATTATGAAACAGATAAAATGGGGATTACACATCATTCAAATTATATCCGTTGGATGGAAGAAGCCAGAATTGATTTTCTCAGACAGATTGGATGGGACTATGCAAAACTGGAGTCAATAGGCATTATATCTCCGGTTATAGCAGTAAACTGCAAATATAAAAAAAGCACAACCTTTGAAGATGTTATTGACATTGATGTCATAGTAGAAGAATTCAAAGAAGTAAAACTGAAATTGCAATATACTATGACAAATGCGCAGGGAGAAATTGTATGTCAAGGATATTCAGAACATGGATTTATCAATCCGGAAGGCAAGCTGATTCGGTTAAAAAGAGAATATCCGGACTTTTATTATGCATTGAGTGAACTGGCAGAGTAAGAAATGGAGGGATGAAACGATGAAAGCACATAAATGGTGGAGCATTGCGGCATTATTTTGTATGATTATGGCAATTTATTCAGGTCATAAAATAATTCATAAGGCAAAGTAGAATTTAAAAAAATGGAAAAATACAGTATTAACGAAGTATCATTAATCAAAAATGAAAAAGCAATTTTTCCAATGATGGGGGAGTTTCATTTTTCCAGATGCCCGGAGAAGGAATGGGAAGATGAGATTCGAAAAATGAAAGCCTGTGGCATGGATATTATAGCAACCTATGTATTTTGGATTCATCATGAGGAAGAAGAAGGTGTCTTTGATTTTTCCGGTCAGCGCAATCTGCATCGTTTTCTGGAATTGTGCGAGAAATGGCAGATGCATGTGTGGCTTCGTATTGGACCGTGGGCGCATGGGGAGGCACGAAATGGTGGTTTTCCGGACTGGCTGCTGAAAAAAGGATATAAATTGCGCAGCGATGATCCGGATTACCTGGCATTGGTGGAACGTTTCTGGAAGAAAATTTATAAAGAAGTGGAAGGAACACATTGCATTCTTGGTATCCAGGTTGAAAATGAATATGGTCATGTGGGTGGTTTACGTGGTGCTGACGGAGAACAACATATGCGGACGCTAACAAAACTGGCAAAAACGATTGGTTTTGAAGCACCATATTGGACTGCAACCGGATGGGGCGGTGCGGTTCTTGGTGATCTGACACCGGTTATGGGCGGTTATTGTGATGCCCCATGGGATGCTTCTTTAAAACAGCTTCCGCCAAACAAGAATTATCTGTTTTCAACGGTGCGAAATGATGGAAATATTGGCAGTGATTATGCGCCGGGCATGGAATTGTCATTTGATAAAGATGCGTATCCGTATCTGACCGCAGAACTTGGTGGCGGTGTGCAGGTGACACATCATCGCAGACCACGGGTGGCAGCAGAAGATATCGGAGCGATGTCAGTATGCAAACTTGGAAGCGGTTGTAACCTGTTGGGCTATTATATGTATCACGGTGGGACAAATCCGAAAGGAAAACTCAGTAGCTTACAGGAATCGACGGCGGTGGGGTCTTTTTGCGATGTCCCTGAACTTTCCTATGATTTTCAGGCGCCGATCCGGGAATATGGTCAGATTTCAGAGACAGCAAAAGAATTGAAACTTCTTTCCATGTTTGTGCATGATTATGGGGAGACATTTTGCAATATGCAGCCACAGTTTGCGGGGAATGACTGTGAGAGTACCTCAGTTCATACCGGAGATTTTCAGGATGCAGAAGATTTATCTGCATTTCGCATGATTACACGCAGAAGCGGTGATCATGGCTATCTGTTTGTAAACAATTATCAGCGTGGTTATGAGATGGCAGAGCATAAAGATGTGATGCTGCGTGTTCAGACAGCAGATGGGGAAATAAGTTTCCCAAAACAGGATATTAAAAATGGAGCTTACTTCTTTTATCCGTTTAATTTTCCGCTGTCAGATGGCGTGACATTACGTTGGATTAATCAGACACCATTATGCAATATCAACCAGAAACTATGGTTTTTCTATGGAATTGACAAAATGCAGTATGAGGCAGATGAAAAACTGTCTGGTCAAGTGCTTATCAGTGTGGATCGAACCTGGGCAAAATGTGCATGGCGCATGAAAAAATATCCAAATATATTGTTTTTCAGTACGTTACCTATTTTGGAAACAGAAAATGGGATAGAGGTGATTTGTCGCAGTGATTATGCACAGAAAAACTGCTGGATAATCATGGATGCAACTGTGGAAGATGTTAAAACGTGGATTGACAGTGGGTGGAAAAAATCAGATATCATTCCAGATTTCTTACATGTGGAAGGTGATGCATCTACAATTTGCGTGCTGAGTCATGATCTGGTGGTAGCAGACAATCAGACTGTCGCGTCATTTACACATACAGATGTAAATAACTGCATTATACTGAAAGAAAAGACAGATTTTTCCATGGAAGAAGCATGTGTGATTGACGATACTGGCAAAGATTATCGGGAATATGTGATTCGAATTTCCTATGACAAAGCATATGATGCAGTAAAAGATAATATTTTTCTTCGGATTGATTTTCAGGCAGATCAGGCAGAACTTTACCTGAATGGCGAGAAAATTGCGGATCAGTATTATATTGGTGATGTCTGGGAAGTCAGTCTGAAACGATTTGATTTTCCAACGGAATTGATACTACGGTTGTATCCACTGGAGGAAGACGATAAGATATATCTGGAAACGCAGCCGGATTATCTAAATGGAAGATGTTGCAGCTTAAAGGATATCCGTTGCGTGTATGAGTGTAAAGAAAAGTTGTAATAGTTGAAGAAAATGAGAATGTCCTCTGCTTCAATTGCGATAAGCAATGAGCAGGGGGCGTTTGTCTGTAAATCTGCCCCTTGGAAAACCGCTGCATTTTTGTTATAATGCAACTACTGGATTTATGAAAGACGGGTGAAATAGATGGAAGAATATTTAAAAGATATATCAGATGGAAAGTTATATAGCAGCAATGACATGGTAAAAGTAGGCTGTCATGATTGCAAAGGCTGTTCCGCCTGTTGTTGTGATATGGGTGAATCAATTTTGCTGGATCCGATGGATGTCTGGCGTCTGGAACGGAACCTTGGACAGAGTTTTGAACAACTGCTTGCAGGCGCGATAGATCTGCATGTGGAAGATGGTCTGATCCTTCCGAATCTGAAAATGGCACCATCCGCGACAGGACCAAAATGTTCTTTTTTAAATGAAGAAGGCAGATGCAGTATTCATGGATTTCGACCGGGAATCTGCCGTTTGTTTCCTCTGGGGCGAAACTATGAAGGGGAAAAGCTGAGCTATTTTCTGCTGACAGATGCCTGTCCGGCAAAAAATAAATCAAAGATGAAAGTAAGTAAGTGGCTTGAAATGGATGGAGTGAAGGATTATGAGCACTTTTTAGTAAAATGGCATTCACTCACAAAGTCTCTTCGTCAGACGATGCAAAATTATAACGAAGAGGAAGCAAAACGGAAAAATATGCTGTTTCTTCAAATGTTTTATTTTACTCCTGTACAGCAGGAGAATTTTTATGATGGTTTCTACGAACGGCTTGAACAGTTTGAACGCAGATAAGCATTCCCCCGCTTCAAGTGCGCGGAGCACAAAGTGGCGGGTGAGGGGGGATGCTTATGTCAGCTTTCGCTGACCAGAATCACGCACCAAGTCTCACGTGCGTTCGACTTGAATAGTAGAAACAATAGTTAATAAGGAGTTTGAATGGGAAAATCTTTATACATAGCAGAAAAACCAAGTGTGGCTCGTGAATTTGCCAAGGCACTGAAAGAAGATATGCGTACCTTTGATGGTTATCAGGAATCAGAACATGCGGTCATTACCTGGTGTGTAGGACATCTGGTAACTATGAGTTATCCGGAAGCCTATGATATGAAGTTCAAAAAATGGAGTCTGTCGACCTTACCGTTTATTCCGGAAACCTTTAAATATGAAGTGATTCCGGGGGTGAGTAAGCAGTTTAAAATTGTATCGAACTTGTTGAACCGTTCGGATGTAGATACCATTTACGTCTGTACTGACTCCGGACGGGAAGGAGAATACATCTACCGTCTGGTGGAACAGATGGCAGGCGTGAAGGGCAAAGACCGCCGTCGTGTATGGATTGATTCTCAGACGGAAGAAGAAATTTTACGCGGGATCCATGAAGCAAAAGATTTGTCAGAATATGATAATTTATCGGAATCTGCATATCTGCGAGCCAAAGAAGATTATCTGATGGGAATCAATTTTTCAAGATTGCTGACACTAAAATATGGCAATACATTGGCTGGTTTTCTAAATCAGAAATATACGGTCATTTCCGTCGGACGTGTTATGACCTGTGTGCTCGGCATGGTAGTGCGACGTGAACGGGAAATCCGTGAGTTTGTAAAAACGCCGTTTTATCGTGTGTTAAACAGTATGGAATTTGAAGGCCTGACCATTGAAGGCGAATGGCGCGCAGTTCCCGGATCAAAATATTTTGGTACACCGAAACTTTATAAGGAAAACGGTTTTCGGGAAAAGAAAGATGCACAGGAATTGATCAACTGGATGAAAAGCCTGGAACCACAGGAAGCGGCAGTCATGTCAGTGGAGCGCAAACAGGAAAAGAAAAATCCACCTTTACTGTACAATCTGGCAGAACTTCAGAATGATTGTTCAAAATTGTTTAAGATCAGCCCGGATGAGACTTTACGTGTAGTGCAGGAACTGTATGAGAAAAAGATGGTAACCTATCCGCGTACCGATGCCCGTGTACTTTCCAGTGCTGTGGCGAAGGAGATTTCAAAGAATATTTCCGGATTAAAAGGGATCAATATGGTGCGTCCATTTGCAGAAGAAATTCTTGAGAAAGAAAGCTACAAACAGATTGCGAAGACACGTTATGTCAACGATAAAATGATCACAGACCATTATGCAATTATTCCGACCGGTCAGGGACTTGGAGCTATGCGAGGTTTAAATCCGGTTTCACTGAAAGTATATGAGACGATTGTACGTCGTTTCCTTGCTATTTTTTATGAACCGGCTATTTATAAAAAAGTGAGTCTGACAATGGGGATGGAGACAGAACGTTTTTTTGCTTCTTTTAAAGTGTTAGCAGATCCTGGGTATCTGAAGGTGATGGAATATTCCTTCCGGAAGAAAAAGACAGAAGATACAACCAGTCAAAATGATGCAGATTCCAATGAAAAAAGCGGCGATGCACATTTACTGGAACAGATCGCAAAAATCAAAAAAGGTATGACACTTCCGGTAAAGAGTTATGCTATCAAGGAGGGAGAAACTTCTCCGCCAAAACGTTACAATTCCGGTTCCATGATCCTTGCAATGGAAAATGCAGGACAGCTGATTGAAGATGAGGAGTTACGTGCGCAGATCAAAGGCTCCGGTATCGGCACCAGTGCGACCCGTGCTGAGATTTTGAAGAAACTGGTGAATAACAAATACCTGAGTCTGAATAAAAAGACACAGATTATTACACCGACCTTACAGGGAGAGCTGATTTATGATACCGTATCGGCATCCATCAAGTCATTGCTGAATCCCGAACTGACGGCAAGCTGGGAAAAAGGCCTGAATTATGTGGCGGAGGGTACGATTACCCCAGAGGAATATATGACAAAACTGACACACTTTATTCAGAGTCGTACAAGTGGTGTACTGGGACTTCGGAACCAGTATATCATAAAGGATTCTTTTGAACGGGTGGCACCATTCTATAAAAAATCACGTTAAGAATGCTTTGTGATAAAAGAACATTACGGACGCAGGCATATCACAATCATCATCGATTGATGTATGCTCCATTTGAATGCAGAATAAGCAAGTAACGAAAGCGGATTGCGAATGTCCGCTTTACTTTCTGATAAAACCAAAAATCGATTCGTAAAAATATGCATAATATGCAATAAAATTGAATAAATATACACGCAAATCATAAAAAACACTTGCTTTTATATAGAACAGCATATATAATATGACACGTTAAGCGAAGGAGCACTTTGGGAGTTTTACCTGAAGTGCTTTTTACCTATAAAAATCAGATAACATTCTGAAGAAAAAACGAGGGCGAAAAAATGAAACCAAATCCAAAGTATTTATCCTTTTACTATCAGACGATGACAGAATTTCCGGATATCGAACTGGATCCGAAAAAAACAGCATTGCTGATCATTGATATGCAGAATGAATTTGTGCGCAGAGATATGGGTGAAGCATTGCAGTTTAAGGAAATGGGAGAATGGGAGCGTTGGATTCCATTCCATGACAGACTGGATAATGTGACAATTCCAGCCTGCAAAAAAATGTTGGATTATTTCCGGGCAAACAATATGTATGTTACATATGGAAGAATTGCCTGCTTGCTGGATAACGGTGAAGATCGCTGTGCAGTACAGAAATCCGAAGGATGGAACGGAATGCTGCTTCCGGTAAATTCTGTAAATGCGGCTATGATCGACGAGCTTGCTCCACAGGATAATGAAATCGTGGTAAATAAGACAACAGATAGTGTTGTTACAGGAACAAATTATGTACGTCTGATGCAGAACATGGGCATTGAGACGATTGTAGTCTGCGGTATTGTGACAGATCAGTGCGTGGCAAGTACGATTCGTGATCTGGCAGATAATGATTTCAAAATTATTTGTGTGGAAGATGGTTGTGCGGCAGCAGATCAGGAACTGCATGATGCAGAGTTGAAGATCATGAATGTGATTTACTGTAACGTATTATCTTCCGATGAGACCATCGAGGTAATTGAGAAAAACCGTAAATAAAAATGTGTCTGGGGGATGCGACGATATAAATATATGGGGGAAGGGAGAGATTACAAAATAAGATTATTCATTAGGAATAGTTGTTGAGAGAAAGAAGTGTAAAAAATGGAACAGGGATTAAAGAAAACATTGAAATTGCCACAACTGATCGCATTGGCTGCCGGCGGAATGATTGCTGCATGGATGGTGGAGATTCAGTATTGGTTTAGTCTGACTGGTACAGGTTCTTTATTAGCACTGATCCTGTGTGCAGTATTTGTGTTACCATTATGTTTTATTTATGCAGAGATGACAACCATGCTGCCGTATGCAGGCGGTGAAAATGTCTGGGTTTCCAATGCATTTGGATGGAACACCGGATGGGTTTGCTGTTGGTTTGTGCTGTTACTTTATGTTATGGCGATGCCTACTGTATCTTACGGTATAGCAAGCATGATCGGATATCTTCATCCAATCACTTCCGGACAGACAAAGCTGGTTGCGGCAATCATTCTTGTGGTATGGTTTTTCCTGACCAATAAAGAATTAAAATTTATCGCAAAACTGCAGAGTATTTTGTTTTGGGCAACATTGATTGTTTCACTGGCAGCCTCTGTAATCTTTATTTGCAGTGGCTCCTGGAGTTTCTCTAATTTCAGAGGGAATCTGTTCCCGTCCGGTGGAAAGGGATTTTCAGCAGCCATTGCGTTGTTGATCATGAAATTTATCGGATTTGATCTGATTCCGCAGTTGTCCGAGGAGGCAAACTTCCCGAAAAAGAAAATGTGGAAAGCATTTGTTGGTTCTCTTGGGTTTACAGTATTGATCTATGCTATGGCTGTTGTCGGTGTCGGTGGAATTATTTCGCAGGACTGGGTGCTTCAGACAGATATCGTAGATCCGCGTGTTGCTGATATGATCGATATGCATTGGCTTGGTATTGTAATTGTTATCATGGGAACAGGAACCTGTCTGACCACATTGTCCGGATTCTGGATGTGCGCGTCCCGTACTCTGTTTGGAGCTGCAAAGCAGGCACAGTTTACGAAAAAGCTGGCAAAGGTAAACAAACATGGACAGCCGTTTCTGGCAAATATCATCGTTGGTATTTTATCTATTTACTTTACGGTATTTGCACCGGATGCATGGGTAAATTATATTTATACGATTTACGGATTAACAGCCGGAGTTGTATATTTGCTTGTTGCACTGTCCTTCCTGAAACTGCGTCGTTCTCATCCGGAATGGGAACGTCCGTATAAATTGCGGATTCCGTGGTTTTTTGGTATTGCGTCTATCATTTTCTGTGTGTACGTTATTTATGTGACAATTACAACGATGGATCGGAATGCATGGATTGTTTTGATTGTTTATATCGTACTCGGAATTCCGTTCTGGGCTTACGCAAAAGCAATGCAGAAAAAAGATCCGGAGAACTGGAAAGAAGTAATCACAAATCCGGATACAGAAAAACTGAAATAAAGTGTGGATATATGTGCTGTTTCGGAGAATAATATAGACAGTTTCATATACTAAAAGGGAACTCTGACTTATGTGACAGATATGTTGCACGGGGCAGGGTTCTTTTTATTGCAGACAGTAATTTTTACCAATACGGATAATTCAGAAAAAAAGGACTGGAAAAAGAGTGGAAAACGTGGCACAATAAGATTGATGAAAAACATAGTATGAAAGGAATTAAAGCAGAAAATGGAACAGTGTAAGATTGTAAATATGTACGATTTAAATGAGACAATCGCAAAAGAATATATGGAAACTGCAGAGTATCCGTGGGAACTTTTGGACGGACTTTCTGATTATATCAAAAGACTGGGTGCCACTCTGGATCCGGAGAAATATGAGAAACGTGGCGAAGATGTATGGGTAGCTAAAAATGCAAAGGTTGCACCGACGGCATTTCTTGGAAGTCCTCTGATCATTGATGAGGAAGCGGAAGTTCGCCATTGTGCATTTATCCGCGGCTCAGCTATTGTTGGAAAAGGTGCGGTTGTAGGAAATTCTACAGAATTAAAAAATGTTATTCTGTTTAACAAAGTGCAGGTTCCGCATTACAACTATGTGGGCGATTCGATTCTTGGATACAAAGCACACATGGGGGCAGGTTCCATTACTTCAAATGTCAAGTCTGATAAAACATTGGTTGTAGTACGTGATGGCAAAGAAGAAATTGCTACCGGAAGAAAGAAATTCGGCGCAATGCTTGGAAATAATGTCGAAGTAGGATGCAATTCCGTGTTAAACCCGGGAACTGTGATCTGTCCAGAAAGCAATGTATATCCGTTATCTGCAGTCCGTGGAGTAGTACCTGCACATTCTATTTATAAAAACCGTAATGAAATTGTAGAAAAACAGTAATTAGTCATGACTCATTTGTGCTATTTTTGATACATGAGAAATTTTGTAAAAAAAATGTCGGAAAAGACTTTACGAATGATGAAAAATGTGTCAAAATACATACGGATGTTAAAAAAATAACAAAGTAATCCTGTGCAGAAAACCCGGTTGACACATGATAGGAAATAATATATGTTTTCTATGAAAATCAATAAAGGATAGGTATAGCGTATAGGATCTCTTTCAAAAACATTCATACATAGAAAGGAGTTTTACAATGATTTATTCCAAAGAAGTAGAATTGATGTGCCCGGTTGCAAAAGGCGCAAAACATGAACCTGCTCCAATCCCGGAAGAGGGAAAATGGGTTCACTCCAAAAAAATTGAAGACATTTCCGGTTTTACACACGGTGTGGGCTGGTGTGCTCCGCAGCAGGGTGCATGTAAGCTGACTCTGAATGTAAAAAACGGTATCATCGAGGAGGCTTTGATCGAGACAATCGGATGTTCCGGTATGACTCATTCCGCAGCGATGGCAGCAGAGATTTTACAGGGAAAAACAATTTTAGAGGCATTAAATACAGACCTTGTCTGTGATGCAATCAATACAGCAATGAGAGAGCTGTTCTTACAGATTGTATATGGTAGAACTCAGAGTGCTTTTTCTGATGATGGTCTGGCAATCGGTGCCGGTCTTGAAGATCTTGGTAAAGGACTTCGTTCTCAGGTTGGTACAATGTATGCAACAAAAGAAAAAGGTGTTCGTTATCTGGAAATGGCAGAAGGCTATGTAACAGGCATTGCTCTGGATGAGGATAATGAGGTAATCGGATATCAGTTCGTAAGCCTTGGCAAAATGACTGACTTTATCAAAAATGGCGATGATCCGAATACTGCATGGGAGAAAGCAAAAGGTCAGTATGGCCGTGTAGCTGATGCAGCAAAAATCATCGATCCGAGAAAGGAGTAATGGACAATGGCTTTATTTGAATCATATGAAAGAAGAATTGACCAGATCAATTCTGTTTTAAATAGTTATGGAATTGCTTCTATCGAAGAAGCAGAGAAAATCACAAAAGATGCTGGTCTGGATGTATACGATCAGGTAAAGAAAATCCAGCCGATCTGTTTTGAGAATGCATGCTGGGCTTATACAGTAGGTGCAGCTATCGCAATCAAAAAAGGATGCCGCAAAGCTTCTGAGGCAGCTGCAGCAATTGGAGAAGGTCTTCAGGCTTTCTGCATCCCGGGTTCTGTAGCAGATCATCGTAAAGTAGGTCTTGGACATGGTAACCTTGGTAAAATGCTTCTGGAAGAGGAGACTGAGTGCTTCTGTTTCTTAGCTGGTCATGAGTCATTCGCAGCAGCTGAGGGCGCAATCGGTATTGCTGAGAAAGCAAACAAAGTACGTCAGAAACCGTTACGTGTTATCTTGAACGGTCTTGGAAAAGATGCAGCTCAGATCATTTCCCGTATCAACGGTTTCACATTTGTAGAGACAAAATATGACTACAAAGAAGCAAAACTGAACGTCGTATATGAGAAATCATATTCTAAAGGACTTCGTGCTTCCGTAAAATGTTACGGTGCAGATGATGTTCAGGAAGGTGTTGCAATCATGCATCATGAGAATGTTGGTGTATCTATCACAGGTAACTCCACAAACCCGACACGTTTCCAGCATCCGGTAGCAGGTACATACAAAAAAGAGTGTATCGAGCAGGGTAAAAAGTACTTCTCAGTAGCATCCGGCGGTGGTACAGGACGTACACTTCATCCGGATAACATGGGTGCAGGTCCTGCTTCCTATGGTATGACAGATACAATGGGACGTATGCATTCTGATGCACAGTTTGCAGGTTCTTCTTCTGTACCGGCTCATGTAGAGATGATGGGCTTAATCGGTATGGGTAATAACCCAATGGTTGGTGCTACAGTAGCAGTTGCCGTTTCCGTAGAGGAAGCTGCTAAGGCTGGTAAGTTCTAAGAAAACCGCATAAATACTGACTTTTTGAGGGCTTGGTTCGTTTTGACAAGCCCTCAATTTTTGTATATAATACACACGTAATACACAGGTAATACACAATGCGTAATACACAAATAATACACAAATGGACAGTAGTTTCCATTTGAAAAGCGGAAGGATGGATTACGATGAAATTACCTAATGGATACGGCAGTGTACACAAATTGAAAGGAAAAAGGCGAAAACCATGGAGGGCTAGAATTACAGACGGATTTGTTTATGATCTGGTGGAAGATAAACAAATTCAAAAGTATAAGACGCTTGGATATTATGAAACAAAACAAAAAGCATTACAGGCGCTTGCTGCATATAATGAGAACCCGTATGATTTAGATGCTGACAAGATTACGTTTGCTGAATGTTACGAAAAATGGACGGAAGAATATTTTAAAAAAATCACTCCAGCTGCTATTAGAACCGTAAAAGCCGCATATAAGTATTGTTCTTCTTTGTATAATATGAGAATGAAGGATATTCGGGTATATCATTTGTCTGGTTGTATGGATGATGGATATATTATTCAAGATAAGGGAAAAGATAAAGGAAAGAAGAGAATGGCTTCAGCCGGAACGAAATCCAGAATGAAATCTATGTTCAATCTGATGTTTGATTATGCAATGGCGCATGAGGTGGTTTTTACAAACTATGCGAGAAATTATAAGATTGATGCTGAAATACTAGAGGAAAAAGAAAAGAATAAAAGACTTAAAATACCGTTTTCAAATGAAGAAATTGATATTTTATGGGATAATATTGAATTTGGATTTACGGATATGGTATTGATTCAGATATATTCAGGGTGGAGACCGCAAGAATTAGCAATATTACAAGTAGCAGATATTGATCTTGAAAAAGGAATTATGTCTGGTGGTTTAAAATCAGATGCAGGAAGAAATAGAATTGTTCCAATACATCCGCTAATAGAACCACTTATTAGAAAAAGGTATGATGAAGCAATGAAACTTCATTCTGAATATTTGTTCAATGATGAAACAAGTCAAACTGGAATGGAAATGACCTATGATAAATATAGGGGTAGATTTAATAAAGTAATGGAAAGAAATAAAATGACACATACCCCGCACGAATGTCGTCATACATTTATTACGATTGGAAAGTCTAATAAAATGGATCAGTACATTCTGAAATTGATTGTGGGACATGAAATAGATGATGTTACAGAAAAATTCTATACACATAGAACAATAGAACAATTAAGGAATGAAATGAATGCTTGTATCACAAAGCATATTAGTATGAAAAATAAAGATCTTTTTATCGATGATATGTATGATTAATAATAGATAGTATATAAAGAAGATGGAACCGATGTGTTTGCCATCTTCTTTTTTTGTTGCCATAAATTGTTATATATGATGTATCTTGATTAAAAGAATACAGGTGTGAAATGTGAATGTATCTACATCTTGTAGTTAAGTTGACGCAAAATACAAAGTGACGTATATATAGCACTAAGGAATCAGAGAAATCTGATCCGATAAAAATGAACGAAAGATACCATATTGTTACAATCCAGAAAAATTAATTTCTTGTAAATAACGAAGTAAACATCGGTGTACAAGGGGTACAAACAAGATAAAATAGAAATGAGGGGCGATAG
>OLNC01000055.1_pt1 | contig 125263 bp, 110 predicted proteins | sample 1672011 | NCBI WGS metagenome assembly OLNC01 (sample SAMEA3136636, study PRJEB25190) | human gut metagenome | biome: human gut; feature: human-associated habitat; material: faeces | place: Austria | collected 2013
CTGCGTTTTAAGCAGTAATCTGAAAAAGGAAACGCTGGTAGAAAGAATAAGGTATGATGGATAGCAAGCTTATTTCTACTTCTCCACCAGCTTCAGGCAGTCTCCAAAATGTCTCTGCAGTGACTTTAAGTCCATGATTATCACATAAAATACTCTGCCATTGTGCACTGAATCCACTATCCTGCCATGGTCGAGCACTGAAATATATGTGCCGTCTGCTTTTCGCATATGAAAGAAAATATAATTATTTGAGTGTCCTCCGTTAATCTGCGACCATATGCTTTTTTGACAGCTTTCCTGTTCATCCGGGCGTATCAGATTGCAGAAGCTCTTACCTGTATATGCAAGCAGCTCGTCCATATTTTTACAGCCTGTAAGCCGAAGCAACTCACTGTTTGCAAGCAGAATCTCATCATTTTCTTTATCTGCTCTGTAAACAATAAAAGCTCCCGGCAAATTATCAATAATATCCTTCACGGCAAATCCAAGCTTCGCACGGCTCTTTATACGCTCACCCTCACGGTATGCCATGCAGCCGTTCTTCCCACGCATTTTCACCTCATAAAGTGCCTTGTCCGCACAATGCATAAGCTGTGAACGGTCATCAGCCAAAACAGGATACTCCGCAAAGCCCAGTGAAATGGTAAATGTATGCGCTTCACCTTTACAATAAAATTTCCTGGTTTCTTCTGTAAACTTCTTAAGAAAAGGCTTAACCTCCACAACCGTGCAATCCGGCATGAAAATGCTAAACTCATCGCCCCCGTTTCTGCCGAGTATGGCATCCTTTGAAAAATATTGCTTCATGCTCTCTGCAAGCTTCTGCAGTGCACCATCACCTGCCGCATGTCCATACATATCGTTGACCAGCTTGAAATCGTCAATATCAAGCATTGCCACAACACAATGCTTTTGCGGATTCTGTCTCATATATTGCTCAACCTGCTCATCAAAGCCGTGCCTGTTGTAGATACCGGTCAGTGCATCAGTCACAGCAAGTCTCTTGAAATTCTTCCTGTTCTCATTGATTGAAATCAACGCTGCTGTAAGCCCTGTCAAAAGCAGGACTATAATTACACCTCCAATAAACATGTATATCAGGTAGTTATTATTGTAAAACCCACTCTTGGGTAAAATCTCAAGCCTCCACTTGTCTTCATACACGTCAAAGTCATATATCACCGGATCGTTCAACTCTTCCTTTGAACCGTAAACCCACTCATATGTATCATCCCACGGCGAAGCACACTTCTGCAGACTGTACTTATATCCAAAATTGGAAAGAGCCTCTACAGAATCAGAAAAAATTTCCGGAACCTTCAGTATAACAATTGTGAAGCCCCAAAAGCTCTTCTGACCATTTTTATCCTCCAAATAAACCGGATTGCGCACTACTATACCATATCCGCCCTGCTTCAGCTTCAATGGTCCCTGCATAATTACAGTGTCATTATCCCTCGCATAGCGCGAAATCTCTCCCCTGTCACTATCATTTATCAGATCAATCTTACTGGATTCATTCCCCTCCTCTGGATATATTTCAGTCACAACTCCATTCGGTGCTATCTGTATACTCTGAATCGAATCGTCCATCATATTTGCTGCAATATCATAAAACTTATTTATATTTCCATCACCACTTATGACAACCTGCTTTAAGGTATCGGTAACTCCTATTCCCTCCATAAGCTCGCCATATATACGCTCCGTATATGTCATCGCATTGAGCTTTGCATTTGTCCTGTTCTGCTGTTTCTGACTCTCGCCGACTACATATATAGCGCCGATTAACGCACACATACCCAATATAAATACCACTGCCGGAACAATGAATCTCTTTTTTAGCTTTTTCATTTGTATCACTTTCTAAAATCAATGTCTATCTGTTCTATATGATTTTAATATTATAGCTCTACGATAAGAAAATGTCTATAAATTTGCGGACGGACATTTTGATGCACAGCCGGAAGTAGAGTGGAAAGGCGATTTTGTAGGTATTTTACATTCATTTATGGAATTTGAAAAAAGTATGGCAGTCACCATAAAGGGAATCCAGAATGTATCAAGGGAGGTTTCAAGTGCGGCAGAGCAGGTAGCTGCAAGCTCAAATGACCTTGCAGACGGTGCAGCCAATCAGGCTGCGGTTGTAGAGAAACTGACAGCGACAGTTGCGGGAGTTTCAGAACAGGTGGAGCAGAATTCAGAGAGTGCCAAGAAAATCATGCGCGATCCCCTGCTTCTGGGAAAAAATCAGAGGATGCAACAGAAAAAGATAAACAGGTCGTAACGGCGGCAAAGATGATCGGCGTAAAGAAAAACATCATTGTGGTGGCTGCCGGTCCGTTTCAGTTTGCAATGATTAATCCGGTCATAACCAGAAAATCTGGTGCTTTTGAGACAGAGGAAGGATGTCTGTCATTGGATGGCATTAGGTCATGTACAAGGTATGAAGAAATTGAGGTCGATCACTGTAATGGGATCGTGATATAAGAGTGAATCAGACAGGTAATTTTTTTGTAGAAAAACCCACAACATCTATAGTATAATACTTATAATAACGTTATAAGGAAAAGCGGCGCATAAAAAGGAGAAATACATGGCTACCATTATAGATGTTGCGAGGATGGCCGGCGTATCACAGGGAACGGCATCCAATGTATTGAACGGAAAAGGAAATGTCAGCAGTGAGAAGATAAAGGCGGTGGAAGAAGCTGCTAAAAAGCTTGGATATACGATCAATGAGCGGGCTAAGATGCTCAGGAAGGGAAGCGGCAATATTATCTGTGTGATCGTGCCTTCAATGGAACGCAGACATTACAGGGATTTTTATTACTGCCTGAAAAGTTATGCAGAAAAGAGAGGATACACAGCGGAACTTCTGATCACAAACGATAACAGACAAACAGAATACAGTATGATCCAATGGGCAAAGTCTGTAATGGCGATGGGGGTGGCGTCGATCACCTGTCTGGGAGAAAAGGAAGTCAAAGAGGCATATGCAGGATTTGAAAAGTTGTGCTTTGTGGAGCGGAAAGCGACCGATGATCTGGACTATATTGGATTTGATTATGAATCAGCGGGGGGGCAGATTGCAGAAACTGTCATATCTGCCAGATATCATAATGTTCTTGTGGTAACAGATTCTTTAAAATTTTCCAATGAAAATGAGTTCTGCAGAGGTCTCTACAAGATGCTTGCGCAGGAGAAAATAAAATTTTTCCATATCACGACAGACAGCAGGCGTGTATCCCATGCAATCATCAATACTCTTGTGCAGGAAAATGAATACGATGCAATCATAACGACGAATATCCGTTTTGCAGAAAAGATAAGAAATGTTGTTACAAACTTTTCAGCAGGCAATCAGACACCGATTTTTACATTGTCGCCGATCACTTCTCTCCCGGAAAAGGATTACCGCAAATATGAGTTAAACTATGGTCTGGTCGGGAAAATGGCTGCGGAAAAAATTATCGGAGATTCAAAGGAAAATGGGGCAGAGAAGGAACTGATCTGTGAGAATGATGGATTTCGTGAGTGGAATCAGATCACTTTAAACAAAACACCGGCGGATCATTTACGGATACTGACCCTTGACAGCCCGGAGACAATGATCCTGCAGGGGCTGGCAAAACTGTATACAGAGGAGACCGGAACACAGATACAGTTTGATGTATTTTCTTATGATGATATTTATGAGCAGTTTATGAAAGCTGAAAATTCGGACTATTACGATATATTCCGAATGGATGTAACCTGGCTGCCATTGCTTTCAGAACGGATATTAGTCCCGCTTGACGATATGACGCCGGATATTGATGAAGTGTATAAAGAGTACATACCGGCATTGATAGATAAGTATTCCCGTGTGCATGGCAAGGCGTATGCGCTTCCGATCACACCGAGTACACAGCTTCTTTTTTATAGAAAGGATCTGTTTGAAAATACAGTTATTAAGAGACTGTACAGTGAGAAATATAAAGCGGAATTAAAAATTCCGAAGACATTTGAAGAATACAATAAAATTGCGGAGTTTTTTGCAACAAGTGACAGGCTGGAGGAACATTATTTTTCAAATCTGACACTTGGAAACCTGGGTGTCACAGCGACGGAATTTCTTACAAGGCTGTTCAGCCATAAAAATCATCTGTATGGAAAAGATGGAATGGTCGTGATCAATGATACAGCGGGCGTAAAGGCATTAGAAGAACTTCTGACTGCCAAGCAATATACAGATAAAAAGGTGGTCCACTGGTGGAAAACATCTGCAAAAGACTTTGCGGATGGCAAACTTGTAATGATGATCAATTTCAGTAATTATGCATCGGAAATCTTAGGAGCAGGCTCAAAAGTTGTTGGAAATATAGGAGTGGCAATGGTTCCTGGAAAAAATCCGATTTATGGAGGAGGAACAGTTGGAATTTCCAAAAACAGCCGCAGAAAAGAAGATGCATTTGCATTTATCAAATGGATCACAACAGAGCCGGCGGCGTCTGGCATGGCAGCACTTGGGAGCGTTTCTCCATGTGCGAAAACATATAATAAATACGATATCATAGATGTGTTTCCCTGGCTGGAATTATCAAAAGACTGTTTCAGCAAATCACATACGAGGAGAATTCCTGCGGATTCAGACAAAGCATTTGATGAAATCAAGTTTTTGAATATTGTGGGAATGGCTGTGGAGAATGTACTGATGGGATTCTTGCCGGTAGAGGAATCTCTAAACCGTGCACAGAAACTGATTGATGAAGAAATTAACAAATAAAATACGGGAGCTGTAAAGCGAAAATGGAATCGGAAGGTGGAATCATATGTTGGATATGTTCCACCTTTTTTGTTTGTGATAATAGAATATCCGCGGAGTATGCATTCTATTATTTTATGTGTCAATAGTCATAGGAAAATTATAACGTTATAAAAATTACATGGATTTTACACAAACTTGATAGAAGTATTGCAAAAAACAAACTATGATATAAAATGCCGGCGGATATATGAGAAAAATACAAAAAACTAATAAAATACAGGGGGATAATGGATAAAATGTATAATGACGAATAAAAAGCATGCAAAAACAAACATGTAAAAAGTACAATAAAATATCAAAAAATACAAAATAAATTGTTAAATTGGACAAAATAATATTGACACGTTTCAAAATATGAAGTATGATAACATTACAAAAACAAAAGAGAGGGAGGAATTTACAATGAAAAAAAGATTTTTATCAGTATTACTTGTATCAGCAATGGGGGTTGCAGCATTAGCAGGCTGTGGCGGTGGAAATACCAGCGCAGACAATGGCAGCACGGCAGCAGATCAGATGGGCGCAGCTGTGGAGGACAAGACCGATGCGGCAGATACCCAGAAAGAGGATACTTCATCTTCCAATGAAAAACTTGTTGTATACACGAACAGCGGAACCGAAGGTCGTGATGCATATCTGATCGAGAAAGCGAAAGAAGCCGGATTCGATATTGAGGTGGTAGCATTAGGAGCATCCGAGGTAACCGAGCGTATGATCGCAGAGAAAAATAATCCTCTTTGTGACGTTACATTTGGATTGAACAATATTGAGTACGAAAAATTAAAAGCAAACGGTTTGCTTCAGAAATGGGAACCGGACTGGGTGGACGGAGTAGATGCAGACCTCATCGATCCGGACGGATATTATTACCCGATTACAACAACACCATTGGTATTAATGGGAAATGCGGACTATGACAATATGCCTTCTGACTGGACAGATCTGACGAAAGATGAATACAAAGGACTGTATCAGTTACATAATTTAGGCGGTGGAACAGCAAAGACGGTATTTGCAAGTATCATCAGCCGTTATCAGGATCCGGACGGAGATCTTGGCATTTCTGATGAGGGATGGGAGATCGCAGCAAAATTCTTAGGTAATGCACATAACATTGCAGATGGTGAAGACGCAGTCGGAAGTGTGATCGATGGTACCTATCCGATGGATGAGCACTGGGCATCCGGCGTTTTGACAGAGCAGAAAGACCGTGATTACAAATTCCAGATCATGACACCGGACATTGGAGAGCCATATGTGGTAGAATCTCTTGCAATTTCAGCAGGCACTAAGAAATATGATACCTGTGTAGCATTTTTAAACTGGCTTGGAAGTTCTGATGTTCAGCTTGACTGGTCTAATAATTATGGAACGATTCCATGTCAGAAAGAAGCATTAGCCCAGGTTTCCGATGATATTAAAGAGTTAATGGAGACTTTGAAACCGCAGGATCTTGACTGGAGTTTCATTGCAGAAAATGTGGATGCATGGGTAGAGAAAGCAGAGCTTGAGTATGTACAGTAAATATAGAAGAAACTAAAAATACAGGAAGCTGACATTAAACAAAGTTAGGAGAACACCATGGTAAAGTTTGAAAATATTGAAATAAAGTATGGGGATTTTGTAGCGATTGAAAACTTGAATCTGGATATTAAAGAAGGTGAGTTCTTCACCTTCTTAGGACCAAGCGGTTGTGGAAAGACCACCTCACTGCGGGCACTGGTTGGCTTTCTCTCACCGTCAAAAGGAAAAGTATATGTAGGAGACAAGGACGTTACAAATCTTCCGGTTGAAAAAAGAAACATTGGCATGGTGTTCCAAAGCTATGCGCTTTTCCCGACAATGTCAGTTTATGACAACATTGCGTTTGGAATGAAAGTAAAAAAAGCATCGAAGACAGAGATCGATCAGAAAGTACATGAAGTTGCAGCTAAGATCAAGATTACGGAATCACAGTTAAAGAAAAATGTGTCGGATCTGTCAGGTGGTCAGCAGCAGAGAGTAGCGCTTGCAAGAGCAATCGTTCTGGAGCCTAAGATTCTTTGCCTGGATGAGCCGCTATCCAATCTGGATGCAAAACTCCGCATTGATATGAGAATGGAATTAAAACGTCTCCAGAAAGAGCTGGGTATCACAACATTGTATGTTACGCATGACCAGGAAGAAGCGCTGACGCTTTCCGACCGGATCGCCGTATTTAACAATGGATATGTAGAACAGGTTGGAACGCCGTATGAGATCTATAATGAATCAAAAAGTGAGTTTGTCTGCGATTTTATCGGTGATATCAACCGCTTAAAGGGTGAACTTTTATCTGAGGTCAATACACAGTCGGGTGCAAATTTAGATACAAACAAGACTGGATTTGTAAGAATTGAGAGATGTATCAGTGAAGAAAAAGCTGGTTATGTGAAACTCACAGGCAAAGTGGAAGAAGCTGAATTTAGTGGTGTGCTGACAAAGTATGTGCTGGAATGTCATGGACAGGAGCTTAAATATCTTGAGAAAAATGATGGACGCAGGCTGTATCAGGAAAACGAACAGATAGACCTCTATATCAACCCACAGGATATCATGCAGTTTTAGGAGGGATATTTTATGAATAAACTCAAGCAAAAAATTCAGGATGGAACAATCAATATTCCCGGCATTATTATTAAAATTGCATTAATCTGGTTTATCATTACATTTCTGGTATTCCCAAACTTAAATCTGCTTGCCAGGGTATTTGTAAAAGACGGACATTTCACATTGGAAGCAATTGACAAGATTATGAAATCAGCAAGGGCCATGAAGAGTTTAAAGAACAGCTTTGTTCTGGCAATCGCTTCTATTATTACCGTAAATATATCCGGTATTTTAGTTGTACTGTTTACAGAATACTTTGACATCAAAGGGGCAAAAATATTAAGTCTTGGATTTATGTCAACACTGATCTACAGCGGCGTTGTTTTGGTTACAGGATATAAGTTCGTTTACGGTTCAACAGGAATCGTGACAAAAGTGCTGACCAATATTTTTCCAGGTCTGGATCCGAACTGGTTTGTCGGATTTGGTGCTGTACTTTTTATTATGACATTCTCGGGAACATCAAATCATATGATGTTTTTGACAAATGCGATACGAGGGCTGGATTATCATACGATAGAGGCGGCGAAGAATATGGGGGCATCCCAGAGTACGATTTTATTTAAAATTGTGCTGCCGACAATGAAACCTACCATTTTTGCGATTACAGTGCTTACTTTTATCGCAGCATTAAGCACAATGTCAGGACCTTTGATCGTTGGTGGCCCGGATTTCCAGACAATCAACCCGATGATCAAGACGTTTGCCAATATGACGGGATCGAGAGATATCGCAGCGCTGCTGGCAATCATCCTTGGAATTGCAACGACGATTCTTCTTGCAATCATGCAGAAAATTGAAAAAAAAGGCAATTTTATATCGGTTTCAAAGACAAAAGCCAAAATGGAAAAACAAAAGATTGAAAATCCGGTCATGAATGTGATCGCACATATTGTAGCTTATGTGATGTTTATCATTTACATGCTGCCGATCATCAACGTACTTGTATTTTCATTTACAGATGGATTGACGATCAAGACAGGTGTGATCAGAAAAGATTCTTTTACACTGGAGAATTACAAAAAACTGTTCCGTTCAGCCACTGCATATAAGCCGTATCTGGTAAGTATTGTGTATTCTCTGCTGGCGGCACTGGTTGTAGCTGTGATCTGTATTGTGGTTGCCCGTATTGTGACAAAAGCAAAACATAAATATGACAAGTTGTTTGAACCGTTTATTCTGATCCCATGGCTGCTGCCATCAACCATGATCGCACTTGGTTTGATGCTGACCTACGATGAGCCAAGAATGCTCCTGGCAGATAAGGTATTGGTTGCTACACCGATCATCCTGCTGTTTGCATACATTATTATTAAAATTCCGTTTTCATACCGAATGATCCGCGCCGGATTTGTCGGACTTGATGGAAATATGGAAGAGGCAGCACAGGTTATGGGCGCAAAACCGCTCTATACAATGAGGAAAGTCATTCTTCCGATTATTATGCCAATCGTATTATCTGTCATTGTATTGAACTTTAACGGACTTTTATCAGAATATGACTTATCCGTATTTTTATATCATCCATCCTATCAGCCGCTTGGAATCGTGATCAAGCTGGCAACGGATGAGACAGCGACCATAGATGCACAGGCAATGGCATTTGTTTATACGGTAGTGCTTATGATCATTTCTACGATTGCACTTTGGCTTGGCAGATATGACGGACTTGGAAAGATAAAATCTTTTTTTACAAAAAAGAAAAACGGGGGTAAAAATTAAATGGAATCGATCATTGAATTAAGAAAAAAAACAGGTGTTCTGGTTGCCGCCCACAGAGGAACCAGTGGGGGAAATATTCCGCCAAACTCGATTGCGGCTTTTGATATTGCACTCAAGGAGGGCGCAGACATTTTAGAGATGGATCTGTTTCAAAGTATCGATGGCGAATTGTTTGTATTCCACACAGGAATGGAACCGAGCCATCTTGACAGACATATCAGAATTGAACGGTATACAGCCGAGGAGATCAGACAGATGAGACTCTGTAACGGCGATCTGCAGCAGACATTTCTGCCGGTAAATTCATTTGATGATGTGTTAGAGCATTTGAAAGGAAAATGTAAACTGAATCTTGACAGAAGCATCAATATTATTGAACCGGTTATGAAAGCAGTAAAGAAACATGGAATGGAAGATCAGATTTTAATGAAGAGTGATCCTTCTGACCAATCTTTGAAATTAATTGAAGCTTATGCACCAACGATCGATTATATGCCAATTTTCATGGAAGAGGATTTTGCCTCTGATAAAATTGAAAAAATGAACATCAATTATATAGGGGCAGAGATTGTGTTTGAAAAAGAAACATCTCCGGTGATCCAGGAATCTTATCTGGAAATGCAGAAGAAAAAGGGGCGGATTCTCTGGGGCAATGCGATTTTATATTCCAGCCGGGTTCCACTGGCAGCAGGGCATAGCGATGACGTTTCGCTGACCGATGATCCTGCGAAAGGATGGGGATGGCTTGCAGATAAAGGATTTGACATTATCCAGACAGACTGGACAAAGCATTGTGTGGATTACCTGAAAGAAAATAATTATCGGAAGTGATGCGTATGGATTTAAATTTTTTGGGATGTGGTTCGGCATTTAATCCGTTGTACGGGAATACAAGTGCCTATTTTACAAACAAGGATCAGCTATATGTGATCGATGGCGGGGAGAGTGTATTTTTGAAATTGTATCAGAAAGAACTCTTAAAGAAATACGCCGGTATCACAATTATGGTAACACATATGCATGCAGATCACGTGGGAAGTCTTCCGTCTATCATTTCCTATTGTTATTATGTACTTGGGAAAAAAGTGACGGTCATCTATCCGGAAAAGTCTTTGTGGATTCTGCTTGGATTGATGGGAATCGACCCGGATATCTATATTCCTGTGGAGAGCAGTCTGTTTACCGCAGAGGGACTGAAGGTTTGGGCTGTTTCTGTGAAACATGCGGATGATATTTCCTGCTTTGGTTATATCATTGAATTTGCAGGAGAGAAGATTTACTACAGTGGAGATTCGTATGAGATTCCCAAAGATGTATTAAACAGATTTTATAAAAGGGAAATATCAACGATCTATCAGGATACAACAGAATTTACATCGGATCACAGGTCACATTGCCCATTAGAGGAGCTGGAGGAATGTATACCGGCGGATTTAAGAAGGAATGTTTTTTGCATGCATTTTACTACAGATTTTACGGAAAAATTAAAGAAAAAAGGATTCGGTTATATTCAAAGTAATTGCAGGTGAGAATGGGGAGAAGAGCAATTTGAAAGATAATTTTAAATTGCTCTTTTTCTTTATCCTAAGATGCACAAAAAGATTCGTTGGAGATAAAATAGTGGGAAGGTGAAATCATGTGGAGAGCTTTTATTGACGCAATGGCAGAATGGAACAGCGTAGCGATTTGCGGACGCCTTGCGCTGGCAATCCTAACGGGAACTGTGATAGGAATTGACCGTGGGTTAAAACGGCGCGGAGCCGGGATCAAGACACATGCATTAGTGTGCCTTGGATCCGCTTTGGTAATGCTGACCAGTGAATATATGTCGATGAATTTTGACCAGAAAGCCGATCTTGCACGGCTCGGTGCACAGGTGATCAGTGGGGTAGGATTCCTGGGGGTAGGCACAATATTGGTAACGGAGAAACAAAGAGTCCGGGGGCTTACCACAGCAGCAGGACTTTGGGCATGTGCCTGTGTGGGACTGGCAATCGGAATCGGATTTGTGGAAGGGGCAGTCTATACGCTGATGTTCATTGTTGTTGTATTGCGGCTTTTGAATAAAATTGACATCTTTTTACAGAAACATGCGAAAGTATTTGATCTTTATCTTGAACTGGAAAATGGAAAGAGCATTGGATTGTTTTTGCAGGAGATGCGAAGCCGGAATGTGAAAACAGAGACGGTTGAAACAACCAAAAATAAACTGCCGGGTAAATTTTCCTCTTTAGTGGTAACTCTGGAAGTCAATCACTATAATATGAGACCGGAACTGATCGATGAGATCAGAAATTTTGACTATGTGCACTATGTGGAAGAAATGTAAGCATCTGGAAATATTGCAAATTCAGGATTAGAATGTATCAAAACTGGAAAGCAGAAGGGGGATAAAAATTTATGGATTCAAAAAAAATAAAAGTGTGGGCGCACCGTGGAGCAAGTGGTTATGCACCGGAGAATACAATGGATGCATTTCGAAAAGCCATTGAGATGAAAGCAGATGGAATCGAACTGGATGTGAATCTGACGAAAGATGGGGAAGTGGTTGTAATACATGATGAGGTTCTTGACAGAGTCAGTGATGGAACCGGACGTGTACAGGACTTTACCTGTAATGAATTAAAAAAATTTAATTTTAATAAAATACATCCGGAATATGAGAAAGAAGAGATACCAACATTAGAGGAAGTTTATCAGTTGATAAAGCCGACGGATCTCACCATTAATGTGGAAATGAAGACCGGAAACACGTTTTATCCGGGAATGGAAGATAAGGTTTTAGAACTGACAAAAAAATATGACATGATGGATCGTATCATAGTTTCCTCATTCAATCATTATACGATCCGCAGTATGAAGGAAAAATGCCCGGAATTAAAAACAGGTGCACTGTATGCGGATGGAATTATAAATGCGGTCGATTATGTGGCGGATGTTGTGCGGGCAGATGCTCTGCATCCGGGGTGGACGAAAATTTTTTATCCAAATTATCTGGAGGACTGCAGGCGGAGAAATATATTAGTGCATGTATGGACGATCAATAATGAGAAAGACATGCGGCGCTGCTGTGAGATGGGACTCGATGCAATTATTACGAACTATCCGGATGTGGCGAGAAAAGTGGTGGATGAGTACCAGCTTAATTAAAATTGTGCATGCGGAAATATATCAAAATAATTTGATATATTTCCGCATTTCTATTATAATCAGCCGTAAAAGAAGTAATATATTGCCATCAGGAGAGAAAATAAATATGAAAACCTGTAAAGATGCCGCGAAAGAGAAAAGACCGCTTCCGGTAGGAGTTTCTGATTATGTCAGAGCACAGGCAGAATATTATTATGTGGATAAAACGCTGCTGATCAAAGAATTTTTAGACAGAAAACCGCTGGTTTCCCTGTTTACCAGACCTAGAAGATTTGGAAAGACATTAAATATGGATATGTTACGGGTGTTCTTTGAAATATCGGACGAGGATATCAGTATTTATTTTAAAGAGAAGGCTATCTGGAAGTGTGGACAGGAGTATACCAGACAACAGGGAAATAACAGCAGTGTATAAAAATGAGATTCTGGCGCATTTATTACAGATTGGGGCAATTTGGGAAAGAAATGGTGCACAATAAGGGAGGAAAGATGTTGAACAGGCAGGTTTATGTATCAGATAATGAATTTATCATTTGCCCGATTGTGGATGAAGATCGTGATAATTATGTAGAATTGCATCGTCAGATAAGTGGTGAACATACATTGTTTTTAAATGAGCATTGCAAAGATATGATGTGGGAACAGGTTTTAGAGGGAGAAGATAAAGTATTTTCTGTATTTGAAATAAATGGCGATTATTGTGGAAGTCTGGAATTGCAGAATCCGGACTCTGATACACCTGAAATAGGAATAGATCTTTTCGAGAATAAGAGAAATAAGGGAATAGCGCCGAAAGTGGTAAAATTATTGGCAAAAAGATGCTATAAGGACAGGAAAGTAGATTATTTTCTGATTAGAAGAACAGAATTCATTAGTCAGGCGATTTATCTGGATTTCCCAACATAAAAATGTTAAGATAAAATAAATTCGTGTTTCGGGACAGTGATGAATAAGGAGGTATGAGATGGAACCAATGTATTTATCAATCCAGCAGAAAGAGACCGGCAGACAGATCAAGAGGCTTCTATCAGAACACGGTTACACGGTGAAAGATGTCCAGACCGTGATGGGATTTGAAAATCCGCAGGCAGTCTACAAATGGATCTCAGGAAAATCGCTGCCGAGTTTGGACAATTTTATAATTTTAAGTAGATTATTGCATACCAGTATTGAAGATATCCTCGTCATTGACGGGGATATCGTTCGTTTATGGTATATTTTATTTCGGAAATTAAACTAGCGGTAGAATGACAAACTTTTCTGTATGTCTTATATTGATATCATCATGAAGGATAGTTGGGAGAGGAAAAAGGTAAATGAAAAAAATAACATCGGCATATGCAAATAAATGGCTTAAAAGCCTGGAAGAAGACAAGGAATACTGGATAAATAAGGAAGAAGCGTCAAGTACCTATGTGGCTGCGATCAATGAGGAGCCTGTGATCCCCGAATATGATTATGCTGAGGTTGCAGCAACGATTGCAGAAATTGATGAAAAGATCGCAGTGATCAAACATGCACTGAATGTCACAAATGCAACCGCAAAAGTGCAGGTAAAGGATACCGAGATGAGCGTGGACACGATCTTAATAAAGATGGCGCAGTTGAATAAAAGAAAGGCTGTCCTTGACCGGATGCGCAAACAGCTTCCAAAGACGAGGGAGACAACATCGTATATGTCCAGAAATGCAGTTCCCGAGTATCGGTATGTCAACTATGATCTTGATCTGGTCAAGCAGGAATATGAGCGGGTATCTCAGAATGTCATGGAATTGCAGATGGCATTGGATCAATATAACCAGACGGTGCAGTTTGAGGTAGATCTTTAAAAAATTTTCCGTGCAGGGTGCGGTCACAGGTAAATAGTGCAAAATAGTTCAGGTTCAGTGATAAAGTTTTTTCTGTTATTCGTTATTTGTTATTCGTTAAAGTTCATAGTGATTTCAAATCCGGATACGATAAATTTTAAATGCGCCCAGCAGAAAACCTGCAGGAAACTGCGATGCGGAGGTTCGGTTTCAAGCATCAGATGATGAAAGGAAGATAAACTTACATGGTAAAGAAAATCATGCGTGATCGCCTGTTTCTGGGACAGAAATCAGAGGATGCAACAGAAAAAGATAAGTAGGTCGTAACGGATCTTTTGGAGGGCATGTACAAGATATAAAGAAGACAGAAATGGAGGGATACATTTTGAAAAATTATTATAAATTACAGAACCCATCAATTTTTAAATTTCAATATGTATTTCTTGATAGTGAAGATTATCTGGCAGATCAGTTATTTATAAAATACAAGGTAACTGTGGATTTTGGAGATGAATATGTAAAAGAAAATTCGCCGTATCATGTGATATTTTGCAAAATAAGAAAAAGGGATGAAAAAAAGTTTCTCGATGCACTTTCTGAGATGTATGACAAGATGCTTCTTATGGGATATAAAGATTATCAGGAAGTTTGTGATAATTTTATAAGAGTTGTAGAGCAAAATGAAAAAGAGAAGTAGCATGGTTTTACTCTTGACATCCACCCAACCCCGCAATACAATACTTGCATATGCAACTATTGGAGGTGCAAGTAATGTTGAAACGAGTTTTTTCTTATATGAAAGAATATAAGAAATATGCATGGTCAGGTTTGTTATGCATTGGCGTGGAGGTGGTCTTAGAGATCACAGTGCCGCTTCTCATGGCAGACCTGATCGATTATGGAGTTACAAATGCGGATGAGACTTACATTATAAAAAAAGGTCTGCAGATGGCACTCTGCGCAGTGTCAGCACTGATCCTTGGTGTCGGAAGTGCAAAATTTTCCGCGCTTGCCGGACAGGGACTCGGTGCAAATATAAGAAAGGCGGAGTACGAAAAACTCCAGTCTTATTCATTTTCCAATATAGACCATTTCAGTGTGTCGTCGCTTGTCACGCGTCTGACGAGTGATGTGACGAACATCCAGAATGCGGTGTCCACCGGTATGCGTCCGTTTGGGCGGAGTCCGGTCATGCTTATTTTTGCGACATCGTTTGCATTCCGGATCAATTCGACGCTGGCGCTGGTCTTTCTTGTGGCACTGCCGACGTTAGCAGTGCTTTTAATTCTTATTATTATAAATGTCGGGCCGCTTTACGGGCGCATGCAGAGTGCGATCGATCAGGTGAACCGGTGTATTCAGGAAAATCTTACGGCGATCCGTGTTGTGAAATCCTATGTCAGAGGCGATTACGAAGTGGAAAAGTTCGGTGTCGTCAATGAAAATTTAAAATCAGAATCTGAAAAAGCATTTGGAACAGCAGTGCTAAATATGCCCGCCATGCAGTTTGTGATGTACGGGACGATCCTTGGAATCCTTTTGATCGGGGGAAGGCTGATCAATGAGGGGCAGATGATGATCGGACAACTCACCAGTTTTTTGAGTTATGTGCTGTTAATTCTTAATTCCCTGATGATGATGTCAAATGTGTTCCTGCTCATGACAAGGTCGCTGGCATCCGCAGAGCGGATCATGGAAGTCATTGATGAAAAAATTGATATCACAGATGAAAATGCAAAAGACATTGCCGTGGCAAAAGGTGAGATCGAATTTGACCATATGTGGTTCAAATACAAGGACACTGCAAAGGAATATGTGCTTTCCGATGTTTCTTTCCACATCAGACCGGGGCAGACAGTCGGCATCATCGGGCAGACCGGTTCATCAAAGACTACGCTGGTGCAGCTTATCCCAAGACTTTACGATGTGACAAAGGGCGAGGTAAAGATCGACGGAATTAATGTAAAAGAGTATCCGGTCAGACATCTTCGGGACGCAGTTGCGATGGTACTGCAGAAAAATACGCTGTTTTCCGGTTCACTGATCGATAACCTCCGCTGGGGAAATGAAAATGCCACATTGGATGAGATTAAAGAAGCATGTCAGATTGCCTGTGTGGATGAGTTTGTGGACCGGCTTGCGGATGGTTATGATACCGAGATGGGGCAGGAGGGAGTCAATGTGTCCGGCGGGCAGAAACAGAGGATCTGCATTGCCAGAGCCATTTTGAAAAAGCCGAAAGTACTGATCTTAGATGACTCCACAAGCGCGGTGGACACCGCGACGGAGGCGAAGATACGAAGCGGGCTTGCAGAAAAACTGCCGGATATGACAAAGATCATCATTGCGCAGAGGATATCGTCTGTCCGCCATGCTGACCAGATCATTATCATGGACAGGGGGCATGTGGAGGCAATCGGCACACATGAGAGTCTGCTCCGTGACAATCAGATCTATCAGGAAATCTATGCATCACAGAAGGAAGGAGCTGATCTTTAATGGCAAAGTATGTGGGATATAAAAGACCAAAAGATACGAAAAAGACCATGAAGCACTTCCTGACTTATCTCGGTCATTACAAGTGGGCATTTTTCCTTGTGGCAATTCTTGTATTTATCAGTGCGGGGGCAGGAATCTGCGGCACATATCTGATCAAACCGCTCGTCAACAATTTCATTGTGCCGGGAAATATGAAGGGACTTCTTTTGGCAGTCATCGGCATGGGTGTGATGTACCTGTGCGGTGCGCTCGCAACGCTCGGCTATAACCGGCTGATGGTGCACACCTCGCAGAAAGTCGTGAGCGAAATCCGCATGGATCTGTTCCGGCACACACAGAAACTCCCACTGAAATATTTTGACGACAACACGCGCGGCGAGATCATGAGCCATTTTACCAACGATGTCGACACGGTGCAGGAGGCGATGAACAACAGTTTTGCAATGATCATCCAGAGTTTTCTGACATTGTTTGGAACGATCACAATGATGATGGTGCTCAGCGTAAAACTGACCATGCTCGTGGTGGTATTTTTAGTCATTACCTTTTTGTTCATGCAGTACAATGGAAAATGCAGCAAAAAATATTATCACAGACAGCAGCAGGAACTCGGAAACATCAACGGTTTTGTGCAGGAGATGATGGCAGGACAGAAGGTGGAGAAAGTTTTCAACCATGAAAAGGAAAACTTTAAAGAGTTCTGTGAAATGAATGAGCGGTTTCGCAGGGAGTCTACAAATGCACTGGCACATTCAGGTATGCTCGTGCCGGTGATCGTGGCGCTTTCCTATTTTAACTATGCGCTCTCAGCATGTGTCGGCGGCATGTTTGTGATCCGCGGGCTCATGGATCTGGGAAGCCTGTCGGCTTATCTTGTATATGTGAGACAGAGTGCGATGCCGTTAAATCAGTTTACACAGCAGGTCAATTTCCTGTTGTCGGCGCTCTCAGGTGCAGAGCGTATTTTCGACATGATGGACGAGACGGAGGAGATTGACGAGGGAAAAGTGACACTCTGCAATGTCTGTAAAAATGCGGATGGCACACTGACAGAATGCGCGGAAATTACAGGATTGTATGCGTGGAAACTGTCATCAGGAGAACTGGTACTGTTAAAGGGAGATGTGCGTTTCCATGATGTCGTATTCGGCTATGTGTCGGAGAAAACGGTGCTGAACGGAATATCATTGTTTGCAAAACCGGGACAGAAGATCGCTTTTGTCGGATCAACGGGTGCCGGAAAGACAACGATCGTAAACCTCATCAACCGGTTTTATGATATTCAGGCGGGACAGATCACATATGATGGGATCGACGTCAAAGATATTCGGAAAGATGACCTGCGGCGTTCCCTTGCCATGGTCATACAGGATACACATTTGTTTACCGGGACGATCGCAGACAATATCCGTTACGGGAAACTGGATGCGACGGATGAGGAGATCCGGGAGGCGGCGAAGATCGCCAATGCGGATTCCTTTATCAGCCGTCTGCCGCAGGGGTATGACACGATGCTTTACGGAGATGGGAGCAGCTTATCTCAGGGACAGCAGCAGCTCATCGCGATCGCAAGAGCGGCGATCGCAAAACCTCCGGTACTGATCTTAGACGAGGCGACAAGTTCGATCGACACAAGGACGGAGCGTTTGATCGAAAAAGGCATGGATGCCATTATGGAGGGAAGAACCGTATTTGTCATTGCACACAGGCTCTCAACCGTAAGAAATTCCAATGCGATCATGGTACTTGAAAAAGGTGAGATCATTGAGCGCGGCAGTCATGACGAGCTTTTAGAGCAGAAAGGCAGATATTATCAGTTGTATACAGGACAGTTTGAATTGGAGTGATGCTAGGGTGAAAAATGAGATTTTTGATGTTGAAATGTTAAGAAGACGGTTTATCCGGCCGTATTTTATAGAGCTTGGACTTACGGTGGGACAGGGACAGCCGCGCATTTTAAAGGAACTGAGGGAGCACGGTGCAATGAACCAGAAAGAATTGTCTGATGCCTGCCTGATCGAAGTTACGACGATGTCGCGGACGATCGACCGGTTAGAAAAGATGGGACTTGTAAAGCGGGAGAGCAATCCCGCCTGCCGCCGTTCCTGGACGATTGCACTCACGGAAGAAGGATGTGAGATGGCGGATAAAGTTATTGAGATATTTGAGATGGCAGATGGTATAATGAAAAGCGGAATGAGTGAGAGTGAGCTGGAAACATTGTCTGCCGGGCTTGAAAAAGTAAAGGAAAATCTGTGGACGGCAATCAAGGATAATGAAGAAAATATGAGGTAAACAAAATACAAACTGAAATCAAATATGGAATGAAATCAAGTGTAATAGTAAACACAGCATTTGAAGAAAAGGAGAGAAATGCAATGGGCTATTTAATTTCAGAGACAACAAAAGAAGAGCGGGAGAAGATCGTGGCGGAATCATTAGGAAATATTGATGCAGCCTGTGATGGCTGCATGTCCGGACTCGTGGAAATGTACCAGGATTACATCGACGGGAAAAAAGAATTGCGTGAGATCAATATGGAGTTCAATGCCCGCTATGTGAAAAGTGAGGATATGCCGGGAAGGGAAGGCCGCGGATATCAGGGAAGATAAGGAGGAAAATCAAATGAGTTTCGTAAAAGGAATCCATCATGTACGTTTGAAAAGAAGCCGGATTTGAAAAAAGAGAGTGCGGGCAGCTTTGGCAGCAGATGTTGAAAATTAAAGTCAACTAAAATTTACGAAAAAACATTTATCAAACCCACCAGGACATGGTATAATGGTAATTTCTGTGCCCTCATGTTTATGATACGCTGGAAAAATATAAAAATCCCACAGTGGGTGATCCATCTGCTTCTTGTGTTAAACATGGGATTTTATGTTATGATCGCAACCGTTGATTATCATCATCTATACTATAAAGATTACTGGCTGGCTCCTTCGAAGGCAAACCTGAACGGATATACGCTGGAAATCTCTCCAGCACCAATGTACTATGTCTATATGGCTTTCTTACTGGCAGAAATCATGACCACGATCGGCATCATCATCTCTTCCTACTGCTCTCAGAGAAGTATGCCCAATAAAGGAAAAATCCATTTCCTTATGATCGCAGCGATGCTTTCACCAATGCTCCTGTTGTCTCTGCGCATTTTAAAAATTCTAAAAGGAGATGATCCAACACCTCTTGGAATTCTGTTGTCCTGTATCTTTATGAGCATTGCCGTTGTAAAATACGGCTTGTTTGATCCTGTCAAAAATGCAAAAAATTATATTATTGATAATCTGAAAGAAGCTGTCATTGTAACAGATGCGGATCACCGTTTCCTTTTTTTAAATTCGATGGCGGATAAAATTATTATTTCTATAAATAAGGAACAGGGATATAGCACGGATGATAAGATATATGCATTTATTCAGGGCAGTCAGGATTTTTTGACTGGAAAGACCGGCATTATCAGGTGGAAGAAACGGTATTAAAGGACAATGAACTGATACAGGGATATATGATGACGATTGTTGATGTGACAAAGATCATAGAGCAGAACCATCTGATGAAGCGTCTTGTATTACAGACGGAAGATGCCAACCGTGCCAAAACCAACTTCGTTTCGAATATGTCACATGAGATACGTACGCCGATGAACTCTATTGTGGGAATTACAGAGATTTTACTGCGTTCCCGGCATTCACCGAAGGAGCAGGAATATCTGCTGAATATCCAGAGTTCCGGGCGTGTGCTTCTTACAATCATCAATGATGTGCTGGATTGTTCAAAGATGGAAGCCGGTAAAATGCAGCTGTTTGATGAACCGTATGATACATGTTCACTGTTTCATGATCTGAGGATCAGTATGGAAAACAGGATCGGACATTCTGGTCTGGAACTGATCTATGATATTGATCAGGATATTCCATGTAAGCTGAAAGGGGATATGGGGCGTATCCGTCAGGTCATCATAAACCTGGTAAATAACGCCATTAAATATACAGAGAAAGGCAGCGTCCGCTTTTCCGTGCATGTCAGACAGAAAAATACGGATAAAGTAATGCTTTATTATGAGGTGGCAGATACTGGGATCGGAATCCGCAAGGAAGATCATAAAATTCTGTTCGATGCGTTTCAGCGCGTGGAGATGGACAGAAACCGTTATGTGGAAGGAACCGGACTGGGCTTGACAATTTCCCAGAATTTAGTCAATATGATGGGAGGGGTTATCGAAGTAGAAAGTGAATACGGAAAGGGAAGCAGGTTTTTCTTTACGATAGAACAGACAATCATTGATCCGACACCTGTTTCTGCGGTAAATTATAATGGACAGAAAGATAATGTGACGGAAAAAGAAGCGGAATGTCTGTTTATTGCCCCGGAGGCACACATTTTACTTGTGGATGATAACGAATTGAATCTTGTGGTGGCAAAAGAACTGCTAAAACCTCTCCGGATGCAGATCGATACGGCAGAAAATGGACTGCAGGCAGTAAAAATGGTCAGGGGCAGCCAGTATGATCTGGTGCTGATGGATCACATGATGCCGGTTATGGATGGAATAGAAGCTGCAAAAGCTATTCGTGCACTGCCGGAGGACAAGTATCAGAAGCTTCCGATCATTGCACTCACTGCGAATGCAATGGTAGATGCCAGAAAGGAATTCCTGAATGCAGGAATGAATGGTTTCGTTGCAAAACCGATTGATTTTGCACGGATCTGTAACCAGCTGAAACTGTGGCTGCCAAAAGATCTTGTGCGTGATGTCCCGAAGGAGGAGGCAAAGAAGCTTCTTGCAGATGATCTCTCTGACCGTGAGATACAGCCGGAAGATCCACAGATGGGATTTTCATTCGAGGAGGGGGTAAAGCACTGTGGTTCGAAGGCAGCACTGATGAAAACGATCCGGATATTTTACCGTACGATCGACAGTAAGGCAAATAAGATCGAACAGTGCCTGAAAGAGGGTCTGATCAGTGATTATGTGATTGAAGTACATGCGTTAAAAAGTTCTGCACTTCTGATCGGTGCAGTACCGTTGTCGGAGGCAGCAAAGGAACTTGAGGATTATGGAAAACAGGGTAAGACAGAGGTGTTAGAGGAAAAAACACCGGATGTGCTTACCCTGTACCGTGATTTAAAAAATATATTGCGCCCCTATGCAGAGAAGGAAGAGGATGCAAAAAAAGAGTTTTCGGACGGGGAGTGGATCACTGCATTACAGCAGATACACCAGTGCATAGAACAGTTTGACCTTGATGGAGTGGATCAGATCATGGAACAACTTGAAGAATATCAGGTTCCGGAATGCATCAGGGAATCCATGGATCAGCTGCGTGTTTATGTGGCGGATGTATCGCTGGAAGAGATTATGGAATTGACAGATACCATGACAGGGTTATTGCGGGATTAAAGGCGGTTGGGGTTAAAGTGATCGTAGATCATGCAATCAAGCATAAAACACCTGTGTTTGTCATGGGAAATGTGGAAGAGCTTGAGAAACTCTGGGAAACACTTCCAAAACAGATGTTTACCGATATTTTTATAAGACCGATCAATGTGGTGGAGATGGTGGAAAACATCAAAAGGCAGATGGATGAATATTATAAAATGAAAAAAAGAACTATTTTAGCGGTGGATGATTCGGGAGTGATCCTCCGGAATATTAAAACACTGCTGGAAGATAAATATCAGGTAATTCCTGTCAATTCCAGCGAGATGGCGATCAAATATCTTGCCTTAAATATACCGGATCTGATCTTGTTAGATTATGAAATGCCAATCGTGGATGGCAGACAGTTTATGCAGATGATTCGTGAAGATACGGAATTTCAGAACATTCCGATCATTTTTCTTACCGGAAAAAACGATGCACAGACGGTTATGGACGTGATGTCGTTAAAGCCGAATGGTTACCTGTTAAAAAGCATGGATGCGCAGAAACTGCATGCAGCGATCGATGATTTCTTTAAAAAACAGACAAAATAAAGGCTGGCCAATCAATAGGAAACGCACAAAGATATGTATGATCCCCCCTTAAGCAGACAGGGTAAATGTTTCCAAACTGCTTAAGGGGGATTTTATGTATATAAAACTATATTCCGTAAATGAAAAAAGCAAAGAAAAAACTAAGAAAAGTTTAATCTTCACAAAATTGACAAATCTGTATGTAATGATAGAATAACTTTGTTGAAAAAGAGACTATGAGAGATGGAAATATGAGGAAATCATGAAGATAAAGTTATATTTTGAAAAAGAGAATCTGATCCGACTTGCTGTGGCAGTGGTCTTTGCAGCAGTGCTGTTTGCAGTGATAAGGTTTCCGGTATGGGTACTATTTGGATTTGGAGTACTTTATTTTGGAATTAAAAGTTTAAAGATTGAATTAAACGAAAAGCTTTCATGGCTGTGGAGTGCGATCATGCTTGGGACAGGCGGCATTTTTACGGCGTATCATATCCAGTATCTGTTACTGGATGCGGAACTGAGAGCAAAAATATCCGACAATAAAATGCTGTTAAATGTATTGTGCTGTCTGGTAGTTTTTCTGGCTGTTCAGGTATTTACAAACAATACAGGACTGACCTGTCTGATTTCGCATATTGTGCTGTTGTCCCTTGCCGGGATCAACTATTTTGTATATCTGTTTCGTGGAAATGAGTTTATTTTCAGTGATTTAAAGTCCATCCAGACCGGGCTTTCTGTGGCGGGAAATTATGAATTTGCCCTGGATGAGCGGGCAGGGTATGTAATACTCCTTTCCACGCTGTACATTGCGTTTATCCGAAAGTTACATGTTTCCTTTCAGAAAAGGATTCCGATGTCGATCGTGTGCATTTCACTTGCCGTGCTGTGCTGTGCATACATTGGAAAGCATACGCAGGGTGTTGTGACGGAGACATGGGAACAAAAAGGAAGTTACAGAAACGGCTATATCTTAAACTTTGTGTTAAGTATCCGCGACTGCTTTATTGCGCAACCGGATGGGTATTCGAAAGAGGCAGTCAAGGAACTTGAGGATCAGTACAGCAAAGAGACGGATACAGTCGCCGGAGAAACGGAGAAGAAGCCGACCATTATTGTGGTTATGAGTGAATCCTATGCGGACCTTAGTGTGGTGGGTAATTTTTCAGCCAATATCGATCTGACACCGTTTTACGATTCACTGGAGGAAAATACGATCAAGGGGCATGCGCTCTCTTCCGTGTTTGGCGCCAAAACACCAAACTCCGAGTGGGAATTTTTGACGGGAAATTCCATGGCATTTCTGCCGAGCGGTTCGGTTGTCTATCAGCAGTATATCACGGATACACCGACTTCTCTGGTGTCAAATCTGAAAAATATCGGTTACACCTGTGTGGCAATGCATCCTTATTATGATACCGGATGGAGCCGCAATATCGTATATCCGAATATGGGATTTGATGAAACGCATTTTATCGATGATTTTGACCAGACGAAGATATTGCGTGATTATATTACAGATCAGGAACTGTATGAGAAGATCGTCGACCGTTATGAGAGTAAGAAATCCAACGAGGATTTATTCATTATGAGTATTTCCATGCAGAATCATGGCGGTTATACGGAGAAATATGACAATTTTGATGAAAAAGCGCGTATGCTTGGCATCAATTATCCGGACGTGAACCAGTACCTGTCATTGATCCACGAGAGTGATTCGGCATTAGAGTATTTGATCTCCTATTTTGAAAAAGTGGATGATCCGGTTGAGATCGTCTTTTTCGGGGATCATCAGCCGAGTTTGTCATCCAGTTTTTATCCGTATCTGAATGGGAAAGGATTGGGCGGACTGACGCTGTCTGAACTTGAAAATCTTTACACCGTACCGTTTTTTATCTGGACGAATTATGACAGCGGCAAAGAAAGTGTGGAACTGACAAGCCTTAATTATCTGTCAACATTGGCGTTGGAGCGCGCGGGCATTGCGCTTCCGGCATACAATCAGTTTTTAGCCGACATGATGGAAGAAATTCCGGCGGTCAATTCGAGAGGATTTTATTCCAAATCGCAGGGAAAATTTTTACATGTGGAAGATGCGGCTGGCGAGGATGCAAAATGGCTGAAAAATTATGAGATACTGCAGTATAATAATATGTTTGATAAGCGGAATAAGAGCGAGTTAATTTTCCCTTATTTAAAACAATAGAATGTTCGTGGGTGTGCATTCTGCTGCATAGATAATGTTGGGAGCAAATAGTGGTTAAAACACGATTGATTTAAGGAGGAAAACGATAAGAGTTATGGAAGCGGTAGTTTTAGGAAGTACAGGGATCAAAGTAAATAAGAATGGATTTGGCGCACTGCCGATCCAGAGAGTCAGCACGGAGGATGCGGTAAAACTGGCGAGAAAAGCGTATGAAGCGGGCATTACGTTTTTTGATACGGCGCGGTTTTACACGGACAGTGAGGAAAAATTAGGCGAGGCATTCGACGGAATGCGTGAAAAAGTCTACATTGCGACCAAAACGGCGGCAAAAAATGCGGACGAATTCTGGGAACAGCTTGGGATTTCTTTACATAATTTAAGGACGGATTACATTGATATCTATCAGTTCCACAATCCTTCTTTCTGCCCGAAACCGGGAGATGGAACAGGACTTTATGAGGCGATGCTTGAGGCAAAGGCGCAGGGGAAGATCCGTCATATCGGTATCACGAACCACAGGCTTGCGGTTGCCGAGGAGGCAATCGAATCCGGGCTGTATGAGACACTGCAGTTTCCGTTCTGCTATCTGGCAACGGATAAGGATATTGCACTGGTGGAAAAATGTAAAAAGGCAGACATGGGATTTATCGCAATGAAGGCATTGTCCGGCGGTCTGATCACGAACTCTGCGGCAGCCTATGCATTTGAGGCGCAGTATGAAAATGTACTGCCGATCTGGGGTGTGCAGCGGGAAAAAGAGCTGGATGAATTTATTTCATATATTGATAATCCGCCAACAATGACGGATGAGATCCGTGCACTGATCGAGAATGACCGAAAAGAACTGGCAGGCGATTTCTGCCGCGGCTGCGGTTATTGTATGCCGTGTCCGGCGGGCATTGAGATCAACAACTGTGCGCGTATGTCGCTTTTGCTGCGCCGCTCTCCGTCTGCACTGCAGCTCACACCGGAGGTTCAGGCGAAAATGAAAAAGATCGAAAACTGCCTGCACTGCAATAAATGCAAGAGCAAATGTCCGTATGGACTGGATACACCGGCGCTCCTTGCAAAGAATTACGAAGATTACAGGCAGGTGCTTGCGGGAAACGTGAGTGTCAATTAGAAAAAGGAAATATGTGTGGATCAAAAGATTTATCACAAGCAGAAATGAGGATTATTATGAAAAAATATGAAACAGTCGTATTTGACCTGGATGGAACCTTATTAAATACGTTAGAGGATCTGGCAGATGCCACAAACTATGCGCTGCGAACGATGCAGATGCCGGAGCGCACGATCGGGGAAGTGCGTGCATTTGTTGGAAACGGTGTGCGTCGTCTGATGGAGCTTTCCGTTCCGGGCGGATTTGACAATCCGAAATTCGAAGAAACATTTGCTGTTTTTAAAAAGTATTATGGAGAACACTGCAATGACAAAACGAGAGCTTACGATGGTGTTGTTCCGGTGCTCCGCAAATTAAAGGAAAAAGGTTATGCGCTTGCAATCGTTTCGAATAAGATTGATTTTGCAGTCAAAGAGTTAAACGAGATTTATTTCGAAGGCATTGTGCAGGCTGCGATCGGGGAGCGCGAAGGTGTGGCGAGAAAACCAGCGCCGGATATGGTGCACACGGCGCTTGCAGAACTTGGAAAACCGGCGGATACGGCAGTCTACATCGGTGATTCGGATGTGGATGTCATGACGGCAAAAAATTCAGGACTGCCGTGCATCTCAGTGCTTTGGGGATTCCGTGATAAGGAGTTCCTGATTGAACACGGGGCGACAAATTTTGTAGAAAAACCGGAAGATATTGTGAAGTTTTTGGAGCAGTAGATGCTGGCAGACTAATTTATCTATAAAAGAAAAGGAATTCAGTGTAAAAAACTGCGCAGAAAAGGGGATCTATATGAGAAGAAGAAATCTTATATTAATTACGGTATTATCACTGTCACTCACGTTTGCAGCAGGCTGTGGTGAAAATAAAAACACTGGTGCGGCAGGCTCTATGGATCAGCAGAAAACCAGTGAGACTACAGTACAGAATGAAACGGAGCCAGAAACCTCACAGGTTTCGGAGGATTCAGAACAGGACGAAACAGAAGCCGCTGCCACAACAGAGGCAGGGCAGGACGCACAGTCTGATTATCAGATAGAGATGGTAAGCTACAAAAAGACGGATCTGATTGATATTTCTTATCCGAAGATTACAGGCTGGAGTGATACCGAAAAACAGGAAGAATGGAATACTTACTTTGAAAATACGGCAAAAGAAGCTGCCGGGGAAATGACGGGAGATACGGAGGAGATGAACCTTGGTGCAAGTGATTCCGTGGTGCTCACATATACCGTGCAGGAACAGACAAAGGATATGCTTTCTCTGACCTGTCAGAGTTATTATGATTATGAAGGATCAGCGCATCCTTCTGCAGCACTTACTTCCGTTAATATTAACATGAAGACCGGAGAAAAAATGACATTTTCTGATTTTGCAGATCCGGATGAGACGGCTAAAATTTTATTTGCCGGAAAAGACAATACAGATACTGCACAGGGCTATACCGTGCTGGATCCGGAAGGAAATCCGACTACTGAAATTACGATGAAAGATATTTTGGAATTTAATTTCATCTGGATGGAACCGACGGAGGAAGCACTTGCGGCAAGTCTTACCCATTTTGACGGAGATGTGGACGATTACGGAGCCGATGAGACGATGGGAGAGTCTTATGTGCACGACGGAAAAGTATATGTGATCTTTTATGTCAGTCATGCCATGGGCGATTATACAGTGGTAAGAATAGATTAAATTATATGAAATAAAGGATTATTATGCAGTCAGTACAGGAAAAATATAAAAATTTACAGGAATATTTAAAGTCACTGGGCAGTGTTGCAGTCGCTTTTTCCAGTGGCGTGGATTCGACATTTCTGCTTGCAGCGGCAAAGAAAACACTTGGTGCGGATCATGTGATCGCAGTTACGGCATCCTCCTGTTCTTTCCCGAAAAGGGAGTTAGAGGAGGCAAAGCAGTTTTGCAAGGAGCAGGGAATCAGGCACATTGTATGCAAGTCGGAGGAACTTGATATCGAGGGATTTCGTCAGAATCCGAAGAACCGTTGCTATCTCTGTAAACATGAATTGTTTGAGAAAATACTGGAAATTGCAAAAGAATATCATATCAATGCCGTGGCTGAGGGATCTAACATGGATGATAATGGTGACTATCGACCGGGACTGGTCGCAGTTGCAGAGCTTGGTATCAAAAGTCCTCTCAGGGAGGCTTTGTTGAACAAAGAAGAGATCCGTACACTTTCCAAAGAGATGGGACTGCCCACCTGGGACAAGCAGTCATTTGCATGCCTTTCCTCCCGGTTTGTCTATGGGGAGACGATCTCCGAAGAAAAACTCGGCATGGTGGATAAGGCGGAGCAGCTTTTGCTGGATATGGGCTTTCATCAGGTGCGCGTAAGGATTCATGGGGATATTGCGCGTATCGAGGTGCTGCCGGATGAGATCGCAAAACTGGTAGAAGGGGAAAACAGGAAAAAGATTTATTCTTACCTGAAACAGCTTGGATTTGCCTATGTGACGCTTGACCTTGGCGGATATCGTATGGGAAGTATGAATGAGACACTTGATATAGAGAAAAAATAATTTTGCACAAATGATAATAGGAACTAAGAGATAAGGAAATAACAGGAGAAAAGCACAGGGTATGTTGAATCAGTTTTCAAGAACCCAGTTACTGCTGGGTGCAGATAATATGGAACGGCTTGCAAATGCAAAAGTTGCAGTTTTTGGAATCGGCGGAGTCGGCGGTTATGTGGTTGAGGCGCTTGCCAGGAGCGGAGTCGGTTCTTTTGTGATCGTGGATGACGACAAGGTCTGTCTGACGAATATCAACCGTCAGATTATTGCGACCAGAAAAACGGTTGGAAAATATAAAGTTGATGTGATGACGGAGCGTATCTTAGAGATCAATCCGGATGCAAAAGTGGAAGCGAGAAAATGTTTTTATCTGCCGGAAAATGCGCATGAGTTTGATTTTTCTGAGTATGATTATGTCGTGGATGCAGTAGATACGGTCACTGCAAAATTAGAGATCATCATGCGCGCAAAAGAGTGCAATGTGCCTGTCATAAGCTGCATGGGAGCTGGCAATAAATTAGACCCGACCCAGTTTGAGGTGGCTGATATTTACAAGACGTCAGTCTGCCCGCTCGCGCGTGTCATGCGCCGTGAGTTAAAAAAACGCGGGGTCAAAAAATTAAAGGTCGTATATTCCAAAGAGCAGCCGACAAGACCGATCGAGGATATGAGTATCAGCTGCCGGTCACATTGCGTCTGCCCTCCGGGAACCGTCCACAAATGCACCGAGCGCCGTGATATCCCTGGAAGTATTGCGTTTGTGCCGTCTGTGGCAGGACTGATCCTTGCAGGAGAGGTCATCAAAGATCTTACAAAGTAAAATAGACTGTATTTTTGGAATGGATTTGTTGTTTTTAGTTACAAAACTCCAGTTTGAGAACTGCCCTCCAGAAGTTAGATGAAAAATCTAATGGCTGGAGGGCTTTTTTTCTTTATAGGATTAGGGTGTCAAAAGGTGGTTCATAACTTAGCGATTGTCAAATTGCACAAAGCCGAGACTGTTTTTGTGACTTTGGGAGAAAATTAGAAAATCTTAGTATGACTGTCTATTTACAGTAATGTTCTGCCACGGACGGCAGAACAAGGCTTCACGAGCCATGGAAGGCTCGTTGAATGCCGTTTACGTCACTCTGTGAAAAACTGATTCAGGCATACTTAGTTTTTCTTATTTTCGGACAACGGAACAAAACAAGTTCGGTTTTGTGCAATTTGACAGACCCAAAATTGAAAACCACCTTTTGACACCCGAATCTTTATAGGATGACAATAGTACATGCAAGATTTTTGATTGACAAACTGCACTATTTGAGCTCAACATCATAGGATTAAGGTGGCAAAAAATTTTAAAATCATGATTGTTTGAGTGAGGGAAAATAAAAGCTATTCACCCATTATATTAACGGAAAATAGTACGAAAGTACAAAATGTATAACATAATACTTGCATTTTGTAATGTGATGTGCTAAAGTGTTATCAGCGTAAAGGGGCGCAGAGGAAAAGAGCCATCTTTGCGCATTTTTATTAAGGAGGAAAATCCTCTCCTCGTCAGAGGACTCGGATTTTTGCTCCGCAAAACAAGGAGGAAAATCCTCTGCTCCTGCAAGAGGCACATGCTATGCAGGCATAGCAGACATTTTGCTCCGCAAAACAAGGAGGATTACTATTATGAAAAAAACCAAAGCAGTTTTGGCTATTTTGATGGCCGGAACAATGATGCTTGGTCTTGCAGGCTGTGGCGGGAACAGTTCTTCTGCAACACAGGGAACAACCACAGGCACAGAGACAGGCAGTGCAGCAGGTGATGCTGCAGGAACAGATGCCGCAGCAAGCGCATCAGACATGAATGTTATGCTTGAAACTCCGGTCGAGTCACTCGATCCGCAGCAGGCTACCGACGGAACATCCTTTGAGGTAATCGCTGATTACACCGACGGTCTGATGCAGATGGATGCAGACGGACAGGCAGTTCCGGCAATCGCAGAAAGATATGATTTATCAGACGATGGTTTAACTTATACATTCCATCTTCGTACCGATGCAAAATGGAGCAACGGCACACCGGTTACCGCAGCAGATTTCGTATTCGGATGGCAGAGAGCTGTTGATCCGGATGTCGCATCTGAGTATGCATATATGTTAAGCGATATCGGTCAGATTAAAAATGCAGCAGAGATCATCGCAGGTGAGAAAGACAAGAGTGAACTTGGTGTGACAGCAGTAGACGACAATACACTTCAGGTCGAACTGAATGCACCAGTCAGCTATTTCACTTCTCTGATGTATTTCCCGACTTTCTATCCGGTAAATGAGGAGTTCTTTACTTCCTGTGGAGATACATTTGCAACAAGTCCTGAGACAGTATTATCAAACGGTGCATTTGTGCTGGATTCTTATCAGCCGGCAGCAACTGCATTCCATTTAACAAAAAATGCAGACTACTATGATACCGACAGAGTAAAACTTTCCGGATTAAGTTATCAGGTAATCCAGGATTCACAGCAGGCATTAATGAGCTACCAGACAGGTGCACTTGATACAACATTAGTAAACGGTGAGCAGGTTGACCAGGTAAAAGACGATCCTGAATTCACAACTGTTGGTGCAGGCTACTTATGGTATGTCAGCCCGAATATGAATTCTGTTCCTGAACTCGCAAACTTAAATATACGTCTTGCAATGACAATGGCAATCGACCGTGATTCCATCACAGCAGATGTATTAAAAGATGGTTCCGCTTCTACATACACAGCAGTTCCGATGCAGTTTGCAGCAGGTCCTGACGGATCTGACTTCTCCGAAGATCAGACGAAATTCTCTGATGTGTGTGTATATGATACAGAAAAAGCAGCAGATTACTGGGCAAAAGGTTTAGAGGAACTTGGAGAATCTGAGATCACTTTAGACATGGTAGTAGATGCAGATGACGCACCTCAGAAAGTAGCGCAGGTATTAAAAGAGCAATGGGAGACAACTCTTCCTGGACTGACCGTAAATCTGGTTGTTGAGCCGAAGAAACAGCGTGTGGAAGACATGCAGAACGGTAACTTCCAGTTAGGTTTAACACGTTGGGGACCGGACTACGCAGATCCAATGACATATCTTGGAATGTGGGTAACAGATAACTCTAACAACTACGGTCTGTGGAGCAACGCAGATTACGATGCAATCATTGATGAGTGTACAACCGGTGATCTTTGCACAGATGCAGAGGGACGCTGGGCAAGACTTTACGATGCTGAGAAGATCGTTATGGATGAGGCAGTTATTTATCCGCTTTACACACAGTGCAACGCAGAGATGCTTTCTTCTAAAGTAACAGGCGTTGAGTATCATCCGGTAGCTATCAACCGTGTATACAAAGATGCTGTAAAGACTGAATAAAGAAATTTAGACAGTAGAAATCCTGTTTTACAGGAAAATGAATATAGCCGCACTAAAGTGCAAAACTTTGGTGCGGCAATTTCATCATATTGTTGACGCTATAGGAAATGAGGCAGGAATTTCCTATGTCGTGAACGGAAAAACAAGGAGGAAAATCCTCTGCTCCTGCAAAGGCAGTCGCATTTTCCTTCGGAAAACAAGGAGGATTAGAACGTGAAAAAATATGCACTTAAGAGAATCGTAACGTCTCTGTTTACGCTGCTTGCAATTTTACTCGTTCTGTTTATTTTGATGCAGCTGATGCCGGGTTCTCCATTCAACGATGAGAAGTTAAATGCAGACCAGAGAGCAGCACTGTATACGAAATATGGACTGGATCAGCCGCTGCCGGTACAGTTTGTGAAATATGTAGGCAATATGTTAAAGGGAGATCTCGGCGTAAGTTACAATATCTCAAAGAATACACCAATTTCCCAGTTGATAAAGACAAGGCTTCCGATCTCCATCAGTATCGGAGGATATGCGGTGTTGATCGGTGCCGTGGTCGGGCTTCTGCTCGGACTTCTTGCGGCGTTAAAGCATGATACGATATGGGATTCGTTAGCGACGATCATTTCGGTTATCGGTGTGTCGGTGCCATCGTATGTGTTTGCGCTGGCACTCAGCTATAACTTCGGATTTAAATTAGGATGGTTCCCGATGCTGTTTTCGGAGAGCGATATTTTCGGATCAAGCGTGCTGCCCAGTATCTCACTTTCTATGTTTACGATGGCGTCGATCGCCCGTTTTACGCGAAGTGAAATGCTTGAAGTACTCGGCAGCGATTATATGCTGCTTGCGGAGAGTAAAGGAATTTCGGGTTCAGCGCTGATTTTTAAACATGCGCTGCGAAATGCACTGATCCCGATCATCACTGTGCTTGCACCGCTGATCGTCGATCTGATGACCGGTTCTCTGGTTGTTGAAAAAATATTTGCAATACCGGGTGTCGGAAGTCTTCTGGTAAATGCCATTCAGTCGAACGACTACAACGTGGTTATCGCATTAAGCTTTATTTATTCTGCAATGTACATTGCCATCATGCTTGTGGTAGATATCCTTTACGGAATCATTGACCCGAGAATTCGTCTGGCAAAGAAAGGAGACTGATATGGTGTCACAGGAAAATACCATGAATGTGGGAAATGATGCTGCCGGCTACATACCGGTCGAGGCAGATTTTAAATTTAAACATACGGATGGCGAACTTGCGTTAGATGATAACTTTGCAGCACAGAGTTTCTGGAAAGACGTATTGATCCGCTATTTCAAAAAAATCAGTGCAGTGATCGGTCTGATCCTGATCATTATCATTACGGTATTTGCAATCATTGGTCCGGGAATGAATGATTTCAGTTACTCTGAACAGTCACTGACACAGAAAAACTTTGCGCCAAGGGTAAAAGGTCTTGAAAAACTTGGTATCTTTGATGGTAGTGAAGGTATGAAGACAACGACCGGAACCAAAAAGATCAATTACTATGAAGAAAAAGGTCTGGATGATCTTTACTACTGGTTCGGAAGTGATAACTTCGGACGTGATATCTGGACACGTACCTGGTCCGGTGCACGCGTTTCCCTGATTATCGCCGTAGCAGCCGCTATCATCGATATGGTGATCGGTATGAGCTATGGACTGATCTCCGGATATTTTGGCGGGAAAGTCGATATGTTCATGCAGCGGTTTCTGGAGGTCGCGAACGGTATTCCGCGTCTTGTAATCGTAACACTTTTGTTACTGGTACTGCAGCCGGGTATGCTTACCATTATTTTTGCATTGATGTTGACGGAGTGGGTCGGCATGAGCCGTATCGCAAGAGCTGAGATGCTGAAATTAAAAGAGCAGGAATTTGTACTTGCATCACGGACACTTGGAGCAGGAAATTTCTTTATTATCTTTAAAGAAGTTCTGCCAAATATCATTGGACCGATCATTACACAGGTAATGTTCTCCATCCCGACGGCGATCTTTACCGAGGCGTTCTTAAGTTTCGTAGGTCTTGGTATTCCGGTGCCGCAGTGTTCACTTGGTTCACTGATCTCCGAAGGATTTAACAGTTTTACCACACATCCGTACCAGATCATTCCGCCGATCGTTGTAATGGCGCTTCTGATGTTAAGCTTTAACCTTGTAGCAGATGGTTTACGTGAAGCATTAGATCCGAAGCTGAAAGAAATGTAAGAAAGGGGATTCGTATATGTCAGAGACAAAAGAACAGATTTTAAAAATACGGGACCTGGATATTACGTTTCAGACGACTGCAGGAAGCGTGCACGCCATCCGTGGAGTCAATATTGACCTGATGAAGGGCGAGACAGTTGCGATCGTTGGTGAGTCCGGCTCCGGTAAATCCGTAACAATGAAAGCTGCCATGGGTATTTTGGCATCCAATGCGAAAGTAACGGGCGGTACTATAGAATTTTCCTATCATCATGCGGATGGAACACCGCAGACGGTAGACATTTTAACAAAAGATAAAAAGTGGATCAGACGACATATCAATGGAAAAAGAATTGCTATGGTATTCCAGGATCCGATGACGAGTCTTGATCCGACCATGACGATCGGAAAACAGATCATGGAAGGTATGATCTGGCATTTTAAGACACCGAAGAAAGAAGCCTGGGATAAGGCAGTAGAACTGTTAAAAGAGGTTGGTATCGAGGATGCGGAAAAACGTATGAAAAACTATCCGCACCAGCTCTCCGGTGGTATGAGACAGCGTGTGGTCATTGCCATCGCGCTTGCCTGCAACCCGGATCTTCTGATCTGTGATGAGCCGACGACTGCACTGGATGTTACGATTCAGGCAAAGATCATCGAGCTGATCCGCAGGGTACAGAAAGAGAGAGGCATTTCCGTTATTTACATCACACATGACCTCGGCGTGGTTGCCAAAGTGGCAGATTACGTCAATGTCATGTATGCCGGAAAAATCGTTGAGAAAGGTATGATCAATGAGATCTTCTATGATCCGAAACATCCGTATACCTGGGGACTGCTCTCTGCAATGCCTGATCTTGACACTGCGGATGAGAGACTCTACACGATCCCTGGTTCGCCGCCAAACCTGTTAAACGAAAAACCGGGCGATGCGTTTGCACCGCGTAACCAGTTTGCGCTTGAGATCGACGACAAGGCAGATCCACCAATGTTTCAGGTGACAGATACACATTATGCGGCTACCTGGCTGTTAGATCCGCGGGCACCGAAGGCAGAGATGCCGCCTGAATTAAAAGAGCGTATTGCGCGAATGAAGAAGGAGGCAAAGATCGATGACGGTGAATGAAAACAGTAAGCCTCTTCTTACCGTGAAAGGCTTGAAACAATATTTTAAGGTAAGTAATAATTATACCGTGCATGCGGTGGAAAACGTAAGTTTTCAGATCTATCCGGGTGAGACATATGGTCTGGTCGGGGAATCCGGTTCCGGAAAATCAACGATCGGAAGAAGTATCATAAGACTTTATGATCCGACCGCCGGGGAGATCAATTTTAATGGAATGGACATCAGCGGCAGGATCAATAAGGCAAACAGCCAGGCACTGCGCACGCAGATGCAGATGATCTTCCAGGACCCGATGGCATCCTTAAATCCAAGAAAAAAGGTGCGCGATATCATCGGCGAGGGGTTAGATATCCATCATATGTACAAGACACGCGCAGAGCGTGAGGAAAAGATCAAAAACATCCTGGCAAAAGTTGGACTTGCGCCGGAACATGCGGGCCGTTATCCGCATCAGTTTTCCGGTGGACAGAGACAGCGTGTCGGAATTGCGAGAGCGCTGATCATGAACCCGAAACTGATCATTGCAGATGAGTGTATCTCTGCGCTGGACGTTTCCATTCAGGCACAGGTCGTTAACCTGATGAAGGATATCCAGCAGGAGACAGGAACCGCGTATCTGTTTATCGCACATGATCTTTCCATGGTCAAATATATTTCGGATCGCATCGGGGTACTTCATCTGGGACATCTCTTAGAGACCGGAACAACGGAGGAAATCTTTGAGAATCCAATCCACCCATATACGAAGAGCCTTCTTTCTGCGATACCTGCACCGAATCCGGTCGTGGAAAAAAATCGTGTGGCACTGAGCTACGATTACAAGACTTCCGGCATTGATTATAATAAGGGAACGGATCATCTGGTGTCCGGGACACATTATGTGAAATGTACGGATGAAGAATTTAAGAAGTGGACAGAATAATATAGCAGGAAACCATCACAAACCGGGAGCCGGGGAGTGGTGGTTTTCTTTTTTAGTAAAAGTGCTGAATTTTTTTGCGTGGGATGTGCTGAATATTATGCGAAAAGTAGAATATGAAAAATTGAACCGAAACCGTATTGACTTTGAAAATGGAATTTGGTATATAAGAGTAAAAATTCAAAAATTCAATAGAGAAAGGAAATAACAATCTATGTTGTCACAAAAGAGTACAATGAAAGACAAATTGGAAAATATGCATCTGCAGGAGAGGATAAACTATGGCTACGGAAAAGTCATTAGTATGATGTTGATTTCGGGTCTGTTTTCTATTGTGGTCATAGGTGTGTTATTTGCTAATATGTTACATTATATAGATGATGTCAATGCTGCGGATCAGGCGGTAAAAATCTGCAGGATCAATGTGAATACGTCAGCGAGAAATATCAGGGAAATGGCATTAAATAATGATACATCTGCTTATGACAGTTATGAGCAGAATGTAAAAAAGCTGCTTACAGAAGTGGATTCGCAGCTGGAAATATTAAAGAAAACCAAAGTCTTACCGGATGAGGAATATAATGAGTATGCATCTGCTCTTTCTGATTGGGGAAACATTGGTTATTCGATTATAGAAGAAATTAAAAATGGCGAAAAAGAGAAAGCGATTGATGAAATTTTTAATAGTTGTACACCTGCATTAAATAAACTTGTGGAAATTGCCATAAGATTAGATGAGATCACAGATGAAGTAAGTGAGCAGTCTGCAAGAACTACAATTATTTTTGCTGTTGCAGGAATGGTGTGTATTATTATCTGTCTGGTTTGTGCATGCACACTGGCTAAGGTAATAAGTAAAAAGGTACTTGAAACAATTCTGGATCCGTTACGTGCAGTGGAAGACGTTGCAAGGGAACTGACAGAAGGAAATTTACACAGTGCGCTGGAATATCATTCGGAAGATGAGATTGGAAGACTGGCGCACAGTATGCGCAAATCAATTCGTATTTTGGGAACTTATGTAGATGATATTGATCGTGCAATGAAACTGTTCTCAGAAGGAAATTTTGATGTTCAGCCGGAAGTAGAGTGGAAGGGAGATTTTGTCGGTATTTTAAATTCTTTCATGTCATTTGAGAAGAGTATGGCAGAAACGATCAAAGGAATTAAAAATGTTTCGAGTGAGGTTTCAAGTGCAGCAGACCAGGTGGCATCAAGTTCCAATGATCTTGCAGATGGAGCTACGAATCAGGCAGCGGTTGTAGAAGAACTGACGGCTACAGTTGCCGGGGTTTCTGAACAGGTAGAAAAAAATTCACAATCTGCAAAAGCAATCAGTGGAAGAGTGGATGAACTTGGAAATGCCATTTCAGACAGCAATGGTAAGATGCATGAAATGGTTGCTTCTATGCATGAGATTAATGAGGCATCAAAAGAGATTGATAAGATTATTGCAACAATTAATGAAATTGCTTCCCAGACAAATCTGTTGGCGTTGAATGCTTCTATTGAAGCGGCAAGGGCCGGAGAGGCAGGAAAAGGATTTGCAGTTGTAGCGAATCAGGTAAATTTATTAGCTGAACAGAGTGCCCAGGCGGCAAAAGAATCAGCATCACTGATTGAAACATCTGTGAATGCGGTAGAAAAAGGTATGATAATCGCGGAAGAGACTGCGGCACAGCTGGAGGAGGTAGCAGAGAACTCCAAGCTGATTACGGAAGACGTTACACATATTGCGGATACATTAGAGACACAGACAACAGAAATCCAGCAGATCAATGAGGGAATTGAGCAGATCAATGACGTTGTGCAGACAAATTCTGCAACATCTGAGGAGTGTGCGGCTGCCAGTCAGGAGATGAGCAGTGAGGCAGAGAGTCTGCAGGGAATGATCCAGAAATTTAAAATTCCGGAAACTGAAAATGTAACAGAATAAAAATATTTCAACTATATTACATTAAATTATCACTTGTTTATTGCATGAAAGAGACAATCTATAGTATGATAGAGAAAGTACAAACTAAGGATGGAAAAGGTATATACTATGATAGTCTCGGTCATTGAAAAGATCTACGCATTTTTATGGGGAGATCTGATTACGATCCCTTTGCCGCAGGAAAGCAGCATAGGGATTTCTTTACTTGTAATTCTTCTGATTCCGACAGGAATCTATTTTACGATCCGCACAAGATTTTTGCCGGTCAGGCTTTTCCCGGATATGATAAAAGCACTTATGGCAAAAAAGGAAACAAAGGACAGTCTTTCCACATTTCAGACGCTGATCGTCTCGACGGCTACCAGAGTCGGCATGGGAAATCTGGTAGGCGTTGTGGCGGCAATCTCGGCAGGCGGTGCCGGTGCTGTGTTCTGGATGTGGGTGACTGCGCTGATCGGTTCCTCGACCGCATTTGTGGAGGGGACGCTCGCACAGTTACACAAGGAAAAAGATCCTTTGTATGGCGGATATCGCGGAGGTCCCGCATATTATATCCATCATTTCTGTGAAGAAAAATTGAAAAAGAAGAAAAAGCATGTGCTGATCGCGGTACTTTTTGCAATTTCAGGACTAATCTGCTGGTGTGGCATCAGCCAGGTCATCAGCAATTCCGTGGTATCTTCCTTTGAAAATGCATTTGGCATCCCGCCACTTTACACAACGATCGTACTGGTTGCGATCGCAGCGGTGATCGTCCTTCGGAAAAATGCGACGGTAAAAGTGCTTGACGTGGTCGTACCGGTTATGGCGGTCTGCTATTTTGCAATCACGATATTTATTATCCTGAAAAATATTGGAAGCATCCCGGCGGTTTTTGGTCGGATTTTTGAGGAGGCGTTTGGGCTAAGACAGGCAGTTTCCGGCGGCTTCGGCGCTGTCCTTATGAACGGCATCAAGCGTGGACTGTTTTCAAACGAAGCCGGTTCCGGCTCTGCTCCTTGTGCAGCCGCAGCAGCCGAATGTGAGACACCGGTCAGCGCCGGACTGACACAGGCACTTGGCGTATTTGTCGACACCATTGTGATCTGCAGTTGCACTGCTATGATCATGCTCACTGCACCGGAAAATATCGTAGCAGGAAAAGAAGGCATGGATCTTCTCCAGTCCGCAATGCGCTATCACCTGGGCGAATTTGGCGTCATATTCATCGCAGTGACACTGTTTTTATTCAGTTTCTCCACATTCTTAGGCATCCTCTTCTATGCCAGAAGTAACGTCGCCTATTTATTTGGAGATAAATGGATCTTTCAGACCTTGTACAAAATCCTTGCACTGGTTATGCTGTTCATCGGCGGAATCGCTGCCTACACTTTCGTATGGGATCTCGGCGACGTCGGAATCGGTCTGATGACTATCTTCAACACCGGAATATTGTATTTGCTTGGTGGTCAGGCACTTAGCGCCCTAAAAGAATTTGAATCCACCAAGTAAAAAATAAAATAGAAACGGAGCAAAATAAAAATGAAACGAGAATCCTTCAAATCCCGCCTGGGCTTTCTGCTCGTAAGCGCCGGCTGCGCCATCGGAATCGGAAACGTCTGGCGATTCCCCTATGTGGCTGGACAAAACGGCGGCGGCATCTTCGTCCTGTTCTACCTGATATTTTTAATAGCAATGGGACTTCCGGTGCTCACCATGGAATTTGCCGTGGGGCGCGCCAGCAGAAAAAGCGCCGTGTTAGGTTATAAAGCACTCGAAAAAGAAGGCAGCAAGTGGCATATTCACGGCTGGATCGCAATGTTTGGCTGCTATATGCTGATGATGTATTACACGACCGTATCAGGCTGGATGGTATCGTATTTCTTTAAATTTTTAAAAGGCGAATTCCAGACCGGCATGACTGCGGACGATACTGCGGCAGTATTTTCTAATCTGCTCGCAGATCCGGGACAGATGGCGTTCTGGATGATACTTACCGTGATACTGGGATTTTTTGTGTGCAGCAGGGGACTGCAGAACGGACTGGAAAAAATAAGCAAGATCATGATGAGCGCGCTGCTGATTCTGATTGTTGTTCTCGCGGTGCACAGTATTACACTGCAGGGTGCAGCAGAAGGCGTGAAGTTTTATCTTGTGCCGAATCTGGACACGGTTGCAGAGACAGGGCTTAAAAATGTGATAACGGAAGCCATGAATCAGGCATTTTTCACACTGAGTCTTGGCGTTGCCGCAATGGAGATCTTCGGAAGTTATATGGGCAAAGATCACTCGCTTGCCGGTGAGGGCGCAAGAATTTGCGGTCTTGACACCTTTGTGGCGATCATGTCTGGACTGATCATTTTCCCGGCATGTTTCAGCTATGGAGTGGAAGTGGATGCCGGACCGAGCCTGATCTTTATCACGCTGCCAAATGTGTTTGTCAATATGTCTGGCGGGCGGATCTGGGGATGTCTGTTTTTCCTTTTCATGACCTTTGCAAGTTTTTCGACGGTCATGGCAGTGTTTGAAAACATTATGTCATTTTGTATGGATATGTTTCACTGGAACAGAAATAAAGCTGCATTTATCAATGGAGTGATCATCCTGTTCGCAAGTCTTCCATGTGTACTGGGTTACAATGTGTGGAGCAGCCTGCATCTGATAGGCGGCCGTGATGTGCTCGACAGTGAGGATTTTATCGTCAGCAACCTGCTTCTTCCGGTCGGTTCACTGATCTATCTGCTGTTTAGCGTAACAAAGTGGGGTTGGGGATTTGATAAATATATTGACGAGGCAAATACGGGAGAGGGCCTTAAGATTTCGAAAAAGTTAAAGCCATATTTCCAGTTTATACTGCCGCTGCTGATCCTGTTTATCCTGATTCAGGGGCTGGTGTAAAAAAGGAAAGTAATTAAGAAAAAAATAGTGAAAGAATAGTGAAAAATAGTGTAAAAATAGTGTAAATTTAATGGAATAAATTACGGGAATGAAAGGACCAAAATGATAAATCGCGACGACATGTTAGAACTGACCAGGCGCATGACTCCCGCACGGGCATCCATAGACCGGATCGCAGGCGCATATTTTGACGAAGAGGGATATGTGGATGGAACATTCAATACGCATTTCTTAAAACTGTCTGCATCCGAAAGAGCCAAAAACTTAGAACTTGCCAAGACGGTGCTGATCTCAAAAACAAATGAACAGTTAAGAGAATACCAGATCCCGGAAGAAAAAAGAAAGCCGGGCAGTATCTGGCAGCTCTTTGACGGGATCAGGGAGACAGGTCTGAAAGACGATGCATTCCCGGATCTTTTCTATGAGCTGCTTGGAGAGAAATATAAACCGGGGTACCCATATGCGTGTTTTTTGTTCCACGGGAGATACGATGTCCCGGTCAAAGGGACCGATAAGGCATGGCAGGAGGGCTCAGAGGAAGTGTACGAATATCTGATCTGTGCGGTCAGTCCGTTAGAGGGCGAGTATGAGCCGGGCGTGCCGGAGAGCGGATTTTTGTACCCGGCATTTAAGGATCGCAGCACGGCGGGAGAGTATATCAATTTGTATGAGAAAGATGCCGGTCACAGTGAGAGTGTGTGGCAGAAGCTGCTAAAGTGATATGTCAAAAATGGATGAATACATGGTCGTGCTGCCGGAGGCACATCCGCTTTGCGTAAAAGAAAAGATTGAAATTGAAAATCTGGAAAATGAGCCGTTCATGCTGTCAGAGCACGGTGGAAAAACGGCGTTCACCCGCAGAAATAATTTTCTGAAATGAAAAGCAATTCTGTGGTATCAAAAGTGATTTTAGTGTGCTAAGATAGAAAAAAATAAAAAAGAAAGTGAACGGAAAATGGAATTAGACATTATTGGTCTGCTTGGTGCATGCTCTTATGCACTCGACTGTGTCGAAGCGGAACTGACCCATGTTGCGACAAAACATGGAAAAAGAGTTGCATATATGAGCGTATGCACAGCACAAAAAATGGGAATTACAGGAGATGCCCTGCAGGATCTCGCGGCGTGTTCGCTGCTGCACGACAATGCGCTGACGCAGTATATTTATGAGGAATTTCACAATGACCTTACAAAAAATAATACGGAAAATATAACGTCAAAGCAGCTTGGCATCCACTGCATTTACGGGGAGGAAAACTTAAAAATGTACCCGTTTCTGACGGATGTGAAAAATGTGATTTTATATCACCATGAAAATGCTGATGGAAGCGGACCATTTGGAAAAACGTGGGAAGAGATCCCTCTTTTTGCAAGGATCATTCATCTGTGTGATATTTTAGATGCGTTCTGCCGGACGCCGGTATTTGATGATGCCGTGTGGCAGCGCGCGAAAGATTATCTTTTGAAAAATAAAGGGACAAAATTTGATACTGCATGCGTAGATACTTTTTTGGAAGTGTTTGGGCAAGAACATTTTTTGAGTCTTGGAGATGCAGATTTAGAAGAACGGCTGTGGAATATTGTTCCGAGAAAAAAGCGGGATTTAAGCGATGAAATGTGCAAAAATTTTGCCAATCTGTTTGCAAAGATCATCGACTATAAATCCGAATTTACAAGCCGCCATTCACTCGGTGTTGCGGAAAATGCAGCCAGATTATCCAGATATCTCGGTGATGACGAGGAGACGGTGCTGAAAATGTACCTGGCAGGCGCACTGCACGATATCGGGAAAGCAGCAATCGGAAATGATATCTTAGAAAAACCGGGACGCCTGACGGACGAGGAGTTTTCTAAAATGAAAAATCATGCGGGATACACATATCTGATCTTATCACAGGCAGAAGGAATGGAAGATATCCGTGACTGGGCGGCGCTCCACCATGAAAAACTCGATGGCACCGGGTATCCGTTCGGTAAAACTGCCGACGAGCTAAACAGGCAGGAACGTATCATGGCGTGCATTGATATCTATCAGGCACTGACGGAGAGCAGACCGTATAAATCCGGAATGACGCACGAGGCAGCATGTGAGATATTGGAAAATATGGTGCAAAAGGGATGGATAGACGGTGAGATCACAGAACAGATCAAAAAATGTTTTGCTTAAGAGGAAGCGGCATTGAGCCTGCTCCACTCGTTTTACTGCTGGGGCTGCACGGGTGCAGTTCTGCTTTTTAGTTATAAAAACCGTGCGGATTAAAATTACCGCACGGTTTTTTGGGATTAAATATTAATTTGTATATAGTTCATATGATTTACAGCTTAAACTGTTTCATATCTGCAGAAAGTTTTTCAATATCATCTGCTAAAGCAGATACCAGATCCGAAGATTTCCGGACAACGGCATCGAGCTCGGTTGCCATTGCGGAAGTTTCTTCTGTGGAGGATGCATTGTCGGTTGCAAGCTGTGTCAGGGTATCGATACTCTCTGTGACAAGCTCACGCTGAGAATTGACATTCTTGATCTTTCCTGTAATGGTCTGGATGGACGCCATACAGGAATCGAGAGCACCTTTTAAGTCTTCAAACATCTGCTGTGTGCTTTCAAGAGCTGCAACCTGTTCGTCGGAAGCCTCACTCATTTTCTTCATCAGCTCCATAGATTTTTCGGAGTTCTGGCTTAACTCACTAATGATATTGTTGATCTCACTGACCGTCTGCGCAGACTGGGTGGCAAGTCCGCCGATTTCTTCTGCAACAACCGCGAATCCACGTCCGGCTTCACCGGCTCTTGCTGCCTCAATGGAAGCATTTAAGGAAAGCAGGTTGGTCTGGGATGCAATTTCGCTGATCAGGGTAGCTGCCTGACTGATCTTGTTGACGGAATCATTTGTCTGGGCAGTCTGGTTATACATAGAATCAATATCAGTCTTGGTTGTAGAATTGACATCAATCAGTCTGTGTAAAGTTTCCATGGACTTATTGGAACGATCCTGCATCAGCTGTGCATTCTGATCAAGGGATTCCATTTCTGAGGAAGTATCTGCGATGCCATCGGCAATCTCAGCAATATTTTCAGAGGCACTTGAAGTTGATGCTGCCTGAGAGTTACTGTTTTGGGCAATTTCATTGATTGCAGTCGAAACGTTCTGGATAGATTCGTTCATGCTGTCAAAATTCTTTTTGAAATCCGAAACGGCGGACTGTAAATGAGAGGAAACTCCATCAATGTTGGAGATAAGTCCGACAACCTCCTGCTGTGCAAGATCAAGTGCACCAGCTGTTTTTCCAAGTTCATTGTTACTTGAAACACTGACTCCGGTAGTCAGGTCTCCGGTCGACATCCTGTTTGCAAAATTCTGGATCTCGATCAAAGGTTTGCAGATCATATTACCGAAAATACGGGATGCAATGAATACGACAACTGTAAAAGACAGATCAATTATGATTATGACTGTGATCATAGTATGGTATTTCGCCTGAACTTCGTTTTTGGAACTATTCATTTCCGCTTTCATATCATCTACATAGTTACCGGTGGAAACAACCCAGTTCCATGGGGTAAAGATTTGAGAGTACGCGATCTTTGGTGCTACGGTAACACCGTCGGCTTTCGTAAAATAAAATTCATTGAAGCCGCCGCCGTCAGAACCGGTCGAGACCTTCATGATCTCCTGAATGATCTTGACGCCATTCTGATCAGTCAGATCGTAACGGTTATTGCCTTCCTGATCGGTTAAGATCGGATGCATAATGAGGTTGTAGTCGGTATCATCAATCCAGAAATAGCCGCTTTCATCATCCCTGTAACGCATGTTGCGGACGATCTCTGCTGCTTCTTTTTTTGCTTCGTCTTCAGTCAGATCACCGTTTTGGGATTTGTCGTATTCTGCCTGTAAAATAGCGATGACAGACTGTACCTGACTTTTGATCTCAGTATTGTACCCATCTAACCTGGCATTTTCATAATTCTTGTTTGCCGTGGAAGTCATAGTGCTGATATTTAAAATTGAAATACCGCCAATGACCATGACAGATACAAGAACAATCATAAGACACATTAGTGTCAGTGAATTTTTTACGCTTTTGCTTTTCATGGATATCAAGCTCCCTTTCCTATAGGTTAATTACACTTATTTTACTATTTTTTGACAAAAAATGGTAGACATAAATTAAAAAAATATGGTACTTTGGCTATGAAATTGTGGGTAATCACGAAAAAGTGTGAAAAGAAAAAAGGAAACACAAATATAAAGCAAATTGTGTTTCCTTTTGGAAGAGCGGAGACGGAGGGATTCGAACCCTCGTGCCCCGGAGGGCTAACGCATTTCGAGTGCGCCCCGTTATGACCACTTCGATACGTCTCCAGATATGTTTTTGCAAATACTTGATTAGTATACCATATTTTGAATGATTTGCAAGAGAAAAGTGGTTGTTGTAAATAGGGAGTGGATATGCTAGTATATTAAAAGTTTCATAGAGAAGATAATTGGTGCCGGCTGTTTTTATCCGGGAAATGGAGCAGTACATAAAGTACAGTATATTTTTCATATTAAAAATAGGTTGGTTAAAAGGGAAACAGGTGCGATTCCTGTACGATCTCGTCACTGTGATTAGGGAGTGCAGATTCCAAAGATAAGTCACTGATGTACTTTGCAGTATGTTGGGAAGGCGGAATCTGTGTGATGATCTTTCAGCCAGGAAACCTGCCAGTTGTCTGGTACAGGGAAATATTTCCCGGATCACGAGTAATTGGTCGTACCGTAAATGTAGGCTGTCAGATTGTCAGCTTATTTATGCAGACTTATTACTCCGCCCTCAAATAAGGCGGAGTGTTTCTTTGTGTGGAAAAATTCCACTGTGTACTATGAACGATACATTATATTATAATAAGGAGAGCATTATGAAGAAAAGAACTATCGCGTTACTTACCACATTAGCGCTTGCAACAGGTATGGTCGCCGGATGCGGAAGCAGCAACACAGCAGCAACAGACACAGCAAAAACCTCTGAGACAGTATCTTCAGAGAAAACAGAGGCAACAGAAACCGTAGAGAGCACGGAAGTTGACGATCAGGCGGCAGCCGATCACGTCGCAGAACTGATCGATGCGATCTATGTTCAGACAAGAAATGATGATACGGACGCACAGTGTGCAGAGGCAAAAGAGGCATGGGATGCATTGACAGATGCACAGAAGGAATTAGTTTCCGGCGAGAACGCAGATCCGGATTATTTCGGAAGAGATACAGGAGATGCCTCAAAGGATGATCCGTTAAATGAAGATAATATCGGGGAAAATGAACTTCTTGTAGTAAGTTTTGGTACCTCGTTTAACGACAGTCGTGCCGAGGATATCGGTGGAATCGAAAAAGCACTGGAAGCAGCATATCCGGACTGGTCTGTAAGAAGAGCATTTACAGCACAGATCATCATCAACCATGTACAGGCAAGAGATGACGAAAAGATTGATAATGTGGATCAGGCATTAGAGAGAGCTGTTGACAACGGAGTAAAAAATCTTGTTGTTCAGCCGACACACTTAATGCATGGTGCAGAGTATGACGAGCTGGTAGAGACACTTGACAATTACAAAGACAAATTTGAGACAGTTACCGTTGCAGAGCCAATGCTTGGTGAAGTAGGATCTGACGCAACTGTGATCAATGAGGATAAGGCAAAAGTTGCAGAAGCAATTACAGCAGAGGCAGTAAAGACAGCAGGATATGATTCTTTAGATGCAGCAAAAGAAGATGGAACTGCATTCGTATTTATGGGACATGGAACTTCTCATTCTGCAAAAGTAAGCTACAGCCAGATGGCAGCACAGATGAAAGATCTTTCCTATGATAATGTGTTTATCGGAACTGTTGAGGGTGAGCCGGAAGAGACAGCATGCGAAAATGTGATTGAGGCAGTAAAAGAAGCCGGTTATACAAAAGTTGTTTTAAGACCTCTTATGGTTGTTGCAGGAGATCATGCAAACAACGATATGGCAGGTGACGACGAAGATTCCTGGAAGAGCCAGTTCACAGCAAGTGGATATTTTGACAGCGTTGATACACAGATTTCAGGACTTGGAAGAATCGAAGCAATCCAGCAGATCTATATTGATCATACAAAAGATGCCATCGATTCCCTTGGAGACCTTGAGTCAACATCCACCACAGAGAGTACCGTTGGTACTCTCGAGGATGGTGTTTACACCGCAAAGTTTGATACAGACAGCAGCATGTTTCATGTAAATGAGGCAGATGAGGGACGTGGTATCCTTACCGTAGAAAACGGAAAAATGACGATCCATATCAGCCTTGTTTCAAAAAAAATTGTAAATCTGTTTGTCGGAACAGCAGATGATGCGAAAAAAGACGGTGCTGATATTTTAGAGCCGACAACGGATACTGTAAAATACAGTGATGGAACCACCGACGAGGTATATGGTTTTGATGTGCCGGTAGAAGCATTAGATGAAGAATTTGATCTTGCAATCCTCGGCACAAAAGGCGAGTGGTACGATCACAAAGTAAGCGTTTCTGATCCGCAGGAGACAGATAACTAATAAATGGAGATTTGTATGAATAAAAAGAGAGTGACCGCAGTAATCTTATCCGCAATGATGTGCATGCAGATATTCACGGGATGCGGTGCAAAAAATAATGCCGCTGCAGTAGAAGGCGGGGCTGGTCAGACAGCCACGGAAAGTGCACAGGGAGAGGCAGGTACAGCCACAGAGAAAAATGCACAGGCAGCAGAAGAAAATGTGCAGGGAACTGCAGATCAGGATGGAACGGAAGAAAGCATGACTGGAAATGATGCCGCAGAACAGGCAGACGGCACAGAAGTCTCAGTTCCTGAGGATGGCGAATATACGGTGGAAGTCACATTAGAAGGCGGCAGCGGAAAAGCAACTGTGGATTCACAGGCGAAAGTTACTGTGAAGGATGGAGTGGCATATGCGACGATCACATGGAGCAGTACGCATTACGATTACATGATCGTGAACGGGGAGAAATATCTCAATGAAAATGAAGGTGGAAACTCTACATTCACATTTCCAATTGATGGAATCCCATGTGAGATGGATGTGATCGGTGATACGACGGCAATGAGTACGCCGCATGAGATTGATTACACCCTGACTTTTCAATTTCCGGAAACGGCAGGTTTTAAAGACTTAGACTGCAATGGGCGTATGGAGTTATCCTACGCCGACCAGTTTGAAGTAGAACAATATGGTGCTTATAAGCTGATTACGATCGTGGATAACGGTCGTTTTTTGCTTGTGCCAAAAGGTGTCAAAGTGCCGGCGGATGTTCCGGCAGATGTGACAGTTTTACAACAGCCGCTTGAAAATGTATATCTGGTGTCGAGTGCGGTGATGGATTTAGTCTGCCAGATCGGTGCTGTCTCCGATCTGAAATATACAGGAGTAAAAGAAAAAGACTGGTATGTAAAAGAGGCGGCAGATGCGATGGCAGCGGGAAATCTGATCTATGCCGGGAAATACAGTGCGCCTGACTATGAACTTTTACTTTCCGGTGGATGCACGTTTGCGATTGAAAATACGATGATTACGCACAACCCGGAAGTGAAAGAAAAATTAGAAGAACTTGGGATCAAGGTCATGATCGAGCGCTCCAGCTATGAAAAGCACCCGCTTGGAAGACTCGAATGGATAAAGCTTTTTGGCGTTTTGTTCGGGAGAGAACAGCAGGCCAAAGCGTTTTTTGATGCGCAGGCAGCACATATTGAGCCGATTTTGGAAAAAGAAAAAACGGGGCTGTCGGTAGCATTTTTTGCAGTTGCATCGGATGGAACGATTACGGTACGGAAACCAAATGATTATGTATCATCAATGATCGAACTTGCGGGGGGCACTTATTCCTTAAATGGTTATGTCCCGGAAGAGGAAAATGCACTCTCCACATTAAAAATGCAGATGGAAGATTTCTATGCGGCCGAAAAAGATGCTGACATTCTCATTTACAATGGTACAATAGAGGGAGAACTGACATCGATCGCTGAACTGGTACAGAAAAACAGTCTGTTTGCCGACTTTAAAGCAGTAAAATCAGGACAGGTCTACACAACCGGAAACAATTTTTACCAGCAGACCAGTGGAACCTGTGATTTCATTGAGGATCTCAATAAGGTACTGAATGGGGAAACGGATGCAGAGTACCGGTTTTTGAAGAAAATCAACTGACAGGAATTCATATAAACCAGAGGAAATCATGAAAAAACGTTATATCATCTCTTTTGTTGTTGCAATTATCATATTATCGGTATTGTTTTTATGGAATGTCGGGGCGGGAAGTGTGGACATATCCACATCGGATCTGTTTGCAATCCTTGCGGGAAGTGGAAAAGATGAGACATTTTCGCAGATCGTGTGGAAAATCAGACTGCCGCGCATCCTTGCTGCGATCTTGTTAGGAGGAGCACTGTCAGTGTCGGGATTTTTACTTCAGAGCTTTTTCCAGAATCCGATTGCAGGACCGTATGTGCTTGGAATTTCATCCGGCGCAAAACTGGTGGTGGCGCTTACCATGATTTTCCTGCTGGAAAAAGGCATTATGATCAGTTCCTTTGGCATGGTTATGGCTGCGTTTGTGGGTTCCATGCTTGCCATGGGATTCGTGCTTTTAATTTCATTTCGCGTGTCAAAAATGTCGCTGCTGGTGGTCTGTGGGATCATGATCGGTTATATCTGTTCCGCCATCACGGACTTTGGCGTCACATTTGCCAGCGATTCGAATATCGTCAATCTTCACAACTGGTCGATGGGAAGTTTTTCCGGCATGACATGGGAAAATATAAAAATGATCGTCGTGATCGTCGGCGCAGCAGTGCTTGTGACTTTTTGTCTGGCAAAACCGATCGGGGCATATCAGATGGGGGAGGCATATGCCAGAAATATTGGTGTCAATGTAAAAGTATTGAGGGTCACGATGATCCTTTTATCAAGCCTTCTGTCTGCCTGCGTGACTGCATTTGCGGGGCCGATCTCCTTTGTCGGAATTGCAGTGCCGCATCTGGTGAGGATGGCGACAAAAACAGCGCGCCCGATTATCCTGATTCCGGGGTGTTTTTTGTGTGGTGCAGTTGTGACACTTTTTTGTGACGGAATTGCAAGAACCGTGTTTGCGCCGACGGAAATCAGTATCAGCTCGGTTACGGCACTGTTTCTGGTGCCGGTCGTGATCGCAGCAATGTTGAGAAAACAGGAGGGGAGGTAGTCATATATGCAGGAGATCCGCACAGAGCATCTGACTGTCGGCTATGATAAAACACCTTTGATCGGGGATGTGAATCTTTCTGTCCGGCCGGGGGAGATACTGACACTGATCGGGCCGAATGGTTCCGGAAAATCCACGATCTTAAAGACGATTACAAAGCAGTTAAAGAAACTGGATGGAACCGTATTTTTGGGCGAAGCATCCATGGATGAATTAAAAGACAGCCAGATTTCCAGACGATTGTCCATGGTCATGACAGAACGCCTCCGCACGGAGCTGATGAGCGGCAGGGAAGTGGTTGCCTCCGGGCGTTATCCTTATACGGGAAGATTTGGCATCCTGTCAAAAGAGGACTGGGCAAAAGTGGATGAGGCGATCGCGCTTGTCCATGCAGGTGAAGTGCAGGATCAGGATTTCATGAAGATCAGCGACGGACAGCGCCAGCGTCTGATGCTTGCGCGGGCAATCTGTCAGGATACAAAAATCCTGATCTTAGACGAGCCAACCTCCTATCTGGATATGGGCTTTAAGATGGATATACTTACAAACATCCGCATGCTTGCAAGGGATAAAAAGATGGCGGTCATTATGTCACTGCATGAGCTTGACCTTGCGCAGAAAGTTTCCGATACGATCGCCTGTGTCAGAGGCGACCGCATCGACCGCGTCGGCACACCGGAGGAGATTTTTGCCGGAAATTATGTGCAGGAATTATACGGGGTGGCGGATCAGAGTTTTGATCCGGTGACGGGACAGATTTTTTTGTGCACGGGACATGAGAATACAAGAGATTTCAAAGATTCTGACATAGAGAATTGCAGCAGTAAAGATTTCTGCAGTGGCAGTCAAGTCCCAGATCCGGTCAGTTCACAGATTTTTGTGATCGGCGGTGCGGGCAGCGGCATCCCGGTATACAACAGGCTGTGGCGCGAAAACATTCCATTTGCAGCAGGAATCCTGCAGGAAAATGATGTGGAGTACAAAGCGGCTGTGGCACTTGCGTCAGAAGTTGTGTCGGAAAAGGCATTTTACCCGGTTGGACAAGATAAGGTGCAGGCGGCAAAGCGGCTGATCGATAGCTGTAAAAAATGTATCTGTGCGGTGGAAGAGTTTGGACCGTTAAATGAAGCGAACCGGGAGCTGGCGGAGTATGCGAGGAGGATGGGGAAGACTGGCAAAAACATATGAACAGTATACACAGAGATATCTTCAAAGCTATCCACGAAGGAAAATGGCTGAAAATTGAATATCTGAACAAAGAGGGCAGGCGCACGAACTACTGGATTGGAATCCGTGACTTAGACCCAAGGAACAGGACGCTCAAAGTGGACGGACTTCATCTGAACCGGTGCTCGATTGAGGGGTACGACAAGATCTATATTGATTCTATCCTCTCGACCGAGATCGTGGAAGGCTCGTATTGCCCGGAGAATGAGCGGCTGATCGAAGACATCGCGCTGCACCCGGAACGCTACCAGAACCTTTTTGCAAACACGGCAAATTTAAAAATACTGAATTATCTGGAAATGTGCAGCAAACTGGATGCCACGCCGTATACGACCGATTATGAACTGGTGCGCTATATCGACGGAGATCAGGTGCGTGACGGGGAGTACCAGTTGTCGGAGGAACAGTTTAAAGAGATCGTGACAAATTTTCAGCGGCGCATGAACCGGGGCACGAAACAGGGGAAAACGCTTCATATTCAAAAGCTGGCACTAAATATTTTAAGCATCCATACAAAAAATGGATTGTATGTGCTGGCATACCGGAATCTGAATCTGGATGTAAAAAACAAGGCATTTAAACCGGATGAAGATATCACGATCTGCACGCAGTTTACCATAGGGGGAGAGCAGGAAAATATCCGAAGGTATTTAGATGCGGATGAATATGAGCTGTTATCCGATTTTGAAAAAAATCTTGAAAAAATAAAAGATGCGATTACAGAAAAAAACGGTGCACGGGCGGTTGTGGATGACATGCCCTATGTCATCGGACTTGGCATGGACTGTGCATTAAATCTGCATGAAGAGTATAAGGCGATTCTTGACATGTACGAAAAAGAGCAGGTGACTTTTCCAATCCGGGCATTTTTCGGCGATCTTTTGGAACGTCCGCGAAGAACGAAGGCATATCCGATCGCACTGTTAAACCAGAACATCAATCTCGACCAGCTTCTTGCAATTAACAATGCCATGAAATATCCGCTTGCCTATATTCAGGGACCACCGGGAACCGGCAAGACGAATACGATCTTAAACACGATCGTGACGGCATTTTTTAACAATATGACGGTACTGTTTGCGTCTTACAACAATGTACCCATAAACAATGTATTTGAAAAATTAAGTTCCCTGACTTATAAGGGAAAACGGGTCGCATTTCCGGTACTGCGCCTTGGAAATCAGGAAAAAGTAAAAGAATGTATCTGTTACATCAACCAGCTGCGGAGAGAGGTGCATGGCATTAAAGTATTTTCTTCCACGTTAGATCGTCGAAAAGGTGATAGAATTGACCGGGCGAAACAGCTTTCCGGCAGGTTAAAGGAATATGAGGAAGTCTTAGACCTGACGGAGCGCAAAGAAACGTTAACGCAGGTCATGGAGTATCAGGAACGGATGAAAAATGTGGCGACGCTCTTTCATTTCCATACGGATCTGCAGGGGCGTCAGCTGCGGAATCTGGATGAAAAAATCCAGAAGATCGGTGAGATATCTGAGCGGGATGCAATGGCTCTATTAGACCGCAATGAGGATGAATTTTACAGTTATCTGTATTATACCTCCGCAAAATACATCAAGGAGCTGGAAAGTAACAGGTTTCAGGATTTACGGAAAATTTTAGATGATGATGAAGATGTGAATGAGCAGGCAGCAGCATTTAACAAGTATCTGCAGAAATCGGAGAATGTAAAGAAGCTGCAGAAGGTATTTCCAATCATGATAACGACCTGCATTTCTTCCCATAAACTGGGTGAACCGGAACCGCTGTTTGACATGACAATCATGGATGAGGCGAGCCAGTGCAATGTTGCGGTCTCACTTGTGCCAATCATCCGGGGTGAAAAACTGATGCTGGTGGGAGATCCGCAGCAGTTAAAGCCGGTTATTTTATTGGACGAACTCACGAACCGGAAACTGCGCAGAAAATACCATGTTGCGGATGAATATGATTACCGTGAAAATTCCATTTATAAGACATATCTTGCCTGTGATGCGGTCAGCGATGAGATACTTTTGCGAAATCATTACCGCTGTAATAAAAAAATCATAGACTTTAACAATAAAAAATATTATAACTCCAAACTTCAGGTGCAGTCTGACAGCAGGGAAAGACAGCCGCTTGTCTATGTCAATGTGGATGGCGGGCCAGGTGACATGAAGAATACCTCTCCGGCAGAGGTGGAGGAGATCATGCGCTATGCGGGGGAAAATCCTGATAAAAGTATTGCTGTCATCACACCGTTTGTGAATCAGCGGATACTGATCGAGCGAGGGATCAAAGAAAACGGATTTGAGCATGTCGTGTGCGGAACGGTACATGCATTTCAGGGAGACGAAAAGGATGTGGTGCTGTTTTCCACGGCGTTAAGCGACCGGACTGGAAAGGGAACTTATGACTGGCTCAAAAATAATAAGGAACTGATCAATGTTGCAACGTCGCGGGCGAAGGACAAGCTGATCCTTCTTGCGGACGGGAAAGAATTGGAGCGCCTTCATCAGGGAAATGAGGATGATGATCTGTACGAGCTGGTGCAGTATGTGAAAATGAACGGGGAATCCAAAATTACGGAAAAGCATATCAGTTCGAGAGCACTTGGAATCCAGCCGTTTTCCACGGAAACAGAAGCGGCATTTATGAAAAACCTGACACATGCGCTGGAAAATATCTGGCTCACCCGGAATAAATATACGATCCACAAAGAGGTTGCCATATCCCAGGTGTTCCGGGATAATGTCACTTATGATAATCTGTTTTATATGGGAAGATTCGACTTTGTTGTCTATGAAAAGAGGGGAAAAAGCGAGCTGCCCGTTTTTGCGATCGAACTCGACGGCAAGGAGCATTTTGAGGATGAAGTGGTACGGGAGCGGGACAGACAGAAAAATGAGATCTGTAAGGCGCATCATATGCAGATCATCCGTGTGGAAAACTCTTATGCAAGACGCTATCACTACATCAAGGAAATTTTGAATGACTATTTTGCGAAGGCACGTTAAAAATTTTGCGTTCAAACATCCGGCAAAAAGTGGTATGATGTCTTTATGCATCACACAGGACAAAGGAGAAAATAATACAATATGGAAAAAAAGAGCCGGGAATTATTAGCACCGCATGTGGAAGAAGAACTGATGGATTATATTTTGCATACGCCGGTGAAAATAGGTGAGAAACTGCCAAATGAGTTTGAACTGGCAGAGCTGTTCGGCGTTGGGCGGAGCACAGTGCGGGAGACGGTAAAAAGCCTGGTTTCCAAAGGTGTGCTTGAGGTCCGCAGGGGTTCCGGGACTTATGTGATCGGGACGAACCGCTTAGAGGATGATCCGTTAGGGCTTTCAGGGTTTACGGACAAATATGAACTGGCGTTAGACCTCTGCAATGTGCGCCTGATGTTAGAGCCGGAGATCGCCATGCTGGCAAGTGAAAACGCGACGGACGAGGAAAAGGCGGAGTTAAAGCGGCTGTGTGATGAGGTGGAAAATCTGTATCTTGCCGGGGAGAACCATCTGCAGAAAGATGTGGAATTTCACACTTACATTGCGCGGTGCAGCAAAAATAAAGTCATTGAGAAACTGGTACCGATCATTCAGTCGGCGGTCATCACGTTCGTGAACCTGACACACCGCCAGTTAAAAGACGAAACGATTGATACCCACCGTGCGATCACGGATGCAATCTTAAATGGAGACAGTGCGGGTGCAAAATATGCGATGATCATGCACCTCAATTATAATCGTCAGATGATTTTGAAAAAACAGGCAAAGGCGCAGCAAAAAAATGAGTAAGGGACAAAAACTCCAAAAACTGGTAAGACGTCATATGACATGATGCAATATCGGAAAAATATACAAAAAACAAGGTGCTTTTTTAGGAAAACACCTTGTTTTTTTGTCTAAAAGAGAGGTTTTAACAAACTAGACATCAGATGTATTGACAAAAAATGATCAATAAAATACAATAATCGCAATGAAACATCAGACGTCATACAAATATCAATAAGGAGGTATATCATGGGTAACGTCGCAGAATTAGATACAACCCGGCTGGTTATTGCAGCAATTATCGGACTGGCATTGTTGTTAGTTTTGATCATCAAATTTAAGGTTCACGCAATGCTTTCGATCTTAATCGGTGCGATTGCAATCGGACTGATCGCAGGAATGCCGTTTGAAGAAATCGTAACGGCGGTGGACGATGGTATAGGAAACACGCTAAAGGGAATTGCCCTCCTGGTAGGACTCGGTTCCATGTTCGGTGCGATACTTGAAGCATCGGGTGGAGCACAGACTTTAGCAGTTACAATGGTAAAGAAATTTGGGGATGAGAAGGCTGCATGGGCGCTTGGAATCACCGGCCTTGTTATTTCTATCCCGGTATTCTTTGATGCAGGACTTATCATTTTAATTCCACTTGCATTTTCTCTTGCAAAAAGAACAAAGAAATCTTCCCTGTTTTATGCGATCCCGCTTTTAGCAGGACTTGCCGTAGGACACGCATTTATCCCGCCGACACCTGGCCCGGTATTAGTTGCCACAATGTTAAATGTGGAACTTGGATGGGTTATTTTAGTCGGCGTATGCTGTGGATTTTTTGCAATGATCGTTGCAGGTCCGGTCTGGGGAGCTATCTGCGGAAAGAAATTTTATGTTCCGGTTCCGGATCAGATCGCAAACCAGGAAGATATTGATGAATCCAAACTTCCGAGTTTTGCATCGGTCGTTACCATCATCATGATCCCTCTGGTACTTATCATATTGAAATCTGTTGCAGGCGTGGTTCCGGCATTGGCAGGAGTGGCACCGTTATTTAACTTTTTAGGACAGCCGTTTGCAGCACTTCTGATCGCAACATTAGCCGCAATGTTCATCCTTGGAACAAGACATGGATACACGATGCCGGAATTAGAGAAGATCCTCACAAAATCTTTAGAGCCGACAGGACTGATCCTTCTTGTGACAGCATGTGGCGGCGTGCTCCGTTATATTTTACAGTACTCCGGCTTAGGTGAGATCATTGGTAATGCTGTGGCATCCATAAATCTTCCAATCGTTATTGTAGCATTTTTAGTTGCGGCACTGGTAAGAATCTGTGTAGGTTCTGCAACCGTAGCAATGACCATGGCAGCAGGAATTGTAGCAGCAATGCCGGAGATCGCATCCTTATCACCGATGTATCTTGCATGTGTGGTTGCAGCAGTTGCCGGTGGAGCGACAGTCTGCTCACACTTTAACGATTCCGGATTCTGGCTGGTAAGATCACTGATCGGACTTGACGAGAAGACAACGTTAAAAACCTGGACGATCATGGAGACATTGGTTGGTGGAACCGGATTTATCGTTGCACTGATCATTTCTTTCTTCGTGTAGAAGAAACGGTAATGACAGAGCAGTCACAGAGCATGAAATTTAGTATATTATAGATTTTCACGGTAAAAAGCAGCGCAGGAATGGAGGCTAGTGTGAAAAATAAGATTTTTCACACGCAAGATTTGTGCTTACGCACAAACTTGAGATGCGCAAAAAAGCAGCGCAGGAATGGAGGCTATCATGGAATTAAGAAGTCAGAAAGTAAGAGAACTTGCACCGGAGATGGACCCGCTTCGCATGGGTATGGGATGGAAGGCGGAGGAGCTTTCCAAACCACAGATCATCATTGAGAGTACTTATGGAAACAGCCATCCGGGTTCAAGCCATTTAAATATTTTTGTGGAAGAAGCAGTAAAAGGTGTTGATGAAAACGGTGGAAAAGCAGCGCGTTATTATGCAACAGATATGTGCGATGGAATGTCCCAGGGACACGATGGAATCAATTATTCTTTAGCACACAGAGATGCGATCACAAACCTTGTGGAGGCGCAGGCAAACGCTACAACGTTTGATGGTGGTGTTTTTATCGCAAGCTGTGACAAGGCAATGCCGGCGATGCTTATGAGTATCGGCCGTTTAAAAGAGATGAGCGCGATCGTTGTGACCGGTGGTGTTATGGAAGCAACGGTTGTAAAACCGGAATATGTGGAAAATGATCCGGGCTGTAAGATCAATGAGCTTTTAACCTTAGAGCAGATCGGAAAATTCAGCGCGCAGTATGAGCGTGGTGAGATTCCGGAAGAGCAGCTCCGCTATTACAAACACAATGCATGTCCAAGCTGTGGCGCATGTTCTTTCATGGGAACCGCTTCCACAATGCAGGTTATGGCTGAAGCACTTGGACTGATGCTTCCGGGAACAGCACTGATGCCGGCAACTGCGCCGGAATTAAAAAAGGCTGCCTATGATGCAGGAAAACAGTTAATGAAATTAGTTGAGATGGGAATTGCTGCAAAAGATATCGTCACAATGGAAAGTCTTGAGAATGCGATCATGGTACATGCTGCAATCTCAGGTTCCACCAACGCGGTCATGCACATTCCGGCAATCGCACACGAATTTGGTTTTGAAATTGATGCGGATACGTTTGACAGAATGCACCGCGGTGCACATTATCTGCTAAACATCCGCCCGGCAGGAGACTGGCCGGCACAGTATTTCTACTATGCAGGCGGTGTGCCGAGAGTCATGGAAGAAATCAAGAGCATGCTCCACCTTGATGTGATGACAGTTACCGGAAAAACACTCGGTGAGAATTTAGAAGAGTTAAAAAAGAACGGTTTCTACGAGCACTGTGATGCGATCTTAAAAGAGAAATCAGCCCTGATCGGAAAAGAGATCAAACGTACCGATATCATCGCTGATTTTGACCATGCGATCGGTACAGAGGGAAGCATCGCAATCCTGCGCGGCAACCTTGCACCGGAGGGAGCAGTCATTAAACACACTGCCTGCCCGAAAGAAATGTTCCATGCAAGATTAAACGCAAAACCGTATGACAGCGAGGAAGAAGCGATCGATGCGATCCTGAAGGGAAAAGTAGTACCGGGAGATGCCGTATTTATCCGTTACGAGGGACCGAGAGGCAGCGGTATGCCGGAGATGTTTTACACCGGCGAGGCAATCTGCTCCGACCCGAAACTTGCAGCCAGCGTTGCACTGATCACAGATGGACGTTTTTCCGGCGCATCCAGAGGACCGGTCGTAGGACATGTATCTCCGGAGGCAGCAGCCGGCGGCCCGATCGCATTTGTGGAAGAGGGAGATCTCATTGAACTTGATGTTGAGAACCGCCGTCTTGCGATCGTAGGTGTCAAAGGCGAGGAAAAGACCGGGGAAGAAATTGCACAGATCTTAGAGGAACGTAAAAAGAACTGGAAAGGTTTTACCAGCAAATATAAGAGTGGTCTGTTAAAATTGTATGCACAGCATGCGACCAGCGCGATGAAGGGTGCCTATATGGACTAAGTATCCAGACCATAAAAAAATCCGGGTGTTGCTGCCCGGATTTTTTGTATTCATGTACGATGTCAGCTCTGCTTTTTTAATTCATAGGAAATTACGTCCTATGAATTAAAAAGCCCTCCGGGCGGGATGCGCATCTCGCGGAGTAGAAGTTAGCTGTAAACAGCACCGCCAGGGCGCGAAAGAGTCGCAAGCGACTCTTTGTTCAATATCAACTGATAGTTGATGCGTAAAAAGAAATAACAACCGGCACATGCTTGAAAAATCAACCATTAGTTTTTATAATGAAATTAGAAAAACGAGATGGGGGATGCGAAATGTTTGATATCATGACAATGGCGGAAAACATCAAAACATACCGGAATAAAAGAGGACTGAATCAATATGAATTTGCGGAAAAATTAGGAATCAGCCCACAGGCGGTATCCAAATGGGAGTGTGGACTGTCCTGTCCGAGTGTCGAAAATCTTTGTGTGATCTCAGAGATTTTAGATGTTTCCATTGATACGCTGATCGGTGAAAACAGTGACAGTGAAAAGATGATGATCGGAATCGATGGCGGGGGAACGAAAACAGAGTTTGTTTTATTTTCGGAAAGCGGAAGAATTTTAAACAGGATCGTCCTTGACGGCTGCAATCCGAATACGGTAGGAATGGAGGAGGCAATGAACATCCTGCAGCTTGGCATTGATACGCTCATGAAGATCAAAGGGAAGATCAGTGGAATCTTTGTGGGTGCTGCAGGATTAGATTCCGGAAACAATACATCAAAGATCAAAAAGATGTTAAAAGAAAAATATCCGAAAGTAAAAATCCAGTGCGAAAATGACATCTATAACGTCATTGCCTGTGGAAAAAATCTTGACCGGTGTGTGGCTGCAATCAGCGGAACCGGAATGATCATTTACGCAAACCAGAATGGAAATTTAAAGCATTTTGGCGGGCGCGGCTATCTGCTTGATAAAGGTGGCAGCGGCTACCACATCGGACGGGATGCGATCTGTGCAGCGCAGGATGCAAGGGACGGGATCGGAGAACATACGATACTGACGGATCTTGTTGAGGAAAAGTTAGGGAATACGGTATGGGAGAGCATCCAGGACATCTACAGTAAAAACCAGTCCTATATTGCTTCGTTTACGCCGTGCGTATTTCTGGCATATGAAAATGGGGATAAAATCGCCGAGCAGATTTTAAAGAACAATGCAGCATGTTTAGCGGAACTTATCAATTTTGCCGTGGATCATTATGATATCGGAAAATATGTGGTTGCATCCGGCGGAATTTTAAAACAGAAACCGGCATTCCGGGAAATGCTAAAAGAGATGCTGCATCCGGATATTGAATTAGACGTTCCGGACTATCCGCCGGTATATGGCGCATGTATCATGTGCTGCCTGTTATGTGGGGTTGATACAAAGCCGGTAAAAGAACGTTTTATGATGTCATATGATTCATACCAGTAGGGAGAGGGAGGAAAATAACATGAGAATTATTAAAGTAAAAAACTATGATGAGGTTTCTGTAAAGACGGCAAATATGATTTTAGGACAGGTAAATTTAAAACCGGATGCGGTTTTAGGACTTGCTACCGGTGGTTCACCTGTGGGGGCATATAAAAAGATCGTGGAAGCATATAACAACGGTGAGGTTGATTTTTCCGGAGTTACAACGATCAATCTGGATGAATACAGAGGAATCAAAAGAAACCACGAACAGAGCTACTGGAGTTTTATGCAGGAAAATCTGTTTAAACATGTAAATGTAAGGGAAGACCACATTTTCATTCCAAACGGAGAAAATCTTAACAGTGAGGAAGTCTGCAGGGAATATGACAAGATCATCGAAAATGCCGGTGGTATTGATATGCAGCTTCTTGGAATTGGCCTGGACGGACACATCGGTTTTAACGAACCGGCGGATCATTTTGAAAAAAATACACACTGTGTGGAACTGACGGAGAGCACGATCGAGGCAAACAAGAGATTTTTTGAGAGTAAGGATGAAGTTCCGCGTCAGGCATATACCATGGGTATCCTGCCAATCGTACAGGCAAAGAAAGTCATCATGATCGCAAATGGAAAAAACAAGGCGGATATCATCAAAAAAGCATTTACCGGACCGGTCACACCGGAAGTCCCGGCATCCATTCTGCAGATGCATCCGGATTTCACACTGATCGCAGATGAGGATGCACTTTCGGAGATTTAAAAGGGGGAAAATCCAAAATGATCATAAAAAATGCATTGGTTTATACAGAAGATCATAAGTTTGAAAAGAAAGATGTCAGGATCGAAGATGAACGGATCGCAGAGATCGCAGAGAACGGTCAGATCACTGCCACAGATGAGGATGTGATCGACGGGGAAGGCATGTATGCGATACCGGGACTTGTGGATATTCATTTTCATGGGGCGGTAGGCTATGATTTCTGTCAGGCATCGAAAGAAGAACTGTTAAAAATAGCAGAGTATGAGGCAAAAAACGGTATTCTTGCCATCTGCCCGGCAACAATGTCCTATAATGAAGAAATCTTAGGACATGTCATGGACAAGGCGGCAGATTACAAAGAAGATACCGGAGCAGATTTGGTCGGCATCAATATGGAAGGCCCGTTTATCAATCTAAAAAAAGCCGGGGCACAGAATCCGGAATATATTATGCCGGCAGATAAAGAAATGTTTCTGCGTCTGCAGGAGAGAAGCGGCGGGCTGATCAAACTGGTAGATATCGCACCGGAAGAAAAAGGTGCGATGGAATTTATCGAACAGTGCCATGACAAGGTAAAAATCTCTATCGCGCATACCTGCAGTGATTACGATACGGCGCGCGAGGCATTGGAAAAAGGCGTGGGCCATATGACACACCTCTATAATGCCATGCCGGGGATCAATCACAGGGAGCCGGGACCGATCATAGCGGCACTTGAGGCAGGAGCCGAGGTGGAACTGATCGCAGACGGTATTCATATTCATCCGGCGATGGTGAGAACGACATTCCGCATTTTCGGGGCAGATAAAGTCATTCTGATCTCAGACAGTATGGAAGCTACGGGACTTTTGGACGGGGACTACCAGCTTGGCGGGCAGGGCGTGACCGTAAAAGGCAGAAAAGCCGTCCTGACAAAAGATCCGGGTGTCATCGCAGGCAGTGTCACAAACCTGTTTGACTGCATGAAAAACTGTGTACAGAATATGGGAATCCCGCTCGAGGATGCAGTCCTGGCAGCAACTGAAAATCCTGCGGAATCGATCGGTGTGGAGAAAGATTACGGTAAGATTGCAGTTGGAAATTATGGAAACCTGCTATTGCTGGATAAAGATCTGCAGATAAAAAACATCGTTCAAAAAGGGAAAATAATGTCCGTCTGAAAATTACAGACATGGTCGTAAGTGCACAATTTTTTAATTTTTTTAGTAATTTTTCGCGATCTTAAGGCAGAGGCTTGAACTTGCAGATATTTAATAGTATAATCACTTAAGCTAAAAAAATTTTAAGTACCTAAAAATATATTTATGGAGGAAAATGCGCGATTCTTATGGAGCGGGTATTTCTCTCTGAAAAACAAGGAGGACATTATGATTACCTGGAACAACTTAGACACCCTTGATTCCTATAAGGAACTTTCAAAGGCTTCCCGCGTAAACCTTGCAGAAGTAATGTCAGGCGAGAACGGTGCAGAGCGTGTAAAAAATTACAGCATTCCTATGGCTGAGGGATTTTCTTACAATTATGCAGCAAAAGCTGTTGATGATGATGTGCTTGATGCACTCGTAAAACTTGCAAAAGAGGCACAGCTTGCAGAAAAATTTAAAGCTCTCTACAATGGTGAAGTTGTAAATACCGGTGAAAAACGTCTGGTACTTCATCATATGACACGTGGACAGCTTGGTGATGTAGTAAATGCTGACGGCGTGGACAAACGCGCTTTTTATGTAGAGCAGCAGAACCGCATTGCTGATTTTGCAAACAAAGTACATGCAGGCGAGATCACAAACGCAGCAGGTGAGAAGTTTACAACAGTTGTTCAGATCGGTATCGGCGGCAGTGATCTTGGTCCTCGTGCTATGTATCTTGCATTAGAAAACTGGGCAAAGAAAAACAACACATTCAAGATGGAAGCAAAATTCATCAGCAACGTTGACCCGGATGATGCAGCAGCAGTTTTAAATTCCATTGATGTGGCACACTCTATTTTCGTACTGGTTTCCAAATCAGGTACCACACTTGAGACATTAACAAATGAATCTTTCGTAAAAGACGCATTAAAGAAAGCAGGATTAGATGCTTCGAAACATATGATCGCAGTTACCAGTGAGACATCCCCGCTTGCAAAGAGCGATGACTATCTGGCAGCTTTCTTCATGGATGACTATATCGGAGGACGTTTCTCTTCCACTTCCGCAGTCGGCGGAGCCGTTTTATCCCTGGCATTCGGACCGGAAGTATTTGCACGGTTCTTAGAGGGTGCAGCAGCCGAAGATAAACTTTCCGCAAATGAAGATGTATTAAAGAACCCTGAGATGCTTGATGCACTGATCGGTGTATATGAGCGAAACGTTTTAGGTTATCCTTGCACTGCAGTATTGCCATATTCCCAGGCATTAAACCGTTTCCCTGCGCATTTACAGCAGCTTGACATGGAGTCAAACGGTAAATCTGTAAACCGCTTCGGTGAGCCGGTCAGCTATCCGACAGGCCCGGTGATCTTTGGTGAGCCAGGAACAAATGGACAGCACTCTTTCTACCAGTTATTACATCAGGGAACCGACATTGTTCCACTTCAGTTCGTTGGATTTAAGAATAACCAGATCGGAACCGATGTTGTGATCCAGGACAGCACAAGCCAGCAGAAACTCTGTGCAAACGTTGCAGCACAGATCGTTGCATTTGCATGTGGTAAATCTGATGAAAACCGCAACAAGAATTTTGAGGGCGGACGTCCATCCAGTATCATCATTGGTGATCAGGTAAATCCTGGTTCTCTTGGTGCGCTATTAGCACACTTTGAGAATAAGATTATGTTCCAGGGATTCTTATGGAATGTAAACAGCTTCGACCAGGAAGGTGTTCAGCTTGGTAAAGTCCTTGCAAAACGTGTTCTTGCACATGAGACAGACGGTGCACTGAAAGTATTTAGTGATCTGCTGAATATCTAGTAGATACGGATGATGGTGTAAACTTGGGATTCTATGTAATTTAGGATTACATGTAATTTAGAATTACATATAATTTGGGATTACATGTAATTTGAGATTACATGTAATTTGAGATTACATGCAGTTTGTCAGTGAATACAATTTCAGATGAAGTAAAAATGCTCTTTTCTAAGCAGGCGGGTAAATGTCTCTCAGAAGAGGGCATTTTTTGTGTTGTGGGATTTTTTATAATGCGCAAAGCAATCAGGCATTGAATTGTTCCAATCCAGCAATTATAATGAAAGACATTAGTTGTTGATGGAAAAGGATGGTTTTGAGATCATCATAAGAAATATTTTTTTGAAACCATGATTTGGAAACAGAAAGGACAGACATATGGAACAGGAACAGCAGACACCGCACAAGAGGCGTGTACGTTACAAGGGAAAATACCCCAAGAAGTTTGAAGAGAAATATAAAGAACTTCAGCCGGAAAAATATCAGGATACGATCGAACATGTCATCAAAAAGGGAAACACGCCGGCAGGAATGCATATTTCCATTATGGTGCAGGAAATCCTTGATACCTTAAAGATCCAGCCGGGCGAGACCGGTTTTGATGCAACGTTAGGATATGGAGGGCATACAAAAGCAATGCTTGCCTGTCTGAACGGACAGGGGCATATTTATGCAACCGACGTTGACCCGGAGGAGTCCGCCAAGACGAAAAAGAGACTGGAAGAACTCGGGTACGGAGAGGATATCCTGACGATCCGGCTGCAGAATTTCTGTACGATCGATGAGATCGCAAAAGAAGCCGGCGGTTTTGATTTCATTTTAGCGGATCTGGGTGTATCTTCCATGCAGATCGACAATCCAAAGCGTGGATTTTCCTTTAAGGTGGATGGCCCACTTGACCTGCGCTTAAATCAGGAAGCAGGAATCAGCGCGGCAGAACGTCTTGATACCATCACAAGGGAGGAACTTGCCGGAATGCTCTATGAAAATTCCGATGAACCTTACTGTGAGGAGCTTGCGAAGGCGATCACCGACGAGATACGAAAGGGCAGCCGGATCGACACGACGACAAAATTGCGCGAAGTGATTGAAAAAACACTGGATTTTCTGCCGGAAAAAGAAAAAAAAGACACGATCAAAAAGACCTGTCAGCGTACATTTCAGGCACTCCGCATCGATGTGAACCGTGAGTTTGAGGTCTTATATGAATTCATGGAAAAACTGCCAGACGCCTTAAAACCAGGGGGACGTGTGGCAATCCTCACGTTTCATTCCGGGGAGGATAAGCTGGTCAAGAAAGCATTAAAAGAAGGCTGTCGTGCAGGAATTTATGCAGATTATTCAAAAGATGTTGTAAGACCGAGTGCACAGGAATGTGCACAGAATGGAAGAGCGCGGTCTACGAAGATGCGCTGGGCAGTCCGGGCATAGAAGATTTATTGGTGCTGATATGGTATCATGGATTGAAATAAAAAATGAATGCTCAGATCATGTTAATTACAAACTGGCATGGCTGAAAAAGAAAAAACTGGATGTTTTCATGCATCCAGTTTTTTCTTATACTTCATAACATCAGGATCCGGAAAGAAATTGATACAGAGTAACTGTTTGAAAAACTGCGCAGAAAATCAAACTGGTTGTCTGAAAAAGGAGAAAGTTAGTTATGAGTAATATAAATAATACAAAAGAGCAGTATGAATTAAACCGTGAACTGGCACAGATGTTAAAGGGTGGTGTCATCATGGATGTCACAAATGCCGAGCAGGCAAAAACCGCAGAGGCAGCAGGAGCATGTGCGGTTATGGCATTAGAGCGGATCCCAGCGGATATCAGAGCGGCAGGCGGTGTGGCAAGAATGAGTGATCCGAAGCTGATCAGGGAGATTCAGGGTGCGGTTTCCATTCCGGTTATGGCAAAATGCCGAATCGGTCATTTTGCGGAGGCACAGATCTTACAGGCATTAGAGATCGATTACATTGACGAGAGTGAAGTGCTTTCTCCGGCAGATGATGTTTACCACATTGACAAGACAAAATTTCAGGTGCCGTTTGTCTGCGGAGCAAAAAATTTAGGAGAGGCACTCAGAAGAATCGCTGAGGGTGCAGCGATGATCCGTACCAAAGGGGAACCGGGAACCGGTGATGTGGTTCAGGCGGTACATCATATGAGACTGATCAACTCCGAGATCGCGGCAGTTGCGGCAAAACGTGAAGATGAACTTTTCGAGGCAGCAAAACAGCTTCAGGTTCCATATGATCTTGTAAAATATGTGCATGACCACAAAAAACTTCCGGTTGTAAATTTTGCGGCAGGCGGTGTGGCAACTCCGGCAGATGCAGCATTGATGATGCAGCTTGGTGCCGAGGGCGTATTTGTAGGTTCGGGTATTTTTAAATCCGGCAATCCGGCAAAACGTGCAGCAGCAATCGTACAGGCAGTGACCAATTACAATGATGCAAAATTGATTGCAGAGTTATCTGAAGATTTAGGAGAAGCGATGGTTGGCATCAACGAGGATGAGATACAGCTGCTTATGGCAGAGCGTGGGAAATAAATTGCTCAGAAATGGAGATAAGTGTGAAAAATAAGATTTTTCACACGCAGGATTTATGCTTACGCACAAACTTGAGATGCGCAAAAAAACAGCGCAAGAACGGAGATTATCATGTCAGAAAAAGTATCAATCGGAATCCTTGCGGTGCAGGGCGCATTTGCGGAGCATCAGGCGATGCTTGACGGGCTTGGTGCAGATACATTCCTGATCCGTCAGAAAAAGGATTTGGAAGAGGCTGTGCAGAATGGCAGACTGCAGGGGATCGTGCTTCCCGGAGGTGAAAGCACGGTACAGGGAAAACTGCTTAGAGACCTTGGCATGTCTGACCAGTTAAAAGAACTGATCGAAGCGGGTACACCGGTGCTTGCGACCTGTGCAGGGCTGATCCTTTTAGCAGAGCGTGTTTCCAACGATGACAGAGCGTATTTAAAAACCCTGCCGGTAAGCGTGAAGCGCAATGCATATGGCAGACAGCTCGGAAGTTTTGTCACGGATGCTGAGATCACACACGTTGGAACTTACCGGATGAATTTTATCCGTGCACCATACATTGATGAAATTTTAGATCCGCAGGTAGAGACATTGGCGATAGTGGATGGCAATACGGTAGCAGTCCGCTACAAAAACCAGCTTGCACTTAGCTTTCATCCGGAAGTGAGTGAAGATGCAAGGGTGCACGCGTATTTCTTAAATGAAATCGTGCAGGGTGTATAAAAAGGAAGAAATGGGTGAAATGAAGTGAAAACGAAAGAGATTCCCCCATTTTTATCGCAGTTTAATGAAAATTTAGAAGAGAATGGGCGAAAGCGTTATAAGGATGAAGCCAATAGCCCACGAAAATGAAAAAATCAGGGCGAAAACAGGAGAACAGAAGATGGTTTCGCCCGAAAAGACTGTGAAAATGTTAAAAAGAAAGAAGAAATGGGCGAAAGGGACTTGAACAAAGGAACTTTCGCCCATTATATATTGAGGATAGTAGGATGCATGTTATTAAGCTTCCAAAATCAGGAAAAAGGTCTCGCGAAATAGAATTTTTAGAAACAAATAATACTTGACCGCGTGCCGGAGGAAAATGACGCCCGCTATAAAAGAATCGTATTTTAGGACAAAGCGGCAGGCATCAAAGATGCGCTTCGCACGGAGATTGAAGAGTCCGAAGCGTTGCTCCTGCGGGGAATTTCAAAAGAGGAAAAAGAAATCTTTTTGAGAGTGGCACAGAAAATGCTGGAAAATTTGGATTCTGACTAAACTGCCCCCGTTAAAGTATGTATATATCGGTGTAGAAATGGTAATTCGTGTGAAAGCGTTTTTTCATGAAAAACCACCGAAAGAAAGGAGAAAAAATGAACGAAAATGAACTGATGAGCAGCCTTCCCGTCCCGAAGGCGGTTGCAAAGATGGCGATCCCGAGTGTGATCAGCAGTCTGGTAACAGTTGTATACAACATGGCAGATACTTTTTTGTCGGACAGACCGGAGATCCGCTGCAGGTGGCGGCGATCGGCATCGTGTTTAAGGCAAACATGTTTATCACATTTTTACAGATGGGACTGGCAAACGGAGTGCAGCCGCTTCTGGGATATAACTATGGTTCTGGAGATCACAAGCGGTTTGTTTCCGTGGAACGGTATACAAAAAAATGCTGTGTCATTGTCGGCATTTTAGCTACGGCGCTGTTTTTTGTTTTACGGGAGCCGATCATAAGGCTGTTCATCAGTGATGGGGAAGTTGTGTATTATGGCGTGAAAATGCTGATCGCCTACATGCTTTCCGGTCCGGTCATAGGGCTGTTATTTGTCAATATGAACTGTATGCAGTCAGTAGGAAATTCATTTCCGGCGACGATACTTTCCGTTATGCGTCAGGGACTGCTTCTGATACCGCTTTTGTACCTGTTAAATGCGTGTATGGGGTTAAACGGTGTCATTTACGGACAGGCATTGACGGATTATGCAGCAGTTATTTTGTCGGCTGTTTTATGGAGGAGAATCAGAAGACGGATTGAAAGACGGTAAGATCGGGCGTATAATAAAGGTGAACGAGCAATTTTGAAACCGGCAGTTATGAAAATTAGCAGGATGAATTTCGTATTTGTCGCATATTATGATTCGGGTGTCAAAAGGTGGTTTTCAATTTTGGGTCTGTCAAATTGCACAAAACCGAACTTGTTTTGTTCCGTTGTCCGAAAATAAGAAAAACTAAGTATGCCTGAATCAGTTTTTCACAGAGTGACGTAAACGGCATTCAACGAGCCTTCCATGGCTCGTGAAGCCTTGTTCTGCCGTCCGTGGCAGAACATTACTGTAAATAGACAGGCATACTAAGATTTTCTAATTTTCTCCCAAAGTCACAAAAACAGTCTCGGCTTTGTGCAATTTGACAATCGCTAAGTTATGAACCACCTTTTGACACCCTAATCATATTATCTCAACTGTAAAAATTGGCATATTGAATTGCAGATTTGCCGTATGATGAATCTTGGGTATAAAAGACCTATGGGGATGGAGGGGAGGAGCGTTATGATCGGTGGCGTGGATGGATACAAATGGAATATCACAGATTCCTATGATAATAATTTAAATCAGCGGAATAATGTTAATAATAAAGATGAACTGGGACAAAAAGGCGCGGTCGATAAATCTAAGACCACAGAGTGCCAGACCTGTAAAAACCGCAAATATGTTGATGGCTCTAACGAAGCGAACGTTTCCTTTAAAAATGCTGCGCATATTTCACCGGAAGCGGCATCTTCTGCTGTCAGGGCACATGAGGGGCAGCATGTTTCCAATGCGTATCACAAAGCTGCCACGCAAAACGGCGAAGTGGTATCTGCATCCGTCAGAGTCCAGACATCGGTCTGCCCGGAATGTGGCCGTTCTTATATTTCCGGTGGTGTGACGGACACACAGATCAGATATTATAATGAGTCGAATCCATACCAGCAGGATTTAAAACAGACAGACGGAATTAAACTGCGTGGGGCAAACGTGGACGAGATTGGCTAGATTTTTCGCACGAAAGCCCCGGCTTGAAAACAATATAAGAATGGAGAATTTTATGTGTACAGCAGCAACTTACCTGACGAAAGACTTTTATTTTGGAAGAACATTAGATTATGAATTTTCTTATGGCGAGGAAATCGCGGTGACACCGCGGAATTATCCATTTCATTTCCGTCACACGGAAAATCTGGAAAAACATTATGCGATCATTGGCATGGCGCACATGGCAGGAGATTATCCGCTTTATTATGATGCGGTGAACGAAAAAGGCGTCGGCATGGCGGGACTTAATTTTGTCGGCAATGCATATTATCATAAGGAAGAAAGCGGTAAAAAAAATGTGGCATCCTTTGAATTTATTCCATGGGTGCTTGCGCAGTGCGCAACGTTAGATGAGGTGCGGGAGCTGATTGCAGATTTAAGTATTGTGGATACGCCGTTCAGTGAAAATCTGCCGTCCGGCATGCTACACTGGATCATCTCAGATAAGAGAGGATCGATTACAGTAGAATCCATGAAAGACGGACTGCATATCCATGAAAATCCGGTTGGTGTCCTCACAAACAATCCGCCATTTGAGCAGCAGATGTTTATGCTGAATAATTACATGGGACTGTCACCAAAACAGCCGGAAAATCATTTTACGGATAAACTGGATCTGAATATGTACAGTCGTGGCATGGGGGCATTAGGACTGCCGGGTGATCTTTCATCAGCTTCCCGTTTTGCGAGAGTCGCGTTTACAAAAATGAACGCAGTTTCTGACGATTCCGAGGAGGAGAGTGTGGCACAGTTTTTCCATATCTTAGGATCTGTCGACCAGCAGAGAGGCTGCTGCGAGGTATCCGATGGAAAATATGAGATCACGATCTACACCTCCTGCTGTAATGCAAGCCGTGGAATTTATTACTACACCACATATTCCAACAGCCAGATCACGGCGGTGGACATGCACAGAGAAGATCTTGACGGAAGTGTTCCGGTGCATTATCCAATGCTCACAAAACAACAGATCCTGTGGCAGAATTAATCTGGTATCATAGGATACTTACATTCTTTTAAAACAAATTCACAAAAATTTCTTACGGCAGGCGGCATAAACGCCTGCCGGTCATGAATCATATACAGATTACGCTCCCATACAGGCGCACTGATCTGCAGAATCTTCACATCCAGCTTTAATAAAAGATCCATATAAGGAACGACGGCAATGCCAAAACCCTGTGCAGTGAGTCCCGCAATCACCTCGGCTTCCTCTGTCTCATAGGCAATCTGCGGTACTGCATTGATCTGTGAAAACAGATGGTCCACAACGTCACGCATACCGGAACCGTGGGAAAAATAAATCTGTGGATAGATGAGCGTTTCCGTCAATGCAACGGACTGTTTTGCTGCCAGTGGGTGATGGTCTGGAACGATAAGTACCAGATCCTCGTGGGTGATCGGCACAGTGTCTAACGATTCTGTCTCCGGCGGCATGGAACAGAAAATCAGATCATAATCCCTTGCCGAGAGACCGTTGACAAGATCGCCGGTCGAGCCGGTATGAAATGTAAAACGCACATCATGCTCAGGATGGGATGCCAGATAACGCGCGGCAAGCTGCGGAATGAAACTGACACCGAGGGAACGCAGCATGCCAAGCCTGATCAATCCGTCACCGCGTGCGCTCCGCTGCAGGGATGAAACTCCGGAATCCAATGTGGCAAGCGTGCGGTTTGCGCAGATTAAAAACTCTTCCCCAAAACTTGTGAGTGTAGTATTGCGTCCGCTTTTTTCAAAAAGTGCCACGCCAAGTTCTGCCTCCAACTGCGAGATCGCATGGCTTAAACTCGGCTGTGTGATACAAAGTTCATGTGCAGCCTTTGTGTAGTGCTGCATTTTTGCTAAAGTTACAAAATAACGAAGCTGGAATAAGTTCATGGCAATCCTCCTTGTTTTGCGAAGCAAAATCCAATTTTACATGGTAAAATTTGCCCAATGGCGAGGAGAGGATTTTCCTCCCTGTTTTGCTTATTTTATCACAATTAATAGATACTGTCTATCAAACTATAAAAACTATTGATTTGTTAAATGGATTAGAAAGGTGTAAAGTGTTTCTGAAATTTGGGGATGACCATAAATGCAGAAGCAGGACTTCTGTAAAAACTTCCCCGGGAGGAAATATTTAAAATGAAAGAAACAGAAATACAGAAAGAAAAATCCCGCCGCACGGTCCGCGGGGAACTTGCACTCATGGTCGCAGTTGCCATCAATAGTCTTGGTGTTGTACTGATGCTGCATTCCGGTGCAGGCATCTCGGCAATATCAAGCGTGCCGTATGCATTTTCCGAAGTTTTCACACGCGTATCGCTTGGAACCTGGACTTATATATTTCAAGGACTTCTGGTGCTAAGTCTCATGATCCTGCGGAAAAAATTTGTGCCGCAGTATCTGTTCAGTTTTGTAGTGGGATTTGCATTCAGCGAATTATTGGATGTGCATGAGAGCTGGATCAATGTTTTGCCGCTGACGCCGGGATATCGTGTAATCTATTTTCTGATCAGTTATATTTTGCTCTGTATTGGAATTGCTTTGTCGAACCGATGCAAACTGCCGATCATACCGACGGATTTATTCCCGAGAGAATTGTCGGATATCACATCCGTTACCTATTCTAAGATCAAAGTTGGATTTGATGTTACCTGCCTTGCCGTGACAGCCGGACTGACCTTTGCATTTTTAGGACATCTTGACGGCCTTGGGATCGGAACCATTTTAGCCGCATTTACTATGGGAAAAGTGATCGGACTGATCGGAAAATGGATGGACAGACATGCCTGCTTTGTATCGTTCATGACACAAAGACAGACAGCCTGAACTAGTGTAATGTATCATTCACATTTCGTATAATTACTTGCCTGAATTTTCATCTGCTGTGGCAAATGAAAATTACAAATTTTTCTCAAATGCTTCCACTGCCTTTGCATCTAAGATAGAGGTGCAATGCGGGCAGCGGTATTTAACGCTTTCACCAGTATAAATACAACAAAAGCCATGATCAGGAAATTCATCACGGCAGTCAGAAACTTTCCGTAATTCAATGTGACATCCCCAACAATATTCCAGTGCAGCTTATCAAAATTCATGCCACCGAAAATTCCAAGAAACGGGTTGATAATATCCTCGACCAGTGACGACACAATACTTGTAAAAGCACCGCCGATAATAATACCGACAGCCATGTCCATCCGAACCGAACCCATCCACATAATTATATCGGCTCAAAATCCCCCCACAAGACTGTTCATAACAAAAAAGTGTGTTATAATCAAAAACAGGAAATAATTTGAACACAAAAAGAAATAGATAACACAAAAAACAGCAAAAATAGAAGCAAAAAAGAAGGTGTGACACACATGACAATGCAGGAAGCGGTCATAAAAAATATTGATACGGATTACTCGTACCAGCTTGCAAAACGGATGGAGCAGTTTCGCTCAAACGAGAAACTCGGTTACCGTCCTGCGGGTTCGAAGGCAGAATTCCTGACAGGGGAAATGTTAAAGGATGAGATGCAAAAACTTGGACTGTCGGATGTATGTAAAAATGCGGTTACCGTGGATGGCTGGGAGTTTAAAAATGCGGAGCTTACGTTTGAAACGAAAGAGGGAAAAAGGCATACCGCATTGCTCGGGGCATATCAGACAGATTTTGTAACGGACGGTGAGCAGGCATTTTCCCTGATGTATCTTGGAAAGGGAACAGAAGCGGATTATGAAGGGAAAGATGTAACCGGAAAACTGGTGTTAGTGGATATCAACCAGAGAGATGAGTGGTGGATCAATTATCCGGTTTATCAGGCACATTTAAAAGGTGCGGCGGCAGTGATCGCTGTGCAGTGTGGCGGTTATGGAGAAGTCGATGCGAGGGCACTCAACGCACAGGATATCGCCGGACCGGAGGATGCACCGGCATTTTCCATCTCAAGGGAGGATGCTGCATTATTGCGGGAACTGCTGGATGGAGAGAAAGAAGCAACCGTATGGTTGAAAGCCGACAGCCGGGTAAAACGTGACTGCACGACTTATAACATTTCAGGCTGTATTCCGGGAAAACACCCGGAGCGCATGGTATTGTTATCTGCACACTATGACTCCTATTTCAGTGGATTTCAAGATGATAATACGGCAGTCGCCATGATGTTTGGCATTGCAAAAACGCTGATTGAAAGCGGATTCAAGCCGAACAACACGATCGTGTTCTGTGCGATGGCGGCAGAGGAATGGGGCGTTGTTGATTCCAACTTTGACTGGTCGACCGGAGCTTACGAGCAGATTTTTACCGCACATCCGGAATGGGTCGGAAAAGTGATCGCAGATCTGAATTTTGAGCTGCCGGCGCTGGCACACGGCACGCGTGCAAGAATCCGCTGCTGTTATGAATATGTACATTATATAAAAGAATATTTAGACGGACTTCCGGAACTGACAAAGGCTTATCCTGAGATGACAAGCGTGACGGCACCGATCGAAACCTGGTCAGATGATTTTTCGATGGCAATCGCAGGAATCCCTTCCATGGTCAATGATTTTACCGGCGGAAGTTTCATGGAAACACATTACCATTCCCAGTTTGATAATGATGATTTTTATGATGAGGCGGTTTACCGGCTGCACCATGAGCTGTTCACACTGCTGATCTTAGCACTGGATGAAACGGCAGTTGTGCCGCTTGATTTTACACCGGTGTTAGAGCGCATACTTGCCGGAGGCAGTGAAATCACAGCGAAAGTGGAAGAAACACAGGAACAGATCGCTGCAATCACAAAAAAATTAATTCAGGTAACAGAAGAGGCACAGGAAAAAGCAAAACAGTCTTACGAAGAGACTGCCGCTATCAATACCCGCTACTACGCACTTCTTGCAGAAGGTAACATGCAAGAGGCAGAACAGCTCTTTGCGGAAAACAGGGAAAGAGAAAAACAACTGCTTGTAAAATTCAAACAGGAGCAGGATCATTTTGTCCGCATTGATTGGTATGGAGAGGTATTTTTCCCACATGAGATATTGTGGAAAAATATTGGCTTATTGCAGGACTCTGTAAACGCTCTGGAACAATCTGATGTGGATAAAGCACTGGAAAAAATATATCAGGTGGATAACAATGCGTATGCATTTATGTTTGATGAATATGTTTACCGCCATTTTACGGACTATGTGTTCAATCAGCCCAAAGATCGTCTGAAATGGGGTTACGGCAGGCTGTTAGGGCATGAAGATCTCTACCATGTGGTGAAATGCCTGCTGAAAAAGAGAAAAGAAGCAGACACAGATTACCGGGAAGAACTGCATTACTTAAAGGAATGCTATAAAAAACAGACCAGACGTCTCTGCGAGACTTTAAAAGAAATCAGTCAGACGGTAAAGGAAATGTTCTGACACAATAAAAAGGGGATAAGAAAAATATGAAATCGGACAAATTATACCGGGTACAGCGCGAGGATCTGCCAAAATTAGAGCAGCTTTTATACCGCTGTTTTGCGCATGATCCACTCTATGAAACGCTGATCCCGGATGCCGAAATAAGAAAACGGCTGATGCCGGAATTATTTCAATGTGATATGGATGAATTTTATGAGACATGTGAGATTTTTGCGGACAGTGAAGAGTTAAACAGCATTCTTGTCGTGTCGGATGAGGCGGAACACATTAATATGTTCCACTTTTTTCTGACGGAGTCATGGGCGACGATCCATACGGACGCTTTCCTGATCAAGGAAGATCCGACACTTGCGACGTTCCACAATTTTATCAAGGGTGGGGATTACCTGAACTCAAGCTGGACCGATCAGCTGCACCAGACACAGAGACTTCATATTATTTATCTTGCAGTCGATCCGGAAATGCAGCACCATGGGATCGCTGCGAAACTGTTAGATGAAACGATCACATATGCGCAGGAACACCACATGATGATATCGTTGGAAACACACAATGAAAAAAATGTAGATTTTTATAAAAACTTTGGATTTCAGGTGTATGGAATTGTGGAGAAGAACTTCCCACTGAAACAATACTGCCTGATCCGTGAATACCAGTAGAAAAATGACAGGATACTGCGAAAAGTGGTGACCTGTCATTTTCTTTTTTCATATTTGCGCTAATGAAAAAAATGATTCGTCCGATATAAACACTAGAAAGCGAATTTCAAGGAAGAAAGGAGATGCCATTATGCGAGTAGAAGCTTATAATCAGGTGGCACAACTTTACAATAGAGAGAAAACGCAGAAAGTGCAGAACACAAAGCAGATGAGCACCGGACGCGATGAAGTGCAGATCTCTTCTATGGGACGTGATTACCAGATCGCAAAGCAGGCAGTGGCAGATGCTTCGGATATCAGGGAAGATAGAGTCGCACAGCTAAAGGAAAGGTTGGACTCTGGTAATTATAACGTGGATATGAATGATTTCGCGAATAAGTTATTAGAAAAGTACAATGCTTTAGTAAAGTAAAAGTGAGGATGAATCTGTGGCTAGTTTAATGGAAGAGCTTTTGGATGTGCTGGGTAAAGAGGAGAAGCAGTATCAGGAACTGATCACACTTGCATCTGAAAAAACAGATGCAGTGGTGCAGGGCAATATCGAACATCTTACGGATGTTACGACGAGAGAGCAGGATGCTGCGAGCGTGCTTCTTAATCTTTCCAATAAAAGAAACCGTGTCCTGACGGATATGGCGACTGTCTTAGGTCAGAGCCCGGAAGAGATGACGATCACAAAGATGATCGGATATCTTAACAAGCAGCCAAAAGAACAGGAAGCACTTACCAGACAGCGTGACAGGCTGCTTGAGGCCGGTGCTAAGATGCAGCAGCTAAACAGACAGAATGAAGCACTTTTAAAACAGGCATTGGAGATGGTGGAATTTGACCTTACCTTGCTGAGAAGTACGCGACAGGCACCTGAGACTGCCAACTATGATAAGAATGCCTATAATACAGGCGATATCTTAGGCAGCAGTGGATTCGACGCGAAGCAATAGTAAAAGCAGGGAGGAACTACCATGGCAAATGGTTTTGGAAGTATGTTTATCGGCGTAGCCGGTTTACAGAGCAGTCAGAATGCACTTAACGTAACATCAAACAACTTGGCGAACTTAGACACAACAGGATATGTGCGTCAGAGCGTTTTGTTTGCAGACCGTGACTATGTCACATTTAATACAACAGCAGCAATCAGCAATCAGCAATCCGGTCTTGGTGTAACGATCGGAGATGTTGTCCATTCAAGAGATGTATTCTTAGATCGGTTATACCGTACAGAATCAAGCCGTCAGTCTTTTTATGCATCGACCAGTGAGGCACTGACAGAGGTGCAGAACTATTATCAGGAATTAGAGGGACAGGCTTTTCAGAATGCATTAACCGATTTCTGGGGCTCATTTCAGGAGCTATATAAATACCCGGAGGATAGCGTATATCAGAATCTTGTTGTTCAGAAGGCACAGCTTTTTACCAGCAGATCAAGTGCTGTTTATTCTGGACTGAAGAGTTATCAGTATAATATCAATTCACAGATTTCCGACGACATTGATCAGGTCAATGAACTTGGAAAGACGATCAGTGAACTAAATCTGCAGATCCAGAAGATCGAGGCAGGAAATATTGAAACTGCAATGACACTGCGTGATGCAAGAGATTTAGCACTGGATGAGTTAGCAAGTCTCGTTGATATCTCCTATAAAGAAGAAGTAAACGGTGTTGTGCGCGTCAGCGTGGAGGGCAACGAGTTTGTCAATGAGAACGGCTACTATAAAGTAGAAAAACAGACGGACAAAGTGACAGGATTTGTGACACCATACTGGTCACATCTCTCTGACCCGGACAAGGGTGAGTATACCTATCTGTTTAATTTTAACCGTGATATTTCCACGGAAAATAAAAACGATATGGGAGAGATCAAAGCTCTTGTGCTTGCGAGAGGAGATAAAGTTGCCAATTACAAGGATATTCTTGGAGTGGACGGCAAGACTTATGATGATACGACAGGCATGTCTGTTATGCTCCGTGCAGAAGCACAGATGGATCAGCTGTTCCATGGAATTGCAACAGCGATCAACGATATTTTATGCCCGAATACAGAAGCATCAAATTATATTACAGGCCTGACAGGAAATAATTCCGTTACCATGACCGATGCAGACGGCAATACCTATACCGTGACAGCAAATACGAAGATCTTAGATGCAGATAAGTGTGCAGTTGGATCGGATGGGAAACTGCCACCACAGGAGTTATTTACAAGACTTGGAACAGAACGTTACACAGAGGTTACATATACAGATACAAGTGTTAATCCACCGACAACGAAGACGTATTATTTATATAATGAAGAAGATCCGACAGACACGACAAAGCAGTACACCATGGCAAGCACCGGAGTAAACAGTGCACTGATCACAGATGAGACATTACTTCCACATTTACAGCAGAATGGAGATGTGGATCAGTCATTGATGGCGACACTTGCAGCAGTGTGGGATAAAGAAAGCCTTACAGTCAATCCGAATGACACAAAGGCATACAGCTTTAAGGGCTATTATACAGCTATGATCGAAGAGGTTGCTACCTACGGAAATGTATACAATTCTACTGCAACAAACCTGTCCCAGACGGTACAGTCAGTTGATAACCAGAGACAGCAGGTAATCGGAGTTTCTTCGGATGAAGAATTGACTTATATGATCAAATACCAGAACGCATACAATGCATCCAGCCGTTTTATTAATGTTATTAATGAGATGATCGAGCATCTGATCACACAGCTTGGATAGCAGCATAGGAGGTTAACATGCCATCAACATTTTTTGGATTAACGATTGCATCTTCAGGATTAAGTGCATATCAGGTTGCCTTAAATACGAGTGCAAATAATATATCGAATGTACAGACAAAAGGATACAGCAAACAGCAGGCAAACCGTGTTGCTTCCGAATCCATCCGTGCCTATGCAAAATACGGCAGTATGGGAACCGGTGTTACGACCGAGTCCGTAAAACAGCTTCGCAACCAGTATTATGACAACAAATACTGGTACAACCAGTCATCTGTCGGTTTATATGAGACGAAGCTCAATTACCTGAAGCAGATTGAAAATTATTTTATTGATGATGATTCTTCCAAAGGTTTTTCAACAATCTTAAACACGATGTTTAATGACTTAGATACCTTAAAGAACAATGCCGGAGATGTGAATACACGTCAGCAGTTTATCGGAAGTGCCCAGAACTTTGCAACATTCTTTAACAGCGTTGCATCCGGTCTGGGAGATATTCAGAATAATGCCAACGAGGAGATCAAGTCCACGGTTCAGAATATCAATTCCATCGCAGAAAAGATTGCAAGTTTAAATCATCAGATCAACGTCATTGAAATTCAGGGTGGTTATGCGAACGAACTGCGTGACCAGAGAGCCTTACTGATCGATGAGCTATCCAAGATTGTTCCGACAGAGGCAGAGGAACTTCCGGTACAGAACTCAAACGATCCGGAACTGCCGACAGGAGCTAATTACTTTACAGTTAAGATCGGTGGTCAGGTACTGGTAGATACCTACGATTATGAAACATTAAAATGTGTTGCAAGGGAAAATAAAGTAAACCAGTCCGATATGGACGGTTTATATGATGTTAAATGGGAGAAAACCGGCAACAGCTTCAAAGCTGGCGCAAGTTCCATGTCAGGTACCTTAAAGGCATTGTTTGATATCCGTGATGGCAACAACGGAGAGAACTTTACCGGTGAGGCAAGAGTGATCGACAGCAAACATGTGAAAGTTGTCAGTCCTTCCATCACAGACATTGAGGCAATGACGGTGCCTGAGAGCGGTACACTTACCATTTACGGAAAAGATTACAATTATACAAACTTTACTTTTGAGACAGACGCCAATGGCAAGATCACATCCTATACATTTGAACTTGAAGATGCATTAAGCCAGCAGCAGTCCAATAAGGTAGATGGAATGCAGGCATCCATCGGAAACTCTGTTGATACCATGGGTGTTCCGTATTACATGTCACAGATGAACCAGTTTTTACGTTCTTTCTGTTCTTTGTTTAATGATATTATGTTAAAAGGACAGGATTTAGACGGAAATGCAACCGATTATTATTCATTCTTTACCGGGGCAGATCAGGTAACCGGCGAGGAATATGCATTAGGAAAGAGCGATAAGAATCATGGAAACACAACAGACTGTGGTGCCAGCTCATATTACAAACTGACAGCATCCAATATCTGCGTTTCTTCCATTTGTGTAAAAGATTCATCTAAACTTGCTGCACAGTATAAGACCGATACAGAAGATGGTGTAGATAAGTATAAACTGGTTGAAGATCTGGCAAAATTAAAGAGTGATACGGTTTTATTCCGTGCAGGAAATGCATCAGGATTCCTGAAATGTATGATTTCTGATATCTCCATTGATACACAGCAGTCTACGATCTTCAGCAACAATTATACAAATATACAGGCGGCGCTTGAGACACAGAGAATGTCTGTTTCCGGTGTGGATGAGGATGAGGAAGCACTTGATCTGATCAAGTTCCAGAATGCCTACAATTTATCATCCAAGATGATCTCAGTTATGGCAGAAGTATATGACAAACTGATCGAGGAAACCGGAGTATAAATGGATTTATAACAGGAGGAAATGGCAATGCGTATTACAAATAATATCATATTGCATAATACATCCATTAATATCAATGGAAATAAAGGAAATGTGGACACACTGAACAATCAGATGACCAGCCAGAAAAAAATACAGCGTCCTTCTGATGACCCGGTAACAGCGATCCGTGCACTCCGTCTGCGCAGTACCTTAAGTGAGATCGACCAGTACTACGAGAAGAACATTCCGGATGCAGAGTCATGGTTAGATGTAACAGAGACTGCGATCACCAGTATGCAGGAAGTGATCAAGACGATCCGTACCCAGTGTGAATACGGTGCCCAGGATTCCCTGACGACAGACAACCGGAAAACAATCCTGACACAGCTGGAAAAACTTCGTGACAAAGTATATGCAGAGGGAAATGCAGACTATGCCGGCAGAACAGTATTTACCGGATACCGCACAAATAAAAAGCTGACATTCACGGAAGACGAACAAAAGACTTCATACGAGATCGACCAGAAGATGTCGTATGCTGATCTGCAGGAACACCGGTATTATGGAAATGATGTTACAGTTCCGGGAAATAAGGCAGATGTGTTAGATGGCACAAAGATCGCTTCTCCAACCCAGGCTGCTTATAATAGAATCCGTCTTGGCTATGACAGCATTGACAGCCTGGATGTGACAGATGCAGCAGGAACTACCACAAAAACCTCTGCAAATGGCAGCACGGTAACGATCAGTTACAATTATACAGATACAACAGGGACAACGCCTGTCAATAAGACGGGAAATATGAATGTTACCGTATATGATTCTTATGATAAATGGTTAGAAGCATCTACGAAAACACCAAAATCATATGACATTGCAGATGGTGAGGCAGTGCTGATCCGAGATACAGGAGAGCTGATTTTTAGTGATGTGGCATCGACCACATTATCAACAAATAATGCATCCATGGATATTTCTTATACCAAAACAGGTTTTGATAATGGAGAGTTACGTCCGGAATATTATTATAACTGTACAAACATCACGGATCCGAATAATACATTAAAATATGAAAAATATGATAAAGATGGCAACCAGATTTATCAGGATATTGATTATGTTATTGCAGCGAATCAGACTTTAAATGTGAATACAGAGGCATCCAATGTGTTTGACCAGTCATTAGGAAGGGATGTGGATGAATTGATCGATGCTGTACAGCGTTCGTTAGATGCAGAACAGAAAGTAGCAGACTTAGAAGTGATGAAGAAAATGGATCAGTATTCGTCGGAAAAAGATCAGGAAAAACTGGATGAATGGATTGCTGCAGCGAAAAAAGAACAGGATTATGCAGATGATAACATGCAGAAGCTTTATAACAGCTACATTGGAAATTGTGACAGATATCTTGAAAAAGTGAATCTGGCACTTACCGATGTTGGTACAAAAGGGCAGAGTCTGGCATTGACCAAAAACCGTATGTCTAATCAACAGGAGACATTTGAGGAACTCAAGTCATCAAATGAGGACAGGAATCTTTCTGATATTATTCTGGATTATACAGCAGCATATACTGCATATCAGTCATCTCTGCAGGCTGCATCAAAGATTAACCAGACAACATTACTTAGTTATCTGTAAGCCGCAAAACAGATAAAATAAACCAGGAGGGACAAAAAGTGAAGGCAGATACCAGACTTTTTGGAGAAATAGACATAGAAGAGCAGAAGATTATTCATATGGAAAACGGTATGATCGGGTTTCCGGATTTAAAGAAATTTGCCCTGATTTATGACGTAGAAAAAAAGAAAAAAGAAAGTTCTATTATGTGGTTTCAGAGCATGGACGAACCACAGGTCGCATTTCCGGTTATGCAGCCGAATGGATTAAAACCAGATTATAATCCGACAGTCAGTGATGAGATGTTAAAACCGTTGGGTGAACTGAATGAAACAAATCTATATGTGCTTACAACCGTTACTGCAACAGCAGACAAAAAAAACGCGTCTATTAATCTGAAAGCGCCGATTATTATTAATACAGAAACAAATAAAGGATGTCAGATCATTGTAGAAGATGATTACCCGGTTAAGTATAATATTTATGAAGCAGTAATGAGAAAAAAGAAAGCAGAGGAATAAAGATGCTGGCATTGACACGAAAAAAAGGTGAGTCGCTTGTGATTAACAATAATGTGGAAGTCACAGTGCTTGAGATTCGCGGGGATCAGGTGAAGATTGGCATTTCTGCTCCAAAGGATGTGCCAATCTATCGTAAAGAGGTATATTTACAGATTCAGAATGAAAATAAGGCTGCGCTCAATGTTGACACGATTGCATCATTGAATGATTTATTGTGATCCGGAATATGAAAAATACATCTCGGTATTAATTTTGCGGCAAAGAAACCGATATATATGGTAGATTAAAAAATCGTTATATGTTTGACAGAAATGGAGGTCATAAAGATGGAAGTGCAGCGTATGCAGGATTCTACAGTTACCTATGGGAAAACCGTAGAAAATGTAGATATCAAACTAGATAGCACAGCATCAGAAAAAGGTGTTCAGAATCAGTCAAAAGATGATATTGCGACCAGACAGACAGATACGTCGCAGGATGGACAGCAGTCTGCAGGTGTAGGTGCGAATACTCAGATCAAAAAGGCAGTTGATGAGATTAACAAAAAGGTTCAGAACTCGGAGGCAATCTTTGGCATCCATGATGCAACAAACCGTGTGACGATTAAGATTATAGATAAAGATACTAAGAAAGTCCTGAAAGAATATCCACCGGAGAAGACGCTGGATATGATAGCAAAGGTATGGGAGGTCGCGGGACTGTTAGTGGATCAGAAACTGTAAGATAACATCCAATAAATTCATCAGATAGGAGTGATCATATGCCAATTAGAATCACAGGATTAGCATCAGGTCTGGATACAGAGAGTATTATATCAGCACTGGTGTCTTCGTACAGCTACAAAACAGATAAATACAAAAAGGCACAGACAAAACTTTCGTGGAAACAGGATGCATGGAAGACATTGAATTCCAAAATTTACAGCTTTTATAAAGAGGCTGGTAATCTGAAGTACTCTTCTGCATACAGCTTAAAGACAGCAAGTATTTCGGATAGCACCAAGGCAAGTGTGAGTGTCAGTGGAAATGCAGCGGCTGGAGTACAGACGTTGGAAGTAAAGTCTGTTGCGAAAAGTGAATATATTACCGGTGCCCAGATGAAACTTGCAGATAATACATCTAAAGATAAGGTAAGTACTTCTACAACATTAAGCCAGTTAGGGTATAGCGGATCAGATGCAAGTTTTGAAGTTACGAATAAGGAGACTGGAAAAGTCAGTACAATTTCCGTAAGTGCTGACACAAAAGTAAGCGACTTTGTTGACCAGTTAAAAGAAGCTGGTTTGTCTGCTAATTTTGATGCAACGAATCAGAGAATTTTTATAGCATCTTCAAAAGCTGGAACAGACAACGCATTTGATATCAAATCCCAAAATGCAGATGGAGATAAGGCTCTGCTTGCATTGGGATTAAGCATGGATTCAACAGTATATGATAGTTCAGCAGAGAAAAATAGTGGAAATTCAAGAATTTCCGCAGAAAACGCAACAATTGTCTTAAATGGTGCTACATATACGTCATCAACAAATGATTTCAACATTAATGGTGTTTCAATTACAGCATTAGGAGTTACGGATGCCAATTCACCATTAACGCTGACTGTTGCAACCGATACACAGGGAATCTATGATAAAGTAAAAAGTTTCCTGAGCAGTTACAATGCACTTGTGAATGAAATGACATCATTGTATAATGCAGATAACGCTAAGGGATATGAACCTCTCACGGATGATGAAAAAGATCAGATGAGTGATTCTGAAATTGAAAAGTGGGAAACAAAGATTAAGGATTCTTTACTGCGTCGTGATGATACATTAAGTGGAATATTAAACAGTATGACAAATGCAATGTCAAAAAGATATACGATCAATGATAAATCATACAGTTTAAGTACTTTTGGAATTTCTACATTAGGATACCTGAATGCATCCAAAAATGAACAGTATGCATATCATATTGACGGAGATGAGGAAGATAGTTCTACATCAGGCAATGAGGACAAACTGATGGCAGCAATTAAGAATGATCCGGATAGTGTAGTAGATTTTATGAAACAGTTATCCAAAGGACTGTATGATGCCATGGATCAGAAGATGAAGAGCAGTCGTTCCCTGCGCAGTTCTCTTACATTTTATAATGACAAGGAAATGGCTTCTGAGTACAGTGATTATACAGAGACTATTACAAAATGGGAAGATAAGCTTACAGATATGGAGGATTTCTATTACAAGAAGTTCTCCGCGATGGAGACAGCACTTTCAAAATTGCAGTCTCAGACATCTTCATTATCAGGTTTATTTGGCTCATGATAAAAAATAAAAAGTTTTGGAGGAATACAGTTAGATGAATAATCTTAAAGGTTATGCAGCATATGCGAACAGTAAGATCATGACAGCAACTCCAGCAGAACTTACTTTGATGTTGTATGAGGGAGCAATTAAATTCTGCAATATTGCAATTATGGGGATAGAAGAAAAAGATATTGAAAAAACTCATAATAATATAAAAAAGGTTGAGAATATCATTACTGAGTTTCAAGTTACGTTGGATCATAAATATCCAGTGGCAGATGACTTTGATAATGTATATAAATATTTAAAGGATAGGTTACTGGAGGCAAATGTAAAAAAAGATAAAGATATATTAGAAGAAGTTTTAGGACATTTGCGTACCATGCGGGATACATGGAAGGAAGTTATGAAACTTTCTGTGAACCAATCATAGAATAAAGCTGCCACATGAAAACGGAGAGATAGTACATGTGGCAGCTTTTGCTATACCATACGAATGGAGGTTTTTATGACAGATAACTATTTACAGATCATGACAGAAAGCCTAGAGAAAAAAGAGCATGTACTGGATGAAATTGTGAAATTAAGTGAGGGACAGGAAAATATACTGGCAGATCCAAATCTTGATCCGGATGATTTCCAAAAATATGTCAATAAAAAAGCAGAATGGATTGATCAGCTGGAATTATTGGATGAGGGATTTGAAGGTCTTTATGAAAAAGTAAAAGATATATTATCTGGTGATAAGAGTCTTTATGCAGTAGAAATCAGGCAAATGCAGGAATTGATCAAGCGGATTACAGACAAAAGTGTAAAGATACAAGCGATAGAAGCGAGAAATAAACGGTTGACAGAACAGAAGTTTGGAACTGTCCGTAAACAAGTCCGTGAAGTTCGCAACAGCCAGAAAATCGTGCAGCAATATTATAAAAATATGGTTCGAAATGCAGGCAATGAGCCGTATTTTGTGGATAATAAAAAATAATCACGAAAATGTAGTTGCAAAAGATGAAAGAATTTAATAAAATAAGCATAATATACTGGGGTACTGGGGATACTTAAAGTACTTTTTCAGTATACAACGGGACTGATAAAGAACATAAAGAAGTGAGGCAGAATATGGTAAAACAAATAATATCAAAAACAAAGGATAATAATTACCAGAAAGTAAAAAGTGACAGCTGGTCTATGGCAAGAAATTCCAAAACAGCATTTATTGATGTGGAGAAACTTGTTATCGGTGTAGAAAATCGTAATAAGAAAATACAGGAACTGAGTATGGATGACTTATTACGGAATGCGGGTGTACAATGAAATTTGGATGGAGCTATGGAAATAACGTAGCTCCATTTTATATGCAATCAGAATGGAGATTATTATGAATATAGATATATGCAGACCAATCACATTTCATAATCAGTATATACCATTGTGTGAGTCAAAAGATTCAAAAGAATGGATGTATCTGGCATTTGGGACGGTGGACGGAATTGATGTTGGAGATGATTTATTTCGGGCAGATTCCCAAAAGAATTCATACTTGGAAACAATATGGGAAGATCAGAAAAAATTTGCTCAGAATATAAGAACATCCAGTATATCACATAGAATATATGCAATATATACTGGAGATAAAGACTGGGAGAAAAAGTTTTGGAGAAATGAACTACGTTATCCGTATAAATTTTTCTGCAGATTACAATGTTGTGGTAATAAGGAGCAATCAATTAGTAATAAGCAAAAACTACAGAAATTGTTAAATATTCCAGATGAACTGATGTCATGCGTTTATCTGACATATGATAATTCTGATTTAATGATTGTGCTAAAAAGTGCTCAATATGGTATAGGTGCAGCTGTTATCAATAAACTGCATAATGGTGTGAATCTGTCTATGGGGGATAATCAGGACTGTTATCTGAAAAGTAGTTTTACAGTATGTGCAATTTCAAGAAAAATATTAGAAAAAGAATCATTAATAGCAGAAATGAGATCTGAAAATATACCAAAAGTTTATTTGAAATTTATTGAGAAAGTACAGGGAAATCCTGAAATTATAAAGCAGGAACTCGATAAAGCACTATCAAAAACTTGCGGACAGGTAAAAATAACAGATACAAAACCAGTGTTGGGGGCGGATGATCAGATTATTATACTTGAAAATATAGATATAAAAGATTTGTTACGGTTATATATCCCTCAAACAGGCATTTTGTCAAGGGAAAATCCTTTGTTGTATAATAATGTGGCAAATATTACGACGGTTATTATGACAGATGTTGAAAAACAGCCTGGCATAGAACAGATAAAATTTGCGCCTGTAAGGAATTGGAACGATGAAGAAGAGAGTCACTGGAAAAATGTATATAAAGATATCATAGAGCATATATTTAAAAAATTGAAGTCAGTTGATGAAGAGTGTGAGTACAAAGAATTATATACAATATTAAATGTACTGCCAAAATTTACAGGTGAATTATTTAATGATTATTTATTGTTTCCTTTATTGAGTCCGATTGATAACTTGATTGATATCCTAGTAAGGAACAAAAAGATGTGTATTCTGATGGAAGAGGAAGAAGGAACAAAAAGACTGGGACTTAATAAGGAATTTTTTTATGATTTTGTTAAAAGTTTTAGTATGTATGTCCAAAGTACAGTTATTACTGACCGTCATGCCACACAGATGATGGATTTTAATGAAAAGATATATGATATTCCAGTTAAAGTAAATGCATTTTATAATGCATATTTGTATAAGGTGAAAAATATATTAAACGTGAAAGGGCAGTACAGGTATGATTTGTTTGTTATGCCCGGAATGAATAGTATTGTCAATGTTATGGAATTGTTTCCGAATCATGATTTGATTGATCAGCAAAAAAGCAGATTAATTAAAGTAGAAGTACCGGAACAAAGTGCCTATGATATACAGAATATCATGGTAATTCTTGCACATGAGACGGCACATTATGTTGGAGGTGAGACACTTAGAAATAGAGAAAAAAGATATGAGGTGTTTTGCAGAAGCTGTGCGCATATTTATACGCAATATGTCAGGTGTGTTCTTATGGAAAAAGATCTTTTTATTCAGGATACAGAGTTACAGGAATGGGAAGAAATTGAAGATCGGGTTCTTGATATGATATCTAATGGACTGGAGCGGCGGGAGAATAAAAGATATTGGAGCAAAGTGCTGATTCCGGATGCAGATACAAAGATGGTAGAAAGACGATATGAGGAATATGTTAAAAAGAAACAATATGCTTCCGTAATGACGACTGCTTTAGAGCAGGTTTTAACAGAGATTGGTCCAGATGCGATAAATGGAATATTTTTTCCAATTCTGTTTAAGTACGATTCAGAAAGACAGGATGACATAATCGAAGAAATCTGGCAGATAACAGAACGATTTACAGTCAGTCATTTTGAGGGAACGACAAGAACAACAATGAAAACGATGGTTGATGCAATAATGCAGATTTATGAAGAAACATTTGCAGATATTGTGTCAGTGCTTTTATTAAAACTTGGGCTAAAAACGTATGTGACTGAAATTATAAAAAATATTCGGGAACAGGGTATGACAGTCGAGCAGTTGGAACAGTCAGATGCCTTGATAAGGATATGTCTTATTATGGTTGCTGTTATTAATTCCAAAGATTGTTTCGAGGAGATGTCAGAGCGTTGGATTTATGAACTTAGAGATGCAGAAAAAAATGACACAGAGAAAAATGAGGAATGGTATGAAGTGAGCCGGGACGCACTGAGGTTATGGTCGGAGTGTAATGCTGAACCTGAGAAAATGACTGCAAATCGGCAGGCAGAATATGAAAAAAATATTTTATATGCATTACGGGATAAGGAGATTTTAAATGCTGCTTTGAGTTATTTAAAACAATGTGTACAGGATATTAAGGTAGTTTCTGAACAACAGAATGTTCAGGAGATACAGGAATTATATGCGGCGTTTTCAAAAGAAAGTAAAATGTCAGCAGAAGAGCAAATCTTAAAAATGGTTACGTTTATTAATCAATATCGGAAACAGCTTGAATTTGACTGGGAAAGTTATACAGGAATTGATTAACGGAAGTAATGGGAGTGACAAAAGATGTGTAATGATCAGAAAAAAGATATGGAAGAGGTACTGCAGGAGGAGTTCACGTTTTTCCAAGATAGAGTAAGAAAGGTATTTTGTGAGATAACACGTGATTATTTTGCAGAAGAATTTAAAGATATCATGGAAAAGGTATACTTCCGAATATTGCTGATGGATGAAGATGAGCAGAAACAGATTGCACTGGGGGATGACATAAAAAACGGCGATATAGTTGAAGAAGGAGAGCAGAAAGAAAAAATTACGTTTTGGCATGCGTCGGTGAAAATAAAAAATAGTCCTATGAGCTATAAATGCAAAATTGCTGTGATTTATAGAGGAAAAGGACAGGATGAAAAAACTGTTCTAATAAAACCGATGATTTGTACGGTATTACTGATTTTGCAGAGCAGCTTAAAGAATCTTGCTGCAATTGTGGGAGAGCGATACGGGGATAAACGTGAGTGGGATAATTTTAAAAAGAGTGTATCAGAAACAGATTTCATGGAATGTTATAAGAAATTGCTTCAGGATACATATAGTCTGCCGGAATGGAAACAGATTGAGAGAGTGAGTTTTGAAAATTATGAAAAGAGGGAAATATCAGGTGCTTTATGTATCATTGGTTCAGAGGCATATGTAGGAAAGGGGATCATTAAATTTAAAAAAAGTATCTCAAAAAATGATGCATGGCACGGCTCTAATATGAGAAAAATGATCGAAGCATCCAGTGGTGATGACAGCTGCCTGCTGTTGGACAAGAATACGATGGAACTGACAGGAATTGCAATTTCGGCACAGGCACAAAAGATTATGCAGGAAGAATTAAAAATTTATTTTTGTGAGAGAGGAAAATGGTCACTCTATGAGCAAAACGTAGAATTACTGCATTTTGAAAATGGAAGGTATATGATTAGCCAGAAAAAGGCGGAGTATAATATTATGGAAATCGTGAAAAGTATTAGCCTGATACCGGCTGACAAAAAGGAGATATTTTGTAATGTTTTAAAGGCATTTGATGAGGTACAGCATGGTGCATTGATGATTATATCAAAAAATGCCAGAACAACAGTAAACAGACTGTGCAATAAATATGACAGAGGGATAGCAGTTCATATAAACTTAAAGGATTCGGAAAATATAAAATTATTGAAAAAAATTGCCTCAGTGGATGGAGCAGTGATAGTCGGACCGAATGCTGTCTGCTATGGATTTGGTGTAATTTTAGATGGAAAAGCGAAGATTAAAGGCGAACGCTCAAGAGGAGCGAGATATAATGGAGCGTGCAATTATGTGGCAGGAAAAGAGGAATATGCAGTTATCATATCAGAAGATAAAGAGCGTGGAATAGAGATCAGGTATGGAAAAGAATTCGAAACTACAGATAAGAAAAAGTATAAAAAGAAATAATAAAAATTTCAAATTTACACTAAAGTATTAAAAAACATGTCCGATATATATATCAAGTAAGCAAGAAGCTACTTAATGCAGAAACTCGGTCAGAGCGTACGGCTGGTCAGAGAATCTGTTCAAAAACAAATCAATTGCAACATGGACGTTGCACTATATTCAAGGAGGAAATTAATTATGGTAGTACAGCACAATCTTACAGCGATGAACGCTAATCGTCAGTTGAGTATCACAACAAACGCTCAGGCAAAATCTTCAGAGAAATTATCTTCTGGTTACAGAATCAACCGTGCAGGTGATGATGCTGCAGGTCTTAAAATTTCTGAGAAGATGAGAAGCCAGATCCGTGGTCTTGACAAAGCTTCTTCCAATGCACAGGATGGTATCTCTTTGATCCAGACAGCTGAGGGTGCTTTAAGCGAGTCCCACTCTATCTTACAGCGTATGAATGAGTTAGCAGTTCAGGGTGCTAATGATACAAACGAGACAATCGACCGTGACGCTATCAATGAAGAGTTAGATGCTTTGACAGCAGAACTTGATCGTATCGCTTCTACTACACAGTTCAACAAACAGAACTTATTAGATGGTAAATTCGAGTCCAAGAACTTGCAGGTTGGAGCAAACTCTGATCAGAAGATTTCTATCTCTATTGCAAATATGAATGCATCTGCATTAGGCTTACACAATATTTCTGGAACAACTTCACAGGCTCAGACAGGTAAGAAGGTAACCGGCTTTACATTTGGCAAGTATTCAACAACAACTATTGCGGACTCTAAGTTTTCTGTACAGGCAAGTACTGCAATTGCAAGTTTACAGGCGATTGCTTCTAATGCGGCAGATTCTACAGGATATATGAGACAAATAGATATGACAACTGGTAGTGCATATTATTTGGATGCAGATAATGCCAAGTATTCTACTGCAAGTGCTGCTATGGGTGCAGATTTATCTAATATGAAAGCTACAATTTCTGATGCAATTACTGCAAATGCAGCTACATACGCAGATACAGAAAACGTAACAGCAGACAAACCAACAGTTGGTAAGGGAACAACACTTGATAAACCAGATGTAAGTGATTATGCAAGTGCAAATGCAACAATTGATGCAGTTCAGAAAGCTATCAATACAGTTTCTTCACAGAGATCTGCACTTGGTGCATTACAGAACAGATTAGAGCATACAGTAGCTAACTTGGATAACGTATCTGAGAACACATCTTCTGCTGAGTCCCGTATCCGTGATACAGATATGGCTGATGAGATGGTTGAGTACAGCAAGAATAACATTCTTGCACAGGCAGGACAGTCTATGCTTGCACAGGCAAACCAGTCTACACAGGGTGTATTATCACTGTTACAGTAATTAGAGCTTCTAATTTAAAAATAAGAATAAAAGAGTTGGCTTTGCCAACTCTTTTATTTTAAAGAAATAGAGGATTCCGAATGCAGGATAAAATAGTAAATTTATATGACAGATTAAAAGTAATATCAGATGATTTCTTAGATTATCAGAAACGGAATGATTTCATGCCGATCCGGGAATGCCTAAATGAAATTCAGGAATTTGCAGTCTGGTTTATGGGGAAAAAACAATTAGATATAGATGACCAGACCTGGCAGAAATTAAATAAAAGGCTTTTGGATACCCTTGGTGATATTGTACAGTCAATTGAACAGCAGGATTATGTATTACTGCATGATGCCGTTACCTATGGATTGATGGAATATTTAAAGGCTTTTATGTTTGATGCTCTGGAGGAGGCGGATCAATGACATTATATGATAAGAATGTAAATACACTGACACAATATTATCCCGGGATGGATGAAAATATCAAAGAAGCCCAGAAAAAAGGGAAAGATACTACTAAGATCGAAGAATTGTTGTCGGAGGACAATGAAAGAATATTAAAAATTACCAAAGATGGACATTCGTGTTTTCTGGCAGGAAAAAGGAGTGCAAAGCGTCCGCCGCATGAGTGGCTTTTGGAACAGGAAGATTTTAAGGTCGGCTATACCTATATATTTATGGGTATTGGGAATATTGGATATTTACGGGAACTCATTGAACACGTAGAAGTACGGCTCAATATTATTATATATGAACCTTCTTTTCATATTTTTTTAAAAGCAATGGAAGAAATAGACTTAGAGAAGGGAATGAAGAAGCATTTTATTTTATTTTGGGTTGAAGGTGTAGGAGAAATGTCGCTTGACAGGTTTGATATAATACTGCCAAGACTATTAAGACTGGAAAATCTTAAACATTTACAGCTCTTTATCCTTCCAAACTATGATGTTATATTTAAGGAAGAATCCGAAAAACTGATTGAAAGATGTCAAAATATAGCATTGAACAATCGAGTTGCCTATAATACGGCAATGACATTTGCTGAAGTTACGACCGTAAATGTATTGCGGAATGCAAAATATTTATGTGATGGATATAAAACAATTCAGCTATTTCGGACGATACCAATGGATATTACGGGGATAGTTGTAGCAGCAGGTCCATCTTTGAATAAAAATATAAAGGAGTTAAAGAGAGCAAAAGGAAGAGCTTTTATCATTGCGGTAGATACAGCATTAAAACCTTTACTTAGAGAGGGAATAATTCCGGATATGTTTTTTATTGTAGATGCAATGAAACCACTAGATCTGGTGGACATGAATGGTGTTGAACAGATTCCGATGGTTACAACCTTAAATGCGACACCGGAAATTCTTGAATTTCATCAGGGAAAGAAATTTTTCTTTGATGAATCGTATCGGTTTGCAGAAAAAATCATGATAAAAAGTGGATTGCGCTGGGGAGATGTTGCGACGGGAGGATCAGTTGCAACCAATGCATTTTCGTTACTGTATAAGATAGGGTTAAAGACGATTATTCTCGTTGGACAGGATCTGGCTCTGACCGGAAATAAGACGCATGCGGATGGGACATTTGAAGAAAAAATGCCGGAAATTGACACTTCTAAGTACGAATGGGTAGAAGGAAATTATGAAGAAAAAGTGCCGACAAGAACAGATTTACATGTTTTCTTAGAGTGGTATAAATCCAGTATCAGAGAGTATAAAGAACATGTGAAGGATTTTCGGGTTATCAATGCAACAGAAGGTGGAGCTAAAATAGAAGGTACAGAATTGATGACATTAAAAGAAGCCATTGAGCAAACCTGTACAAATGAGATAGATATTTCCAGCTGTTTAGAAAAAATAGAGCCTATGCTAAATAAAGAGAATCGGGAATGGGCAAAAAAATATTTGGCAAGTATACCGGAACAATTCGATAAATTAAAAACAGATGCAGTAAAATTGAGAAAAAATTATATAAAAATAGAAAATTTATGCAGAAACAACCAGATGGAGGGAAAGCAATATATAACATTACTCACTAAAATAAAAAAACAAATCAGAAAAATAGAAAGCCAGGATGTATACCAGTTAATCATATTTACCATGCCATCAGCAACGCAGATCATGCGTAATGAAGAGTTTGAGAGGTTGGAAAACATGAGAGAAGAAGGACTGGAGCTTGCAAGAAAAGGAAAGCTTTATATGAAATTGGTTGCAGACGCATCTGAACTGTTAAGAGAAGAATCTGAAAAAATATTTGCCAATATAAATGAGAAGGCGTGACAAAAGATGAAAATAGATATTGTAATCGCCGTTGCACAGTGTGGTGGAGTGGAAAATGTCATTAATGACACAGCATCTTATTTACAGAAACAAGGATGGAGAATAAGAGTTGTGCAGCTTATATGGGAAGGTGTAAACTGGCTAAACAGAAGTGTTTCATTTTATCCCTTACTGTTTGGAAAGGACAATCATGATCTGGAAGAACTGGTAAAAGTCTATGGTGATTTTATAAAAAAGGAAGGAGAACCAGATGCTGTACTTGCGACAGCATGGCCATATATAAGTTTCATCACAAAAACTGTTTTACAGAATAATGACAGAATTCCGGTTATCTCATGGCTGCATGCACCGGTAGAAGAATATGCAGCAGCGGGGTTTGGAGGATATGAAAGTTTACAATGGGCAGATTTTCATTTTGCTATTTCAGATTACATATATAAAAAACTGGAATGCAATAATTTGTCAAAAATATATCGTGTGTATAATCCGGTCAGTTTTTTTGAAACTGACTCAAAGTACTTTAAGACAGATAAACAAAATAAAAAGTTGTTTTATATTGGCAGAATATCACCAGAGAAAAGAATCGAAGTTATACTGAAAGCACTGACTCTTTCTACTGAAAGTTGGAATTTTTATATTGTGGGAGAAGGAGAAAAAGAATATGTACAGACTTTGCAGAACGAAGTATTCAGATTGAGGCTTTCCAATAGAGTATCGTGGATGGGATGGCAGGAGAATCCATGGAAGTGTGCCGAGAGTGCCGATGCAATCGTATTAGCTTCTGAATATGAAGGGATGCCGCTGGTATTAATTGAGGCTTTGGCATGTGGGAAAACTGTCATTGCTACACCTACGCCAGGGGCAATAGAACTGATTATGCCGGGAAAAACAGGTTATTTATTTGGTCATAATGATTATGAAATGCTTGCTGAAATACTGAATGCGTTGCAGCAAGGACAATTACCTTTTATGGATGGTGAGCATTGTAAAAAACAGGTAATGAAATATGAAAGTCATACTGCATTAAAGGATTTTGAACAAAAAATATATTATTGTTTGAAATAAAGAAAGGGTCAGATATGGAGCTTGTACAACATGAAAAAAATGTATTGAGAAATATGATATATTTAAACATAAAAAATATGTTGTAAGCCCAATAGAGCATTTTTATGGTATGCAGTATATAGAGAAAGATAGGTATTTAGGCTATAATATCAAATATTTTTTCAAATATAATATCATAATTATGATGCCGTGAAACTTTTTCGTAACCAGACCTGGCAATAGCAGTCCGCTCTGCATCGTGGGAGAGATAGTAATCAATTTTTTGAAGCAGATCTTCTTTACTTTCATAAAAGACAAAATCCTCATCAGGAATAAAATGTCTGAGAAAATCAGATTGGAAATTTGTCAAAAGGAAACCACCGCATGCCATGATTTCGAGACAGCGCAGAGGAATACCGCTTTTGATACTGCGCAGTGTAATATTAAGATTAATTTTACTGTTATGAAAAATATATGGTGTTTCCGTGTCATAATCAGCGAGTCCCATATTTTGTGCTTGAGGAATAACAAAAGCTGAGTTTGGCGTAAATAGTTTTAATGGGAATTGTGCCGCGATATCAGTCAGATATTGAATCCGTTCTGTTGATGTTAATTTCCTGCAAAGATAATAATTTGCAAAAATATAGTCAGGTGATTCAACACCATCGGGATTATTCTTATAGTGGATGACATTTTGCATTTGCTGTATAATAGGGGTTGTCAGACATTCTTCTATAAAGTTATAACCATAGACGTGGGACTGGGCTTCTAATATGCCATTAAGAAAACCCTGAGTATAGGCTGGGAGCGTTTTTAGGGAATCATAAAGATTATGTTCTTCGTTATATAAAGAGCCGACAAAAGAGACATCGGCAGATAATCGCTTATGGTCATAGGACATTTTTAAAAGTGATGAGATTTGGTTGGCATTGACCGGAAGCGGCATATAATAAAATGTGGTAAAACCTTCTTTCTGAAAAGAGTCCACAAGGAAACTGTCAAACAAAAAAATATAATTGGTAGGATAGGTAACGGTATAGGAATATAATTTTACCTGTGGACTGTCATATACAAATGCTATATACTTTATATGGTGTTCATGACAGGCGGTTGCCATTAACGGAAAAAAATTGTAGGAAAAACAGAAATCGAAATCATTCTGCAGGAAAATCTGATGGACAGATTCCATGAAAGCAGGGCTTTCTCTCCGGTCGTAATCAGGATGTGAAAATAAAGTTACAGAATCATGTCGTTGATTAAAATAGTCTAATAAATCCGTACGACCAAAACAATGCCAGTCGAGAAATAAAATATTCATACAGCGAAGTCCTTTCTTTATATAGATAGATTATAACAGAAAAATCAGATTTTTCTACTTTTTTGTGAAATTTAGGATTTAGATTTGGTAGGTAGTGTAGATAATATGAAAACACAGATTTTTGTAATGACTCATAAAAAATTTAATCCTCCGAAGGATACAGTATATGTTCCTTTGCAGGTGGGAAGTGCATTAAATCCAGATTTGGGATATATGAAAGATGATACAGGTGATTCCATATCCGATTTAAATCCATATTATGGAGAACTTACCGGAATGTACTGGTTATGGAAGAATTATTCGGATGTAGATATCATTGGAATATGTCATTACAGACGTTATTTTTTCAATGCAAACGGAAAACTGATGACCGGGGAACAATATGAAACAGAACTGGCAGATGCAGATCTTATGGTATCGAATCCGGTTTTTGCACCAAAACCATATCTTGAGTACTTCGGAGAGGCACATAACAGAGAGGATATGTTGTTGGCAGGAGAAGTGATAAGAAGGCTATATCCGGATGATTACCCTGCATTTGAAAAAGTGATGCAGGGTACAAAATATTATTTTGGTAATTTGTGTGTGATGCGTAAACAGTTATTTGATAACTATTGCAACTGGCTTTTTTCTATCTTTTTTGAAATGGAGCAGTATATTGATGTGAGCAGTTATGATGATTATCATAAACGATTATTTGGGTTCATATCGGAGGGATTATTGTTGGTCTACATAACTGCAAATAGTTTGAAAGTAAAAGAAGGACATATTGGTATTACAGCAGAGAAGATCGAGACAGTGGAACTTAAGCTTGCAATGGGACAGCTTGTAAAACTGGGGCAGTTTACAGAGGCCAGACAGTTGTTTTATGATTTTTTAAAGATCAGACCGGATATTCAGTTAGATTTATCGGATGTGAGCAATGAAATACCGGATATTGAATTGATACTGTTTATTCTGGAAAGAGAAAAAGAGTTAGGAATTGTGGGGATGTATGAGGTTTCTCATGATTTGCGTGACTTGATACAACATTTAAGGAAAACAAGAGAAATACTTCTGAATGAAAAAAAACAGAAAACAGAAAATAATTTGGAAGAGCAGTATTTAAGTGAAAAAAAAGTATCAGAAATCATGAGAAATGTTATTATGGCAAATATATGAGGTGAAAGAAATGGGAAAATCATTTAATCAAGAATGGGAAACAGTTCACAGCACACAAGAGTGGGGAATGTATCCGACGGAACATGTAATAAGATTTATTGCGAGAAATTATTATAATGTGCCAGAGCGGGGAAAGATAAAAATCCTGGATTTTGGATGTGGAACAGGTGCGCACACATGGTATCTTGCAAGAGAAGGATTTGATGCATATGCATTTGATGGTTCTGAAAGTGCTATTAGAAGAGCAAAAGAAAGATTTGCAAAAGAAAGAATATCAGCCGATTTTAAGGTATTGGATGCATTGGAAGCTGATTATCCGGATGAGTATTTTGATGCGATTGTAGATAATGTCTGCATTTATGGAAATTTGCTGGAAAATATAAAACAGATGTATGCTAACTGTTATAGAATGTTAAAAACAGGTGGGAAAATGGTAACTACATGTTTTGGAAAGAGAACACAAGGTTACGGAACTGGAACGGCGTTGGAGGAGGACACCTATGTAGATATTACAGAGGGAGCTTTAGTGGGGCGTGGTACAACGCATTTTTACAATGAAGAGGAACTTTATAAAGTATTGTTGAATGCTGGTTTTAAAAATATACAGATAGATAAAATATTATATACAGATAGAGATATTCAGATCGAGCAGTATATTGCAATTGTTGAAAAGTGAAAAGTATTTAGGTGAAAAAATGAAAGCAGACAGTATATGTACACCGTGTTTTGTGTTTGATGAAACGGAGTTTGAAAAAAATATTTTGGATTTTAAAAAGGCATTGAATAATTTTTTCCCGGATAGCCAGATAGGGTATTCATTCAAGACTAATTCGCTCCCGTATATAATAAAAAAAGCAAAGAATTTAGGATGCCTGGCAGAAGTTGTATCTGATACAGAGTATGATTTAGCAAAAAAAGCAGGGTACAGATCAAAAGATATCATATTTAACGGACCAATAAAGGGGAAAGAAACTTTTTTCAGAGCATTTTCAGAAGGTGCATTGATTCATATAGATTCCGTCAGGGAGATAGAATGGCTGGAGGAGTTATCTAAGAATGATATGAGTGGCAACATTGGAATTCGTGTTAATATAGATCTGGAAAAATTACTGCCAGGGCAGACATCTACAGGAAAAAGTGGTGGAAGATTTGGCTTTTGCTATGAAAATGAATGCTTACATAATGTTATTGAGAGATTAAATAAGCTTCAGGGAATAAAAATTAATGGGTTACATATGCATGTTAGTAATAAAAGTAAAAGTCCGGAAGTGTATAAGGTTCTTGCAGATAAAGCCTGTGAAATTGCAGAAAAAGAAAGCATAGATCTGGAATATATTGATATTGGAGGGGGTTTTTTTGGTGGATCAGATAATGGAAAGTCTTATCGTAATTATGTCGAAACAATATATCAGATATTAAAGGCAAAGGGAAGACAACAGATAAGGTTGATTGTAGAACCTGGGGCTTCAGTGGTTGCAACTGCTGTGGATTATGTTACCACGGTAATCGATGTCAAGGAGACAGTGCGCAATAATTTTGTAATCACTGATGGAACGAGATTGCATATTGATCCCTTCTTTCATAAGCATAAATATGTATACTCCGTTCATTCGCAAGGAATTGAAAAGAAAGAAAATCAGATTATTTGTGGCTATACATGCATGGAGCAGGATAGGTTTATGCAACTTGAGAATGAAATCAGTCTGGTTCCTGAGGACAGAATAGCATATCATATTGTGGGTAGTTATACAATGTGTTTTAATCCACTTTTTATTGAATATCTTCCGGCTGTGTATACGAAAAAAAATGATGATTATATGATAATCAGAGAAAAATGGGGAGTCGATGAATATTTGCAAAAGTGTAGATGGGAGTAACGCTATGAAGAATATATTAATACTAAATGCCGGAACAAGAAACAGATTAATAAAAGATTTTAAGGCTGATTTAAATGGACAGGCTAAGGTAATAGCAACAGATAGTTATTATTTGGCGCCTGCATTGTATGAGGCGGATATGTATTATGTTACAAAAAGGTGGAATGAAAAGGAATATTGGGATGAGATAGATGAAATCTGCAGAAAAAATGAAATAGGTTTGATACTTTCTTTGGTAGATCCGGAATTAGAGCTTTTGGCGGTGAAAAAAAACCATTTTAGGCAAATGGGAATCATGGTAAATATTGGGGAAAGTAATGTGATACATAATTGTTTTGATAAGTGGGAGACATTTCAATTTTTACAAAGAAATGGATATCCATATATTAAAACATATAATAACATAACGAATGTAAAAAAAGAACTGGAAAAGGGGAACTTATCCTATCCGCTGTTTGCCAAACCGAGATGTGGGAGTGGAAGTGTTGGTATACAAAAGATTGAGAATAAAAGCCAGTTAAATGGTGTTTGTGACGAGAAAGTGATGATACAGGAATATATGTCTGGCCAGGAACTAGGCGTGGATGTATATGTTGATTTGATTTCCGGAGAAGTGATATCAATTTTTGCAAAAAAGAAGTTAAAAATGAGAGCCGGAGAAACGGATAAGAGTGTTTCTTATAAAAATGAAAAATTATTTGCAACTATTGAAAAATTTTGCAAAGAATTTGGTTTGGTGGGTGTAAATGATATAGATGTATTTGAACAGAAAGGCGAGTTTTATATATCGGAAGTAAATCCAAGATTTGGTGGAGGATATTTGCATGCATATGAATGTGGAGAGAGATTTCCATTGTATTTAATTAATAACATGAACGGAATAATGAATACTCCCCATATCGGGCAATATGAATCAGATATATATATGATGAAATATTTTGATATCCGAATGATGAAAATGGAGGAATAGAAGTGCAAAAACATGTATTTGTGATTGCTGAAGCGGGTGTAAATCATAATGGAAGTTTAACGCTGGCATATCAGCTTGTGGATGTGGCAAAGGCTGCAGGAGCAGATTGCGTTAAGTTTCAAACATATATCACAGATAATGATACGGCAGAAAGCTGCGAAAAGGCAGAATATCAAAAGAATGGGCAGGAGGAAAGCCAATATCAGTTATTAAAGAGATTGGAATTATCGTTTGATGATTTTCGAAAATTGCAGGAATATTGTAACAAAAAAGAAATATTGTTTTTATCAACACCCTTTGATATTGAGAGTTTGTTTTTCTTAGAAAGTATTCAAATTCCAGTTTGGAAAATTGCATCCAGTGAAGTTGAAAATTTTCAGTTGTTAAGAGAAGTTGCAAAGACGCATAAACCCGTTATTTTATCAACCGGAATGTGCAGAATGGATGAAATCGAAGCTGCAGTAAATGTACTGAGGAGATTTGGAACAGAAAAAATATCGATATTACATTGTAATACACAATATCCGACACCTATGGAAGATGTGAACTTAAGTGCAATGAATGATTTAAGGGATAAGTTTGGAACAACTATAGGGTATTCTGATCACACAATGGGAATTGAGGTTCCAATTGCTGCGGTTGCAATGGGGGCAGAGATTATAGAAAAACATTTTACGCTGGATAGAAAAATGGAAGGACCGGATCATGCGGCAAGCTTGAATCCTGCTGAATTAAAAGAGATGGTTAAAGGTATCCGCAATATTGAAAAAGCAATTGGAAACGGGGAAAAAATACCCAGTAATTCAGAAAAAGAAAATAGAATCGCAGCGCGAAAAAGCATATTTGCAAGATGTGATATAAAAAAAGGGCAGCCTTTTACAGAAGATAATATTATTGCTAAAAGACCAGGCGGAGGTATTAATCCAATGAGGTGGGAAGAAGTAATAGGGACTATAGCTCTTCGTGATTTTAAAAGGGATGAAATGATAGAATTATGAAAAAAATATGTGTCGTTACTGCTACGAGAGCGGAATACGGATTGTTGTATCCAGTATTAAAACTAATAAATGACGATAAGGAGTTGGAATTACAACTCGTTGTAAGTGGAACACATCTGAGCTACAAATATGGTTATACTAAAAATGAGATCATTAATGATGGATTTTCGATTGCAGCAGAAATAGATATTTTGCAGGATAGTGAAAAGGAAAATGATGTCTCAGTAGTAATGGGAAATGTACTGATAAAATTTTCTGAATATTTAAAAGATAATAGACCAGATATAGCAATTGTTCTTGGTGATAGGTATGAAATGATGGCATTTGCAACTGTATTCGTAAATGAGCGAATTCCGATTGCACATTTAAATGGCGGAGAAACAACGGAAGGGGTATTAGATGAAGTATATCGTCATTGTATTACGAAGATGAGTATGTATCATTTCGTAAATTGTGAAATACATCGGAAACGTGTCATTCAGCTAGGAGAAAATCCTGATCGAGTATTTAATGTGGGGGATACCTGTATTGATAATATTTTAAGTCAGAAATATGCAACAAAAGAGGAATTAAAGAATCTTATTGGTGTAGAAAAATTTCCTGAAAATATAGCACTTGTAACATATCATCCTGTTACGCTGGAAGAGGATTCGGTAGAACAGTTAAAAATAATATTGCAGGTTCTACAAAAACATAAAGAATTTTTTTATATATTCACAAAATCTAATGCAGACTATAATGGGAATGAATTAAACGGATATCTGGAACATGAGATTGAAAAGTGGGAAAATGCTAAACTTGTGGACTCGTTGGGGAGAATAGGATATATTTCGACATTAAAATTTGCCAAAATTATGATTGGAAACTCTTCAAGCGGACTATATGAGGCTCCTGTATTTAAAATACCAACCATTAATATTGGAAACAGACAAAAAGGGAGAGTTCATGGAAATACTGTAATTAATTGCGAAGTTAGTGAAAATGCAATTAATAATGCAATTTTGACTGCACTCAGTGAGAATTTTCAAGATCAATGTAAAAAGAGTGAAAATATGTTTGGCGATGGACATGCTGCCGAAAGGATTATAAAACATATCAAAGACAAGTTAAAAGGAACAATAGATCTTGCAAAACAATTTTATGATATTGATAGTTAGAGTTGAAAGATTTCAGATTTGAAATTATTGATTGTAGTACAGCATGCCGTGTAAATGCGGGCAAAACATAAAAGATAAAGGAATTAAATATTTGAAAGTATTGTATATGTAAGGGGAAAAAGTGTCAGATATAGTAAGTGAGGATTTTTTACAATTAGTTAAAATCGTACAAAATATGCAACAGCAGATAAATAATCTTGAGCAGACAAATCACGTATTGATTCAGTCGAACAGACAGTTGATGGAGTGGGTACAGGATACGATAGATGAATTGGAAGATTATAAAGAAAATGCACGTTTCGAGATTGAGGCGGAGATTAAGAGGGATAAAAAATTTTGGTATCCACATATAGAGCCGGGAGAAGCTGCGATAGAAAAGCTGTTGCGTGAGAAGTGTTCGCTGGCGCGGTTTGGCGATGGAGAATTTGCTGTAATGGCAGGGCGTGTGCGTCATAAGTTCCAGACGAAAAAGGACGATCATTTAGCAAAAAGACTACGGGAAGTGTTAAATGCAAAAGATGAGAAGCTGTTGATAGGAATTGCAAATAATTATGGAAGCTTAGAGCAATATACTTTGCAGGCAAGACGGGAAATACGAAGATATTTAAAGAGAGAAGTCCGCCTGGAACATTTGAACATTCTTTGTAAAGATACTATTTATTATGATGCTTATGTGACCAGACCATATGTGATGTATGCAGATAACGGGACAGAGGCACCCAAATTACGTTTTGAACGATTAAAACATATTTGGAAAAATCGGGATTGTGTTTTTGTGGAAGGAAAGAATACAGGTCTGGGCGTAGGAAATGATTTGTTTTCGGATGCAAAATCTATAAAAAGGATTTTGGCACCGGCAGAAAATGCATTTGATGCTTACGAAGCGATCTATCGCGTGTGCAGAGAACAGAGCAGAGATCAATTATTTTTATTGGCACTTGGACCTACTGCTACTGTCCTGGCATATGATATGTGTAAAGCAGGTTATCAGGCTGTGGATATTGGGCATATAGATCTGGAATACGAATGGTTTTTAAAAGGCAAGGGGCATAGGATGCCAGTGGAAGGGAAATATAACAATGAGATAGAAGGTGGAGAACATCCGGAACCAATAGAAGATATGAGTTATCAATCACAGATTATAGCAGATATATCAGAATAAAGGAGCAAAAAAGTGAGAGCATTAGTATATCGTTATAACAGTATATGTGAACCGGATATCCTAGCTGTATTAAAAGAATGTGGTTTTGAAATTGATGAAATTACGGCAGCGATGTACAATAAGGATATGCCGGCCTTTGAAACATTGCAGCTGGTTTCTGAGACATTAAAGAAAAATCCTTATGATATGGTGTTCACAATCAATTTTTTCCCGGTTATTTCTGAAGTGTGTAATATCTTTAAAATTCCTTATCTTTCCTGGATTGTAGATAGTCCTGTTATGGAGCTTTATTCTTATTCGATCAGAAATAGTTGCAATCGGATATTTATGTTTGATCGTGCATTATATGATGAATTTGTTGCAGAAAATCCAACTGGTATTTTTTATCTGCCATTAGCAGCAAATGTTTCAAGAATGGATGCATTAATTGCGGACATATTACCGGAAGACAAAAGCCGATTTTGTGCAGATGTATCTTTTGTTGGATCTTTGTATACAGAGAAATGTCCTTATAATCGATATAAGGATGATGGATCTTATTTAAAAGGATTTCTGGATGGGTTGATTGAGGCACAGCTAAAGGTATATGGATATAATTTTTTAGAAGAATGCATTACAGATGATATGGTAAAAGAGTTTCAAAAAAAGGTACCATTTTATCAATTTCCGGAAAAAGCAGTACATAACGAGAAGGCTGTAATGGCACACTTGTATCTTGGCAATAAGGTCACCGAACAGGAGCGGCTTCGATTATTAAACAGTATATCTAGTCAATTTAGATTGGCACTTTATACGGGAAGTGATATTTCTGTATTGCCAAAAGCAGAAATGCGGGGGCTTGCGAGGACGATGACAGAAATGCCGAAAATCTTTCATTTATCGAAAATTAATTTAAATTTTACATCGAAACCAATCCGTACAGGACTGCCACTTCGTATTTGGGATATTCTTAGTGCTGGAGGATTTGTTTTGACTAATTATCAGTCTGAGATACCGGATTATTTTGAAATCGGAAAGGATTTAGAGACGTTTTCATGTGAAGAAGAGTTGCTATATAAAATCAGATATTATCTTATGCACGAAGAGGAGAGATCTGCCATTGCAAGAAATGGGTATGAGAAAACAAAACAAAGGCATTCCCTGCAGGTACGTATAAAAGAAATGCTGAAAGTTGCAGGCATTGTGAAGTTACAAGGAGAAAAAATATGAGAAATATAGCGGTAATCCCGGCGAGAAGTGGTTCAAAAGGCTTAAAAGATAAAAATATCAAGGAGTTATGCGGAAAGCCTTTATTAGCATATTCTGTGGAAGCAGCATTAAAAACTGGAATTTTTGACAGAGTTCATGTGTCTACAGATTCAACAGTATACCAGCAAATTGCAGTAAAATATGGTGCTGATGTTCCTTTTTTGCGTTCATCAGAAATGTCTTCCGATATTGCGTCAACATGGGATGCAATGAGGTATGTATTAAGTGAATATCAAAAAATTGGTGAGAAGTTTGATACTATAACAGTATTGCAACCTACTTCACCGCTCAGAAAAGATGAGGATATTCTTGGTGCATATGAATTATTTAAGAAAAATTCTGCTAATATGGTTTCTTCAGTATGTGAGATGGAACACTCACCGTTATGGAGCAATGTATTACCGGAAAATTTATCTATGGAAAATTTCGAAGATGAAAACGTGGCATTTCTTTCGAGACAGGAATTGCCGGTATATTACCGGGAAAATGGTGCTATTTATATGCTGAGGGTAGAACATCTTTTTACTGCAGAAAATATATATAAAAATGGATCATATGCGTATATTATGAATCAGCTACACTCTGTTGATATTGATAACGAAATGGATTTTATGCTTGCTGAATTTTTAATAAATAATAAATTAACGCAATAATGAGAAAGTAAATTGTTACCATAAAATTAGCTCTGTCAATGTCTGGTAAATATTTTATAAAAACAGACCGATATATATGAAAAATGTACTTATCATGGAAGATAAGAAGAAACAGGGAGGTTTTTATGAAGGCAGAGCAGCTTACGTTATTTTTTATATCCCCGGACAATACGGTTGTGGAGGCAATGCAGAAGATCGATCGTAATGCCAGGGGAATTTTATTTGTCATAAACGAACAACAGAAGCTGTTAGGAGTGATCACGGATGGTGATATCAGACGCTGGCTGATCCATACGGGTGAACTAAAGGCAGCAGTTGCAAAAGTTATGAATGTGAATCCCAAAAGCATCGCAAGGAAGGAACAGGGACAGGCGAAAGAATTTATGAAACGCCAGAAGATCACGGCACTCCCAATTCTGACGATGAAAGGGATTGTATCGGATATTCTTTTTCTGGATGCTGAAAATATTACAGAGAAAACACCGGAGGGATTGTTAAAAGATGTGCCTATTGTGATCATGGCGGGGGGAAAGGGGACAAGGCTGTACCCATATACAAAAATTTTACCCAAACCATTGATACCAATTGGTGATATACCGATTATGGAACGGATTATCGGTAAATTCCTTGATTATGGAGTACATAATTTTTATGCAACAGTCAATTACCGGAAAAATATGATAAAATCTTATTTTTCGGAATTGAATACAAGTTATCGGATCTGCTATGTGGAGGAGGATAAGCCACTTGGCACGGCAGGAAGCCTTCAGCTTATAGAAGATAAGTTTGATAAGCCATTTATCGTAACAAACTGTGATATTCTAATTCATGCTGATTATGAGGATATTTACCGTTATCACAGGGAGTCTGGAAATGAACTTACGATAGTTACAGCATTGAAAAATATTGTAGTTCCTTATGGAGTGATTCATTCGAGTGAGAATGGGGCAGTAGAGTCTATGGAGGAAAAGCCGCGTTTGTCCTATTTTGTAAATACCGGCATGTATGTTTTAAATCCGGAATTAAAAGAACAGATACCAAAAGATACTTTTTTTCATATGACGGATATTGCAGATGAATTGTTAAAGCAAAACCGAAAGGTCGGAATGTATCCGATTAGTGAGGATTCGTTTCTTGATATGGGTGAATTTGAGGAAATGCACCGTATGGAAGAAAAGCTGAATTTAAAATCAGAATGAAAAGATAAGAAAAAGTAGAGTGCGCAAATCAGTGCAGGAATGGAGGATATCATGAAAAAGGTACTTGTAACAGGTGCAGATGGATTTATTGGCAGTCATTTGACGGAGAGTCTTTTGGAAAAAGGGTATGATGTCAAAGCATTTGTATATTATAATTCATTTAATAACTGGGGTTGGCTTGATACATTGCCAAAGGAAAAATTAGACCAGATTGAAATCTTTGCCGGAGATGTACGCGATCCGAACGGTGTGCGTGAGGCAATGAAAGGTGTAGATGGTGTATTTCATCTGGCAGCACTGATTGCGATACCGTTTAGTTATCATTCCCCGGATTCCTATGTAGATACCAATATCAAAGGTACATTAAATGTATTGCAGGCAGCAAGGGAACTTGAAACAGAACGTATTATGGCGACATCTACATCAGAAGTATACGGAACAGCGCAATATGTTCCAATTGATGAGAAGCATCCATATCAGGGACAATCTCCGTATTCTGCGACAAAAATTGGTGCGGATCGTCTGGCAGAGAGCTTTTATCGCAGTTTTAATCTTCCGGTATCTATTGTGCGTCCGTTTAATACTTATGGGCCAAGACAGTCGGCGAGAGCGGTAATACCGACGATTATTTCACAGCTTTTAGCGGGAAAAGAGGAAATAAAACTTGGATCTTTAACACCTACAAGGGATTTTAATTATGTTAAAGACACAGCAGCAGGTTTTATTGCGATTGCGGAGTCTGACCGTACCGTTGGTCAGGAAATTAATATTGCAACACAGCAGGAAATTTCTATTGGTAAGCTTGCGCAGGAAATTATTTCACAGATTAATCCAAATGCAAGGATTATTTGTGATGAGCAGCGGTTAAGACCGGAGAAAAGTGAAGTGAATCGTTTGCTGGGAGCAAATGCTAAAATTAAAGAATTGACAGATTGGAAGCAGCAGTACACATTTGAGCAGGGAATTGCGGAGACAATCGAGTGGATACGCCAACATATGGACGTCTACAAGACGGACATTTATAATGTTTAATCATGGGCATTAGAAAGAATGGAGATTATTATGAGTCGTTTTATACCATTATCAATTCCGAATTTTGAGGGAAATGAAAAAAAATATGTGGATGAGGCATTAGAGCAGGGATGGGTGTCAACCGGAGGTGCATATATTACGAAGCTGGAAGAGAATCTGGCAGATTTTTTACATACAGGAGCAGTTGCTGCCTGTCAGAGTGGTACATCAGCCTTACATCTTTCGTTGATTGAGTGTAAAGTAGAACCTGGAGATATGGTAATTGTACCAACGTTGACATTTATTGCAGCAGTGAATCCTGTCCGTTATCAGTTTGCAGAGCCGGTTTTTATGGATTGTGATGACAGTCTGTGTATGGATCCGCAGAAGTTGCGTTGTTTTTGTGAAGAAGAATGTGTCTGTCAGGACAATAAATTGATTCATAAAAAAACAGGTAAACATGTGAAGGCAGTGATCGTTGTACATGTGTTTGGAAATCTTGCTGATATGGAAGCAATTATGGATATTGCGCAGGAATTTCATTTAAAGGTCATTGAAGATGCGACAGAAGCATTGGGCTCTCATTATACGACAGGTAGATTTGCTGGAAAATATGCAGGTACGATTGGCGATTTTGGAGCATATTCTTTTAATGGAAATAAGATCATTACGACTGGTGGAGGCGGAGCAGTAACAGCAAAAGATACAAAGACAGTGGAACATTTGAAATATTTATCAACACAGGCAAAAGATGACCCACATTTTTATGTGCATAATGAAATTGGATATAATTACAGAATGACAAATTTGCAGGCCGCTCTCGGTGTAGCACAGATGGAGGAATTGCCGGAATTTATCAGACGTAAGCATCGTAACTACGAGCAGTATCAACAGCTGTTTTCTGATTATACTATAGGAAAATTACTGGAATTTCGTGAAGGAACGGTTTCAAACCAGTGGTTTTATTCGTTAAAACTTCAGATAGAAAAAATACACGGTAAAACAATGAGAGATATTATTACCGGATTACAGGAATGTGGAGTGCAGACGCGTGCAATCTGGGGGTTAATACATGAACAGATTCCGTACTGTGATGCGATTTCTTATAAAATGGAAAAAGCACCCTATTACAGTAAGTGTATTTTGAATATTCCGAGCAGTACACAGTTGACAGCAAATGATATTTGCTATGTAGTAGAGCAGATAAAGAAAACATGTAATTAAAAGGGTAAGCGAAGGCGAAAGTAGAAGGTTAATATTATGAGGCAGATGATACATGAATTTTTGCGAATTACTGATGGAATAACGATGGGAGATTTCCTTGGTTGGATTTTAGCTGCGATAAGTGGAATTATTGTATATAAGCTAATTGATCATTTTCAGACATCAATGGAACGTCACGCAATGTTAAAAGAAGTAGAAGATTCATTTTCTGCAATTTATGATTCAATTATTGCAAAGTCGAATGTAAATACAAAAGGTAAAAAGTTAGAATCTGTTATGGTTAGATCTGTTTTGCATGATAAGTGTGATTGGCAGGTAAAACAAAACACTGATGGTAAGATGAAAAATTCTCATAATATTGAAGACTCACAGTTGTATATTCAAATACGAAATTATAAAGAAAATGACAGAAATTGTAATGAATGGATTTCCAGTCAGGCGCTTCATGAAATAATGTTACTTTGTAGAAGAATAGAAAAAATGTATAAAGATAAAATTATTAGGCGAATTGATCTGTCAGATTTGTTTCGTGAAATTGTACCTTTAGGAATGGGGGGACGCATGCAGTTTTTCTATGCATATTATGAAAAGTATGATGCAGACTGCGTGGGTTATTTGGTTCTACAGACCATTGTTTCGTGTAATAAATATCATAATTATGAAATCGTCAAAACATTTGTAAATTATTATCAAAAACATGAGGAGATACATAAATTTTTTGAAGAAAGCATCAGAATACGTCCTATTAGAGATTTTTTTGCAGTAAAAAAATTTAAACGTATTTTGAGAAGGTTTAGTTAAAAGTATAGAATTATAGATTCATTGCAATTATGGGTCGGCAATAAAACATCAATGTCATTTAGTTAAGTTCAAATTAACAAAATAGAGTATAACACATCTTCCAAAACACAGAAATTGTTGTTTAGTTAAGGGAATACGTGGAAAAATTTGCGTTGTATATTATAGGAAAAATACTCACACATGCTGAAAAAATATTTTTAGGCATACCGAAAAGACAGATTGCGCATCTGCCACATTAAGAAATATAATAAGGATGAGAAACATGGACGCTGTTTCGTCACCGCCGTTTTTCAGATATGCCCTGCATATATTGACTGCGGTGGCGAAATTTATTTTATAAACGTGTTTGACCTTTTCGGCGGTTTGGTGGATCACAGCATGGGCAATGACCAATTCATAGAAATTGTATAACAGCAGCCTTGCAGCAATCTCCTGCAGGATTCCATCATATTTGCTGCTGTGCCAGTTGATAAGAACTATTGTGTATTTAAGCTCCCGGAAACTTGTTTCCCCGTTCCAGCGCATTTTGTAAAGTTTTTTATCTCTTTAAGGGAAAATTCCTCTTCTGAGAGATTTGCCGCAATACAAATATAGTTGCCATTTCCAAGATGTATGCGGACAATACGGAAACCGGTATCAAACTCTCCATCCAGCAGATCATAGGCAGAAAGGATCCCATTACTGCTGATATCTTTCATACGGATAACGAACTTTATATCTTTCCAGATAAGATGTGCAAATGTATTGAAGCTTTCATAACCACGGTCTGCCATCAGGATAGAAGGGACAGGATCTGAATAACGGTCAACCATGAGATTCAGTGCTGCACGTTCATGGAGTTTTTTCTTTCCCTGGATGTGAAAGTCACAGCAGGTTTTGCTCATGATGTCATAGAGTGCATTGATATGTACTGCATTATAGCCTTTTTCGCCTTCATGGATGAAAGTCCTTTCGTCAGACGGATTTCTGGCTATGTTTACATCAGAACCGTCACAGGCTAGAAGACGGTAATCGCAATAGAGGTTATCGGACAGGGGTCTGCACTGTGTTACAAAGGAATGAAATAGAAAATCCCATCCTTCCGGCAGAAGCTTATAACGCTGCTGTGTAAATGCAGATTTTGAGGGGGGGTGGACAGGGAATGACTGAAAAAATCCAGGATTTCATTTGAAACGGATTTGCCCTGCATCAGAAGCATAAACTGTATATATTTTTTGAAAATAAGTTTACGCTTTCTGGAAAAATCAGTTTCCGGGTTTTTAGAGAACAGAAAATGGATCTGTTCAAGTTCATCAATGCAGTTATCGAGGGTTGCTTTTAATTGTGCTAAATAAATGTGAGCCATGAGGTACCTCCTTGAAATATGTTTAAAAACAAGGCTTGCGTAACATATACTGGCTGATCGGTCAAGCTTTTTTGAAAAAATTTATAGAAAGATGGGAAGGAAAAACAATCATGCAGTTATATCAGTTTGAAAAAATTTATTCACAGATGGAACGGGAATTTGGGAAGATCCGAAAAGGCGAAGAAGCAAACATACGCTATGTTGCTGCTGCCAATGGAGGGAAATGTATTAAAAATACACCGCGAATTTCCGGAATCAAACAGCCGTAGACTAAGGGAGGCCATTGCATTGGTATTATTTGATGTAAAAGGAAACTGCAGTGGTGAAAAATATGACACAGGCAACTTTAGAAATGAAGAAAATGAAAGACTTGAAAAAGCATTGCTTATGGCATTTGACCCTTACACGAATGAAGAGATAATGGAACTGTTAAAAGAACAATTCCAGGTGGATATGTTGTCACAGGGACAAGTGAAAGAATACTATAGATTTCCGGTAATGTGCCTGTTAAGGATCAAGGAATCCATTGACACATGGGAAAAACACTCAGGCTCAGATGGATACTTTGATTTTATTGAGGGATGTATGGGAAGAGAAATAACAGGAAAAGACATGAACTTTAGTATTATGGGCTCAGGTGTACTTGATATGTAATAATTTTTGAATTTGGCAACATAAAAATTCAGTGGCTTCATAATGATGAAACCACTGGAAATACCTTAACTAAATGCCATTGATTAATTTATCACAATAAAAAAGAGCGCACAATATCAGTCTGAAACGCAGGGAGGTCACAATGTCTGTAAATATAGCAATCGGTATCCAGAATTTTTCCACAATCATCCAGGGAAACTATTTTTATATAGATAAAACGCCTTTTATTAAAGAATGGTGGGATTGTGGGGACAGTGCGACTTTGATCACCCGTCCGCGTCGTTTTGGAAAGACACTTACAATGAGTATGGTGGAGCAGTTCTTTTCCATAGATTATGCGGGCAGGTCAAATCTGTTTGAACATCTGGCAATCTGGAAAGAGGAAAAATACCGTAATCTGCAGGGAACTTATCCAGTCATCAGCCTGTCATTTGCGAATATCAAGGAACCGACGTATGAGCTGACAAGGCAGAAAATATGTCAGCTGCTTTCCAAATTATAGACAGAGCATGTTTATATTTTAGAAAGTGGAATCCTGCGCGGTTCGGACATTACATTTTTTCAAAGAATGCTGACAACATCAGAGAATATGAATGATGTGGATGTGACACTTGCCTTATACCAGCTGTCAAGTTTTCTTTATCAGTATTACGGTAAGAAAAAAGTGATTATTTTACTGGACGAATATGATACACCGATGCAGGAAGCTTTTGTCGATGGATATTGGGATCAGCTGGTATGCTTTACCAGAAGCCTGTTTAATTCTACATTTAAGACAAATCCATGGCTGGAACGCGGGATTATGACAGGGATTACGAGAGTCAGCAGAGAGTCTATATTTTCGGATCTGAATAATTTAGAGGTAATCACGACTACGTCCAACCAATATGCAACAGCATTTGGATTTACTGAAAAAGAAGTGTTTGATGCGTTAGATAAGTTTCAGCTCAGTGAAGAAAGAGAGCAGGTAAAGACATGGTATGACGGATTTACATTTGGAGAATATACAGATATTTATAATCCATGGTCGATTTTAAATTATCTGGATAAACAAGTTTATAGAACTTACTGGGCAAATACAAGTGCAAACAGTCTCGTCGGCAAGCTGATCCGTGAGGCAGGTCATAGTATCAAAGAACAATTTGAATTATTATTACACGGAGAGAGTATCAGATCTGTCATTGATGAACAGATCGTATATAACCAGTTAAACGGAAGTGAGCGTGCAATCTGGAGCTTGCTTCTGGCAAGCGGATATTTAAAAGTGCTTCATTATGAAAAATATGAAGAGATCCCGGCGGGAACACGGCCGAAATATGAACTGGCACTGACGAATCTGGAAGTCAGTCTGATGTTTCAGAGTATGATACATGCATGGTTTGATGATGCGGAAGAAGAGTACAATGATTTTATCAATGCGTTGCTGGAAAACAATGTGGATGCCATGAACGAATATATGAATGGTGTAGCATTGTGCACTTTCAGCAGTTTTGATACAGGAAAGCAGCTATCCGGATCAAAGCCGGAGAAGTTTTATCACGGATTTGTTTTAGGACTTTTGGTAGATTTACAGGATCAGTATTATCTTACTTCCAATCGCGAAAGCGGGTTTGGCAGATATGATGTAATGATTGAACCGAAAAACCCTGCAGAGCGTGACGCATATGTGATCGAGTTTAAGGTATTTAATGCGCGCCGGGAGAAAAATCTTGAAGATACAGTGGAAACAGCGTTGGCACAGATTAAGGAAAAACGCTATGTCGAAAATTTGGTGGAACGTGGGATTCCTAAAGAACGTATCCACTGTTATGCATTTGCATTTGAAGGAAAGACAGTCCTGATCGAATCAGCTGCGGATCATCCACAGATCACCGAAAATTGATAAAAAGTATAATTTAGGATACATATATATATATTTCAGTATAATTTGGGACATACAGGAGAATCACCACATGTTATCAGTCTGCATCATCACCAAAAACGAAGAACACAATATAGCGCGCTGCCTCAAATCATTCCAGAAAACCGGATTTGAGCTGATCGTAGCGGACACCGGATCGACAGATCAGACAAAAAAAGCTACGGCAGAATACACCGATCATATCTATGATTTCCCATGGTGCGATGATTTTTCGGCAGCAAAGAATTTTGCGATTTCAAAAGCAGCACATCCGTATATGATGGTCATTGACAGCGATGAATATTTACAGCAGATTGATCGGGTACAGTTAGAGAAAATGATTGCCGAACATCCAGGTGAGGTTGGCAGGATCCGGAGAATCAATATTATTTCCGGAAAAGATGGAAAGCAGGAAAATAAAGAGTGGATCAACCGCATTTTTGCAAAAGAAAGTTTTCATTACACGGGAAGAATCCATGAGCAGGTAACTGCCTGTGACGAAAAGGAATATCGTACATACGAAGCACCGGTCGTCATCGGTCATACAGGTTATGATCTTCCGAAGGAAGAAAAAAGGCAAAAGTGCTGCGCAATATAAGGCTGTTAGAGCAGGAATTAAAGAATTCAGGATGGGATGCCGAAGCACATGCCACGCAGTTAGATCAGAATATCGCAAAGCAGGATACGGATGCAGAGCAGAAATCTAAAATTACGGATGCAAAAAAAGAGCAGCAGATCCCGTATCTATTGTATCAGCTTGGAAAAAGCTATTACATGGCAGAAGATTATAACGAGGCATGCTTCTGGTTCGCCCATGGGCTCAGTTATGACCTTGAACCAAAGTTAGAATATGTCATCGATATGGTGGAAACCTACGGCTATGCCTTGATCAACAGCGGACGCGCCGGGGAAGCACTTTTCTTTGAAAACATTTACGAAGAATTTGGAAATAGTGCGGATTTTCAGTTCCTGATGGGACTCATTTATATGAACAACGCTATGTTTGATGCAGCAGTTGGAGAATTTTTGAAAGCGGTCAAACATCGGGACTGCAGGATGGCGGGAGTAAATTCCTATGCAGCTTATTATAATGTTGGAGTTATTTATGAATGCCTGGGAAAAATCAGTGAGGCGAAGTATTATTATCAGAGGTGCGGTAGTTATGAGCCGGCAAAAAAACGTTTAAGATTGATAAAGAGTTAAATTTATTATAGTCAGCTTATTGGAGAAGCAGAGTGAAAAATATAATTTTTCAAATGCAGAATGGAGATTAGAATGGGAATATATTTAAATCCGGGAAATGAAGAATTTCAGAAAGCACTTAATTCCAAGATATATGTGGATAAAACCATGCTGATTTCCGAAATGAATCAGAATCTGAATACCGAACATCAGAATATATGCGTAAGCAGACCTCGCCGTTTTGGAAAATCTATGACTGCAAATATGCTTGTAGCTTATTATAGCAAGGGATGTGATTCGAAAAACATGTTTGCGGATTATAAGATTGCACAGGATGAAAGTTTTGAGGCAAATCTGAATAAATATAATGTCCTTCATGTCAATATGCTTGACTTTCTTAGCCGTGCGCAGACAGTGGACGGAATGATCGATTACCTGCAAAAGAGGCTTTTGTGGGATATCAGGCGGGAATACGGAGATGTAGACTGTTTTGACCGGGAAGATCTTATTGATGTATTAGAGAACATCTATAGTCAGAAAAAACAGAAATTTATCATCATTATCGACGAGTGGGATTGCATATTTCGAAAGTATCCGGGGGATGATGAAGCGCAGAAAAAATATCTGGATTTCTTGCGCCTGTGGATGAAAGATAAGCCATATATTGCGTTGGCTTATATGACGGGAATACTGCCGATTAAAAAGTATGGCGAGCATTCAGCTCTCAATATGTTTGATGAATATTCCATGACCAATCAAAGGGAACTCGCTGAATTTACCGGGTTTACGGAAGAGGAAGTTCAAAGTCTGTGTGTGTCATATGGTATGCCTTATGACAGGATGAAACAGTGGTACGATGGATATGATTTAAAGGGCATTCAGATCTATAATCCAAGATCAGTAGTCATGTCATTGCTGGGACATGATTTTGACAGTTATTGGACGAAGACGGAGACCTATGAGGCACTAAAAAAATATATCCAGATGGACATGTATCACTTGAAGGCGTTAATCACACAGCTTATATCAGGCAGCCATATAAGGATTAATCCGGATAAGTTTCAGAATGATATGTCCACATTTGCGAGCGTAGATGATGTATTTACGCTTTTAGTGCATTTGGGATACCTGACCTACGATTTTGAGAACAAGACGGTTTCTATTCCAAACCAGGAGGTGCAGAAAGAGTTTATTAACTGCATAGAGGATGGCGGATGGGAACCGGTCATGGATGCGATTCGTAATTCTGAAACACTGCTTCAGGCAACTATAGATGGAAAAGAAGAATATGTTGCGGAAATGATCGAGCAGGTGCATCAGGAAAATATATCCATTTTAAAGTATAATGATGAAAACTCTATGTCATGTGTGCTTTCGCTGGCATATTATGCTGCAAGAAAAGATTATGTGATGTATCGGGAATTTGCCGTGGGAAAAGGATTTGCTGACATTGTGTTTGTCCCGAGAAAGTTTAGAGATGTGCCGGCGATCGTGGTGGAATTAAAATGGGATAAATCCTCAGATACAGCGATTGCACAGATAAAAAAGAAGCAGTACATGCAGAGCCTGAAAGATTATCATGGACAAGTGATTCTTGCTGGAATCAATTACGACAGCACAGATTCCACAAAGGATGATTATAAAAGGCATAGCTGCAGTATAGAAAAAATAAATCTATAAAAAGTACAGGAGACCACCATGCAGACAACCATCATTTACATCACCGGTGTCTACGACACCCTCGACTTATTCACCCAGGAACTGAAAAATGCCTTTGAATCCATGGGATATGCTTCCTTTACCTATGATGCCCGTCTCGAAGAGGTGAGCAAGCAGGCGCTGATCGAATGTATCGGAGATGGTGCAAAAAAAGATCAGAGGTTTTTCTGTGTGACGTTTAACAATTTGGGATATAATCTGACAGTGCCGGTAGACATGATCGAGGCAGGGGCATTTTTGAAGCAGGACATTTTCCAAAGTACAGCAGGATCGAAAAGAGCAGGTTCTGCGGAAGAAGAGCCAAATCTCTGGGAAACTTACAATATTCCATATATCAATATCCTGATGGATCATCCGTTTCACTATGAAAAACCACTGCAGAATGCACCGGCAACATCTATTGTGTTGTGCACGGACCGCAACCATGTCCGGTATATCCGCAGATATTTTAAAAATATCCGGTATACGGATTTTCTGCCACATGCCGGGGTGGAACTTGGCAGCAGGCATAAGCCGCTTGCGGAGCGTGGAATTGATGTTTTATATGCCGGGGCATTGCCGATCTACACAGTTGCGAAGATGATACCGGATCTCTCATCTATCCCGGAGGTGGATGGGGAGGAGATGGCACAGGTGGTATTGTCAGAACTGGTGCATCATCCGGACCGCACGACGGAGGATGTGATCGAAGAGTACTTAAAATATAAGCGGAATGACATATCGGAGAAACGTGTTCATGAGATCATTGTACAGATGCGTTTCATTGATTCCTATGCGACATCATTTTTCCGCGAACAGGCAGTCCGCATACTGGTGGAAAACGGAATTCGTGTGACAGCATACGGGACAGGCTGGGATCAGTGTGAATGGAGTGACAATCCGTACCTGGTTTACGGTGGAAAAGTACTTGCACCGGAGATTCTGCCTTTGATGAACGACAGTAAGATCGTCTTAAATACAATGACCTGGTTCAAAGCCGGAGCACATGACCGTATTTTTAATGGAATGCTTGCCGGAGCAGCAGTGGTGACGGACGATTCCACCTATCTGCGCAGAGAATTTACGGATGGAAAAGAACTTGTCATGTTTTCAAGAAATGAGATCCGGACTTTGCCAGACCGTGTATTTGACCTGTTTGGCCACATGCAGTCCACACAAAAAATGGCAGACTGTGGATATCAGGCAGCAAAAGAACATCATACGTGGAAAAGCAGAGCGGAGTGGATCCGGGAAGCCTGGATGTAGAGCGGAGGTTCTCATTCCCTCCCTGCAACAGGTTTTACATACAGATGAAAACGTTATTTTGGCTGACACGGCACGGGAATGGAGATTATTATGCACATATTAATGTATCGCTGGAAAGCTTATAATTACAGAGACATAGAGCAGACTTTTTTATTACTGGGGCATACGGTGGATAATATCGAACAGCATCTTGGCAATTATGATATCGATCCGGAATTTGAAAAAATCATTGAAAACAAACTGCGGGAAACGCACTATGATATGGTATTTACGGTCAATTATTTTGCACTGATCTCGAATGTCTGCCAGAAAATGGGGATAAAATATGTATCCTGGAGCTGTGATAATCCGCTGATCAGCATGTATCATGAGTCTATTTTTCATCCGTGTAATTATATATTTACCTTTGATAAGACAAACTATCTGGAATTCCGGGAGATGGGAGTGGAACATATCTGGTATCTGCCACTTGCCGTGGATACGGACCGGATGGATACGGTAATTGCAAATTCACCGGAAATACAGAAATATAAAGGAGACATTGCGTTTGTCGGAAGTCTTTATGAACGGAACTCTTATGATAAGATAAAAAGCAGGCTGCCGGAATACCTGCGCGGATATTTTGATGCTGTGATTGAGGCACAGTTAAACATTAGCGGTGCCAATATAGTGGAACCTATGCTGACCACAGACATTTTAGAAAAACTGCAGGAATATTTTGAACTGGAAAAATCGGAGGGATCTTTTTCGGATCTGGGACTGATCTTTCAGACAACCGTGCTTGGGTTTAAAATTGCGGAGGTGGAGCGCAGGCGCGCTCTGATCGAACTGTCAAAACATTATCATGTCAATGTATACAGTAACAGTGATGTCAGTGACCTGCTGAGGATCCAGTACTGCGGATCGGTTGATTACTGGAGTGAGCTGCCACAGGTTTTTCATATGTCAAAGATCAACCTGAATTTCACAATTCCAAATATTAAAAGCGGTATTCCGCTCCGCGTATGGGATGTCCTTGGGGCAGGCGGTTTTCTGATGACAAATTATCAGGCGGAGATACCATATTATTTTAAAGAGGGGGAAGACCTGATATGTTTTGACGGAATCGAAGATCTCTGCGAAAAGGCGGGATATTATCTGAGTCACGAAGATGAGCGTCTTGCGATTGCAGAGAACGGTTATCGTAAAGTAAAAGAGCATCATAATTATATAGAAAGAATGAATACAATGCTGGAGATGATAGAAAAAAACAGTTTCTGAAAAAAGGACACCACAGAAAAATCTGCAGGTGTCCTTTCTAACAATATCTGTCTAACATCATTCCGGAATAAATGGAGGTCAGGTAAGGGCAGGAAAAATTCTTATGACCGGGTTTTTTGTAAGTGATCATCGTTTTGCTTGCATAATTTAACGGGTCAACAGAGACGGTTCCGGCGGTCGTTCCGAGATCATTTTTAAACTTATTTAATGTTGCAAAGCATTCTTTTGCATCCGCGGAAGTGACTGCATCCGTCAGAAGATGTGTATCGACCTTGATGGCACCGTCATCTAAAAGTTTTAATCCATACGACTCAAATTCATTGTAATAAGGTTTTACCACCTGCGTAAAATCGCGCCGCAGTTTATCTGCTTCCTGTGTGCTGTCATAGCGATAGCTTAACTGGATCAGATTGTTGTATACATTTACCAGAGACTGGACATTGTCTACAATGGAGTCAGCTGTTGTTTTAAAGCCGATCTGTACAGGGTTTGCCTGGGAGCTTGGTTTATTCAGTGTCAGTTCAAAAGCATTGTTGACAGTAAAAGTATTTGACAGAGATGCATGCTCCGTACCGTTTAATAAGAAAGAAGAATTACTTGCTGTCTGGGTAACACAATCAATACCGAGTGTCTGCATTGCTTTTTCGGATGCATGATCGGAACTTGGGGTAACTTCAAACAGATAGGACTGACCGTCTGCAAGACCGGTCTGACTTGAAGTTAAACGCAGGGCAATCTTGTTACTGGCATTTTTGGCAAGATCGGCATGAATCCCGGCACCTGAAGAATTGACCAGGCGTGCAAGCTTTTCAAGAATATGCTGGTTGTCATCATTTCTGCTTACGGTATACTGAAACTCATATGAACTTAAATCAGTTGATATATCGAATGTGTAAGTACCTGTTTTGAAATCGCATTCATCAGGGTAAAGAAACTTTCCGACATTGATCTGTGGGGCTGCAAGCTGTTTTACCTCCACATCAAAATGCAAAGAATTATCGAGACTCTGATCCTCACCAATGTAGGTAACATTGACAGAAGATTCGTCGGAAGACTTTGCAACTTTTTTGTTGAATACATTTTCAATCCCCTCGTCGTTGTCAGAAAGGGCAGCGATTACATTCTGGATCGAACGGGTATGTTCTTTCAGGTCAATCGCAAATTTTTTCACATCCGTGGAATCTGGAATTTTATACAGAGGAGTATCTTTATTTGTTTTTACAATCTGATTATAGACAGCACGAAGCTGACTCTTCTTATGGGTATCATAACGCGATACCTTCGAAGTGCCATAAGTGCTTAAATAATAATGATAGGCACTGTCAATAGCAGCCAAGAAAACCCCTCCTTTCTTCCATGAAATATATACATTTATCAGGTTATAGGACAGCATCCTTGCCGCCTGGCATGATAAGTGTGGGGATTTTAATTATATTTTTAAAGATTCTTTAAAAGTATTTCGGTCTAACTATATAAAAATATTATACCATTTGAGAAAAAAATGTGAAATAGGAAAAAATAATCAAAAAGGTTTAAAAGGGTATAATATACAAAAAAAGATTGACGGAAACAAGTGGATATGATATAGTAGACAGGCGATGGAAGTAGGTCTTTTTTTTATGCCTTTTTTTAAGGACTGTCGCTGATCCTTAAAAAACGTCTCACTACGGAGACCGGGGCAGAAAAAAGCACAAAGAATTTTAATGGAGGTGGAAGTTGTGCGCACAAAAATAACATTGGCATGTACGGAATGCAAAAACCGTAACTACAACATGACAAAAGACAAAAAAGCTCATCCTGACAGGATGGAAACCAAAAAGTATTGCAGATTCTGCAAGACCCATACGTTACACAAAGAAACCAAATAAGACGCGCGTGGCAAAGGAGTGAAAAAATGGGAGAAACCGAGAAGTTAGACAAGGCTCCAAAAGAGAGCTGGTTTACCGGTCTTTCGGCTGAATTCAAAAAGATTATTTGGCCGGAGAAACAATCACTTGTAAGACAGACCACAGCGGTTATTGCTGTATCCGTTGTATTAGGTCTTATCATCGCGCTTTTGGATTTCGCAATTCAGTATGGCGTTGATTTCCTTGTTGGTTTTAATTTTTAATGGAGGCAGAGTGATTTATGGCAGAGGCACACTGGTATGTTGTTCATACCTACTCAGGATATGAGAATAAGGTAAAAGCGAACATTGACAAGACAATTGAAAACAGACATCTGGAAGATCAGATCTTAGAGGTCCGCGTTCCGATGCAGGATGTTGTCGAAATGAAAAATGGCGCAAAAAAATCCGTATCAAAGAAAATGTTTCCGGGATACGTTCTTATCAATATGGTTATGAATGACGACACATGGTATGTTGTCAGAAATACCCGTGGTGTTACCGGATTTGTTGGTCCGGGAAGCAAGCCGGTTCCGCTTACCGATATGGAAATGAAACCTTTGGGAATCAAGAAAGAGAACATTGAAGTTGACTTTACAGAGGGAGACACCGTTGTGGTTACCGGAGGTGTCTGGAAAGACACTATCGGAGTGATCCAGGCGATGAATCACGGAAAGCAGAGTGTGACGATCAATGTTGAATTGTTCGGCCGCGAGACGCCGGTAGAAATAAGTTTCGCAGATGTAAAACTTAACAATTAAAGCACAGACCAGGATCTGTGCGCAGGCATGAGATTATGCCTGAAACATTGGATTAAGGAGGCAATTCCAAATGGCAAAGAAAGTAGAAGGATATATCAAATTGCAGATTCCTGCTGGCAAGGCTACACCTGCTCCTCCAGTTGGACCTGCTCTTGGACAGCATGGCGTTAACATCGTTGAATTTACAAAACAGTTCAACGCAAGAACCGCTGATCAGGGAGATCTTATCATCCCTGTAGTTATTACAGTATACGCAGACAGAAGCTTCAGCTTCGTTACAAAGACACCGCCTGCTCCTGTATTAATCAAGAAAGCCTGCAACATTAAATCTGGTTCTGCAACACCGAACAAGACAAAGGTTGCTACACTTTCCAAAGCAAAATTACAGGAAATCGCAGAATTAAAAATGCCTGACTTAAATGCAGCATCTTTAGAGGCAGCTATGAGCATGATCGCTGGTACTGCAAGAAGTATGGGCGTTACAGTGGAAGAATAGAATTTGCAAAAACAGCAAATTCATTGGAAGAATGCAAGAACGGCATTCTTCTGAGAAATTCTGCAAAAATTAACGATATTTATTAACGATTATGTGGGAGGGCCCTCTCCCGATAATACCACCAGGAGGTTTTTTTAGAATGAAAAGAGGAAAGAAATATCAGGAAGCTGTGAAAAGTTTTGATAAGGCTGCTCAGTACGATGTTGCTGAAGCAATCAGCCTGGTAAAGAAAAACGCAACAGCTAAATTTGATGAGACAATCGAACTTCACATCAGAACAGGTTGTGATGGACGTCATGCAGAGCAGCAGATCCGTGGTGCAGTTGTATTACCACACGGAACTGGTAAATCAGTTAAAGTTTTAGTATTCGCAAAAGGAACCAAGGTTGATGAAGCACAGGCAGCAGGCGCTGATTACGTAGGCGGCGAGGAGCTGATCCCGAAGATTCAGAACGAGGGATGGTTAGACTTCGATGTTGTTGTTGCTACACCGGACATGATGGGCGTTGTTGGACGTCTTGGTCGTGTACTTGGACCGAAAGGTTTAATGCCAAACCCGAAGGCTGGAACAGTAACTATGGATGTTACAAAAGCTGTTAACGACATCAAAGCTGGTAAGATTGAATACAGATTGGACAAAACAAACATTATCCACGTGCCAGTTGGAAAAGCTTCTTTTACAGAAGAACAGTTAAGCGACAACTTCCAGACCCTTATGGGTGCGATCAACAAAGCAAAACCTGCAAGCTTAAAAGGCCAGTATGTTAAGAGTGCAACTCTTGCATCTACAATGGGACCTGGTGTAAGATTAAACGTAGTTAAAATTACACAGTAAAAGCAGAAAATTGTTGACAACCATAATATACAATGTTATAATGCATATCGTTGAGCCGGTTTTCCGGTACTCAGCGATTTGCATATATGCCGAAGACAGCAGGTGCTATATGGCGTAAACGTAAGACGACCTGCCGAGGGGATCTTTATCAAGATTTTTTTGACCGTATCTCTCTGTCTTTGCAGGGAGTTTTTTATTGCAGATTTTAATCTGAATAAAGCGGTTTTATATACCTCAAGTCTTTTATGCAGCAGCAGTGGGAAAATCACTGTGATCCGGCGGATTATCCGTCGGCAAAATAATAAAAGGAGGTGCACGATTCGTGGCAAAAGTAGAACTCAAACAGCCTATCGTACAGGAAATTTCTGAAAACATCAAAGATGCACAGTCAGTCGTAGTAGTTGACTACCGTGGACTTACCGTAGCAGAAGATACTCAGTTACGTAAAGCATTAAGAGAAGCTGGTGTTACTTACAAAGTATACAAAAATACTTTAGTAAGCCGTGCAGTAGAAGGTACACAGTTCGAAAGCTTAAGAGACGTTCTTGAAGGACCGAATGCTTTCGCTATCTCTACTGAGGATGCAACAGCTCCGGCAAGAGTTTTAGCTAAGTTCGCTAAAACAGCTCCTGCTCTTGAAATCAAAGCAGGTGTTGTTGAGGGTACTTATTATGATGAGGCAGGCATGAAGGCTGTCGCAGCAGTACCATCAAGAGAAGAACTTCTTTCCAAATTACTTGGAAGCTTACAGTCTCCGATTACCAACCTTGCTCGCGTTCTCAATCAGATCGCAGAAAAAGGCGGTGCGGCAGATGCAGCAGTAGAGGCTGCTCCGGCAGAAGAAACAGCAGCTGCAGAAGAACCAGCAGAGACACCGGCAGAGTAATCTATCCGGCGGCTGGATGAAACAGTATATGGGCACGGCAGGAGAGACTGACCGGTGCGACAATAAATTATAATGGAGGAAAATTATAATGGCAAAATTAACAACAGCAGAATTTATCGATGCTATCAAAGAGTTAAGCGTATTAGAGTTAAATGATTTAGTAAAAGCTTGTGAAGAAGAGTTCGGCGTATCTGCAGCAGCAGGCGTTGTAGTTGCAGCAGCAGGTGCTGGCGAGGGCGCAGCAGCAGAAGAGAAGACTGAGTTCGACGTAGAGTTAACAGAAGTTGGCCCGAACAAAGTTAAAGTTATCAAAGTTGTTCGTGAAGCTACAGGCTTAGGCTTAAAAGAAGCGAAAGACGTAGTAGACGGAGCTCCGAAAGTATTAAAAGAAGCAGCTGACAAAGCAACAGCTGAGGATATCAAAGCTAAACTTGAAGCTGAGGGAGCAAAAGTTACATTAAAATAATTGCGGGTGCTTTATACGCAGTGATTGTAACAGGGCGGTTGCCGGATAATTCCGGCAGCCGCTTTTATACTTTATAGGATTCGGGTGTCAAAAGGTGGTTCATAACTTAGTGATTGTCAAATTGCACAAAGCCGAGACTGTTTTTGTGACTTTGGGAGAAAATTAGAAAATCTTAGTATGACTGTCTATTTACAGTAATGTTCTGCCACGGACGGCAGAACAAGGCTTCACGAGCCATGGAAGGCTCGTTGAATGCCGTTTACGTCACTCTGTGAAAAACTGATTCAGGCATACTTAGTTTTTCTTATTTTCGGACAACGGAACAAAACAAGTTCGGTTTTGTGCAATTTGACAGACCCAAAATTGAAAACCACCTTTTGACACCCGAATCTTTATAGGATGATGCAGGGGGAAGATAGTGCATTTAATACCTCTTTCTGTGAGGCTGGTTAAAGGCTGTAAGAACGTATATCAGCCACTTATGGAGCAACTTGACCAATTTGGCATCAAAAATGCCTGATTGAGGCGGAAAAAGCGTACAAGCGTAAAAGACAGAAGAAAAAACTGGTATGTTGTGGGTTAAAAAATGAATTTCACTTTGAAAACCATGATTTTGGTAAGACTAAATGTCACAGAAGGGTGAAATTTAACCGCTGCTGTTCAGATGCAAGTGAAAAAAGTATTAAAAAATGGTTGACAGAATAAAATACGAGTGGTATTATAGTCAAGCTGACCGCTGGATAAGACATGATTTGACAGAGGACAACATGATTTTGGAAAGATTTCCAAAATAAAACAAAAAAGTTCTTGACAAACAAAACAACACATGATAAACTATCAAAGTTGTCGCGTTTGAGATGACGGATCGGACAAAACCGATCGAAAGAAAAAAATCAAAAAAATGAAAAAAGTTCTTGACAAAAACAGACTTGATAAGATATAATAAACAAGCTGTTGCCGAGAACGACAACAAAACAAAGAACCTTGATAACTGAACAGTGAAATAACCTTGAAAGATTCAATGAATTTCAGGGTGTTGTAAATAACAACACACGAACGTTTCTATAAAGAAACAACCTTAAAACAGTAAATCAGATTTATCTGATTAAGCCAGTTTATAACTGGACAGGAAAACTTTTTAACATGAGAGTTTGATCCTGGCTCAGGATGAACGCTGGCGGCGTGCTTAACACATGCA